>ENA-OWOZ01000052-OWOZ01000052.1-bioreactor-metagenome-genome-assembly--contig:-NODE-52-length-161472-cov-10.210217_pt1 | contig 161472 bp, 158 predicted proteins | sample MGYA00238140_ERZ651804 | MGnify/ENA primary metagenome ERZ651804 (study PRJEB26910, sample SAMN07631232) | bioreactor metagenome | isolation source: Switchgrass digestor | place: USA: Dartmouth...
CGGGTCGGAACTTACCCGACAAGGAATTTCGCTACCTTAGGACCGTTATAGTTACGGCCGCCGTTTACTGGGGCTTCAATTCAATGCTTTGGATTGCTCCTGACACATCCTCTTAACCTTCCAGCACTGGGCAGGCGTCAGCCCCTATACTTCACCTTGCGGTTTAGCAGAGACCTGTGTTTTTGGTAAACAGTCGCTTGGGCCTATTCTCTGCGGCTCAATTAGAGCTCCCCTTATCCCGAAGTTACGGGGCAATTTTGCCGAGTTCCTTGACAAGAGTTTTCTCGCGCGTCTGTGGATTCTCTCCTCGCCCACGTGTGTCCGTTTGCGGTACGGGCACCCGGTTGATTAACCCTAGAAACTTTTCTCGGAAGTCTGGCTTCACCGAACTTGCGTCGTCACGTTTCAGCGTTACGGCATGCGGATTTGCCTGCATGCCCGCCTTTGCGCTTGAACTGCAATCCACTAAGCAGCTTCGGTTAGCCTCCTTCGTCATTCCATCAGTCAACCGGGCGGTACAGGAATATTAACCTGTTGTCCATCGGCTACGCTTTTCAGCCTGACCTTAGGACCCGACTAACCCAGAGCGGACGAACCTTCCTCTGGAAACCTTAGGCTTTCGACGGATGGGATTCTCACCCATCTTTTCGTTACTCACACCGGCATTCTCACTGCTTAACGCTCCAACGGTCCTCTCGGTCCGCCTTCGCCGCATTAAGCACGCTCCCCTACCAACCACAGTGGGTTCCGCAGTTTCGGTACCATGCTTAGCCCCGTTGAATTTTCGGCGCAGAATTATTCGACTAGTGAGCTATTACGCACTCTTTAAAGGATGGCTGCTTCTAAGCCAACCTCCTAGTTGTCTGAACGACTCCACATCCTTTCCCACTTAGCATGGATTTTGGGACCTTAACTGGCGGTCTGGGCTGTTTCCCTTTTGACCACGGATCTTATCACTCGCAGTCTTACTGCCGCACGCATTTCATGACATTCGGAGTTTGATTGGGATCGGTACCACGAGGTGTGGCCCTCACACATTCAGTGCTCTACCTTCATGAAACTCTGATGCGACGCTAGCCCTAAAGCTATTTCGGGGAGAACCAGCTATCTCCGGGTTCGTTTGGCGTTTCACCCCTAGCCACAAGTCATCCAAGTCTATTGCAACAGACCCTGGTTCGGTCCTCCACCTGGCTTTACCCAAGCTTCAACCTGCTCATGGCTAGATCACCCGGTTTCGGGTCTACGACGATCTACTAATGCGCCCTGTTAAGACTCGCTTTCGCTGCGGCTCCGCTCCTTAAAGCTTAACCTCGCAAATCATCGTAACTCGCCGGTTCATTCTACAAAAGGCACGCCATCACCCATTAACGGGCTCTGACTAATTGTAAGTGCACGGTTTCAGGTTCTCTTTCACTCCCCGTCAGGGGTTCTTTTCACCTTTCCCTCACGGTACTGGTTCACTATCGGTCACTGGGTAGTATTTAGCCTTACGAGATGGTCCTCGCATTTTCAGACAGGATTCCACGTGTCCCGCCCTACTCTTTGTTACCGGAGATCCCGGCATTTCGTTTACAGGACTTTCACCTTGTTTCGTCCGGTTTTCCAAGCCGGTTCAACTATGCCGGAATTTTGTAACTCCTTGTGGTAACGGGCTGTTCCCCGTTCGATCGCCTCTACTTAGGGAATCGCTGTTGCTTTCTTTTCCTCCGGGTACTAAGATGTTTCAGTTCCCCGGGTTCCCTCCATGCGGCTATTGATTCACCGCATGGTACCGACCCTTCAGGCCGGTGGGTTCCCCCATTCGGAGACCTGCGGATCTCTGCTCACTTACAGCTCCCCGCAGCGTTTCGCCGTTAGTCGCGTCCTTCATCGGCTCCCAGTGCCAAGGCATCCGCCGTGCACCCTTACTTCCTTAACCTTTGTTTGTTTTTACGACGTTACTATTCAATTTTCAAAGATCTATTAATATGTGAATGGTGGGCCTAAATGGACTTGAACCATCGACCTCACGCTTATCAGGCGTGCGCTCTAACCAGCTGAGCTATAGGCCCATGAGTTATAACGCAAGACAAAGTCTTTCAAAACCGAATAGAACAGGTCGGAGGAGTATACAAAGGAAATTGCCTTTCTCCTTAGAAAGGAGGTGATCCATCCCCACGTTCTCGTAGGGATACCTTGTTACGACTTCACCCCAATCGTTTGTCCTACCTTAGACGGCTCCCTCCCTTGCGGGTTAGGCCACCGGTTTCGGGCATTACAAACTCTCATGGTGTGACGGGCGGTGTGTACAAGACTCGAGAACGTATTCACCGCGACATGCTGATTCGCGATTACTAGCGATTCCGCCTTCATGTAGTCGAGTTGCAGACTACAATCTGAACTGAGACCGGTTTTTTGAGATTAGCTCCACCTCACGGCTTCGCGACTCTTTGTACCGGCCATTGTAGCACGCGTGTAGCCCAGGTCATAAGGGGCATGATGATTTGACGTCATCCCCACCTTCATCCGGTTTGTCACCGGCGGTCTCATTAGAGTGCTCAACTTAATGGTAGCAACTAATGATAAGGGTTGCGCTCGTTGCGGGACTTAACCCAACATCTCACGACACGAGCTGACGACAACCATGCACCACCTGTCACCGCTGTCCCGAAGGAAGACCCCATTTCTGGGGCTGTCAGCGGGATGTCAAGACCTGGTAAGGTTCTTCGCGTTGCATCGAATTAAACCGCATGCTCCACCGCTTGTGCGAGTCCCCGTCAATTCCTTTGAGTTTCAGTCTTGCGACCGTACTCCCCAGGCGGAGCACTTAATGTGTTAACTGCAGCGCCGAATTTGCATCCGACACTTAGTGCTCATCGTTTACGGCGTGGACTACCAGGGTATCTAATCCTGTTTGCTCCCCACGCTTTCGTGCCTCAGCGTCAGTTCCAGCCCAGTAAGCCGCCTTCGCCACTGGTGTTCCTTCTAATATCTACGCATTTCACCGCTCCACTAGAAATTCCACTTACCTCTGCTGTACTCAAGTCTCCCAGTTTCTAATGACCCTCCACGGTTAAGCCGTGGGCTTTCACACTAGACTTAAGAAACCGCCTACGCACCCTTTACGCCCAGTAATTCCGGATAACGCTCGCCCCCTATGTATTACCGCGGCTGCTGGCACATAGTTGGCCGGGGCTTCCTCATTAGGTACCGTCATCTATAAGGCATTTCCTCCCTATAGTATTCTTCCCTAATAACAGAGTTTTACAGTCCGAAGACCTTCATCACTCACGCGGCATCGCTCGGTCAGGGTTCCCCCCATTGCCGAAAATTCCCTACTGCTGCCTCCCGTAGGAGTCTGGGCCGTGTCTCAGTCCCAGTGTGGCTGTTCTGCCTCTCAGCACAGCTACGCATCGTCGCCTTGGTAGGCCGTTACCCCACCAACTAGCTAATGCGCCGCAGGGCCATCCCTAAGCGGTGCTTTATAGGCACCTTTAAATAAGCCAACATGCGTCAACTTATCCTATCCAGTATTAGCTACCGTTTCCAGTAGTTATCCTCGTCTTAGGGGCAGGTTCCCTACGTGTTACTCACCCGTTCGCCACTAGGATGTAGAAACATCCTCGTCCGACTTGCATGTATTAGGCATGCCGCCAGCGTTCATCCTGAGCCAGGATCAAACTCTCATGTAAAATTATATCCTGCTCCACCTGTTCTGTTCAGTTTTCAAAGACCTTGTTTTTTCTTTCTCGCGTTTAGCGCCGAATAATATTATATAACAGACATACTCTATTGTCAAGAAAAATGTTAATTTATTTTTTGACAGTAAATTAATCTTTTATTCGACTCACGCTTTTCAATTATACTACAACAATTTTTAAATGTCAAACATTTTTGTGCAAAAATATTATTTACAATTTTAGCCAATTTTATTGGTAGAACACCTAATATTTATAGGTGTTCTACCAATACCTAATTCTTATTATTACTATTTAACCGCTACACTATACTCACGTCTAATAGTTTTATTATTAATAGTGATTACTGCAGTAAGTTTAATAATAGTTAACTTTTCAGGTTTAGTGTATTTACCCTTTTCATCAAGAATCTCAGGATTAGAAGATATCCAACGAATTGTAGCATTATATTCTTGATATTCTATTGGTAAACTAATATCTCCAGTAACAGTTTTAGAAGTTAAAGCATATAATTCACGATGAATTGTATCAAATCGGTACTCTTCAGACATTCCAGGAACAAACACTTGATAAGTATAAGTATTTGTAAATCCTTCAAGTTGAACCTTTAACGTAATTGTTACTATTTCATCTTCTAATGGTGTACTTAATTTTTTACCATTGTAGCCTAGAATTTCTGGTTTATCGATAGTCCATTCCAAAACATGTGAATTATTTTTATTATCCTTAATTATTATTAAGAATAGTTCACGAGCAACCATATCTTTAAAGTCTTGCCACCAACCATTAGCGCGAATTACCGCTGGACAATTTTTTTGTGAGAAGTGCCAATGTTGCACTACACTATCTAGGCCTAAATTATATTTATATAATAATTGAGCTGTAAGTTTAGCAGTACGACGTAATGTTAGCTCGTAATCATTTTCTGGATTAATACATGTTTCAATACCGATACCATTACGATTTCCATATTTTAAAACACCTAGATCATTATCTCCTGCATGCCATGCTTGTTCAGTATCTGGAACATGTTGATAAATTTCTTTATCATCGACAGTATAATGCCATGACGCTACACGTCCATCAGGACTATTAGCCTGATTATGAATATAACGATTATGCATTGCGGCATCGGCCCCAGGTTCAGGGTTGCCAGTGTCATGAATTACTACCCACATTGGTCCGCCAGGCATTGGAACACCATTACCATTAGCATCTTTTGGACGAATTTGCTTTGGTGAATTTGCTGGAACGATGCTTTGAATGATTTCTAATTCTTGATCATAAATAATGTTTGTTCTAAAATCTAAGGTTTCAGGAATTAAGTTTTTAAAGAAATTATCAATATATTGACTTTTATCTTCGATACGAAGTCCTCTAGATTGATATTTAAATTCTTGAGTGTATGTAGTTACTCCAATTTTATATTCACAAGTCAATGTTACTTCTCCAGGGACAACGGCAACATTTAAATTATTCATGCCACCGATAACTCCTGGTTGATTAGCATACCAACGTAGTTCAATACCAAAAATGCCATCTTCTTTTGGTAAAATACCTTCTTCTTTAGCAATTATTTCCGCAACATTTTCATTAATCCATTTTTCTAAATCGGCCAACATATTAGGTGTGTTAACAGGTAAAATAGTTATTGACGTATCATATCCTTCAGTTCTACCATTCATAGTAATATTGATATATAAAGCAACACTTTGGCTTACACCGCGTTGTTTTATAACTCCTTCGCTATTAATTGCATTTACATTACTAGAAATAATTTCAACTTCAAAGTTATACCCTAAATATGATTTCACAAACTCAACATTTTTATCAGTTTTTGCTGGGATATTATCAATAATATGTTTAGCGATTAAATCAAAAATTTCTTGTTCAGATAGTGCTGCGATAGTAACATTTTTAGAGTAACGTTTAGAAATACCATTATGTGTAATAACGAACTCTAGAGTAGTTTCTTGTTCATTAGTGGAGAATGTTATACCATCATTCGTAATTAATGAATTTTGACTAGAATAAACGATATCAAATTGATATTTTGAATGTGAAGTTATCAATTCAAAATCTTTAGTAATTAAATTAGGTGTATTGTCTAAAATGTAGTTTGCAATTTCATCAACAACTGAATAATCAATTATTTCTTCCCACTTAGCATACACTTTAATATTTTTAGCTTCAGTAACTTGGGTTATTTGTTCACCTGAAAAATCCTCATCTAAATACCAACCAAGAAATTGGTAACCATCTTTAGTAGGTTCTGGCAAAGTGATAGGTAAATCTTCTTTGGTAAATTTAGTAATAGCGCTTTCCAGTGTTCCCCCATCTAATTCATATGTGATACTAAATTCTTTTTTATCACACCCAACTAATATCACCGTAAACACAAATATTAAAATCAATAAAATATAACAATATTTTTTCATCCTTTCCTCCACCTTTTCAGTTAAAAAGGTGCTTTGGAAAAGCACCTTCCTAACTTTTTATTGTTTTGGGTTATTATTATCCACCATATTGTGGATGACGTTTTAATTTAATGATTTCAACTTTTTCAGCCTGATCAAAGAATGCAACTGTTGCGGCGTTGTCAATGAAACCACGTTCAATAATATAACCGCCAGCTGGAATAACATATTTTGCTTCTAAATCAACACCTGGAGCAGCTAGTGTTCGATTTCCTTCGCTATCATAAATGTATAATTGATATAAATTATGTTGTACGAAACCAAACTTAGCTTTTAATTCGTCACCTTTAACAACAACATCTTTGTCAGTGTTGTTGTGCATAACTTTAAGATAAGATCCAGAATGTTTTGTAGATAATACTTTGCTTGTGTAGTATGTAACACCATCTTCAGTAACTTCTTCTAAATCTGATGCATTAATAGTTATTACTGAGTTATTTCTAAAGAAATAGAAGAAATCAGTTTCAGTATATGTAGCATTTTCATTTTGCGTTGGATCTGAATGATACCATTTGAATCTAGATTTGAATACTAATCCATTCCATGTAAAGTCACGAGTTGGAATATTATTGCCATTATCAAATGGGTTACCGAATCCGTTTGTTGCATTGTATTTTTCTAAGTCTAGCCATTTTGTTACATCTGATACTGGTGAAATACCGATTTGATCTTTTTCTAAGAAACCAATATTAACTGGAATTTCGATTTCTTTAGTGTTTTCACCATCAGATACAATCATTGTAATGTTAACTTGTTTATATAATAATGGTTGAACTAATAATTCTAATGTATTTGAATCTGCATCATATTTGAATTCGCCAGTTTTACTTGCATATGTAATTGTAAATCCTTCATAACCAGCTATTGTGCTTGGTAAGTTTTTCATTTTGTTGTCTGATTCTTTGCCATAGTAGAAATGTCTTGGAATTTGTGTAGCTTCATTTTTGCTTGCAGAGAAAGCAGCACGGTCAAGTTCAGTTTCTAATGCTTTTACAGTAAATGGAATTTCAACAACTTCTTCGAATGATGTTGGACCTAATGGTTTATAACCTTTGCTTGGATCAGATGGATCAACTAATGTCATACGATATCTAACTGTTGCAATAAGTTTAATTGGTGTATCAACATCAGGGTTTTTGAATTCTCCATCATGACCTAATACATCTGGATTAGAAGATTTCCATTCGATTTGGAAATTAAATCTTGAGATATTGCTTGGAAGAGTAACGTCAACAGATGATTGACCATTTACTAAATGAGCAACATCAACATTTAAGAAATATTCAATTTTTTCTTCTTTAGTAAATCCAACTACGTTGAAAGTAAATACTTTAGAATAGTTTACATCTCCACTGCTCATCATTGCAGTTAAATGAACTGTAGTGTCATCATTTGGACGAATATATCTACCTGAGGCAGTTAATACTTCTTTGTTATCTGTAGCCCATTTTAATGATATGTTAGCAGCAGATTTAGGTAACTCAAGATCATTTGTGACATTTGTACCGATTTCATCATACCATTCTTGTAATTCAGCATCTGCTAAAGCAAATTTATCAAAATCAGAAATTCCATATACTTCGATTACATGTGAATAAGATGTTTGATAATTACCATATTTAACTTTTATATCTAAAATTTCTTTATAGTCATTTAATGGATAATTATATTTCCATACACCATTTTCGATAGTTGATGATCTTGGTTCAACTTCAATTTCTACTCTTGAATCGTTGATTGTAGGAATAATAAAGTCTCCTAATACTTTTCTAGGTAGATTTTCATCTAGAAATGCTATCACATAGTTTACTACTTCACGATCAGTCATATCTTTAAATGGATCAGTAGGTTCATTCCATTTTGCATAAAGTGTTACGTCTTCAGGCTCAGTAAGTTGAGTAACTGGAACACCTACAAAGTTATCTTCAAAGAACCAACCACCAAACTCATATCCTTCTTTTGTAGGAGTTGGTAAAGTTAATGGTAGGTCTTCTTTTGTAAATTTATTGGCCCCTAATAAAGTTCCACCATTTAAAACATAAGTAATTTTATAAACTTGTTCTTTTTCTTCTTCAATTGGTTTGTCTTCACAACCAACTAAGGCAAACACTAAAGCTACTAGTAAGAAGGCAAGTAGCCCTTTTCTAAATCTAATAAACATAGAAACCTCCTCTAAATCCTTTATTTTGTTTTCACACTTATGTATTTTTAATACATTTATATTGTAATACTTTTTGGTCTAAATGTCAATAGTTTTCTGGGAACGTTTACAATTTTTTACCTAACAATTATTTACAATTCACAGTTTAATCTAAATCGACAACTTTACCTGGATTTAGAATTGAATTAGGATCGAAAGCTTTTTTAATTTTTTTCATTAATTCGGTTTGAGTTTGACCTAATACAGTTTCCATATATTTTCTCTTAGCATAGCCAATACCATGTTCTCCAGAAACTAAGCCACCGACTTCTTTTGCTTTCAAATATAATTCATCAAATACTGCATTTAATTTTTCTTCCCATGTTCGTTCATCAAAATTATCTTTACAAATATAAATGTGTAAGTTTCCATCGCCAGCATGGCCAAAACTTGGAATGCGAATATTATATTTTTTAGATAATTCATATGTAAACTTGATGTATTTGCTGATTTCTGCTCGAGGAACAACTACATCACATTCATCCATTTGGGTTGTTGAGGCTTTAATCGCCTCAAGGAAAGCCCCTCTCGCACTCCAAACAGATTCTTTTCGCTCATCGGTATCGACAATGAAAACATCTTTAGCTTTCAATTCATCTAAGCATAATTCGGCAACCATTTCATATTGGCGTTTAATTTCAGCATCTGTATCGCCATCAAATGATAATAATATATATGCATCACTTTGATTATCAGGGAATTTTTTACCTAAAAACTCTTCCGCAAATAATATCACTGAACGTTCAAAAAACTCAATTGCTGTTGGAATAACTTTACTTTGCATAATTTTGGGGACAGCTTCAATTCCATCTTCCATCGTTTCAAAAGGAATTAATAAACTCATTGATTTTGTTGGTTTTGGGATTAATTTTAAATAAGCTTTAGTAATAATTCCTAATGTTCCTTCTGAACCAATAATTAAATTTTTTAGCGAATATCCAGTTGTATCTTTCACAACTTTACGTCCAAATTGAGTAATTTCACCAGTTGGTAAAACAACTTCTAATGCCACAACCCAGTCACGCGTAACGCCGTATTTTACTGCCCGCATTCCTCCGGCATTTGTGGCAATGTTTCCGCCAATAGTGGCACTTTTTTCTCCTGGGTCAGGGGGATAAAAATATCCAAGTGGTTCAATGTAACTATAAATATCCATTAATAATACCCCAGGTTCAACCACTAAGACAAAGTTTTCTTCATCTAATTCAAGGATGCGATTCATTTTTTTCATATCAAGAACAATTCCCCCATAAATTGGAACACATGATCCAACTAATCCTGTTCCACTTCCTCTAACAACTACAGGTATTAATTCTTGATTAGCATATTTCATAATTTGTGAAATTTGTTCAGCTGTTTCAACCTTGACAACAACTTCTGGCATATTTTTTACAGTCCCTAGTTCGTCTTTCGCATAATCTTCGCTAATCGCATCACCGAAAATTACATTTTTTTCTCCAACTATTTTTTCTAAAAACAATACATCTTCTTTTGTAACATTTTTGTATTTCATATTATCCGATACCTCGCATTTTTTTTATTTCTGCAATCAATTTTGGTAAGATTGCAAACACATCGCCAACCATTCCGTAATGAGAAACATCAAAAATCGGCGCATTTTCATCATCACAAATAGAAAATACTAATTCACTACTTGTCATTCCCGCAGTATATTGTACAGCACCACTAATACCTAAGTTAATCAATAATTTTGGTGCAACTGTTCTTCCACTTAATCCAATTTGGCGACGAGCATCAAATAATCCCGCTTCTATAAGTGGTCTTGTCACCGCCAGTTGAGCATTCAATAACTCTGCCAACTCTTGAGCCATCGCAATACCTTGCGGATTATTAATAAATGGACGTCCAATTGCTACAATAGCATCTGCTTCACTAATGTCGACATATTTTTCTTTTTTAGTGACTGATAGTAAATCCATTCGTGAATCAAGATTAATATGACTTACATCCATCATCACTACTTCACCATGCGGAATAGTTTTTTCAGGCATTTTAAAGATTTTATAACGAACTGTGGCCATTTGTGGACGAGTATTAGGACATACGATTGATGCCATAATATTTCCACCGAAAGCAGGACGGTTCTGAATTAAATCTGTATTCTCTTTCATACCTAAAATAGTACAGTCAGCAGTTAAACCTGTTCGGAAACGTGCTGCCACCCGCGGCGCAAAACTTCTCCCAATTGAAGTTCCACCATATAAAATGACACTTGGTTTGTGCTTATTGATAAAATCTTCCATTACATTAACATATTTCTCAACATTGAAATGTCCTAATAATGGATGTTCATATACGAATACTTTATCAACACCATAACTTAAAATTTCATCAGTGAATTTGTTAGCATCATCAGTGATTAATACTGCATAAACAGGATGATTAATCACTTGTGCTAATTCGCGGGCTTTTCCAATTAATTCAAATGATACTGGATGAATTTTTGAACCATTGTGTTCAATATAAACAGTAACTCCAACCCATTTACTTTTATCAATACTTACTACGACATCTTCTTCAAATTGGAAAACTCCTTCTGGGCCACGGCGCACACATAGTTTACATATACGACACCCTTCATTTATACGCACTTCTTTTCCATCAAATTCAATGGCATTAAACGGACATAATTTTGGAAATTCATGGGCTTCTTGTAAATTTACTTTACTTTGATTAACTATAATTCTTGCCATAATTTTCACCTACAGTACTTTTAGTTCTTTTAATTTTTCAAAGAATTGGTTAGAAAGTTCCTCACTTGAACCCTTCCATACTTCTCGATCAGTATTTTTCATAGGAGGGAACATTCTTTCAACTTGTGTTGGTGAGCCCTTCATTCCATAATGTGATTCATCAGTATCTTCCATATCTTTTTGAGTAAAGATATTTATTTTTTTGTCTTTAAGCGCACGTCCGCGTTTATATGATGGTAATCTTGGCGTATAAATACCTTTATCAACAGTAATTAGACATGGATATTTAATTTCCCATGTTTCGATAGTTTCATCCATACTTACACTTACTACGATGCTATTTTCTTTAACTTCAACAATTTTATCCACATAGGAGATATGGGGAATGTTTAGAAACTCGGCAATCTCAGGACCAACTTGAGCAGTATCACCATCAGTAGTCTGTTTTCCACAAATAATCAAATCAAAATTTCCTATTTTACGAATCCCTTGTGATAGAGCATAAGCAGTTGCCACAACATCCGCCCCAGCAAATTTTCTATCTGTTAACAAATACCCATCATCACATCCCATCCATAGTGATTCGGTTAAGACATCCGCCGCTGATGGTGGGCCCATTGAGATAGTTGATACATGAGCACCTGTTAATTCTTTAATGCGTAACGCTGTTTCTATTCCATATAAGTCATATGGATTCATTTTTGTATTATTTGCGTCGCGAATCAAGTTCCCTGTAACTGGATCGATTTGAACATTTGAACTTGCAGGAACTTGTTTAATACATACAACGATATTCATACACACACCTCTTTATCTTCATATAGTTTTTAAAAATTCAAGCGACTCAAAAAATAATTTTTCACGAAAAGCGACTGAATTGTATCCATGAGGGGCTTTATCAATCAAAATAAATCTACCTCGCGGATAACTATTCGCATACTTTTCTCCCCACGAATAATGGACTGATAAATCAGCTGAACCATGAATTACTAAACACGGTTTATTAAACACAATAAGTCCTTCATAGAAGTCGATTGATTTAGCAGTAGTAACTAATTCTTTAGAAATGACCCATCCCGCATAATCGGCATCACCATTAGGTAATTTCGTACTATTTTCATAGGCCCGCATAATAATTTCAGAAATATTACCAGCTGGGGACCATAACAATACAGCATCAATTAAATCAGGATAATTTTTAGTTATTTGGCTGGCAACAGCACCACCCATACTAAAACCAAGCACAATAGTTTTTTTTACACCATTAATACTTCTTACATAATCAAGCATTTGCTTGGCCTCAGAAAGGATTGTCTTAAAAGTCATTTGATTGAAGGACCCATCAGATTCGCCATTACCACTAAAATCCATACGTAATGAAGCAAATCCTTCCCTAGCAATTATTTCTGAAAAAGTCTTAAATATTCTTCCATGTTCCGTTTTATTACCTGTAAAACCGTGATAATATACAACAATTGTTCCATTAAAATTTTCTGGCTTGTTTAAAAACCCTCGTATTGTTAATCCTTCATTATTTTTAAATTCTACATACTCTACACTCATAGTTCATTCCTTACCTACAAGTTTTAAAGCATTACGAATATGTCCTTTTGTTTGATCTAAGTAGTAATTTACTTTTTCAATATCATCAATTCCACTTAATATGGCAAATAAGGCTTTTTTAACCCCACCAAATTTATCTATATATTTTTGAGCTTCTTCATTAGAAATTCCCGTTACTTCTATAATTATATTTTGCGCTCGACTAACTAATTTTTGATTAGTCGGTTGAACATCAATCATTAAGTTCTCATATACTTTTCCCATTTTAATCATAGAGGTTGTAGAAATTAAATTGCATATCATTTTTTGGGCAGTTCCGGATTTCATTCTTGTAGATCCAGTAATTGGTTCAGCCCCAGTAATTGCTTCGATAGGATAATCGACAATTTTAGCAATCTCTGAATTTGGGCTAGTCGTAATGCATCCAGTAATGCATCCAATGGATTTTGCATACTCTACGCCCCCAACAGCATATGGGGTACGTCCACTTGCTGTAATACCAATAACTACATCTTTACTAGTTAGATTTATTTTCTTTAAATCACTAACTGCCATTTCTTTCGAGTCTTCTGCTCCTTCGACCGCTTTCACAAAGGCACTTTCTCCTCCTGCCATTAAACACATTACCATATCATCAGGAACACCATAAGTCGGCCGCAATTCTACTGCGTCTAAAATACCTATTCTACCGCTTGTTCCTGCTCCCATATAAATTAATCTTCCGTCTTCATAAAACTTTTCTACAATCACATCAACTAAAGAGGAGATTTGCGGAAGAGCTTTTTCAACTGCATATGCCACAGTTTTATCTTCGTTGTTAATCACTTGAAGTATTTCAAGAGTTGAAAGAGAATCAATATGTCTAGTATTTGAATTTCTTTGTTCTGTACCGATTTTTCTTAGATTAACTTGCATAATATCAACCTTTCTTTCGTGGATTATACGTTATATTTCCTAAGATAACATGGTCTTTTGCCCCGGTAGCACTAGGAACATTACTTGGTTTATTTTGCAAAGTCATATGTCCTAAAACTACAAAAGCAATCGCTTCTTTAGCATCACTGTTATAACCTAATTCATTTTGCGTGAATACCGAACAATTTAAAAAGTGTTTTAATCTAGAAAGAATATATTGATTATGACTTCCCCCACCGCTGACAATTACCTCATCATAATTTTTAATAAATGCCCGATAATTATAAACTATACTACGGACAGTAAATTCAGTAATTGTTGTAATAATATCTTCCTTTGGATATTTAGAAAAATTTAATTTGTAAGCTAAATTTTCCATAAAGTTTACACTGTACTGTTCACGGCCAGTTGATTTAGGAGGTTTATGATAAATAAATTTATCTTGCATTAAATAATTTATAACTTCTTCAATAACATGTCCTTTAAATGCAATATTCCCGTCTTTATCATATGGTAAATTAAAATACTTTTTAATAAAATAATCAATCATTACATTACCTGGTCCGGTATCAAATGCAATAATTTCATCTAATTGACATCCTTTTTTTAGATACGTTAAATTTCCGATTCCCCCGATATTTTGCAAAATTCGGTTCTTATGATTATTTTTAAAAATCAAATATTCAGAAAAAGGAACTAGGGGGGCCCCTTCACCACCAGCAACAATATCCATTGCTCTAAAATTAGCAATTGTTTTAATACCAGTATGATAAGCTATGACACTAGGTTCTCCTATTTGTAATGTTGAAGGGATTAAACCGTTGATTGGTCTTGGATTGTGCCAAATTGTTTGACCATGACTTGCCACAAAATCAATATCATTATATTGATATGACGTGTTTTCTAATAGAATATCAATTGCTTTTACAAACCAATAACCAAGTTCAAAATTAAGACTACATATTTCCTGTAATTTAGCTGTATCATTATTTAGATTTCTTGCTATCTTTTCTTTGAAATCCTCATCATAAGGAAGAGTAATAAATTTTTCTAATTTATATTGATTATTTTCAATTCGAACTAAACAAGCATCAACCCCATCAAGACTAGTACCACTCATTAATCCAATGGCTAACATTTTATCAACTTCCTTTTAGCCATATAATACCCACCAAAAATTGGATCTTCAGTACCACTTACTTCTTGAAGAGTAATTCCTTTTGACACTAAATATTTAAAAAACTCTTCTTTAACAAATGGAGCGTTGTTTATAAAACTACCGCGAAAACCAACAACAGCATTATTTGATAATCCTAATCGTTGATAAATAATCTCAACACTTTTAGCAAGTTCTATCCCACTTGTTTTTAAAATATTGATTGCTTCTTTATCCCCTTTCAAAGCATACTCAGAAATCAATTTAGCATAAGAAGCAATTTCATCTTTTGTATGATTATACATAAAAACTTTTAAATCATTAACTTCTTTTAAGTTGGCTCTCTCAAGCAATGTCTTTGCAAGTGGTGATATTTTTTTTCCTAACTCATAATCTTTAATCATATTTATAACAAGACTGCGAACTGCAGTATAACTAGAGCCTGATTCACTTAACAAATGACCCCATCCACCAATTAAAAGCGTTGTTAAGTCTTTAGCCCCCAAACATGCACTTCCCGTGCCAGCAAGTACCAATACTCCTTCATTAAATTTATCTTCTAAAACGGAATATAATGCTAAAACAACATCATTTTCCATCGATACTGGAATTTGTAATTCATTAGATAATTGTTGTTCAAATTGATGTTTATTAGCGACTGTTCCAAGCCCCGAAATCCCCATTTGAATATATTCAATTTGGTATATACTTTTAACTTCTTTATACACTTCTTTTATTAAACTGATAATATATTCAATTGCCTTTATTCCATTTACTGCTGGACTTCCGGATCCACCAATTTTTTGATAACAAATATCTTTATTATCATCAATAATAGCAACCTTGGTTTTAGTTCCCCCAGCATCAACTGCTAATATAGCCTTTTTCATTTAACTTCACCTTTAATAATAAATTTAAAAGTACTTCCTGGAACCAATTTATTTAGTAGAAAATTAGTAGCTAGGACATATCCTACTACATTTACTTTTTCATCTTTCGGTAAATCTTGTTTTACAATATTTAATTCACCTTGATAACGGCTGAATAGACAGTTATCAATTGTAATATCTCCTTTTTTTCTTGCAACTGTATTAAATGGCATAATTTTGTCTCCTTTTACTCTTCCGACCGCTCGAAGTAAATAATCGGATTGGTCAACTCGAATTTGATGTTTTTGATTTAAAATATTTAATTCAAGATCACTTAATCCTTTTTTTACAACGATTGGAATATTTATAACCCGATAATCTAATTCTTTAGCAGTTTTTAATTCTTCACTAGTTACATAACTATCCCCAAAGAAAATTTCATCAACACCCATCCAAGCTAACTCTTGTAGACATACTTCTAATTCAGCAGTGCGATGTTCTTCTAAGGTTGGTAGCCCAGCATAAATTGGTAGTCGTTTGTTTTTCGCCGGAATATAAGCCATTGTAGTAAGTCCTAGTGATTTAAAAAACTTATTACGTTTAATAAACTCTTGATAAGTCATTCCAGTATATGGTTTAGGATAAAAATTATAACTGATACGAATTCTATCTAATTTTAGTCCTTTATTTTGTAAAATTTTTAATTGTTCCTTGGAAACAGTTGATGCATTTAATTCAATATAGAAATTATATTGTTCAGCAATTTGAGCAATTTCATCATCACTAAATCCGTAATCAAAACGTAAAGAATAAATATCATGAATAATATCCTTTACTTTATCAAAATAATTTTTTGAAATATCTAACACAACTTGAATATTTAGTTCTTTCGCCTTATTCAAAACAATCTTTAACTCTTCTACAAACCCCTCATTCATTTCTGGCATATGTGCTGAAATAAATACTTTAGAGATGTTTTCTTTGGCAAGCATTTCTAAAAAATCTATGTTTTTCTCTAATGGATAATCAGAAAGTCCTACATAAAGACTTGCGCCGATATCAGGACGAAAAATTAAATCAACTGGCAGTTTTCCACTTGGATATAGTTTTCCTTCTAAATATTTAATAATTGTTTGGACAGAGTTTGGAGTATATTCATATACACATAAGAAGTTTTCAATATGACGTAAGCTTAAATAATCATAAGGATTTCTTGTAGAAATGACGTGTATATCTTTTTGTAATTGATTCAAATGATTGATTAATTTAACTTGGCTCTTATAAAAATTAGCATTATAAGTACAAACAACTATTTGATGAAAACTTTGAGCTTTGAAAACGATGTGATCGATTAATTCATCATCTAAATTCACTGGAATTTTAATAAATTCAAATCCTGATAAGGTATTTTTAGCTTGATCAATAATGCTTCGTTGTGATACCACATCCTCTGCAATCGTCGTCGCAAATGGTTCAGTTGCAATTAATAAACTTTTTTCTAGTTTTTTGAAAATGCTTCCTTGAACTAGTGTCAATGATTCATCAACAATTTTTTGGACAAATTCTTTATTTTCTTTATTTGTAAGTACTGGATAGACATCATGAAATTGCTTATTTAAGAATTTTTCTTCAACCAATGGTTTAATTCTTTGTTTATATTGTAAAATACGAGAAACTTTTTCATCAATTATTTCAATTGGAATTTCATTATTCTTAACAGCTTCTATTATTAATTCAACTGCTCGTCTTTGTTTTTCTAAAGTATGCGATATGCAAATTAAGTCAAGGCCAGCTTTAAGTCCCATTACCGCTGCCTTTTCCGTCGTATAATAATCCGCTATCGCCTTCATTTCCATACAGTCGCTAATAATCAAACCGTTGAAATTTAACTGTTGGCGCAGCAGTTTTGTTAAAACGTTATATGATAGAGTAGCTGGAAGATTATTTGGTTCAAAGGCAGGGAATAAGACATGGGCAGACATAATGGCGTCAATACCTTCTTTAATACATTCTTTAAACGGTACTAATTCAATTTGTTCTAAGCGTTCCTTATTGTGTGGAACAATTGTCATTGAATAATGGCTATCTGTACTAGTATCGCCATGCCCTGGAAAATGTTTCCCAGTTGTAATAACGCCTTTTTCTTTTAAACCACGAATGTAATTTTTACCATATAAAGCTACCTTTTCCGGATTATCACTATAACTTCGAACGCCAATTACTGGATTTTTAGGATTATTATTAACATCTAACACTGGAGCTAAATTAAAATTTAAACCCAATGCTAATAATTCTTCTCCCATCATTTTACCAACATAATATGCATATTGGGGAGAGGTTGCTGAAAGAGTCATATTACCAGGAAAGAAAGTGGCTTCGCTTATTATTCTAGTAACCATCCCTCCTTCTTGGTCAATTGTCATAAAAGGTATTATTTTAGTGTGTTTAAGGATTTCCGTATAGATTCTTTTATTTAAATTATATAGTTGTTCTAAATCATCAATATTACGGGTAAATAAGATAATATTTCCTACTTTATATTTCTCAATAATTTCTTGTAAGTGTTCATTATATTCATACCCATCAAAACCAATTACTAATAATTGTCCTATTTTCTCTTCTAATGACATACTTTTAATATCAACCATCAAGATCACCTAATATAATAAATATTGTTTTCGTATTTCATTAAATTCTTTGGTTTCTTTTTCAATTATGGCAAATTGTTCTTCTAATCTGTAACGACCTTCTTTAATATAACCGACACCAGTATTATATTCTAACATGCACGGTCTTCCTTCAACATATGGTTTTAACACTTCAAAATTATTTGGATATAATTTTCGGACTATTTCTAACATAGCCCATCCTGTTTTTACAGGACGAAATTCTTTACGGTTTAGAATATGAAGTTGAACTCCACCACACAATTGTTCTTCGTGTTTGGAAAACATCGGAGTGAAATAAAGTGGTCGAAAATACACACCTGGTAAGTTTAACTCATTTAATTTATTTGCATACTCATATGGATCAATCCATGGCGCTCCAACAATTTCAAATGGTTGGGTTGTTCCACGTCCTTCAGACACATTTGTTCCTTCAAAAATGCATGTTCCAACATAGCATATTGCGCTATTTATTGAAGGTAAATTAGGCGAAGGAGCTATCCATTGTAGTGATAATTCATCATAATATTTACTACGATTATAATTTTCCATTAATATTAAATGTAACTTACAATTTATTCCAAAATGCTCATTAAACATTTTTGCTAATTCTCCAATTGTCATTCCGTGTCGCTGAACAATCGGATAATAACCAATGAAGGAGCGATATTGTAAATCTAAAATATTTCCTTCTACATCCACACCATTAATTGGATTAGGGCGATCAAATACCACAAATTCCTTATTTTCTTCACTACACGCCATCATTGCATAGGCCATTGTATAGATATACGTATAAAATCTAGCACCAGCGTCTTGAATGTCTATACATAGAATATCAATTTTGTCTAACATTTCTTTGGTAGGTTTTCTTGTATCACCATATAAACTGTAAACTGTACAACAAGTTTGTTCATCAATATACGTATCAAGTTTAACCCCAGCTTGAATATTTCCTCTAACACCGTGTTCCGGAGAAAATAAAGCAACTAGATTTGTGTGTTTTTTTAGAAGGGAGATTGTAGAAGTAAGGGAGGAATTAACCCCGGTAGGATTAGTGATTAACCCTACTCTTTTTCCATTAAATAGATCTAAATTTTTTTCTAGTAAATCAATACCTAATTTAATCATGATTGTTCTCCTTGTCTTCTTTATATTGATTTTTTACTCCTTGAGAAATTATATCGTAATATCTTCGCGAAAAAACATCCACCAAAAATAGTGCTCCAGCAAGGCCTATACCTATCCAAACTGAAAAAGAAAAAAATAATAACGCTATACTAAGCCCCCAAATAACTATTAAAATTAATGTTAAAGAGATAAAGCGAATCGACATAAAAAAGCCAAACCGAAAATTATCTAACAACCTGAAATTAAAATACTCTATTATCATTGGTAATTGAAAAAAAATTACCAAGATTATTATTAAAGAAAAAATTAAAAATGCCCATGCAAATATATAGAAAAAATGATTAGTTTCAATTGATAATTGATTGTAAAAAATAACTGCAAAGACTAAAATTCCTATAATCGGTATAATTATTAGTCCACATAAAAAAGATTTCAAGAAATGTTCTTTAAACTTATTAAAAATCACAATAAAAATATTATCATTTCGTTTTGTCCGAAAGTGTTTGATTGTAGAATAGCCAGTAACAAATGCTGGAGTAATTGTTATAATTGGCAATGATAAAATTAAAACAAAAAAATTTATTATCAATAACTTTAAAATCCAATCAACTACTCCATAAAATTTGCTGTTAACAAATTTTTCAAAATTCATATTGTTCTACCTTCCATTTGTAAATTTCACTTTATAATAATTATACCATATTCTTTGCAATTTTGATAGTTAAAATTAATAGGTTATTAAATAAAAAAACTTGAGTAGATTTATCTCTACTCAAGTTCTATATTTAATGGATGAATCATCCACCCCATGAAGGAATCATAAAGTTTTCAGTAATTGTTTGAACAATTGGTGTGATTTTTTCACGGAAGTCACCACCACTTAGAACTAATGTTCTAATTGCAGTACCTAATCCTGTATTATAGTGTGGTGCTGTTGAAGATAGTGGGTCAAAGAATACACGGCCGTCTGATAAGTACATTAAAGCTTGAACTGAATATCTATCATGAACTAAAGATTCGAAGTAAACTTCTAAATCTAATTCTGGATTGTACCCATCTTCTTCTTCTCTGTATAACTGAGTTGCATAGAAATAATCAATCATTACTCTAAATAAATCCTCTTCAGTAACATTTTGAGGAAGTTTTAAGTTGCGAGGAATTACATATGATTGAGCTCCTGGGAATGAAGTACGTGTTTTTTCAACGTCAACATTTGCAGGACGTGGGAATGGCACATAACCCCATTCAGTTGTTCCTTTGCCCCAAATATCTAACCAACGGTTATCGGCTTTAAGGAACCATAATTCACCGTAACTGAATACTGCATGACCAGCTTTGAATTTTTCGTTTGAAGCGTCATATCCACCAGCTGGGTCAATTGCGCCTGCTTCACCAAGTTGTCTTAACGCATTGTATGCTTGCTCAGCAACAGGATGTAATAAGTTTAATTGTAAGTTGTCGACGTCCATCATTTTAATACCAGCTGCGTTAACCATACCACTCCATACATATACTGGTTCACCAGCTATTGCATAACCAACTGTATCTTGAGGTAATACAGAAGGTAATTTATTTTGAATATCAATAATATATTCTACAAATCTTTCGTATGTCCATTCGCCTTTCATGAAAATTTCAGCTGGAGATTGAACATTTAAGTCTTTAATTAATTTATAGTTATAGAAGAATCCACTGTATACGCCACCATCAGCATTACTTAAAGCGTATAATTCACTCTTGTATGATAATGCTTGACGAACAGCATTATTAATTACACCACGACCAAATTCACGATACATTTGATCTAGGTTAACAACTGAGTTTGCACGAGCAAATTGTGGAACCCATTCAGAAGCAATTGTATAGAATTCTGCTTCATGTGTTCCTCGTGTAGAAGCATCATTGATGTATGTAATACGTTGTGGTCCCCATGGAGCATCATCAGGGTAAGCAACAACTTCTAATTCGATATTAAATAATTCTTCAATTAATTCCCATGCTAGTTGTTTTGCTTCTTTATCTGCTGCTGTATATTGTGGATCAAATGGGTCATGTTCATATAATGCATGGCCAGCAGCCATAATACGAACTTTCATACCACCTAAGTCAGGGCGTTCTTCTGCTTTAAATAAATCCAATTTAGATTTTACAACTTCACCATCGCTCCATTTAGCATATACAGTAACATTTTTTGCTTCATTAATTTGAGTTACTGGTTCCCCTGTAAAATTAGGATTTAAATACCAACCTAAAAACTCTGCATTGTTTTTTGTTGGTGTTGGAAGAGTGATTGGTAGTTCATCTTTTGTGAATTTTGTTTTTGCTCCTGATAATGAACCCCCATTAAGATTATAAGTTATTGTATAAGTGGAAGGTTCTTTCTTATCACCATTACCATTTTTGTTGTCACATCCAACAAGGGCAACGGCCAATATAAACATTAGCAAAAACGCAAACCATCTTTTCATTTTCTTTCCTCCTCGTTTTTTGTATATCTTATTGTCATTTTTATGACACTTTGTTGCCTGTAAAGGCTTACACAATAATTATACACTAATTAAAATCATTTTGCAAGTTTATTTAAATAATTTTTGTTAGAACTTTTTAGAAGTATAAAAATAACTTTTCCAGACTTCAAATCCTAATTTTTGATAAAAAGAAATTAAACCAGTCCAATCAATAATGATATCACTTACCCCTTTATTTTTTAAATAATTGCAACTCCAAGCAACGATATCCATCCCTAAACCAATATGTCTTTTATCCTTTCTTACCCCCAAAGGTCCAATACCACCTAAATAGTCAAACCTTTTATTCCAAACCGTATTATATGTAGGATTGCCTTCTTTAGAGTCATTAATTATACAAAACGCAATAATATCATCTTTGTCTAAACATATTAAAACTTGATTGCCTTTAGTAGGTTTTTGAAATATTAACCTTACTTCATAGGCCCATCTATTCGAAAAATTATTTTTAACAAAGTCTATTAATACTTTTTCATCCGTAATATTAGCCAACCTAAATTGAAATTGATTCAAATTTTTTATTGTAAATGTAGGTAATTTTTGGGCTTTAGAAATTAAATCATGAGTCTGTCTAGATACATTATATCCACGTTTAGCAAACCACTCAGTTGATAAGTTGTTAAAATCAATTGGAATACCTGGAAAGAAATTATGCAAATCTTTTCCTACTACGATTTCTGTTACGTTTTGACTCTTGAATCCTTCTTCAACTAAATTTAATAGTTGTGAACCAATTCCTTTTTTACGCTCTTTTTGACTAACATAAAATAACGATATCCATCCCAAATTTTGATATTCGATAATATCATCTTGCAATGACCCTAATTTAGTTATTATAAATCCCACAACATTACCATCTACTAAAGCAACATATGAATTTTTTCTATCATATGTGGAATTATTTACGATATTGTAATAAAAAGTTTTTGTAGTTATTGGAAAAATAAAACCTATTTCTTTATTCCATAAGTCAATAATTTCTTCGTAGTTTTTATATTCATTTAAATTGTACACCGTATACATTAAAGTAATGCTCCCGCCTCTTCATCAACAATAATTGTTACATCAGGATGAAGTTGTAATGCAGATGCTGGAACATCAGGAGTAGGTTGTTCTTTGACCGTTTTATAAATAGCTTCAGCTTTGGCTTTTCCTGAAGCTAATAAAACAATTTTTTTAGCTGCTAGAATGTTTTTTATTCCCATTGTAATAGCATGCGTTGGAACTTCATCAATTGAATTAAAAAATCTTTTGTTATCTTCACGAGTTTTTTGAGTCAATTCAACAACAAATGTTTCTTGATCAAATGATGTTCCTGGCTCATTAAAACCTATATGACCATTACTACCGATACCTAACACTTGTAAGTCGATTTGGTTTTGTAATAATAATTCATTATATTCTTTAGCAAGTTTTTCTAAATCAGTTCCATCAGTACGTGGTAAATGAACATTATCTAAATTAATATCAATTTTGGAAAATAAGTTTTCATGCATGAATGTGTAGTAGCTTTGCGGATGACTACGCTCAAGTCCACAATACTCATCCAAATTAAATGTTTTAACATCTTTAAAAGATATATTTCCTTTCTCATACTCTTTAATTAAATTTTGATATAACCCAATTGGTGTACTTCCAGTAGCTAGGCCTAATGTTAATGAAGGATTTTTTTTAATCTCTTCTACAAATATCTCACAAGCAACTTTGCTTAATTCGTTATAGTCTTTTACTTTAATAACTTTCATAATATCCTCCTTAGATTTTTATTGGTAATTTTCCTTTAGCAATTATTTCTCCCATTAAAACTTTTTTGATTGTTTGTAATGCATATGCAGTTGGTTCATATATTAGCAAGAATTGCGTTAGACCTTTTAGATGTAAATAATCATATGGAGAACGTAAAGCAACGCCTACGACCTTACTTTTATCAAGATACGAGAATAATGTACTTTGATAATCCCTTTCACTTACATTATATGAGCAAAAAATTATTCGGTCAAATTCCTTACTAACATTTGCAATATATGCATAATCACATTCTTCATCATATACTATCTCTTTAAAAGGCAAATATTTCCCTAAAGTATAATATTCATCATTTTCATTATCTACTAAAGTGTATAGCTGGACCTTAGGAAAAATTATTATTACTTTTTCATCTTCCTTAAATGGAATAAATTGTTCCTTGCCAACATAAGTTATTCCTTTTTCATATAAGGATAAGGCAAAATTTAAGTTATCCTCATTTGCAAAAGTTATGTTTGTAACAAGTTTATATTTATCTTTAACGATATCAAATTGCTGTTTAAATTTAAAAATTTTTTGAACCGATTCATTTAACCTTTGTAATAAAATTTTTTCTTCATAAACTAATCGAACAAACGTGTTAAATATTTCTATTTGTTCTTTCAAGTCAGCTTGACCACAAAAAATCAAAACATCCACACCGGCATTTACTGATTGTAAAATGACTTCTTCTATCGAGTAATTATTCGCAATAGCTTTCATCGTTAAAGAATCAGTCACAATAAGTCCAGTAAATCCTAATTTATTTTTTAAAAGATCAGTAACAATTTTTTTAGACATTGAGGCTGGATATTTATCATCTAGCGCTTTATACATTACATGGGATAACATTATCCCTTTAACATTAGCATTAATTGCTTTTTGGAAAGGATACATTTCGATTTGCTCTAATTCTTCTAATGTTTTGCTTACAACTGGTAGCCCCAAATGAGAATCAATAACTGTATCTCCATGCCCAGGAAAATGTTTAAGCGTTGGTATGACCTTAGCATCTTGAATTCCTAAAGCGGCATAGGTTGCATATTGGGCAACGATTTCGGGATTATCACTATATGCCCGGGAATTAATAACCGGATTTAATGGATTATTGTTAACATCTGCCACCGGGGCAAAATTCATATTAAATCCGATTTGTTTTAATTCTTTTGCCACAATATTATTTATTTCGTATACTTCTTCTAAGGAACTACCACTAGCAAGAAGCATCGCCCCGGGTAGAGGGGTAATCTCTGATAAAACCCTTCTTACTACTCCACCTTCCTGGTCAAGCCCTAAAAATAATGGAATTTTAGATTTTTCTTGGATATCACTATTTAATTTAGCAATTTGTTTAATTGAAGTTATGTTTCTAGCAAAACTAATCAATCCACCAATATGTAAATTATTAATTAAATATTCTATTTGTGAATTCATAGTTGTCCCATGATATGCGAAACACAACATTTGTCCAATCTTTTCTTCGATTGTTAATTCGTTAACGTTCATAATTGCCCCCATTTAAAAAGGTGTTACATTGACATTGTTAAAACCTAGCCAACATAACACCCATAGTCTTACATACCAGTAATACCAGTTCTTTCAATACTTTCTACAAACAATCTTTGGACAAAGAAGTAACTAATCAATAACGGTAACATTATTAATAATGCTGCTGTATTGGCAATTAACCCTAAGAATAATGGGTCATCATAAATACTTTGCCCGACAAGTCTTGCAATATATGGCTTACTACGAATAACTGTATCAAGACGTTCTGTAGCTCCCGCAAGACTTGTTGTTAGTAGCGCAAATTTTTTCCCGGTAAGTGGCATTACTAAGCGGTTAATTCTAAATAAACTTGCAAAATAATAATCATTCCACTGCCATACAAATGAGAACAATCCTACAGTGATGATTGCTCCACGGGCATTTGGTAACATTACACTCCAAAATGTTCGTATAACTCCTGCACCGTCGACTTGGGCTGATTCTTCTAGTTCCATTGGTAAGTTTCTAAAGAATTGACGGAAGATATAGATGAAGATTGCCGAACGAATTCCCATTCCAAAGGCTGACATAATGAATAACGAGAATATTGTATTATTTAAATAAATTCCTAAGAATGGAGTATTAAGGAAAAACATTTTTCTTGAAGCATGTAATGTCTCATATGGAACAACTAAAGTAAATAATACTATTGCAAAAAGAATATTACTTCCTTTAAAGCGAAGTCTTGCAAAAGCATATCCAGCAATAGCTGTTGCAATTATTTGCAATATCATATTACCAAATGATAATAAAGTCGTATTAAATAAGGAATTCCAAAAGTCTAAAATATCATAAGCAATTGATATATTAAGCCAACTTAACTTTTGAGGAACCCAAATAACTTGGGGATTAGAAATATCTGAAGGATGGCGCATTGCAAAACTTATTTTTTGGAATAATGGCATTAAAACTATAAAACATAGTCCAATTAATAGTAATGCTCTAAATAGTGATATTAAAAATGCATTAGTACGACGACGAAGTGCATTTCGTTTAGCTTTATCATTTAAATCATTCTTGATTATTTCAATATCACTACGAAGCATTCCCATAAATGTCATTTTTTCTTTTTTACTCATCATAGTAGAACACCATCCTTGATAGGATTAACATTACAATTCCTAATACCAATAAAACTGCTAAAGCGTAAACCCACGACATTGCTGCGTGAACACCATAATATGAAAGATGTTCAAATTGAGATATAGTCCCTGGTTTATCATGATCTTTTAATAATTTAAGAATTGGTGACCGCAAGAATGCGTCAACAACAGTATATACCGCAGCTGTCAACATCAACGGTGAAACCATTGGAAAAGTGATTTTCCAGAATATTTCATATTGGGTAGCACCTTCAATTTTGGCAGCTTCATATAAGTGCTTAGGAACTGATTGTATTCCTGATAAGAAAATTAAAATTTGAACTCCTGAGAATGAAACTATCTCATATATTTTTTGAACTGCACCAGTCAAATACCCAACAAATGTTGATGGGATATTTGCATTTAAGAAGAATTCTTCTAAACTAAACATCATTGCAAATAAGTCTTGAGTAGTAGCATCTATTGCCCCTTGTAATGAAGTTGAAGCACTCATTGCAACGTCAATCGCTTGTGAATTGAAAATAACAGGCATGAAGAAAATTCCTCTTACAAGTCCACGCGCTTTAAACTTAGTATTTAGAATAACAGCCATTAATAGACTAAATATTAGAATGATCGGAACATCTAACGCAATTTCCAATATGCTAGCAACTAACTCTTCTAAAAATGATGCATGTTGAGTAAAAATGTATTTATAGTTAGCAAGTCCGATCCATGTAACTTTATTTGTAGTTGTATCAACGAATGAAAAACTGTAAATAACCGTTGTAACAAACGGAATAAAGAAGAAATAGATAAATCCGATCATTAAAGGCAATACAAATACTATACCCCAAATGGCTTGACGTTTACGATATTGAATATGATCTTTAACCCAATTAGAAATTTTATCAAATAGATTGGTAACAGGACGGAAAATTTTTGCTAAAAAATCTTTTATAGGACGTAGTATTTTCCCAAAAATTTTGCCTATTTTATTAAGGATATTACCAAGCCAAGTTCCTATTGAGTTAAAGAATTGTTTAATTTTAGCCATTATTTTTTTCCTCCAAACTTGGAATCACTCTAAATGTATTTGCTTTTACTAAATACCCCTCATAATACACATCGTTTAGGGAGGAGTTAACAATTAATGTCACGCCATTTGAGTATTTAACTTTTGCTACATTATATGTTAATTGTTGATGTTCGATTAGATAGCCATTTTGAATTTGTAACTCGTTTATTTGACTAACTAAATCAGAAATTTCATAAGTCCAGTTTTGATAGTAAGTATAATAATACATACTGTAATCAGTATCCAATAAAATTTTCGGATCTTCATATGATAAATCATATAATAAACTACTTCCAGTCTCTATTGCTTTTAATAAAATCCATTGTTTGTTTTGATAATTACCATTAATACTTGGGGTAGAATATTCAAATAATCCACCAGCAACAAGTTGATAAAATGGAATTTCATAGTCAAAAATACCATATGAAGATGTCTTAATCGGAACATCAACAGCTACTTTTGTGTATTTAAAGGCATAATCGAACGGTGCTTTTAATAACAATTTATCTATTTTGTTATCCAGTTGTTTTAATGATTCCACTTGATATTTAATACCCTCAACCAAATTAATATTATGACTTTTTGAGTAATTAGCCACTTTATAATTACCTAAATCACTAATCATTACACTATTGATATTAAGACTACTTAGATTATTTAATAATCTTTTTGATATATCTTGATAATAATCTGGAGAAATATAGTATGTAGCAGGCAATGCTTTATTTGGCTGATTAGTTGATAAATGATAAGGGAAATGTTCCGCATACGCACTACTTACGCTTCTTGCTGTAAAGCGCATTTTACCAAAGAATTGCGTATATCCTTTTGAAGTTCCAACATAAGTTTCAGGATAAAAATCGATATTATTATTATTTAAATATAGCATTAATTTTTGTAATTCTTTTTTTCCACCCAAAACTTTATTGGCTTTTATATTATTACGCAATTTCACATCAATAGCATCTTGTGTCCATGCAGTGTATAATAGATTAATATTATTTACACCTAATTCTTGTAGCTCCGTTAAAATTTCTTGTGCTTGTTTAAATGTTGTTAATGATGCTTGTTCTTTATATTTAAATCCAAGGAAAGAATTGTATCGTTCAAACGCTCCAATCACATTAACATTAACTAAAACACTGTCACGGTTGGAATAATCATTTTCTATTAAGTCATACTTATCAATTAAATATTGACGATATTTTTGAGCTAGTTTTGAATAACTTAATTCATCTTCAGTAAGAAACTCAAAAAGGTATTTAAAGTCAATATCAACAATATCTCTACTCCATTTTGTAAATGGTTTTGCATAAGCAGCACTTGCCCCCACCCGTACTTCTTCGTTCATGCGTAAAACAGATTTAAAATACACCTTGTTATATGGACTTGCAGTACGAGGGATGTCTGCTTCAATACGTGTTAATGCTGCCCCTTCTTCAACAACCCCCATAACTCCTTTACTATTTGTAATATCAATAAAACCAAACATTGGGAACATAATTTTTTGGTTATTAGCAGGTTTTTCTTTTGGATAAAAACTCATATCAGTACCATAAATACCTTTGGAGTAATATTCGGAATAAATTTTTTGGTTGTTAAAGTTAATTACAGCACCACTTCCATCAGGTATAACAATCATACCTTCTTGTGTGTCGGTATCTCTTACTTGTGTGAAATTATGTAGAATTGTGATAGCAGTAATTTTATGATTTGATTTTGCTTCTTTCCCTTCTTTAATCGAATTGCGAATTATCTTGTATTCAAACCCTGAATCAACTAATTTAAATTCAACCGCAAATTTAAATCTTGGTAATACAACATTTGTGTATAATCCGGTTTCTGCATTATGTAAAGCTGCATCTTCTATACTATATTTTTTATTAACTGGGATTAGTTCACCATTTTCATCTGTTTCCCACATTGGCTCACCATTTTCATCATATGGTTGATAGCCAAGTTCATAAAAAGCTCTATATAAATACATTTTAACAGTGTCGGTTTGAGCCTCTACTTTATAAATCTTTTGTCCATCAACAATTGATGATTGGTAATACCTTGTAAGGCGATCATAAACATCTCTTCTAGCCTTTATAAATGGATTATTAAGAATTAACTGATTATATCGCTCTTCAGTAATTTGTATTGGGAAATAATCCATTGTCATACCGTGATATCCTACATCATAATAAACTTGAACAGCATTTTCTAAATATTTAAAAGAATAGTGACGAGTTATCTTATTGGTGACTTCATCATTAAATGCGACACTATTATCATAGCCATCCAAACGACTTATACCGCCCGATACGTCATCCATATCGATGTACTCCACAATAAACGGAGATCTCAACTTTTTATCAACAGCATTTTTATCTGCTGTTTGATATGTTTTTTTAGTAAGTTTATCATATATTGTTAATATTGTAGTAGTTTCATCAAAAAACATTTGAAATCTTTCATTTTCAGCAACCATTACATTATTATTTAGAACATTAGTTGGATCACTGGCATCGATGAAACCTTCCTCACTAAAAGGGGTAAGATCATTTTTTAAAGTATATTTTTTAAGGTTGCTTGTGAAATAAAGGATGGTAGAAATACTTAAAAGGAGTACTAATACTAGAATTATTAAGTATCTAACCCGTAATATCTTTCGTTGCATTATAATCCTCCTTTTTAAACGTATCGAAGCGATACTTCATGATAAATAGTATAAATGAAACCATATACTCTTTGGAATAAGTCAAAACTCAATAACAATACAAATAAGATAACCATTAAAGCAACTGCAGTTGCAACAATTGTTAAAATTGTTTTCGCTAATCCATATTCATGAATACTAATTAGTCCGAAGAAAATCATGAAACCTGTTAGGAATTTTCCAATTCCAGTAACAAGATAATATAAAGCTATTTCTTCTTGAGTTAATATATTACTTAAAATTAAGCCAATAAATCCTGTTACAAATAATGGAAATAATGAATAACTTATCATCATGAATATTTCTTTAAAAGTACCTTTACCATCAAATAAAGTCGTGATTGACCAGTTTGCAAGTGTGCACAAAACAATTGGCGCAATCACATATGCAATTTCAGCTAAACTATTTAAGTCATTAATATTTCGATCGTTAACCAAAAATCCTTCGTATTCAAAACGTAAGATTTGTAAGATGATTGTAATAATAATAAATACAATCGAAACACTCATTTTTGCACGTTTTTCCCGTTTAAATTCGTCAAATCCTTTTAATGGATGAGTTAGAATATATAACGGAAACTTGATGTATTCATTATAAACATATCGAAAGAAGGTTTTAGCTTTTTGTAAGTATAGATCAATTTTTCGTTCATTTTTAGTTACTTCTACTGTTTCCATTATTCTTCGTCACCTTCTTTCGAACCAAATTTTATGTATTTATATAAATGATATCCTTTTTTAGCCACATAAGCTAAGATTATAATTGTCATTACTGGACCAAAAAATTTACGAATTCGTTGGTCACGATATTGTTTATAGGCTTTGGAATAGTTAACTCTATCGAAACCTAATTCAAAATATTCCATAGCTTCTTGATAGCGTCCTTCTTTATATAATGATTTTCCAATGCCAACATAAGCATACTCATATAGAGAGTTTAATTTTACTACTTCATTCCAAACTCTTGAAGATTCTTCAAATTCACCAATATAGTAGTAATATGTTGCTTCATTAATTAGTTTGGCAATTGGTGTTGGTTTGAAGATTAAAATTGCTTTGTTAACACGATCTAAAACTATTAAATCTTCACCTAAATATTTAATAGACACTGGCATTTCTATTTTATTTAATTGATTTCTTTCAGTTGAGAATTGTCCAGAAATATACAATAAATATCCATCCGCATCATATGTAAATAAACGTCCTCGCTTACTATCAGCTACAGTATAAGTACCATATGATGTAGAAGTAATAGCACTGAATTCAGATGGTCCGACTTTGCTGCGGTCACGATGACTTACTGCATATACAAGATCACCTTTTGGTGGGACGTAACCATTACGTTTTAAGACGTCATTTGAACTTGTATTGATTAATTTAATCATCGCATTATCATTTGTTACAACACCACTATCATTTTTTGTAGCATGAGATGTGGCATAAATAAATCCTTTGCTATCAATAGATAAACTTGTAAATATTGTTTGAATAACAACACGACGTCGGCTTAATTGAGTGTCAGTTGAAATTGCGCGCCAAAATATTTCCCATGCAGAAAGGGTAGTATAGTTAACTCCCATAAAACGGTTAAATTGGCCATTTGGGCTAAATTCAATGATACCTTCATAGATACCATCAGAGATAGCATATATTCTTCCGCCTCTATCAACAACTAATTTTGTAGGTTGGAATAGGGCTTGCTTATCGTGAAGTTCGCCTTTTGCAGGAGTACCATCATACCATTTGAATGTACTATGTTCAGGAGTAGTAATAATTTGTTTTATACGATATGTGTTAGCATCGATAACAACTATTTGGTGATTACCTTTGTCAGCCAAATAAATGTTATCTTCAAATCGATATACTCCTGAAAGACCATAAAAAATATATTCATATTCATTTTGGATATTTTCAGTTAATATAGGGTTTTCGCCTTTAAATTCATAAGGACTATCCCCAGCGGTTGGATTACTTTTTAATGTTTTTTTGCCAGTAACAATTCTACTAAAAATTTGTAAAAACTCAGCATCAGTTTTAATATTATTATAAGTTTTATATTCCTCTTTATTAATTATAAAAGTGTCCTTCTTAGTAATTAAATCAAAGTTAGTTGTAAATACCATTAATTGATTGGATTTTGAATCAACTATATATATTAATTCTTGATTATAAATATATAGATCTTCTGGTTGAGCAAATTCATATACTTGTAAACCTAAAGCATCAAATGTTAGGTTTTGATAAAACTCATAACCTTCAGTAGAATGAATTGGTCTATTATCATGAGTATATGTATATCCAGCACTTTGAACAGTTATTCCAGTAACAAATATAATTGAAAATAACATCATTATTAGGAGACTTGTAATTTTTTTCATTGAATAACCTCCTATTTCATACCTGAATATGCCATTGTCTCAATAATTTGACTTTGACTTATGATAAAGATGACAATTGGCACAGTAACCATAATCAAGCTAACTGCTGCAAGTGTTCCTTGACGCGCTGGTCCGGCAAGAGCTATTTGTTGTAAAGCATATCCAACCATTTTGAAGTCTTCACGATAAATAAATTGTGAACCTTCAGTAGCCCATAGACGTTTGAAAACTAGAATTATTAATGTTAACCATGCAGGTTTTACAAGTGGCATAACAATTTGCCAGTAAATTCTAAAGTCTCCCGCTCCGTCTACTTTAGCAGATTCAATCAAATCGGTTGGTATTTGTGACATAAATTGTTTCATCATAAATAAACCTAATGGATAAGCAATCGCCGGTAAGATAAGTGACCAGTATGTATCAATAAGACCTAAATAGTTAAAGATAATATAGTTCGGGATATTGGTAACTTCACTTGAGAACATCAATGAGTAGACAACCATTGCAAAAATCACTGAACCTCCAGGAACTTTAAATTTCGCTAATGGATAAGCACACATTGAAGCCACGATTACATGTCCAAATGTCCCAACGATAGTAACTAAAATAGTATTAAATAAGTATCGTGAGAATGGGACTAGTGATGTTCCTAGGGCATTTGCCAAATCGATAAAGTTTCCTATAGTCGGGTTACGAACAATAAATCGAGGTGGGAACAAGAATATTTCATCTAGCGGTTTAAATGCGTTACTTACTGTTAAGACTAGTGGGGCAGCACTTAATGTCCCTGCCAATAACAAGAATAAGAATAACGCAACGTCTCCACCTAAAGAACGATTTAAACGAACTTTCTTTTTAGATTTTCTTTTGGCTTTAAATTGGCTTATCTCATGAAATGGACGTGATTCATATCGTTTTAATAAACGTTCTTGTCGTTTTTCTTCTTTAGTCTTTTCAGTTTGGGGAGTTTCTTGTTTTACTTCATCAATATTTTTCATCATGTACCCACCCTTCTTATGATTCTTTGAATCAATCTATTTAATGAAATGGAGGCTAGGAATAATATTGTTGCAATGGCCGAAGCATAACCCATTTCAAAACGGATTGTTCCATAGTCCACTAAGTGGTTAACAATGGTGTGTCCAGCATATTCGATAGATGGGAAACCAACTAATTGTGTGGTAATTGCTCCGATACCTAAAGTTGACGAAATTTGAAGAACCGCACTTAATGTTAATTGTGGTTTCATATTCGGTAAAGTAATATACCATAGTTCTTGCCAACGGTTTTTAATTCCGTCGATTGCTGCCGCTTCATATTGGTCTTTATCTATATTTTTTAGTCCTGCAATTAGCACTAAGAAGTTAACTCCTAAACTCATCCATAATTGAACAATTATAATAATTGGCAAAATGTATTTAGAGTTTTGTAACCAAGTGATTGGCTCTTGAATGATTCCAAATCGAATCAAATACGCATTAGCAAATCCGTAAATATCACTGTTAAAGATTATTGTCCAAATAAGAACTGCATTACCAGCCATCGAAGGCGCATAGAAAATCAACGTTACAAATGCTCTAAATTTATTTGGTAATTCGTTAATTAACCACGCAAATACGAATGACAGTAAATAACCAATAGGTCCAGTTACTACCGCTAAAATTAAGGTGTTTCGAAGCGCAATGATAAATATTTCATCGTCTAAGAATAGCGATAAATAGTTATCCCAACCAATAAATTTTGGTGCTTCAAGTAAGTTAAAATATGTAAAACTTAATCCAATACTGATAATAACTGGTAAAATTGTAAATAGGAAGAACAAGAAAACATAAGGGAACATCATTAAATATAATGTTCGGTTTAAATACAGTTTTCTACGAAATGGCTTTTTACGACTCCATAAATCTAATTTGCGTGATAAATTTTCGCGCCATTTGCGATAACGCATTCGCTGTTTATTAATCCACTTTATTACTTTAGTGTTAGCTAATTTTTCGCGAAAACTATACTTTGTAGTTATAGGAACTGATTGATTGTTCATATTTTCCATATTGATTCTCCTTTATCTTAATCCACCGGTAAACCGAACTCTTGGCGTTTTTTCGTAATCTCTTTGTTGATTTTAATAACGTATTCGGTTAAGACTTCACGAGGATTTAGATTTTTGTTAACAACTTCACGGAAGGCATTTTCTAGGTTACGACCTGTATAGTATCCGCCAGCGATTTCAGGAATACCCATTGTTAAATCCCATTGTTGTGATAATACTTCGATTTCTTCTACAGTCCATGGTAAATATCTTAAAGCTTCAATATTAGCCGTATTATGACGCGCAGCTGGACCTAAGATAGATTCAAGCTCGCGAGCATATCTAATTTGAGTGTTTGCAGAAGTCCACCATTTCATAAATTCCCACGCATATTCAGCCTTTTTAGTCTGATTTAACATAACAACTGCTGTACCGCTTGCAGCCGAATGACGATCAATATAAGTATTGCCATTTTCATCCTCTCTTATTGTTCCTGGTATTAAAGTCATTTTCCATTTACCACGAATCTCAGGAGCAAACACACTTAATGTGTTATAAAGTTCATAGTTAGCAATACCAATTGGCATCTCGCCAGTTCTAAAGCGGTTAACAAAACTTGCTGCTAATGGGAATTTAAAGTATGTATAGAATTCAGTCCAAAATTCAAAGGTGTCCATAGCCTCTTTACTATCAAAGTTAGATTCTTTATTATTGTTGCGATAAAATGTTCCGCCTTTTTGATATAACAATGCTGCAAAAATTGGGTTAACAACTGAAGTACCTAAAATTGTATTAACTGGTAAATAAAAATCCAAGTTTTCTCGTTGTAATTCTGGAATAAACTTAACTAAATCATCCCAGGTTTGTGGTACTTTCCAACCGCGATCATTAAAGATATCTTCGCGATAGAACATTACTGGGAATGATTGAGTATTAGGTAAAGCGTAATATTTACCTTCTAGTTCATATGGAACCATCGCGCTAGGTTGGAATCGTTTAGTTATATCTTCAAAATCTTCAAATTGTGAAATATCATAAATTGCATTACGTAATGCATAGTTAACAGGTAAGTTATTAGCAACGTTGATTGCTACATCAGGACCACGTCCAGCTAGAGTGGCCGGAAGTAAAACGTCAGGTCGAACTAATCGTAAGTCAACTTGAATATATGGATCAACACTACTAAATGTTTCATCAATTAGTGTTCTTAATGCATTCGCTTGTTCACGACCTGCAGTTTCACTAGTTAAGAACCAAACTTCGATTGTTGGGGCACCTTCGACTAATTCTACTGCGCCAACTTTGTCATAATCAAAGAAAAATGATAAGAAGAATGCTTTAATATCAAACCATAATTCCTCAAAAAAATTCGGATTGGCTTTTGGTAACTTATAGTCGTTACTATGAACAACAATCCAATCAATTAATAGGCTTTGTTCTCGTACCTCTAAAACCCATGTCCCTAATGAAGCAATATTGTTACTAAAATCACTTAAGCGACGTTGGATTGTCCGTTTATTTTTAACAAATGTTTCAAGTTGTAATGCCATACGTTCTAAGACAGCAGTCTTATCATTTTTTTCTCCAGATATTTCTACAATATCCTTAGCAACTTGTCTTAAAGTGCGGGCATTTTTAGTGAAATCATCTAATAAACCTGGGATTTCGACATCTAATCGATAGTCAACATTTGGGTCAGGATTAACCGTAGTTTTACGAATAATTTCACGATATAATCTATTCAAATCATTAATAACATCTTGTACTACATTAATTGCATATCCATAATCACCTAAAGTTGCTTCTAAAGTGATATCATGTTTTCCTTTAGTTAAATAAAAATAGAATGGTTCATTATCAGTTCCTAAAGTAACAATATTCCATTTACTACTATAGAAGAATTTAGCGTTTGCTGCTTCAGCAAACGGAATCACGCCATCGATATAAACACGACGAGCTGAAAACATCCCTCTATTTACATTTTGCTTACTTCTAAATGAAATTTGATATAAGCCATCTTCAGGAACTTCTACTTCCCAACTAATCCAATCTCCCGGCACAGTCCATTTTGATCCACCGATTGAATTGTATTTAATTTTAACTGGATGAGCTGGTGAGTTATAAGCACTTGTGCGGTCGCTTGTTGGATATAGCGTAGGAGATGAACGTTTGTACGCTTTTTCTCCTTCAACCACATATCCAAAGCCGCCATTAATTTTTTTGTATCCATTTTGTTCGTATTCTTCTTTAACTTCTTGATATGTTTTTAATTTTTCGTAAGAAGCAATTTCGATTTCAATAATTGACATTGGTTCGCGACGAGACACAATTGTTAATTCATTTTCGCCTTCTTCAAAATAAATTAAGAATGGATTGATAACAAATCCTAACTCATCACGAATATATGCACTACGGATTTCGAAAATTTCTTCTTGAGGCGGTTTCATATCATTTCCAAGTCTATCTTGACGAATTTCTCGTGCATCGTGCCAAACACGATGGAAAATGATATTTTGTAAAGAAGAGAATGGGTATTCGCCATTCACTTTAACTCCGCGTTCAATATTTGAACCTCCACCATCTTCAGGATAATATGTCAATTTAATTGTATATAATCCTGATTTAGGAATGCTTACTTTATAAGTGACTTCTCCTTTTTCTCCAGTATATAAAGCTTGATAACCTTCAACAGTTTTAACATAAAATGATTCTGTTTTTTCATAATAATTTGTTCCAGATACAGTTATTTTTTGTCCAACTGTCAATGGTTTATCTTTAATATATTCTCCATACTCACCTATTTGATCAGTTTCTCGTAAAATTGTACTATCTGAAAAAGTATGGTCTGGCTCAAAACTTTTGACGACTGTTGAAATGAAAAAACCTAAAATTAAAACTAGTAAAAGAATTAAAATCCCTTTTTTAATAATCTTCGAATTAATCGCAAATTTCGCCTTCATTTTTCTCACCTCTTACTAAATCTTGCAATTTTAATCTCGCAAATTTAATTAAATTTTCAATAATCTCTACGCTTCGCCAAAGTCCGCCAGTGCGGTTGCGTTGCAACCATAATCGTTTGTGATTATTAATTAAACTTGTACTAGAGTTAATAACTTCTTGTAATAATGTTTTTCGAAGAGAAATATTCACATTCTCATTAAATGATAAATTAACTTTTTGAATAGTTGTTAATAAATTTATGCTTTGAATTATTTCTTCTTTAATTAACTGAGCATCTTCTCGTTGCATTTTTGTATATTTAAGTCGTTCTATTATTTCGGAAAAATAATTTTGCATTAACTGATATTGAGTTAAAGAAAATTGATGCGATGCAATTTTGCTTTGGAAATATTCTAATGGTTTTTCTTCTTTTAAAGCAAAATTTGCCCAAATTAATGTATAAAAAGTTTGTGTTCCATTAGATGGATAATAACTTTCTAATTTATTATAAGATCCAAAATCAAGCATTAAGTCAGTCATTAAGTTATTTTCATCTTTAAAAACATACTTGTTGACGAAGTGTTTTAATTTCAAATGGGTTCCTTCCTCAACTCTCCAACTTAACAACCCCATATAAGATAATGGCACAAGTGATACTGGCCAATATTGTAAGTGACCAAAATCACCCCAATCAGTTAATAACACTCCAAGACCTTGATATTCTTTAGTGTATATACAAGCATTATAGATATTAAACAACATATCGGAAGTTCTACCACTTAATGAACACCAACTAGTTGTTCCAGGAGCAGCGATAAATTTAATGTTTTTTTCAGAAATCATTTTTAGATTTTTACTAAATGGGTAGTTTCCATCATAACCCCAATCAATAAAAATCATATCGTCAGGAAGACGATGTAAAACTTCAGGGTGTTTTAGCAACACATCTCCCCAAATTAAAGGTTGCTTGTTATATTTTTTTATTTCATTATACGCTTTCAACACGAAATCAACATAACAATTTCCTAAACCATATTTTTCACAATACTCTTTTGATTTGCCTTTACCTAACTCAAACGGTTCATCGAAGTTCATATTGAAATATTTGGAATTACTAATCGGTAACATATCTTGATACATTCTACTTATTAGTTCAAGCGAACGTTCGTCAAGAGGGTTTAATGTGGATGGGGCGCGATGCGTTCCCCACAAATAAATACCTTCCGGACATTCAGCTAGATCTTTAAACTCATCTAAGGCTAACCATGGAGCCATATGACCAAAACCATTTTGATTAGGAACTAAATCAATAAAGTTTTGATTGCAATACTCTTCAATCTTTTTATATTCCTCAACAGTAATTGGTGTCTCATCATGCCAGTATTTCGTAAAAGAAGGATACCCAAAAGAAAACCCTTCTACATACAACTCAAGATGGTTCATTTTTAAAAGTGCCATTAAATCAATTATTTCGAAAATAGTTTTTAATTGTGGAATTTTACTACGACTTATGTCTAATAATAAACCACGAATTGCCAAATCTGGCTCATCATATATTTCGACACCTTGAATTTGAGTATTTGTTTGCGCAAATATTTGTCGCAATGTTTGAGTGGCATAATATGCTCCTGCATCTTGAGAATATTCAATTATAATTTGCTTGTCATCTATCTTTAATGCATAAGCTTCATCTTTATATCCATCAACTTTTCTATAAAAAATGTCAGCATCTTGCGACTCACATATATCGAAGGCGGTAAATTTCGCTAATAAAAATAAAACGTTTACGTTTCTGTCCGTAAAAAAAATCCGTGGTTTTTGACTTTTGCTAATAAATGTATCACGGACGTATATTTTAGCCGGTTTTGGATATATTTGATACATGTAAGTCCTCCTCAAATCAGGAATTATCCTTTCAAACACACAAAATTCGCTTTATTAACTTTAACTTATTATACTATATATTTTGTTTTTTTTCAATATTTTAAGAAACCTTTTTTTGGTTAACTATCCAATTATTTTACTTTTATTTAAAAAATTTTTACAAAAATATTAAAAGGAGAAAGTTTATAGAATCTTTCTCCTTTTTGGTTAAATTTCTTTTACTTCTCTTGTCCAAACTTGTTTTAATAATTTTCGCGCCTCTACTAATGAAGCTACATTTTCTTCTACAAGATTCTTATAAGTAAAGAAAATTGTTCCTAATATATTGTCAAAGCGATTATTGTATTTTAATTGATTAATAATTTCGTTTGGATTACTCCAAGCACCTTCGTCTTTATAACGATATAGTCCTTGTCCAATATATAATTTCGTATTAGTCTCTTTAGCAATCATTCTCCACCAATCAACAACATCAGCATATTTTACTAAACAAATTTCGTTTACTTGGTCATTCTCTGTTATAACTTCTTTAGTGTTATCAAAATCCCAGTATGCTTGAGGGACTACATAATCAATCCATTTTTCTTTCATCCATAAATAAACGTCACAATATAATCTTTCATATGCTTGTAAGCAACTATGATGATTGTTAGATCCTTTTTCCCAACCACCCGGATTTTCTGGTGGGAAAAATTTAGAATTAGTGCGATGAATACCAAATGGACTAATACCGAACTCAACTTTTTTATCCAAAGTTTGTAAGGCTTCATGAATTTGCTTAATTAACATATTGACATTTTCCCGTCGATAATCATCAATTGTTGGGAATAAGTCTTGAACTAAGGCATATTTCTTTTCTTCAAACGGATCAGCAATTCCATCATACGGATAAAAATAATCATCGATGTGAATTGCCTTAATATCGTATTTTCTAGCAATCTCTAATACAGTATCCGTAACATAATCTCTAACCTTTGCATTGGCTGGATCAAGAATTAATTTTCCTTTTTTAGTAAAAATAACACATTCAGGATTACGACGGGCAAAATTTAATTCATGTAATTTGGATAGATATTCTTCTTTTGAAAAAATTCCATCCATTTCAAATAGACTTTCTGTACTTACTCGATATGGATTAATCCACGCATGAACTTTAATGTTTTCTTTCTTCGCCTCTTCTACAAACCACCCAAAAATATCAAAACCTAAACCTTCACCTTCAATTCCAGTTATAAAACGACTCCATGGATTAATTTGTGATTCATAAAAAGCATCATTACTAGGGCGAACTTGAAAAATAATTGTATTAAGGTTATATTCTTTAACTTTGGCAATAATTCCACGTAAATATTCTTTATAGCGTTCAGGATCTTTCATTTGCGGAATATCAATATTGGCAACCGTTGAAAACCATACACCACGAACATGTGGATCCTTTTCAACATAATTAGTAGGAATTAAAACAGGTTCATCAGTTTCATAGTAAGTAATATAGCCTTCTTTTTTATAACGATTTAGTTTTACTAACTGTTCCATTCTATCACCTATAAATTATTGATAATTTTCTTTTGATAATCTAGTACCGCAAAGCATTGCGCATGTTTAGAACGACATAGTGCCCCTCTAACATATGTTAAATGTGTATAGTAGTCATAATACTTAAAAGATTTACTATTCATAATAAACCAATGTTTGCTAATAGCTTCTTTCCATAATTCATATCCTTCTTCACTACACGGGATATACACATACGGAACAAACCCTTCCGAATCCTCCCAGTTTTCCGAAAAATACACTGGAGCATAATGTCTATCTCCCTCTATGGCGTTCCCCATATCAATTCCAGCGTAAAATTGAGCATCTTGAACAATTTTACTAGTTAAACTATGGTCTTTATGCATTGAATTAATCCAATGAGTAAAAATCATTGTTGGTTTATATTTACGAATTAATCGTGCTACTTCTAAACGAACTTCTAATGTATCAGGTAATTCACCATCGTGATAGTCTAATACAATTGCCTCGCCATTTAACATTTTTGCAAAATTTTCTGCTTCAGAAATTTTTTGCTTGCGATATTCTTCAACAGTTATGCCAGGAGGATTGCCGCGCTCACCGGCCGTTAAAGCAACTGTTATAATTTTATCTCCTTTTAAACTTTGAGTTGCTAACACACATCCACTCGTCAATTCTGCATCCCCAATATGAGCACCAATAGCCATATATACTTTACTCATTTTATCAATTCCTTTCCTAAAATTGCAAATGATTGAACAATTTTAAATCCGGCAGATAAATAAATATTTCGAGCTGGATTATTACTACCTGTAAATAAGGTCATAAATTTAGCTCCATTTTCTTTGGAACGATAACACAATTCAGAAAACAATGTTTTTCCAAGTCCACGTCCTTGCACTTCAGGATGTACCCCAATTCCCGCAAAATATCCTCGTCCAGATTCTTGAGTATATAATGGTCCTGTCCACCCTAAAACACGATTATCTTTCACAACTACTAACATCGGATTGGGTTTTTCAAGGCGTAAATTATTTTTGGCTGCTTCATGCCAGGTTGGATTTTGTAAAGCAACGAATAAATCATCTAGACCGTTATGTTTATTTGGATCATAGTAAGTAATAAAATATCCATCTTGTTCGTTCACTTGAATTTTCTTAACAATATCTATTGGTTTTTCATAGTTAGTAATATCTAAATGAAATGCATCTTGATTTGGACCATCGATAATATAATGATTAGCTTTTAATAAAAAGTAAAATGGTGTATTGTAACTTACAGCCGGAGCCCCTGGATGATCGTGATTATTAGTTCCTGGTACAATCCATTCTAGATTAATTGGACTGGCAAAATACAATCGGACTTTTTTCTTATTATTGCGAATTAAAAATTGTTCTAATTGTTGTAATAAAAGAGTTCCATAGCCTTGACGTTGGAAATTTTTATCAATTGCCACACAGACAATGAATCCTGGAGTATCTTCACTTTGGTCTTTTACAACAGCAAGACCCCAACCAATTACCTGATTATTTTTAACTAAAATTACTAAACCTTCTTCGTTAAAGTACGGATTATCTAAAATTTTGCTCTTAAAACTATTGACAGTAAAAGGCTTAAAAATCGAGACACTAGCTACCGAATCATTCCATAAATTAATAAGATCTTCTAAATATTTACTAGAATAACTAATGATTTCCATTGATTCATCCTCCAAAATTCGCAATGATATAATTACCAACCCGTGCACGGACATTAATAATTTTTAAATTATTACGTGTTGGATGTACACGGTTGGTTAATAGACAAAAGGCAATATTATTTTTTCGATCAATAAACACATTTGTTCCAGTAAAACCCGTGTGCTGAATGGTTTCACTAGATGTTAATTCCCCGCTTGAACTATAGCATCCTTTATTAATCCAACCAATGCTACGCATATCATAATCTAGAGATATACCGTTTTGTACTCGGACTTGCGGAGTAAAAAATAGGTCGATTGTTTGTTTAGATAGTATTTGTTTTCCATCAAAACGGCCTTGATTCAAAATCATTTCTAAAAAGTTAGCCATATCTTTAACTGTTGAAAACACTCCAGCATGTCCGGCTACTCCACCTAAAATATATGCTTTTTCATCATGAACATAACCTTGAATTATTCCTTGAAAAACCTCATCATTGCGTTCTTCAGTGGGAGCACAAGTTTCTTTATTCTTAGGATTATAACAAGTATTGTCCATTTTCAGTGGAATAAAGATATTTTTAGTAACAAAACTATCTAAACTTTCCTTAGTAATCTTTTCAATAATTAATCCTAACAAGATAAATCCGATATCAGAATAAACTATCTTTGTATTTTTTTCGTATACTAAATCACACGAAAAGCAATAATCTAATGCTTCGTTTCGGCTTTTTAATTTATTGGCCCTTGGAATATCTGCTGGTAAACCTGATGTATGAGTTAATAAATCCCACACAGTAATTTGAGAGTGTTTAAAGTTTTCTAAAATATTCGAAACAGGTTCATACAATCGTAATTTACCTTGTTCCACTAACATCATGATTGCTGTGGTAGTTGCTAGGACTTTAGTTACTGAGGCAAGATCATACATAGTATCTAAACTATTTGGTTCAACTTGTGGATATAGACTTTTATTCCCCAATGACCCAAAATATTTCTTTCCATTAACAATTAGAGCATAGTTGGCGCCGGGAAAAGCCCCATCGTCAATCGCCTCTTGTAATAACTTTTCTAATCTTAAAATTTTTTCATTCATTGTTATTTCCTCCATAGTATATTTGACGCTTAAAGCGTCGATAAAAGTTTTCATAAGTAATCTTAGCGATTTCTTCGCTAGTGAAAGAAGCATTATATAATGCCTCAATTAACTTATAACTACTTTCTGCAGTCTCCAACTCATCTATATTTTTTCCAACCGAATCATCAAAGTAATCCATAAAATCAAAGCCAATACACACATTATCAATTCCTAAAAAATCAACTGCATATTTAATATGCTCAACAAATTTTCTTAATGTACGTTCAAAAGGATTACTTGAGATAAATGATCCAACTAAAGTTAATCCTAATAATCCATTGGCTTCTTTTAGTCTTTTAAGTTGGTTATCATCTAAATTACGCCTATGATCACATAAGGTTTTAATGTTACTATGCGAGGCTAAAATATTGTGATTAGTATAATTTAAAACATCATAGAACGATTGTTCATTTAAATGCGAAACATCAATTATCATATCATGCTCAATCATAAAATCTAAAACTTTTTTCCCTTCCTCAGTTAAACCACGTTCTTTAGGACCATTTACCCCTGTTGCATATTTATTTTCTTCATTCCATGTAAGCATTGCATGACGAATGCCTAATTTATATATCTCCGATAACTCATTGAAATCTTTAACATTACGAATACTTTCAAGACCTAAAATAACCTGAAAATCATTAAGTTTTGAAAAATCAATTAAAGAAATTGATTCTTTCAAAGCATCAAGCAAATCAAATTCTTCTGGTGAATATAAAGTCCAAATACCACCTTTTATAACACTTTTTTGTAATTGAGGAAGATGGTAATCAACAAATCGTGCCTTATTTCCATGTTTTCCATAAACATATATATCATATAAAATATCAGTATGAGCATCAAAGATTTTATGATTCATAATCAACTCCATTAAAATTAAAAGTTTTAATTAAATCTTCAAATGTTTCTCGATAAACAGCCTCATAAATTTGATTATCATTAATGAAAATTACTGCAGGACGCATTAAGTTGTTATAATTTGAAGACATCGAATATCCATAAGCTCCAGTATTATAAACGATTAAAATATCACCTTTTTCAGGATAACACACTTTGGTATCAGTTGCAACAATGTCACCCGATTCACAACATTTCCCAACTATATCACATTCAATATCTTTAGGTTGATTCATTTTACTTACAATATCATGCGTATATTTTGCTTGATATAGTGCTGGTCGAATATTATCTGTCATTCCCCCATCTACAAATAAAAATTTTTTACCTTCGGTTATTTTTAATTGCGAAATAGTATATAAACTAAATCCAGCATTCCCAACAATCGATCTTCCAGGTTCGATCATTAACTGTTTTATATGAATTTGCTTTTTGATTATTTCCTGTTCCACTTCAAGGATTATTTGCTTTAATCCCTCTTCTAATGGGAATTTTTGCTCATCATCAAGGTATTTAATTCCAAATCCGCCACCTAAGTTTAATATGTCAATTGGAATATGAAATTCTTTTTCAAACTCACTTATAAAATTAGCCATAGTTTTCACTAAATTTAAATATGGAAGTAAATCTTTAATTTGAGAGCCAATATGAGCATGAAAACCACATAGTTTTAAATATGGATTTTGTTTATACAATAATGCAATTTTATTTATTTTTTCCTTATTATAAATTGATTCCCCAAATTTTGAATCAATATGAGATGTTTGAATATATTGATGTGTTGTGGTTTGAATATGAGGATTGACACGGAATAAAGTTTTTACAACTTGTTTTCTTTCACTTACTAATTCCGATAACGTCTCTAACTCATAAATATTATCTACGACAATTAATCCCACTTTATTTTCTAATGCATAATTTAGTTCTTCAAGTGACTTATTATTTCCATGAAAAACAATTCTTTCAAATGGAAAATTACATTTTTTTAAAACAAATAAATCTCCTAAACTTACACTGTCAATATATAAATCATATTTATTAATTATCGAAACTAAATACGGAACTAAAAAAGCTTTTGAGGCATATACAATATGGCAATCAAAAAGACTACTATTAAAATTATTTTTAAACGTTAAAATATTTTCTATAATTTGTTGTTCATCATAAACATATAAAGGCGTCTTGTATTTTCCAGCTAAATCACGAATTAGATATGGACCTAGATATAATTCATTGCCGATAACGTACATCGATTTTGTTTTCATAAGCCATTCCCTCTTTGTAAATATTATAACACATATATAAACTTATTTAAAAGTAAAAAGAAAAAACCTTTAAAAAGGTTTTTTAGGTTAAATAAGGTATTGATACTCCTTTAGCATAATTACTACAATCAATTAAATCTTCATTTAATTTATATACACTTTGACTTGAGCCAATCTCAAAACATACTAATACATAATCACGAACAGGTACACTTTTATCAAAAACAAACTCATATACAAAGTAAGTCTTGATTTGAATAAATTGTTGAAGAGTTTGTAGATATAACTTTTTGGTTATTTTACTACTACTTGCTTGTATAAAAGGAGTCTCATTAATGTTTTCTAATAATAAAACATTGTATGTAGGCTCATCATTAACATTAAATAATCCCCTAGATAGTACCGGAAAAGTATTATTATTTATAACATTTATATCCACATAAGTATTTGGAATAAATGAATAGTTCATTATTTCTACTGGAATTAAAAAATCAATATTATAGTAGCGATTATTTAATTTCATCCCAGTTACTTGTTCTACATCCATTCGTCGATATCTTCCAATGTCAAACACATAATATTTTGCATCAAATTGCATTACTACTTCCCGTAGATCAACATTGCCTTCTGGTAAAAACTTTATTGATAAAATGTGTAGATATCCATTTTTAGTAATATCATCAATCAATAATTTGATTGGTTTATTTTGGGTAGTTATTTTATATTCATATTGGAAATTATCATTATTCAAAAAAAGATTAATTGTTTCAAACGGTTTTACCGAGTAAAATTTTAATGTCAAATAACTATCCTGATTATTAAGATGATCTAAAATATCAACTTTCCCTAAATAAATTTCATCAAGAACTTTATCTTTACTTTTACATCCCGTTAAAATAAATAAAATAAAAAGAAGTAAAAGTTGGATTTTTTTCATAAAATTCAACTCCTACTTCAATTATATTTTATATTTATAATTTTATTACTTAAAAACTCAAACCATCTACTAATTCATAAAATTCTTCAACATTGTTAATAGTAATTAGTTTTTTTCGAAAATCCTTACTTGATGGAAGGCCTTTGGTATACCAAGCGGCTAATGAACGCATTTCTAATAAAGCAATCTTTTCACCTTTTAATTTAATCAAATCCGCAAAATGTTCTTTAATCATAGCAATTCTTTCTTGGATGCTTGGAGGATTTTGAATTGAACTACCGGTAAAATAGTCTACTAAATCACGTAAAAACCATGGATTACCAAGACTAGCACGACCTATCATTAGGCCATCACAACCTGTATATTCTTTCATTCTTATTGCATCTTCAATTGTTTTAATGTCTCCATTCCCGATAACTGGAATTGATACACTTTCTTTTACCATTTTAATGTAATCTAAATTAACCTTACCACGATATAAATCTTCTTTAGTCCGACCATGAATCGCAATCGCACTCACCCCAGCAAGTTCAGCTTTTTTGGCTATCTCTATGCAATTAATATGATTATCGTCCCAGCCAGCTCTAATTTTAATAGTAACTGGTTTATTTACCTTTTCAGTTACCGCTTTAATAATATCGTATATATAATCACTATTTTGCAATAATTTTGAACCTGCATTACTTTTTAATACCTTTCGAACAGGACACCCCATATTAAAATCAATAATATCAGCATTTGTATGCTGATCAACATATTGGGCCGCTTTAACTAAATCGTCTATTTCGCCCCCGAATAATTGAATACTTATTGGGTGTTCTAATGGATCAACTGTTAACATTTCTAAGGTTTTCTCATTATCATAAAGAATTCCTTTAGCACTTACCATTTCGCTGTATACTAATCCAACACCCATTTGTTTGGCAATTTTCCGAAAAACAACATTTGTATATCCCGCCATAGGGGCTAAAACAATGGGATTTTTTATTTCTACATTTCCTATCTTGAACACGTTAAAACCACCTCATAAATACAAAAAAGAAGATCTCATCTTAGGTACCTATATCCACATGACAAGAGAGCTTAAGGCTGCTTCTGTCACGACCTGACCTGGTTCACTCCTTGGTCATTGGATATAGGTATTAAAAATGAGATCCTCTATGTATTATACTATATTTAAGTATCTTTATCAAGGCTTTTTATAAACTATCACCAAAATCAGCTTTAAATTTAGCAACTAGTTTTTCAGGCCAATTTCCGACAGGTTTTAATCTACCAAAGAAAAATCTTAATATTTTGGGTTCTTCTACAAACTCTAATCCCCCTACTAAATCACGGTTATCATATAGCCATTTGATACGATCTATGGCATAAAGAATTTGTGATAATGTAAACACTCGTCGTGGTATAGCTAAACGCAATAATTCAACATTGGCTAAGTGTTCCGTACCATCCAGGTTGCGTTGTTCTGATAAAGTTCCTCGTTCCATTCCACGAATACCACTTATAATATATAATGCACTAGCAAGAGCTCCCGCTGGATAATGTTCTTGCTTAACATGTGGCAAAAACTTTTTGGCATTTAAATGGCATCCTAATCCCCCAGATGGTAATACAACTGGAACTTGCAATTTCACTAATTCATTGGTCATAAATTCGATAAATTGTGGACCTTGGGAAATAATATTTAAATCCATAGTTTCTTCTAGACCAACACAAATTGCTTCCATTTCTTTTACACTCATTCCACCATATGTTAAAAATCCTTCGTATAAAGGAACTAATTCACGCATTCGCCGGTATTCAGTTTCGCTTTTTACCGCAATTCCTCCACCTCTAGCAAACCCCAGTTTGCGCGCTGAAAAGTATACTATATCAAATAGATGGCACAATCTTTTCGCAATTTCCCGGATAGTTAAATGACTCGCCTGTTCTTCACGAACTTTAATAAAGTACAAATTATCCGCAAGTAACGAAGCATCTAAAACCATCATAATGTTATACTTATCACATAATTGACGCAGCTCTTGACAGTTTTGTAAAGAGAATGGTTGTCCACCAATTAGGTTAGTCCCAGCTTCCATACGGACAAACGGAATATTTTCGGAACCGACTTTTTTAATTAAATTTTCTAATTTTTTTAAGTCTATATTTCCTTTAAATGGATATGTGTTTTCTAAATCAAGTCCTTCATCTATTATCAACTCCTCAACAATCCCCCCATTTATAACTATGTGTGATTTGGTCGTTGTAAAGTGGTAGTTCATCGGAACAACACTACCTTCCTTAACATAAGTTTTTGCAATAATGTTTTCACAAGCACGCCCTTGATGTGCTGGTAAAAAATAATCTAAACCAGTTATTTCTTTTACTTTTTCCTCTAGTCGATAATATGTTTCACTTCCCGCATATGCATCATCAGCAATTATCATACTTGATAATTGTTGATCACTCATAGCATTAACTCCGCTATCAGTCAACATATCTAAGAAAACATCCCGATTGCGTAATAAGAAGGTATTAAATCCTCCTTCATAAATTGCTTCTAGTCTTCGTTCAATTGGAACTAATTCTAACTTTTTAACAATAGCTACTTTGTGAAACTCTAAGGGAACATTTTTTTCTAAATAATACTTAATCATTTATCGACCCTCCTTTTTATAATAAAAAAGTCCTTATGCAAAAAGCATAAGGACGAAATAATTTCGTGGTACCACCTTATTTCACTATTATTAATTATAGAATTAATAATAGCCTCGTTTCCTATCTACGCATAGGACTAAGCGGAAAAACTCCAAGACTGTAATTCATAATTTACCCCTGCATATTCCTTTCACCATTCGGAATACTCTCTGTGGCTAGTAGATAAATCACTACTGCGGTCTCTTCATCGTTTTTCTATTTAATTGTAATAGTATTACAGGTATTTTATTATATTGATTTATAATTGTCAATAAAAAGTTAACGTAATTTTGCGAAAAAGTCTTTCATCAATTGAGCGCATTCCTTTTGTAATACTCCGCTAGTAACTTGAGTTTGATGATTAAAGTTATTATTTTCTAAAATATTAATAACACCGCCTAAAGCACCAAATTTTTCTTGAGAAGCTCCATATACAACTCGTTTTAATCGAGCTTGTAAAATTGCTCCTACGCACATTAAGCACGGTTCAACGGTAACATATAAAGTGGCATCATCTAATATCCAACGCTTTAACTTTTTACTTGCTTTTTCAATCGCAATTACTTCCGCATGCGCTATCGGCGAAGATTTGGTTATTTTCAAGTTATGCCCGCGGCTAATAATTTTTCCATCGATAACAAGAATAGCCCCAATAGGTACCTCTTCTTTTTGATATGCTTTTTGAGCTTCCTTTAGGGCTTCTTTCATAAAATATTCATCGTAGTTATTCATCTTTAATCACAATATGGCAATGACGACAGCGTGATTCATAATGTTCTTGGGCACCAACCAAAATAATCGGATCATTATAATGAGCCGGTTTTCCATTAATAATTCGTTGTGTACGTGTCGCTGGCGCTCCACAAACATTACAAATGGCTTGTAGTTTTGTAACATATTCCGCACGCGCTAGTATTTCAGGCATAACTCCAAATGGCTCGCCTCTAAAGTCTTTATCTAAACCTGCAACTATCACCCGAATTTTATGGTTTGCCAAGTCTTCGCAAACATCTACTAATTCTTTATCAAAAAACTGTGCTTCATCAACAGCCACAGCATAAATATCCTCAGTTATATAATTATAAATCTCTTTAGCACTTCCAATGATAATCGATTTAATGCGTGATTGATTATGAGAAACAACTTCTTCTGCCCCATATCGATTATCAATTTTGGGCTTAAACACTAATACTTTCTTTTTGGCGTAATTAATTCTACGAATTCGCCGAATTAACTCTTCAGTCTTTCCGGCAAACATACTACCTGTAATTACTTCAATCCATCCTTCTTTTACTGGTAAATCCATATTATATTACCTCTCTTTTCGCTCTTAATTCTATCATATTTAGTAATAAAATTAAAGCCAAAATTTTTAAATATTAATTTCCAATAAAATGTTTGACTTTCAGCATATATTTTGATATAATCATTTAGTAAAAAATCTTACTATGATTTTTTAAAATCATGGCGGAAGGAGTTTAGATTATGAAAAAAGGAATCCACCCAAACTACAATAAAGTTACAGTTACTTGTACAACTTGTGGGAACACTTTTGAATCAGGCTCAGTATTAAAAGAAATTCGTGTTGACACTTGTTCTAATTGTCATCCATTCTTTACTGGCGAACAAAAGTTTGTTCAATCAGCTGGACGTGTTGAAAAATTCAGACGACGTTTAGCTCAAAAACAAGAGTAATAAAAAAATAACAGGCTCTAAACTTATTAGTTTAAAGCCTGTTTTTTTATTCGTTTATTTCATTATTTTTCGGAGAAAATTTTGCTCCTTTCGATAAGTCTATTTGTCTTAAATCAATTATTGGTAAAATAATACCTATTCGTAAATCTTCAGTAATTGAATATATTTTTCCTCTAACAAATGGGAACATCACTGAGACAAATAATGATTGTAATTGTTCTTCAGGAATTTGTTGCTTCCAACTCAAATCGTTTATTTTAAATGCTGAATCAAATATAAATACTGAATGATCATCATTTTCAAATTTAATGGTTACTTCTAAAAGCAATGCATAAACACTTGTTTCTTCGTTAAAAATCGATTTAACTGATTTTATTGTAAAGTGTTCCAATGGATTATTATTTTGTCGATTGTAATTAGCTTTTAACAATCTATATCCTAAAAATTCATATACTGGAGTATTGTTTACCATTTGTTCCTCCTTTAAGCCATATATATATCATTTCTATTAACTTTATCATCAGTTAAGATTTTACTTAAGGGAATATTGTATTTGTTGCTTATGGATTTGGTTGTCAAATATGATAGGAATAAATTGTCATACATATTTTTTTCATATAAGTCTGAAGTTTTTAAATCATAATCAAAAGTTCTAAAATTAGGAATATCAATTTTATACTCTTTTTCATAATTGTAAACTTTAAAACTATAAAGTTCGCATAACAATTCAGGTCTTTTATCTAATAAATATAGAAGTCTTGCAGCTGTGCCTTGAATAGGACTTTTTCCTTGTTCCCATTTTTCGACAGTTTTTTTAGAAATCCCTAAAACAGTGGCAAAAACTAATTGTGTCATATCAAATTTTTCACGTAATTTTTTCACAAATTCCTTATCAACAATTTCATTAACATTAGTATATGTTATCTCAAAGGTTTTAGCCGAATCTAATATGCTCAGATTCAATTTAGCCATAGGTTTTCTCCTTTCTATCTCTAAATTTTATTCATATGAACTTATATATTTATTTAACAGTTTTTTTATTGGTTTTCTTCTTTTTTCGTAATATCTTCTTTAATATTTTTAGAATAAATATGTAAAATAATGCATCTTAAAGTATAATCATCTACGAGCGCAATACATCTTAGACCACCACTTTTTCCCTTTTGTTGTTTTAAATCAGTAAGCCTCACTTTTGAAATGCTAATCTTTTTACCCTTACATATTTGATATGAAATTTCTGTATACGCTTTACCACGTACTTTCCCTTGAAGTACAGCTCTAATTTCATCCGCAATTTTATAATTTGGAATATCATTTATTATTTTTAAATCTTTTTTTAAGTTAAATGGTGATATATTTTGAAATAACAAATCTACTTTTTCTGGATCAATTATTACCAAGTATTTGCTTTCACTGTTAATAATATTCACCCCTTCAAAAAAATATTCCCCCAAATAGTCCTATTTAATAGGACTATTAGTTTATATCATCATTTAACAAAGTATGTCAAATAAATTATATTTAAACATCAACAATAAAAGCCAAATTAACTAGTTTTAATCCTAGTTAATTTGGCTAATACTTTAGGTTAGAATTTTACTTTAACATTTTCTCTTTCTACTTCTTGAATTTCGAAGAATTGGGCTGGTTTGAAATTAAATAGACTTGCGACGATATTAGTTGGGAAGATTTCAATTTGGTTGTTATAGTTTAAAACAATGTCATTATAAAATGTTCTTGAGAACGAAATTTTGTTTTCTGTTTCATTTAGTTGATTCATTAGTGATTGAAAATTTACATTTGCTTTTAATTCAGGATATGCTTCTTGAACCATCAACAATCTTCCTAATGCACGCTCGATTTGATTGTTCGCTTCCGCAAGCCCAGCAACATCTCCAGTTTGGGCTGCTTGAGCATACATATTACGCGCACGGCCAAACTGATCGAAAATTTCTTTTTCATGAGCAGCATAGCCCTTAACTGTTTCAACTAGATTAGGGATTAAATCAAAACGACGTTTCAATTGAACATCAATTTGACTCCATGCATTTCGAACTTTATTGCGTAAGACAACTAATTTGTTTCGAACAATAATTAACCAAATCACTAAAAGTAAAATTACAACCGCAATCACAATTCCAATAATACCACCAGATGATAATAAAAAGACTGTTAACATATTTTTTCCTCCTTATTTTTTATCTTGTTCTAAATCCGCCGCCGCCCCCACCAAAGGAACTACCGCCACTGAATCCTCCGCCACGTCCAATGCCACTAGAAAATTTTGAAGCCGTATGCGTTGAGATAGTTTGGAAAGAGTTTCTTCTAGCAGTAGAAAGTGATGAGTTAATGCGACCAAAGGCATATCCGTAATAGAAATTTGGATAGTAATATCCAAAACCTAAATATGTTGCTTGAGTAGCTTCATACTCATTAATCGGTAATTTAACCTTTAATTGTTCCATAACCTTATCGGCAATCTTCAACGATGTGGCATAGACTAAGTAATGTTCCCAAACAACTATTCCAGGTATTGGATAATCTTTAATTTGACTAAATTCTAACAAAAAGGTTCGAAAAGCTTTCCATTTAGCATAGTCATTATTACCATTTTTACTACGTCTTTTTACTGAGGCAACATATAAAGAATACACAATTATAATAATTATACCAATTATAATAAATAATAACGGATTAAGTTCAGTAACTACTCCAGCAAAAAACGCAAAGAAAATATAAATTATTGGAATTAGAATGAAACCATACAGTTTAGGACGAGCCTTTTCAATTGTTTTATCAAAGAAGTCATGTTTATTTCCTTCGATTGAAACTTTCTCAACAAATTTTTTGGCTTGGTCATTAAATTCTTTGGCTTTTTTGTAATCATCTTTTGGATAGTTTTCAATTTGTTTTAATGAAACTTTTTCTCCATCACCAATTTGATAAATAAACCATGTAATCAAATGGTTTTCATGGGCTTTAAGATCTTGTAAATCTTTATCCTTGTTTAATTTTAATACAAAATCAGGTTTCTTAGCATTAATATCCTTTTCTGCATTCTCCAATACTAAGTACTTTCTTCGAATTAGATCTAGAATTGTTGCCGTTATATCTTCGTCATGAGTTTTCTTAAAGTAATATAAATAACTCATTTCGGCTGGACTATAGTCGGCCGGCAACTCACGATAATATTTACCATCAAATGATGGAATAAACTCTTTATCATATTTTTTATAAATATAAATTATTAATCCGATCGCCCCAAGCATAATGGCAACTCCGGCTAATAACAATATCCAATATGTAGTTCTTAGTAAATTGGCCTTGCGGGCAAGTTCGGCTTCTTCATCTAAAATTAACTGATATTGATTTAACTTAACTTGGTTTATCGGGCGAACATTTGGCATTACATCTAATGGCATTAATAAACGAAATTCTATAAAATCGCCCTTACGGATTTTATTAATATCAAGAACTACTTGTTGATTGGATTTAATATCAGTTGTTCCTGAATATAATCCATGACCGAAAATATGAAAGTCATTTTTTGAATGAGAATTGGTTGGAAGATTAATAGTGATATATGCCTTATCAATTCGATTAGGAAAATATTCTAATATTCGCCAATTTAAGTCCGCAATATCATTATATTTTGTTACTGCACCGCGAATAGTATATTCATATTCAAAAGTCATTTGTTCATCCATTCCATTTAATACTTGGATAAATATACTTTCGCATCGAGCTGTTTTAATGTTGGTAGGACAGCCAATTGGTTCCCCATATTCGTCAACATGCCCCAAAAAAGAATATCTAACCCGAACACCCTGATTAATACCTTGATCTTCATCATAAATATATTGATTATTACTGTTTTTGACTCTCACTTTAACAGAACTAGTATCAAAGTATGCTTGGTCATCAGTAACAGGATTTTTAGAATTAATATTTTTATCATAAATGATATCTCGAAAAATCACACTATATCCGCTTGGGTATTTCATAACTAATTGTTCTTTAATTGTCATATCCCCATATTCACTAAGAAATATGTCAGCAGTATAACTTTTCGCTTTAACTCGCCCCAAACTAAAGATTTGGTTTGAGGCTAAAATTGTAAGGAAAAAAATGAAAACGAAAGAAATAGTAAATACCGCAACTATTTGTTTTCTAAAATTCATCACGTCACCTCTTTATTATTGGTTAAATAGTGCTAAAAAACTATATAACCCCCTAATAATTAAAATTTCTAATATTAATACCGCAAATGAATATGCTAAGCAAATTCTATCACGTTTTTGTTGGGATTTTATGACATAATGTAGCGAAACAAAAATACTTGCAATTGTAATGATATATAACGGGAAATTGAAAATTCGAATAATCTTATGAATAAAATCTAATGTTTCATTTTCTAAAAATAAATTAATTACTGAGATAAAAGCACTAAAAAAGAAAACAATAAATAAGTGCCAAGCAATAACAGTTAATTTAATATGTAAATCTTTCTTAAAAAATTCCTTCATTGTATCACTCTTTCTGCAAAAAATTCCAAAAATCTTTCTCCGGTTTAAGGGTAAATTCTAACCATTCATCTTTAGTTGGATGTTTAAATGCTAAACGATAACACCATAAACCTAAACGTCTACTGGAGTGAAGTATTCCTTGATATTTATAATCTCCAATAATCGGCATATTATGATAAGATAATTGAGCCCGAATTTGATTATATCTTCCCGTGATTAAATCTATTTTTAAAAATGAAAATATTTGATTATTATAAGCAAAACTATTTATGTATTTATATTTTAATATTGCTTCTTGAGCATTTAAAGTATCTTTAGAAACTATTTTAGCAAGACGTTTCTTTTCGTCTTTAATTAAATAATCAATTAAAGTGTCTTCTAATTTTAGAGGTTTATTTTTGACACAGGCTAAATATGTTTTATAAAAATTATGATTGGCAATTTCGGTACTTAGTCTACTTGCAGCTTTACTAGTTTTTGCAAAAACCATTAATCCACCGACGCGTCGATCTAAGCGATGAACTAATCCTAAATACACATTCCCCTTTTTTTGATATTTTTCTTTGATATAGTATTTGACAATATCTAACATACTAATATCATCAGTATAATCTTTTTGACTTAAAACATCCTCAAACTTTTCTACAACAATCACATGATTATCTTCATATAAAACATTCAACTTTTCAATAAATTTCTCAATCATTTTTACACCTTAATTTTGGTCGTATGCTGATTCGATATTAGTTTTAGAACGGTTAAAATCACCTAAAGTATTAATAACATATGAACGATATTTATCATGAAGTTTTAATTTTATAGTTATTCCTTCCTCATTGGTAATGTACATAAAGTTTTTAATTCTTCGATAACTTAAAAACAAGCCAAAATCACTTTCCACCACTTCATCCCCTAGCGATAAAACAAACTTCCGTATTTCCTCTAATAATTCCTTTTCTTTTATACTATTTTTAAAACTTTCCTCTCTTACTCTAATCTGTCTCCTTCCACAGACCCCCTTTTCAATTACCACGAAACCTCTAGTAAAGCTTTGAAATTTAATTAAGTCAATATCCAACGGTAATTGATTAATAGCATATTCATCATAGTGATTAAAATCATCACCAATACATATTAACCGTGGTTTATAGGTTACTTGTTTTGCTAATTCTTGCCCAAGTTTATCCACAACTAATAACTTAAACTCACTAAGGTGATTATTAATATAATCAACAAAAAAAAGACCCTTGTTAATTGTTTGACTAAACTTTCCTTGACGATATTCAATTATCGCTAATTGATAATTCTCATCAATTCCAATGCTTTCAATAATTTCTCCTGGGTGAGATTGAATATTGTAATTACTATCGATAAGTTGTAGCCCTAGTAATTCAAAACAATTCTCTTCAATTATTTTTTGCATATTAACTTTATTTATTTTACCCTTAGAATAATTTTCTTTATCTTTTATATTAATTAATTTAATATCACTCAATCAACCTCACCTCAAACTTATTATACCTCATTATTAAAGCGATGTAAATTATAAAAATCCTATTATAGGATAAATTATGCGCCTACAAATGTAGGCGCATTTTTTTATTCATTATTTTCAGTTGATTCAGTAGTAATATTCTCTTGATTTTCTAAACTTGGAGTTTCTTTTGGAAGTGATTCTGTTTGTTGGGCAGTTTCTTCTCCTGCTCCATCACTTTCCTCTCTGGCATGTGGTGGATGAACAAAAGTAATTGGTCTTTTTACTATTGGTTTTGCAAAAACTTTGTATGGTTTAGTTTGGGCTTTTTCAAGAATAATTTGTTGTAGTTCATCAAGAGTTCCACTTACAAAAAACTCCGGATTTTTATTAATAATTACTGGAGCATTACGAAAAGCCATTAAAAAAATAAATTCTGGAGTGTCATGAATTTCAGTAATATATTCCCATGGATAACTAAACTGTTGTTGTTCTTCTCCAGGGTTATAGATACGAATTTCGTGTTCATCGATTTCAATTTCCTTAGTAACTACACGTGGATTACGCAAAAAATATTTTTCGATTTGAGAATCTATAACTTTTTCAAAAAAGACAATTTGGTAAACCAAATATAAAGCTAATAGTCCCATTGCAATTGAAAAGATATAGTCTTTGCGAAAGACGAAAAGAATTGCTACTCCTATTACAATTATTAATGGGATAATAAAAACTAACATTCCTTTTTTACTACGATATCTTAAATTATAGTAATTATAATGTTTCATTGTTTTAAAATCATATTCTATTTTTACGCGAACTTTGTTAACTGTTTCCATAGCATTACTCCTTACATTTTTTTCTATTGGTTATATTATACCATATTTTTGGGAAAAAATAAAAGCATTGATAAAATTTTTACCATTTTTATGTTATAATTATTATAGCAATCTCAAAAGAAGGAGGTAAAAGATAATTTTATTATCTTTTAAAAAGATCATGAAAGTATTTATTAGCGCTGATATCGAAGGTGTTAATGGAATAACTAGTTGGAATGAAACGTTTTTAAATAATCCCCATTATCCCCGTTTTCAAAAACAATTAATTGATGAAGTTTCTATGGCCGCAAAAGCAGCAAAAGCTGCTGGGGCAAAGGAAATCGTTATTAAAGATGCCCATGACAGTGCTTTAAATTTAATTCATTCGGAATTACCTGAATATACAACCTTAATTCGTGGTTGGACAGGTCAACCCGCTAGTATGATGGCTGGCCTTGATGAAAGTTTTAATGCGGTAATATTTATTGGCTATCATAGTCCTTCATGTTCTGATGGAAACACCTTATCTCATACAATGAATACTAATCTTATTTATGTAAAGATTAATGGAGAAATTGCTAGTGAATTTTTAATTAATGCATATTATGCATCATTATTAAATGTTCCAGTCGCTTTCGCTAGTGGTGATTTACAATTAATGCATGACATTAATAAAATTAATTCTCATATTATTACTGTTCCAACAAAGGTTGGTATGCATGGAGGAACATTATCAAAGCATCCAAATGTTACAAACCAACAAATTTATGAAGGAGTATTGAAAAGTCTAACCCAAATCGATCTAAGTAAAAACATTGTTACTTTACCAAATAAATTTACTCTTGAAGTAAAATATCGAAATCATTATGATGCCTATAGTAAATCTTTTTTCCCAGGATGTAAATTGATTAGGACAGATACTGTTTATTTCGAAAGTAATAATTACTATGATTGTTTAATTGCGATGAAGTTTATTTTATAGAATTAATCGGTGAAGAATAGATATCTATTTTTCACCTTTTTGATAAAAGTATATTCCTTGTCTTTTTTTCCTTTTAAGAGTAAACTATAGTTATAGAATATTAAAAAGGAAAGATAAAAATGAATTTATTAGATGGTTTACAAATTAGTCGTATCAGTTTAAAAGTAGCTGACTTAGATCAAATGACTAACTTTTATCATAAAGTTATTGGATTAAACATTTTAGAAAAAACAAATAATATTTCATTACTTGGAGTTGAAAATAGAGTTATTATTGAGTTAGTTGAAGTTAAAAATTCCTCGTGGGGTCATCAGTATAATGGATTGTATCATATAGCCATTTTACTTCCAAGCGAAGTTGATTTAGCCAATATGTTATTACATTTAGCCCAATACAATATCCGCCTTGGAGCATCTGATCATGGTTTTTCTCACGCATTGTATTTAAATGATCCGGAAGGAAATGGAATTGAAATATATGCGGATCAACCAAAAGTAATATGGCCATATCTAAATAATAGTCTTGATATCGTTACTAAAAGATTAGATTTACGTAAGCTTGCTAGTCTAGCCACAACAAACAATTTACAGTCACTCCCACCACAAACCGTCATTGGACATATTCATCTTCAGATGAAAGATTTAAATGGATTTAGACAGTTTTATTTAGAAAAATTACAAATGGACTTGCAAATAGAAACACCAAATGCTTTATTTGCTTCTGTAGATGGTTATCATCACCATATTGCTGCTAATAATTGGAATAGTCCAATAGGACCATTACCTGATAAGTACTTAGGATTAAATTATTTTGCTATTAAGGCTAAAAATTTTAATACATTAAAAGATATTTTAAAAAACGAACCCACTTTTATTGAAAGTCAAAATACCTTTATAGTTACTTGTCCTAATGGAATAAAAATTGTTTTTGAACAATAATTTAGCCCTCTTATCGAGGGCTTTTTTATTTTAGATTATCTTACAATTTATCCCTAATTTTGCAAGTTTTTCATAAGGCTTTTCATAACCGCGTAATAATACATCAATATTATCAATAACACTTTCTCCATTGGTAATTGCACAAGCTATTAGGAGACTTGCGGCACCACGTAAATCATAGGCAGTAACCTCACTTGGTTCAAGTAAGGTTTTCCCCTTAACAATAATTGTATTATCCTGCAAAATAATATGTGCTTTCATTTTTTGTAATTCAGATATATGGCTAAAACGATTATTAAAAATGGTTTCCTTAATACTAGATAATCCATCAATTTGCGTTAGAAGTGTTGTCAATGGTTGTTGTAAATCAGTCGGAAACGCTGGATAAGGTCCAACTTCTATATGAATTGGCTTTAATTCTTGATTTTTTGTTATGGTAATTTTATCTTTTTCAATTTCCATTTGACAACCTATTTTTTCTAATACTTCAAGTAACGAAGTTAAGTGATTTGGATTAACATTTGTGACTGTTAATCCCGGACCATCAGCACATGCCCCTAAAATTAAATATGTTCCAGCTTCGATTCGATCTGGCATTAAAGCATATGTAGTTTTAGTTAATTTTTTCACTCCTGTTATTGTAATTGTACTTGTTCCCGCTCCTTCAATTTTCGCTCCCATTGAATTTAAAAAGTTTGCCACATCAACAACTTCTGGTTCTTTAGCACAATTGTTTATTACCGTTACCCCTCTTGCTTTTGTTCCAGCAAGCATTAAGTTAATTGTCGCTCCAACCGAAGGAAAATCTAGATTAATTGTTGTTCCTAATAGTTTTTTAGTACGCATTATTAATTGATCATTTTTTTGAATTATATTAACATTCATTTTAGAAAAACCATCTAAATGATAATTAATCGGACGATTCCCTAAATTACAACCACCTGGATAAAATGTTTTTATTTTGTTTCTTTTCGCAAGAAGTACCCCAAAAAAGTAATATGAACCACGTAGCCTAGATACTAGAGGAGTATTTAGATTGGTTTTAGTTTTTGGATTAGGTTTTATTATTATTTCACAATCAGTAATTATTACTTCATGTCCAATATAACTTAAAATATTGAGTAAAGTTTGGCAATCTTCAATTTGGGGAACATTTCTTAATCGTACTTCTTCATCACAAAGGATAGTTGCTGGAATAATGGCTACGGCACTATTTTTACAACCACTTATTTGTACTTCTCCACTTAAATTTTTATTACCATAAATTTGTAATTTAATTTTTTTCACCCCATAAAAATATATTAGAAATTCATACAAAATATACCAAACATAATTATCTAAAAAATATTTATTTAACTTAACTTTAATTACAAAATATGATAAAATGATATTATGAATGAGGGTGATTAAAATTAGTACATTAAGAGAAAAAGCATTAAAATTACACGAAGAAAATCAAGGGAAATTAGGGGTTTATTCTAAGGTAAGTATCAAGACAAAAGAGGACTTAGCTTTAGCATATTCTCCGGGGGTTGCAGAGCCGTGCAAGGAAATTTATCAAGATCCATCTTTAATATATCGCTATACCGGAAAAGGAAATACCGTTGCAGTAGTAACTGACGGATCAGCTGTTTTAGGATTAGGTAATATCGGTCCAAAAGCAGCCCTACCTGTAATGGAAGGAAAATGTATTTTATTTAAGGAATTCGCTGGGATTGATGCGATTCCAATTTGTCTTGATACGCAAGATGTTGAAGAAATTATTCAGGCTGTTAAATTAATTTCTCCAGGACTTGGAGGGATAAACTTAGAAGATATTTCTAGTCCACGATGTATTGAAATTGAAGAAAGACTAAAACAAGAACTAGATATTCCTGTCTTTCATGACGATCAACACGGGACAGCTGTAGTAACACTTGCGGCTTTAATCAATTACTGTCGTTTACTTAAACGAGATATTCGCAATTTGAAAATTGTCATATCTGGAATGGGTGCCGCTGGTACTAGTATTGCTAAATTATTAAGACTTTATGGGGCAAAAACTATTTACGGAACTAATGCCCAAGGAATAATATCTAAATCAAAATATCATCGCTATAATTCTGCTGTTCAAAAATTATTAGATGATGGTATTGTTGATGATTTTGAGATTACTGAAGATTCGCTTGCAGAGGTTGTAAAGAATACTGATTGCTTTATTGGAGTAAGCGTAGCTAATATTTTAACAGTTGATATGATTAACTCTATGAACGATGATCCAATTATTTTAGCTATGGCTAATCCAAATCCAGAAATTCCATATGAAGAAGCTTTAAAATCAAAAGCAGCTATTATTGGAACAGGGCGCAGTGACTATCCAAACCAAATCAATAACGTCTTAGCCTTCCCGGGAATTTTCCGTGGTGCTTTAGATGCTAAAAGCTATAAAATTACTGATGAAATGAAAATTGTTGCAAGCGAAGCCATCGCGTATTTAATTAAAGATGAAGAATTACGACGCGATTATATTATTCCATCTCCTTTTGATTCACGCGTTGTAAAAGCTGTAAGTAATGCCGTATATCAAAAAGCAAAGGAATTAAAGGTTTGTAGAGAGTAGGAGATTATATGAGATTTAGAATTGAACAGGACTACTTAGGAACTAAAAAAGTTCCAAAAGAAGCTTATTATGGAATTCAGTCTTTGCGTTCAAAAGAGAATTTTCAAATTACTAAACGTGGTCTTTCTCGCCAAATGATTAAAGCTTTAGCGGTAGTAAAAAAAGCCGCTGCACAGGCAAATAGAGATGCGGGACTACTTAGCAATGAGGTTGCTGAGGCTATTTCACTTACTTGTAATGAAATAATTAATGGTCGCTTACATGGTCAATTTATTACTGAAGTTTTGCAAGGTGGCGCTGGTACTAGTATTAATATGAATGCTAATGAAGTAATCGCTAATCGTGCAAATGAAATGCTTGGTGGGGAAAAAGGAGTTTATAACTTTGTTCATCCACTTGACCATGTAAACTGTGGTCAATCAACAAATGATGTCGTCCCAACTGCTGCTAAAATTACTGCTTATCGTCTAACTAAAAAACTTTTAGTTGAATTGAAAAAACTTCAACATGCTTGTGAAGAAAAAGCCGAGGCATTTAAAACAATCTATAAAATGGGACGCACTCATCTGCAGGATGCTGTACCAATGACTTTTGGGCAGCACTTTGGAGCCTTAGCAAGTATGCTTGAACGTGATATTAAACGGATTGAACAAGCAATGAGCGGTCTTCTAGAAATCAATATGGGAGGAACCGCTATCGGTTCAGGAATTAACGCTAATCCTGTTTATGTTACCAAAGTAATACAATATATTCGCCAATATACCGGTGAAGACTTTGTTCAAGGTAAAAACTTATTTGATTTAACCCGACATTTAGATCCATTCTTATGGCTTTCCTCAGCAATCAAAACTTCAGCAGTAAATCTATCCAAAGCCGCTAACGATCTTCGTCTAATGGCATCTGGTCCCAAATACGGATTCAACGAAGTCTTTTTACCACAATTACAACCAGGCTCAACAATCATGCCCGGAAAAGTAAATCCTGTTATTCCGGAGGTAGTTAACCAAACAGCCTTCCTAATTATTGGTCTTGATACAACCATCACTAAGGCTGTCGAAGCCGGTCAATTAGAACTTAATGTATTCGGACCTATTATCTATGCTTGTTTAGAAGATATGCTAAATTATCATCGTCGAGTAGTCCGTTTATTTAAAGAAAAGGTCATAGATGGTATACAAGTAAATCAAAATCTGCCTATTTCCGAAGAACTTTCAAACTCTACAATCGCCGCAATGATTCCATACATTGGATATGATATGTGTACAAAAATCCTTGAGGAAGCAAAGAATTCTAATTTATCTTTAAAAGAACTAATCTTAAAACATACCAACTTATCCGCTGAAGAAATTGATAACATCTTTGATTTAGAAAACATTACAGTTAATACTGCCTTGACTGTAAAACGTAAAAAAGCTAGCAAGTAACTCTTGCTAGCTTTTTTATATTGCATTAACAAAAGCATTTTGTTTAGTAAACTTATTAAATAAGAATATGGAAAACAAAATATCCTTACTTGTATTTCCTGTCGCTAACAACATATGATGTTTATTAGTTAGTGCTATTTGACACGTTTTAACATCAATATTTTGTTGATGTAAAAGTATTTCTAGATATGATTTGTTAGGCAAATATACCAAACTGAAACTATCTAGTTCTTTTGAAAACCTACCAATATTAATTAAATCCATAAGTCCATAATGCGTATAGATTTTGTCATTTACCCCTAATCTTTGCAAATACATTTTAGTTAGTTCATAATCCTTATTATATGTTTGACGATTATCATTAATTAAAACTATTTTGTTAGGTAATAATCCTAACTTATTTAAGAACATCTTACTTTCTAAAATCGCTAATGCTTCATTTTCAAAGTCTATAGAATTTTCTAAATAACTTAATCCAAATGATAATTTATTATTCACACTTAAAAGATAAAAATTAGTTAAAACATTTTGATGTGTTTTTGCTAAAACTTGCATAACTAAATCTTTTTGCACATCGCCAACTAGAACATAATCAATACTTTTTTCATTAATTAATTCTTCTAATTTTAAGCAAATATTAATATCTCCTATTTCATCGTATATTTGTAGGAGATTATAATTTAAATTGTATTTTAAACATAATAATCTTATTTTCTTTTTATCTCCAATAATTATAAATGATGCCAGGTTTAATAAAATACTGTCAATAATAGTTGTTAATATGTTCAACTCATAAGGAGCTAATACAATAAATTTTGCTTTCATATAGACTCACCATCTATATGATAATAATTAATTATGACATTTTTTGATGTTTTTTGTAAATGAAAAATCTAATTTGTGTAAAATTAGATTTTCATTCTAAAATATTCGTTGTAATAAAATCAACATCCCAAGTTACTAACATTAATGCTACAATTGGATTATTAACAGTATACGTATTAACTTTAATATTGTTTTGATGTAATATTTGAACAATTTCTTTACTTAAGTTTTGATGATTGATATCAATATCAAAATGATATTTTAAGCAATTATTTAAAACTTCATCTTTAAATTCATTTACTAAATATTGAATAGTAATATCTTTATTAATTTTGCGAATATTTATTAAGTTTTCTAAATCGAAAGATATAATAATTGAAGATGATAAATAATTATATTCATTTAGTATAGTTAATAATCGTTTAATTTGTTCATATGTAAACCGTGGTTTTAGTTCGATAATAGCTACTTTTTCATACTTTTTACAAATGTCTAGATAATCTTGCAAACGGGGAATTTTACGCAAGGGATGAGTTTTTTCAAATAAATAATCGTATAAATCAACATTTAATAATTCTAAATATGTTGAGTCTTTAATTATTAATTTTTTATTTCCAATTCGTTTAGTATTGTCATCGTGTATAACAACAAACTCTTGATCTTTAGTAATATGTATATCGCACTCGATACCGTAATAAGTACGGTTGGCAGCTGCAATAAATGCTTCAACAGTATTTTCAGTTTCTAATCCACTTAATCCTCGATGTGCAATCATTCTTACATTTTGTCTTTCAATTTTTAATGTCTCCATTAAAATCTCCTCATACTTCTTCTATTTCAGCCATTCACTTGAATTCGGGTTATCTTTAAATTTTTGTAATTTTAAATATTCTGGATATGTAATTTTTCCAGTTTGCATACTAATAAGTGTTAATGTATCAAAATCAGTTAAGGTATGATAATCAATACCTTCTTGAGCCAATCGTGACTTAGTTTCTTCAAAATCATATGAAAAGATAGCGACAGCCCCTAAAACGTCACAATTACATTCTTTAAGTTTTTTCTTGATATTAATAATTGTATTGCCACTATATATTACATCATCTACAATAACTACTTTAGTGTTTGGTTTACAAACTTCATTAAAATTATCTTTATTCCAATCTAATGAATCCCATACATATGTCATTGGTAGACCTAAAAATTCACTTGCTAATACCGCAAATGATATCCCAGCAACTGCTGTTCCAACAATCTTTTCTACATTTGGATAATATTGTTTAATTAAATTCCCAATCCATTTACCGAGAGTTTTACGTAATTTGGGATGATCTAATATTTTGCGGTTATCACAAAATATTGGTAAACGCACTCCTTGATTGGAATAGAATTCCTTGTTTAAACCAAATGATATTGAACGCACTTCAAGTAGCGTTTTAGCAACCGCTTTTTGCATATCTTTATCCTCCACGATTATTGAACATATTAAATTATACCTTTATTTTATTTTTTTGTCAAATCAGCCCTTTGTTAAGATCACAAAAATAAAAAACTGCTGATTTCTCAGCAGTTAATTCCAAATGGCAGGGCTAGGTTGATTCGAACAACCGAATGACGGAGTCAAAGTCCGTTGCCTTACCGCTTGGCTATAGCCCTGTAAAATTGTGCTATTGATATAGCACTTATACCATATAAGTGGTGGTGGGGGACAGATTCGAACTGCCGAACCCTGAGGGAGCGGATTTACAGTCCGCCGCGTTTAGCCACTTCGCTACCCCACCATATAGCACTCAACCGCTTAAATATTTTACTATATTTTAAAATAAAAAGCAAGTCCTTTTTGCGTTTTTTTTAAATTTATTACATGTTATTTATTTCAGGAGGAATTTCTTTTTTTTGAAATATTTTTTTAAAAGCGTTTTTTGTTTTTAATATTATTTTTTTAAATAATTTTTTAAATGAAAAGAAAACCTCTTTGGGAAAAATAAAATTCCAAATTACTTTTATTATTTTGACCAAAATTTTCGAGAATATTAAATCAAATCGTTTTAAATCAACTAAAAAACTTTTTTGAATATATAATAAATAAATTATAATTCCCACAATGAAAAATAAAAACGTATATAACGGAATATAACCTTTTGTTACTCTTAACATAAAAAGCAAACTGATAATGATTATAACAACCCAGTATATTGCTTCAACTAAGTAGTAAATTAATTTTCGAATAACTAGTTTATTTAAATAATAATTTAATATATCATAACTAATGATTAAAAACATTCCATATAGTATAAAGTATATAATCATTACCAACTGTTCATAGAATGTGTACATCATTTGAACAACTTACTCACAAAACTTTTATTTTTTTTAGTCTTGGCGGATTCTTGATATTCAATTAGATAAACATCGCCAATTATTGATAAAATCCCTTTTTCAATATCTAATTGTTTCATCTCTAAATTATATCCTCTAACAATCATAAACCCTAAAACAGTATCTACAATAAACTCTTCTTGATTAAGACTTATTAACTTTTTAACACCTGTAATTTCTAAATCTTTACGGTTTTTTAAAGAAATATCTTGACTAGATATACTTTCTATTTTGGGATTATAATTCATTCATTTTCACCTCATAGAAGTATATGCTAGTCTATTTTAAGTTATGAAGTTATTTTAAAAGATTTTCAAATTCATCTAATAATTTATCATATTCAATTACTTTTAATCCATGTGGTAAGTCTTTGCTTGTTACTGGTTTTAATTCATTCTCATTAATATACATTAAGATGTTTTCAGTTTTCTTATATAAAATTACAACTTTTCGATCATTTGGATTTTCTAATTTCAAATGCAAAAAACTGGATAATTCATTTAAAAACCGATTGTTCGGATAACTTCTTCCTTTATTTTTTGATGATCCTCCCCAGAAGAGTTGCCAAGTGCGATAACTATTTATTACGATTTGAGAATTAGATGGAATATAAAGAGAAGTAATATATAAGTTATATCGAGGAGAAATTAATATATACGAATAAGGTTTTTTGCTTACTTTTCTTAATTCATAATTATTTTGTTTAGCAATTTCCATAAGGGTTTGATAGACGTTTTTGGTTGCTTTACTATAATGATATGATGGGTAAACAAAGACTACCAATAATACTATTAAAATAGCTATAATTATAAATTCCATAATATCACCTAAAATTTCTATATGATAGTATATCATTTTTTAATAAATAAAACAAATATTATTTTTCTTTTGAATACTAAAACACATTGGTTATGATATAATTATTAAAAGGGAGGAAATTATGAAAGAATTTTTAATCATTTTATTTGTTTTAACCACAGTAATATCGGTGGGGATTATAATTTATTTAGTTCGATATATCACTATCATGCCCAAATTGTATTATATCGAACACGTTTCAACATATGGTCCAAATCCTAGAAACCATGGAAAAATTATTTTTATTGGTGATTCCGAAACAGAGTTTTATAAAACAAGCATTTATTTTAATGACTACCCAGTGTTAAATATGGGGATTGCAGGGGACACGACTGATGGAGTTTTGAAAAGATTGCATCAAAATGTAATTTTAAACAAGCCAAAAAAAGTATTTTTGCAAATAGGTACTAACGACTTTGGTAAACGCAAGAAAAAAGAATATATTTTAAATAATATTTTTAAAATTGTTCAAATTATCAATAAAGAACTACCTGAGACTAAGGTTTATGTTATTAGTATTTATCCAGTAAATTCGAGAGTATATAATTTTAGTAAGTTCGTTGTATGGCGTAGAAAAAATAAGGATATTGAATATATTAACAATCAATTATCATTAAATCCAATAGGTGCTAAATATACTTATATTGATATCGCAAAAAGATTGAAAAACAGTTTAGGTGATTTAGCCAAACAATATACTGTCGAAGGCTTACATTTAAATAGCAATGCATATAATTTGGTTAGTGAGATTTTATTGCCATATATTAAAGAATGAAAATCCTTTTCTTGAATTTTTTTGATATTATGGTATAATAGTTGAGTATTTAAAAGAGGTGAAAATATGTTTAAAGAAAGAGTCCTAACCGATCAAGAAATTGTTAGACGACAAAAAATGGAAGAGTTACGCGCTAAAGGCATTGATCCATTCGGTCAACGTTTCGAACGAACAGCTACTTCTAAAGATCTTCATGCTAAATATCACGATTTCACTAAAGAACAACTTGAAGAAATGCAAGTTAATGTAGTTGTTGCTGGTCGTATTATGACTAAACGCAGCAAAGGTAAAGCTGGTTTTATGCATATTCAAGACCGTGATGGTCAAATCCAAATATATGTCCGTAAAGATAATTTAACTGAATTGGAATTTGAACTATTTGACAAAGGTGATTTAGGCGATTTTGTTGGAGTCGAAGGCGTATTATTCCGTACTAACGTTGGTGAATTAACTGTCAAGGCCACTAAGTACACTCACCTTACTAAAGCTTTACGTCCGCTTCCTGAAAAATACCATGGACTACAAGATAAAGAAGAGGCACGCAGACGTCGTTATCTAGATTTAATTATGAATGATGAATCCCGCCGAATTGCCTTTTTACGTCCAAAAATCATACGCGCGTTTCAAAAGTTTTTTGATGGACGAGGGTTTGTAGAAGTGGAGACACCAATTCTACAACCAATCCTAGGGGGAGCGAGCGCCCGCCCATTTGTTACTCATCATAATACTTTAGATATGGATTTTTATTTAAGAATAGCGACTGAATTACCATTAAAACGATTAATTGTCGGTGGAATGGAAGCCGTATATGAAATTGGAAGACTATTTAGAAATGAAGGAATGGATGCCACTCACAATCCTGAATTTACTAGTGTTGAAGCTTATCTAGCATACTCTGATATGGAAGGTATGATGGACTTAGTTGAGGATTGTTTACGATTTGTTGCTCTTGATACCATTGGCACAACTACCATCACTTATCAAGGACATACCATTGAGTTAGGAAAACCTTTCAAACGAATCCATATGGTCGATGCTATCAAAGAAGAAACTGGTATTAATTTCTTTGAAATTATGACTGTGGATGAAGCTATTAGATTGGCTCAAGAGCACAATATTGAACTAACTCCATATCAAAAATCATATGGTCATATTGTAAATTTATTCTTTGAGAAATATGTCGAAGAGAAATTAATTCAACCAACATTTGTATATGGACATCCAATTGAAATAAGTCCACTTGCAAAGAAAAATAGCAAAGATCCTCGTTTCACTGACCGTTTTGAATTGTTTATTTGCAATAAAGAATATGCCAATGCTTTTAGCGAGTTAAATGATCCAATTGATCAATTGGAACGTTTTGAAAATCAAATAAAAGAAAAAAATTTAGGTAATGAAGAAGCCTCGGAAATCGATTATGATTTTGTAGAAGCGTTAGAATATGGAATGCCGCCAACTGGTGGTGTTGGAATTGGTATTGACCGCACCGTAATGTTATTAACAGGTGCTGAATCAATCCGAGATGTATTATTATTCCCTCATATGAGACATCGATAATGATTATTTTTAAGTATATTCTTTTCTATATTACCTTAGGAATAATCCTAAGCATTGACGCCTTTATGGCTTGTATGGCTTATGGGCTAAGCCATCAAAAAAAATATTTCCTAATATTGACCCCACTAGCAGTAGGAACTTGTCATATTTTATTTCCTATGCTGGCTATTACGTTGTACAATCAATTACATGTGGACAATTATGGTATTGGAAAATATTTATCCAGTACCATTTTTGTTTTCCTTGGACTAGCTAATTTATCAAAAGAAAATTCCCAAAAAGCAAATTCAATATTTTCCCTTATCGGTGTTTTACTTTTAGCTACTGCGGTAAGTATTGATAGTTTCTTTGTTGGAATTAGTATATGCATTCATAAATATTCATTAATCGGGTGTTTTATATTTGGAATTGTTAGTTTTCTATCTACTATCTTATCACTTTCATTAGCCAAATTCCTCTATCAAAAGGTTAACATTGATTTTGATATAATCGTTGGTTTGTTATTTATTATTTTTGGAATATTAATATTCTTTGATATTTTTTAATAAAAAAAAGCATCAAGTGATGCTTTTTATTTTTCTATCATTAATTCTTCATATATACGATCAAATACTTCTAACATTGTTAAAACTTTTGAGTCACCGAAATAAGCGTCTAATTTATCATTATATTGTTCTAAAACCTCAATTTTATATGGCTTTTTACTATTAAGATACTGATCACATTCTTCTAAAATTTCATCTAGGATTTGGCGATTTTCATCAGTTAATTGTTTATTATCAATTAGACTATTCTTAACATCTTCAAGATATAAAATATAATTAATTAATGATTCATATTGTCTAAACAAAATGTAATCTCGATTAAAGTATTTTTCATAATATAATTTTACTTCTTCAAGAGTATCAAATAAATATGAATATGCTATTTCAAAAATTTCTTCTAAAACAGCATCAACTTTTTTTTCTTGAATGTATACTTTATCAATATGCTCTAAAATTCTAAAAACATCCGCAATTCTCTGATAAATAGCCGATTTATTTTTCTTCAGAAGATTAATAAAATCTTTATTATCAGATAACCATGATTTATAATCATTTAAAATTTCCATAATAATCCCTCTAATCAATTTTAAACATCTTCGTACAAGCCACTGCTTTTTTATAATTGTTAAGTAATTTTGCGCTTTCGTGTTGATCCATTTTGGGAGTAAAGATTTTATCAATGTTATGCTTTTGACAAATATCACTAAAACTATCCCATACACCTACATTAAGTCCGGCTAAATATGCAGCACCTAAAGCAGTTGATTCAATGACCTGTGGACGAATGACTTCTATTCGTAAAATATCACTTTGGAATTGAAGTAATAGATTGTTTTGACTAGCACCGCCATCAACACGTAGACTTTTAATTGGAATTTTACTATCTAATGTCATAACATCAAGAACTTCTTTAGTTTGATAGCAAATCGCTTCTAAAACTGCTCTAGTTAAATGGTTTTTAGTTGTATTATGACTTAGTCCTAAAAAAGCCCCACGAACCTCACTATCCCAATGTGGCGTACCTAATCCTACTAAAGCCGGGACGAAATATACTCCGCCATTATCTTTCACTGATGTAGCCATTTCCTCGGTTTGACTAGATTTTTCGAAAAGTTGAATTTGGTCACGTAACCAAGTCACAGCACTTCCCGCAACAAATATACTTCCTTCTAATGCATAACTTACCTTATCGTTAATTCCCCAAGCAATAGTTGTTAAAAGTCCACTACTTGAATGAACAATCTTATCGCCAGTATTCATTAACATAAAACAACCCGTGCCATAGGTATTTTTAACTTCGCCTTCATTAAAGCAAGTTTGTCCAAATAAAGCCGCTTGTTGGTCTCCAGCAACTCCTGTAATTGGAATATTTTCTCCCAATGCAGTGGCATATCCATAGTGATAACTTGATGGATAAACTTTCGGAAGAATTGATTTTGGAATATCTAATATTTGTAATAATTCATCATCAAAGCATAAATCATAAATGTTAAAAATTAAGGTTCGACTTGCATTAGAATAATCAGTAGCATGTACTTTTCCTTCAGTTAATCTCCATATTAGCCAAGTATCAATTGTTCCACACAATAATCTTTCTTGTTTAGCTAATTCCCTCGCCCCTTCTATATTATCCAAAATCCATTTTATTTTGGTTCCACTAAAATATGGATCTAATACTAATCCGGTTTTTTTACGAAAAACTGGTTCATAATGATTATTTTTTAACCATCGACAAATATCCTCGCTTTGGCGTGATTGCCAACAAATTGCTTTGTAAATTGGTTTGGCTGTTTCTTTATCCCACATAACTACTGTTTCTCGTTGATTAGTAATCCCAATAGCACTTATATCACTTAATTTTAAATTAGCCTTGGCAACAGCATCAAATATAACTTTAATTACGGAATCATAGATCTCTTCTGGATCTTGTAATACCCATGATGGTTCAGGGTAATACTGTTTAAACTCTTGTTGACTAATACTTACGATTTGTGATAAATCGTTAAATATAATTGCTCGGGATGAGGTAGTCCCTTGATCTATAGCTAAAACATATTTTCTCATCTTTAATCACTTCTCTTTATATAGTACTTTATATTTGACTTTACCACGGCGGGTTTTTGGCATTTGATTTTTAGCCAACTTACGAAATCCTTCCAAATTGCCTTCTATAATATCCTCTTTAATAATTAAAAAGCCCGTATTATTTTTGGTATATATATAAATATATTCTTTATTTTCATATATTGATTCAATTTGATCCCACCCAATTACTTCACGCCCAGGAACATTTTGAATTCTACGAACAATTAAATCTTTAGTAACTTCAACTACTTCAATACTATCTTTTCTCTTATCCGTTTCTTCTTTGATAGTTTTTTTAATACGCAAAAACATTTGTAATATTGTAAAAATTATAGTAAAGAATACTAATGACCAAATAAAAAAAATTGATGAATATTTTCCAGTTTGGATAGCTGTTTTGGTCATAAATGATCCTAATATGATTAGTGTAGTAATTAAAAATAAAGTAAAGTAAGTTGAACTAGACTTATAAAATAAATGAAATAAGTAGAATTTTCGATGGGCTATTGGGCTATATTTCCCTTTTGCAATTAGTTTGTCCATCTAAATAACCTCCTTAGATTTTATTGTATCATATTTTTATTGTAAAGTTAATAAGTAAAATAATTTACTTTTAGTTGATATAACTTTATTACTTTCAAAAAGAGTGGTATAATAACCAATGAGGTGAAAAAATGGATTACTTAATAAAAGGCCTGGCATTAGATAATAACATCCGGGTATATATTGCCAATACAACTGATACTATTAATGAACTTAAGAAACGCCATGACTTATGGCCAGGAGCTTTATCAGTACTTGGTAAAACACTGACTATAACTTCTATTATGGGTGGAATGTTAAAAGAAAATCATCGCGTTTCCGTAGCGATTAAAACAAATGGACAAGTCGGAAATGTATATGCGGATGCGTATTTTGATGGGCGAATTCGAGGTTATTTACAAAACCCTCATGTAAATTTTATAAACCATCAAGATAATACATTAGATGACCGTTTTTCTTTAGGTTCAGAAGGAATTATCCAAGTTATTAAAGATTTGAACTTAAAGGCAATGTTTACTTCTCAAGTTCCTTTGACCTATTTTGATTTAGCCAAAGACTTTGCGTATTACTTTAATACAAGTGAACAAACCCCATCAGCAGTCAGTGTCGGGGTTTTAGTTGGTGAAGATAATTACGCCATTGCTAGCGGTGGATTTGTTATACAACTTATGCCACAAACACCAGAATATATCATCGACTTTTTAGAAGATCGAATTAATGAACTTCCACCAATGTCAAAATTATTAAACACTCATCAAAATCTCGAAGACATTTTGACTACAATTTTTGGATCAAATTATCAGATTATTGAAAAACTTCCTTTAAAATTTACTTGCTCTTGCTCTAAAGAACGTTTTGCCAATGGAATCGTTTCTTTAGGTAAAGAAGAAATTACCCAAATAATTGAAGAGCAAGGAGATATTGAAACTGTGTGTCATTACTGCCGTGAAAAATATTATTTCAATAAGGATGAACTGTTAGATCTTTTAAATAAAAGCAAATAAAATAGTAAGAAAGGAAGTACAAATATGGAACAAACTTTAAATTTTATTTTAGAACAAGCTAAAAAAATCTTAGATATCGATAGTCCAAGTGGATATACTGATAAAGCGATTGAATATTTAGAGAATTTTTGTAAAGACAATAATTTATCTTATGAAAAAAATAAAAAGGGGAATTTAATTGTAACCATTCCAGGAAAAACCAACTATGTCATTGGTCTTTCAGCGCATGTCGATACTCTAGGTGCAATTGTCCGTTCTATAAATGGTGATGGAACTTTACGATTTAGTGTTATTGGCGGACCATTATTACCAACATTAGATGGTGAATATTGTAAAATTTACACTCGTGATAATAAAGTTTACACTGGAACTTTTTTATCTAATGCTCCATCAGCCCATGTTCATGAATCTGCCCGTTCATTAACTCGTGATGAAAAAAATATGCATATTCGTATTGATGCTATAACCAAATCAAAACAGGACACATTGGCCTTAGGAATTGAAACAGGAAACTTTATTGCTATTGATCCAAAAACAACTATTACTCAAGAAGGATTTATCAAATCACGATTTTTAGATGATAAAATCAGTGTTGCAATCTTGCTTGGTTTAATTAATTATATTAAACAACATAATCTTGAGATCATTCCAACCTTAAAAATAATCTTTTCGACATACGAAGAAGTTGGTCATGGTGCATCACATATTCCAGAAGTCGACGAGTTGATTGCGGTAGATATGGGATGTATTGGCGAAGATTTAAATTGTACTGAACAAGACGTTTCGATTTGTGTTAAAGATTCTTCAGGGCCATACGATTATAAAATGGTTAATAAACTTATTCAATTAGCCAAAGAAAATAATCTTAATTATGCGGTCGATGTATATCCATTCTATGGTTCCGATGTTAGTGCCGCCTTACGCGGTGGAAATAATATCAAAGGGGCGTTGATTGGTCCAGGAGTTCACGCATCCCACGGTATGGAACGTACCCACATTAAAGCAGTTGAAAACACATTAAAATTATTAATTGCTTATATAAAAGAATAGTTTATAATCAAATAAAAAAATTGGAGATTTAATTATAAATCTCCAACTTTTTTATTAAATACATTTATAATTTGCTATTTAGATTTGATTGTTTTAATATTTAGAAAAGATTAATCTTGTTTTTCTATACTATTTTAATCTCTTTTTTATAAAACTGATCAATAATTTTTTTGCTTTTTTTGGTACGTTCAAAAGTAACGAAAACTTCTTCCTCATCAATAGTTATACCTGTTAGGGTATAATAACTTATTATTTTTTGCTTATTATATAATATTTCAATATTTTCTAAAGAAAATTTATAAATTGTTTTGTTAAATTTTTTTACCTCTACAAAAAAATCATTAAATTTGACTATATATAATCTTTTTATTATAAAAAACAACATAATAATTAAGCTTAATATATATATGATTAAAGGTATAGATGGAGAATCTCTACCATTTAAATAAGCAGTACCATTATCAAGTATGCATAATGAAATCATTCCAATTAACAATAAAAAACTACTTGGATAAGATATAAAACTTTTTTTAATTCGAATCTCCTCCCTGATTTTGATATACGATTAGTTATTATAATGAATCCTGGGTTTTCCTTTTTTCTAAAGAATATTTACTATAGAGAATTATATATAACTATTGTTGGTTGATTATTTTCTTTAATTCCTGGTTTAACCGACATAGTGGTAGACCAACGACCGTATAATAATCGCCATTAATACGAGAGATGTATTTACTGAAGATGCCTTGAATTGCATACCCTCCCGCTTTATCATATGGTTCAGGTGTATTAATGTAGCCTTGAATTTCTTCTTCAGTCATTTGAATAACTTCTACTTCAGTACTTTCAGTAATTATTTTGTAATTATTTTGATATACAATGCTTACCGACGTAACGACTAAATGCGTTCTACCTGATAATAAAGAAATCATTTTGTATGCTTCTTCTTTATTATGTGGTTTACCTAAAATTTTATTTTCACAAACAACAATAGTATCAGCACAAATAACTATATCGTTTGGAAAGTCGTTTTTTGCAAATTGTGCCTTTTTTAACACTGTCTTTTCTACAAATTCCACATAAGAATCATATGAATCAATAGTTTCATCAACATTAATATTGTATGTAATAAAATCATATCCTAATTTGCTTAATAACTCTTTTCTTCGTGGTGATTTTGATGCAAGAATTATTCTCATAGTAAAATCCTTTCTATCCTTTCCCATATGTTTCATTATAAAAAAACTCTTATTCTTTGTCAATGATGAAAATAAAAAAGGATTATATTGTATCTAAATATAATCCTAATTTTTATTTAATTCATTTGCAACAGTATTTATAATAACTTGTCTTGATTCTAAGGATGGAAATTTACCTGTTGCTAATTCTAATGCCCAAATAATGGCTCCAGTTGCAGGGGGGACTTCTAATACTTTAATAACACATTTTTTATTGGTATATAAATTTATCAAACGATTAAATTCTTGAATTAAAATCGGACAACTTCCCTTAACCCATACACTACCGACTAGAACAACTTCAACTTCGCTATCAAAATCTAAATTGACTACACATCCCCCGGCGCTTCTTGCTAGTTGTTCGGCGGTGGATTTTAAAATTTCAATTGCAACTTCATCACCTTTATTCGCTTCTTCGAATAACGCAATTGTTAAATCAGTGTAGTTTTTCTTCCGAGTTAAATATTGAGTAGATATTGCTTCCATTAAGTAATATTTATCGGTTATTCCTAAAAAGTCCATAACAATTTTGTATAAACTTGTTGGTTTACCAAACCGATATGCATAGTCAAAAGCTGCTCGAACAACTTGTCGTGATAAATGGTATCCACCAGCTTCATCACCAGTTATTTGTCCGATTCCCCCTACTTGTAAGGTGTTGCCTTTTGGATCAATTCCGCCACTTGAAGTTCCAGTGCCATTAACTGAGCAAACGCCATATCCATAAGTAGTTCCAGCTTTAATTCCTAAAAATGAATCATTAACAACGATAAAATTTTTAAATCCTATTTTACGAACTACATCTTCTAAATTCTGCTTCTGAATAGGAATGTCTACTCCGGCCAGCCCAAACACCGCCGTTTCTACATCATCTACAGTAATGTAATTTCGGTTAAATAATTCCTGAAAAACTTCATTCATTACTCTAAATGAGCCATCATATGAATCTGGTAATGCTTCATGCGAACATGTTCCCCCACGATAATGGTCAATAAAATTGGCATCAGTATCAAAAAGAAAATAATCAGTTTTGGTGTTTCCACCATCAACACCAATAATGTATCGCTTCTTCATTACTTATCCTCTTTAAAAAATTGTGGTAAGTATTGTTTATGGGCTTCTTTTAATTCTAAATAGCATGGATATGCTTTTTTGTAATCTAATACTAGTGGGTTGATTAACAATGCTCGCATAGCTTCATCATCATCGCCAGTTATAGCAGCTTGAACAGCATGACGCTCATATGCCTTCATTAGTAACATATATTCTTTGATATGTTCATTTTTAAAATTAGCTTTAATTGGTGTTGCTCCATCTTTGCCAATAATTGCACTAATTTCAACTACATCATCATCGCGCATAAAATCAATTGCGCCTTGGTTTAAAATGTTAACAACTTGAATATCTCGTTTATCATTATAAATTGAGTCTACTAAGTTAATTGCAGCTTCAGAATAACGCGCTCCCCCGCGTTTACTTAATAATGCCGGTTTAGTATGTAATTTACTATCTTCATAAATTTTTAAAAGTTCTTCTTCAATTTCTAAACATACTTCGCCACGACTTTTTTCTTGTTTTAAAGCATGTTCTAATTTAGCATCTCGATAATAATAATACTCTAAATATGATGATGGAATAGCCCCAACAGTTTTAATTAATTCTGGAGTAAAACCACTTGCTGGGATATTTTTCATAGCTTCACTGTTAATTCCTTGTTCAATAGCTTCCTGTAAATAGTCTTTGCCATTATGCTTAATAGAAGTAATCCATGTTAAATGGTTTAAGCCAACATATTCTACTTCAGCATTCTCTAATCCTAGTTTTTGTTTTACACTTGAAATCATATTAATCGGAACATTACATAATCCCATTGTTTTAATTTTAGTATGAGTAAGTAAGGCTTGAGCAATCATTCCTGATGGATTAGAGAAGTTAATCAACCATGCATCAGGACATAATTTTTCCATTCTTTTAGCGATATCTATCATAACAGGAATAGTGCGCATTCCTTTAAAAAAGCCACCTATTCCATTTGTTTCTTGCCCAATTAGACCATATTTTAATGGGATTTTTTCATCTAAAATACGAGCAGGTAATTTCCCTACACGAATTTGAACTAATACAAAATCTGCATTAATTAACGAACCATCTAAGTCATCAGTCGATACTACATTAACATCCATATCGGCTGCTTTAATCATTCGCTTTGCAAGACCACCTACAATATTTAATTTTCTTTCATCTATATCCATTAGATATAATTCTTTAACAGGCAGTGAATCTCTTTTATTAATTAACCCTTCAATTAACTCTGGGGTATAGGTACTTCCTGCTCCTATAATAGCAATTTTTAATCCTTTTTTATTAGACATTTATATCTCAACTCCTTACTTAACTATTATATCTCTATTCGACTATTTATTCAAGTAAATAACGACTATTTGCTTTAACAAAAAAAGAGTAGATAGTTTGTCTACTCTTCATTAACTGAAATTATCTCATACATTGATTCAGCATCTTGTTTTTTAGTTGATAGATTAAGGGCCAATACCTTAACAACGACAGTTTTATTATAAAAACATATTTCAACAATATCTCCAACTTTAAGCATAGTACTTGGTTTGGCGACTTTGCCATTGACTAAAATTTTTTGATCTAAGGTTACTTCTTTAGCAACCGTGCGGCGCTTAATAATTCGTGAAACCTTTAGAAATTTATCTAATCTCATTATTCTTCGCTATTTTCGTTGTTAATGGTTGGCTCTTCAATCGATTGTTCATCTAGCTTTGGTTGTTCGTTTTGTGCTTCTTTATTTGCTTGTTCCTCAGCGCGACGTTTTGCTTCTTCCATAGCCGCTAGTTGTTTACGGTAAATTTCTTGTAACTCTTCTTCTTTTTCACGAGCTATTCTTTCAGCTTCCATTTTGGCTTTTTTCTTTTCCCACCAACCTAATTTACCAGTCTCAACTAACTCATAAATATCTTCTTTATTAAGTGTTTCAATTTCCATTAAATGCTCAGCAATCAGCACAAGTAAGTTTTTATTTTCAGATAGAACTCTTTTAGCGCGATCATAACATTCCATAATAATATCCCGAACTTCGCGGTCAATTTCTAATGCCACTTGATCAGAGAAGTTTTTATCAGTCATATAGTCGCGCCCTAAAAAGACACTAGATGTATTGCGCTCATATTGAATTGGTCCTAACTTACTCATACCATATTCAGTAACCATTGCGCGAGCGATTGCAGTGGCTTTTTGAAAGTCATTATGACCACCAGTCGTAATTTCATTTGTCATTAGTTCCTCAGCAACCCTTCCGCCAAGTAAACCAGTAATCATATCAAGTAATCCTTGTTTAGTTTGCAAGAAGGTCTCTTCTTCTGGAGTCATTAATGAATATCCACCAGCTTGACCACGAGGAACAATTGTTACTTTTTGCACAACATCGGCATTATCCAACTTAATTCCTAATACAGCATGTCCAGCTTCATGAAACGCTACTAAACGTTTTTCTTTATCAGTATATTTACGACTACGTTTAGCTGGTCCCATTAAAACACGGTCAATTGCCTCGTCAATATCATATATTTTAATTTCTCGTCGATTTTCTCGAGCAGCTAGTAATGCCGCTTCATTAAGTAAGTTCTCTAAGTCGGCTCCACTAAATCCTGGAGTACGTCTAGCAATATCTTCAAAATTAACTTTTGGTGATATTTTTTTATTTCGAGCATGTACTTTTAATATTTCAGTTCGACCACGAACATCAGGATTATGCATAGTAATTTGACGGTCAAATCGTCCTGGTCGTAATAACGCTGGGTCTAAAACATCAGGACGGTTAGTAGCTGCCATAATAATGACACCAGAGTTTTCACTGAATCCATCCATTTCAACTAGTAATTGGTTTAGAGTTTGTTCACGTTCATCATGACCGCCACCTAAACCAGCACCACGTTGACGTCCTACCGCATCGATCTCATCAATGAAAATAATACATGGAGCATTTTGTTTAGCAATTCTAAACATATCGCGGACACGGCTAGCTCCTACCCCAACAAACATTTCCACGAAATCCGAACCAGAAATTGAATAGAATGGAACACCTGCTTCCCCAGCTACTGCTCGTGCAATTAATGTTTTTCCTGTTCCTGGAGGCCCAACTAATAAAACTCCTTTTGGAATTCGGGCTCCAATTTCTAAATATTTGCGTGGGTTTTTTAAGAAATCAATAATTTCTTGTAATTCTTCTTTTTCTTCATCAGCACCAGCCACATCTTTAAATGTTGTAGTTGGACGACGAGCAAGTCGAGCACGGCTTTTACCAAAGTCAAATGCACGATTGCCACCGGCTGCAGAGGATGATTTAACAAAGAAGATGATTAATCCACCTAGTAATAAAACTGGAACAACAATGCTAATTATAAAGCCCCACCAGTCAAACTGTCGGAGAGGTTTAGTCACAAAAGTAAAATTATATACTTTGCTTAAACTATAAACTTCTTTGTATAATTCATCATGTCCATATAATTCAAAACTAATTTTTTCATTGTCACTAATAAATACCCCTGTAAAGTGCCATAATGAGATATTATCTCCACCAACAGGAGTGGCGGTTACTTCTTGAACTTGTTGTTGTGTAATTAACTTTAAAAATTCATCTTGTTTTAATGTAACTGGTTTATTAGTATTTCTTGTGATAAAAATAAACATCCCAATTAGCATTATAAACAAGATAATTATAAATCCTATATCTGCCTTGCGCATACGTTTCGGTCTTAGCGGTTGTGGTCCTTGCGCCATAAATATCCCTCCTTATTTTTCATAAACGGATCTTTTCAAAACCCCTATGTACGGAAGATTACGATATAACTCGTCATAGTCTAGTCCAAACCCTACAACAAATTTTTTCGGGATTGTATGGCCAATATATTTTGGATAAATACCTTCCACTTTTCGTCCTTCTGGTTTGTCTAGTAATGTAACAATTTCGATACTTGTAGCACCACGTTCTTTAAGTAATTCTAAAACTCCTTGTAAAGTAATACCCGTATCGACAATATCATCAACAATTAAAATATGTCTTCCAGTTATATCGCGGCTTAAATCTTTATTGATAATTAATTTACCTGTTGATGTTGTTCCATGATAACTAGAAACATCCATAAAATCAATCTCTAAGTCCATATCAAGATGCTTCATCAATTCCGCAAAAAACATTACGCAGCCTTTTAACATCCCTACAAGTATTGGACGTTTTCCATCATAATCATTTTTAATTTGGTTGGCTAATTTTTTTGTTATTTCAACTATTTCATCATATGATAAAATTAATTCTTCGATTGCAGAATGTACTTTCATCATTCATTCTCCTTTAGTGTGATAATTATATCATAATCTTTTAATGCAAGTAAATGTTTACTTTTGGCAATACCTAATACTGCCAAAATATTTTGATTCTTATCTTCTAAAACTAAAACTTGTTCTCGTTTTATAATCCCAATTTTTTTATCAGTTAATAAATCACTAACCTTTTTAGTTCCGGTTAGCAATTGGATTTTATCTCCTTTTTTTCTAGACCGAATGATAATTGGCAGCATAGACTTATTATACCATAAAGTGTTATTTTTTAAAATGTTTTTGTCATTATTTTTTTCTGAAACGATGACTTTTCGATTCTCATCAATTTCATACTCACCACAAGTTGAAATAACCATATGTACTTTAGGAAATTTTAACTCTGTAAAGTATAAACTTATTTTATCATATTCTTTTACAAAAGTTAACTTCCCAGTTACTTTAGAGATAATATTAGGTTTTTTAGAATTAATTAATTTTAAAATTTCATCAATGTTTTTATGTCCTAATAAGACTTTTTTTGTAATCGCAAATAAAATTTCTTTTTGAAGAAAGAGACTTTGCTTTAAAAAAGTTTTTTGACTGAAGAAAACTCTTTGCTCATCAAATTTTACATTATCTTCAATAAACTGTTTAACTATTTTTTTAATTTCTTCATCAGCATTCCTTATCACTTCTGAAAACTTTGCAAATTGCCAATGGGCTTCCGGATTTTCCCAAAAAATGCTTGGAATAATTTCGTGTCGAATCCGATTACGAGTATATGTTTTTTCTTTATTAGTTTCATCTTCAAAATAAATAATTTCTCGCTCTTTGGCAATTCTAATTAATTCGTCTTTTAATAAAAGCAAAAACGGTCGAACTATTAAGTAATTCGACTGCTGGACAACTGGTTCCATCCCTGCATATCCACGCAAATTACTTCCCCGTAATAATCTCATTATTATTGTTTCCATATTATCATTAGCATGATGAGCAAGTAATAAATAATCACCATGAAATTCATTTATAACTTCCTCAAAAAATTGATAACGAAATTTTCGTGCTTCTTCTTGAAAGTTTCCAGGATGAAGATTATAGTCAAAATAACTTATTCGAATATCTATCCCTTTTTTATGACAAAACTCTTTAATAAATTGTTCCTCTTCGATAGATTGTAATCGCATTTGGTGATTAACATGAGCAACAACAATTTTAAAGTTTATTAATTCGTGTGCTCTAATCAACTCATCTAGTAAGACCATTGAATCAATTCCTGTTGATACTCCAACAACTATAGTTTTGTTTTCTAATGACAAATTATTCTCTATAAAAAAATTAATAACTAAATTGCTCATATTTTTCACCAAATTATATTATAACCTATTTTACACTTTTTCTCAATTAAATAACCTAGAAATACTAATCTATTTTAATGAAAAATCGTGCTTTTTCAAAAATTGAAAAAGCACCCATTAAAATTATTTTTTTAAGATTTGACTAATATTTAGAATATTAGTTTCAAATGAAGTACGTACATTTTCTAATAATTTATCTTTAATTGCATGCTCAATTAAAGTTGTAATTAAATTTTTAAAATCTAGTTTAAAATCATCAAATAGGTAAAAAGCTAAAGACCCTGGAATAGTATTGATTTCATTAACATAAAGTTTTTTATCATCAAGACAATACAAAAAGTCGATGCGACTTACCCCTTTATTTAATATTAAACGATTAATTTTACTCGTAAGTGTTTTTATTTCATCAACTAATTGTTCATTAATTTCGGCAGGAATAATTCGCAATGGCAAATTATGTTCTTTCTTAGCATATTTATCTTCATAGGTTAAAAAATCACTACTGGTAACTACTTCCTCAATGTCAGAAATAATTTCTAAGCTTTGCGAACTGAAAATTGCACAATTAAACTCACGGTAATTAGTTAAGGCCTTTTCGATGACAACCCGTTTATCAAATTCAAAAGCTAAAGATAAAGAGTTTATCAATTCATTTGGAGAACTGGCCTTACTTATGCCAATACTTGATCCAAGACGAGCTGGTTTAATAATTACTGGATATCCCAATTTTTCAATTTTATTTAAGCACTCTCTTCGTTGATTAATCCATTCATCTTTATTAAAATATTCATATGGAATAATAGGAATATTTTCACAAGCCAATAATTTTTTCATAATAATTTTATCTTGGGAAATACTTGCTGGTAAGATGTCTGATGCTGTATACGGAACACCAAGCAAATTAAAAACTCCCGCTAAGGTTCCATCTTCTACCCCAGCCCCATGGACAACTGCTAAAATACAATCAATTGGTTTACGATATTTTCGGGGTAATAAAGGTTTTAGACCGATTAATTTGATTTGATTTTTTTCACTTGATTTTAACAGTACTTCATATTTTTTAAACTTACTTTTTTGAAATGTTTCTAATTTATCAAAATCTGGACCTACATAAAAAGAATTATTCTTGTCAAGATAAATAGGAATTACATCATATTTTTCATAATCAATTGCTTTTAATACTTGCATACACGATAGAATTGATATTTCATGCTCAACAGAGCGTCCCCCAAAAACAACCCCTATCGTTTTTTTCACATTTACCCCCTAACAAAATAATTATCGGTTAAATCATTTTCAATCAAGATAGTTCCTTGTTGATATTTTAATGATATTTTTTCTCTTGCTTCTTTATAACTTCTTACAATTTCATAGTTATAATGCCCTAACTCATCTAATCCCTTAGCGATGGCTTTTGTACTTTGATTATTCACTAAATACACAAAATCACACGATTTATGAATTTCATTTGCTAAATGATAATTAATCTCTTCCTGCATTTTCCCCGCATCAACAATTCCAGGCGTAATTAAAATTCGTGGGCCTTTAAATAATGTTAAAACTTCTAACGCGTTTCTAAATCCATTGGGATTTGAATTATATGAATCATCAATTATAATAAAATCTTTTTCACTTATTAAACTTAATCGATGAGGAATAGGCTCAATGTTTTCTAAGTTAGATATTATTTCCTCATCAGTAATTTTTTTATTGAAGTCATCAACGTTTTTAATTAAAGCAATGCAGGCTAAAATGTTATATATATTATGCTTACCTAACAATTTAGTCTTGATTGTTAGTTTTCCTTGTGGATAAAAGATGTCAAAAGTTAATCCGTCTTTTGAATATAAAATATTACTAGCGTAAAAGTCACAACTTGGTTCTAATCCAAAGGTAACAACATTTTTTCCTTTCAGTAATGGCAATTGACTACTTAAATATTGATTGTCTTTATTAAGAACAACTAGCTGGTTATTTGGTGAAGATATGACAGCTAATTTTTCATTAATTATATTTTCTATTGTTTTAAATGTTTCTAAATGTTGTGGTCCAATATCCGTAATTATTGCATAATGAGGGTTAGTTAAATTAACTAATTTTTGAATATCGCCAGTATGTGTTGCTCCCATTTCCAAAATTAAGACTTCATCTGAATAGGTAGCATAATTATTAATCATTAAACTAATTCCCATTAAAGTATTATATGATTTAGGACTCATTTTAGTAATAAATTTGTCTTTTAATAAATGGTATAGAATGGATTTTGTGGATGTTTTTCCAAAACTACCGGTAATAGCAATTTTTTTAGCATCAATCATTTTAATTTTTTGCGATGCTTTTTTTACATAATATAATTGTATTAAATATTCTAATGGCCATATTACAATATGCGATAACAATAAATTAACTGGTGTTAACACTAAACAAATTAATAGTACCTGAATTAAAGTGGTAAATTGAATCTCCCACATTATAAATGTATATATTGTAGTAATAATCGCTAAATGGATAACCCATAAGCGAATAATTCGCTTAGTAAATTTTAATTCTTTGATTGTTTGTTGGCGATTAAAGTAATAATATGTACTTAATATTATTAAATAAATCATTTGAATCCAAATATTGTTTAAAAAGTAGAATAATATAAATGTAGGAATGATTATCAAATTATAAACATTATAAAAATAAATTCGTTTTAAGCATTTTAAATATCCTTTAATATGATATTGTTCTTGTTGAAGGAGTTGGCTTGATCGAATCATTTCTTTAATAATTAAAAAAATTGTTGCTAAGATGCATATGGTTTCAATAAATATTTTAAAACTTTCCATGTAATCCTCCACTACTTAAAATGTGATTTAATACTTTTATAAACTTTTCTTGTTCGGTTATATATGGAAAATGTCCGCTATAATAAAAGGTAATAAGACTGGCATCTGGAATATACTTTTTAAATAATAAGGCATCTTTATATGGAACAATTTCATCATCAATTCCCCATAATAAATATGTAGGAATTTTTATTTGAGATAATAAAGGGGTTAAATCTTCATTGACTACTTTACTTAAAGTTTGTTTCATTATTAAATTAGCATTTTGATAATCTTTAGAACCACTATTTTGATATAACTTAGATAGTTTTTTATTAAGTTTTAACAATAAATAAATACGCTTTAAAAATTTAAATTTGTAGACGCGGTAATAATACTTAATATTACGCTTTGGTTTAATTCCAGCACTACTTACTAGAATTAACATTAAGGCATTTTTCGTTTTAACAAAGTATTTAATGGCAATTCGTCCTCCAAATGAATGGCCTAAAATGATTGGCTTTTGGATTTGTAAATGTTCTAGTAAACTTTCCAAAACATCAACATAATCATCAACATTTAATGGTTTAATTGGATCGTCAGATTTACCAAATCCTAACCAATCAATGCTTAATATAGTATATCTATTTGACATTCTTTTGATGATTTCAGAAAAAGTCGTACTATCTTGTCCCCAACCGTGCAGTAAGACTATAACTGGCCCATTTCCACTAATATTATAATAGACTTTTCCAAAATCACTTTCAAAAATCATCTCTTAACTCCTATAAACTATTAGTATTATAATTATATGAATAATGAGATGATTTTACTACTAAATAACTTTTATTGGTAAGTGATAAATTTTTCCAAAGTATATTGCCCCTAAGATACCACTTAATAAAATCAATGTTGCCATAATTATAAATAGATTTATTTTTACATAATATGTAAAATAACTAAATAATCCAATTAAAATAATTATAATTAATAATTGAACCAAATAATTTGAATAAAACCTACTAAATAGCAAACTTAAAATACTAGTGAATACCTTGAATAATATTATATTAATTAAAATTAAGTAGCTGATTTGGTTGAAAATAAATACTTTATGATAAATTAATGAAAAAACCGTAAATAAAGACACACCATAAAATATTAAAATAAAATTAGTAAAATTTATCATAAGTGTTTTTTGCAAAATACTTTTTCTGCTTTTTCCAAACGAAAGTGATAATAAAATATATTTTTGCGAATTTAAATAAGATATATTTAGACAATTAATAGTGATAATTAAAAAAGAATAAAAATATATAAAGAAAAAATTAGTATAGATGCTGCTTGCCATTAACATTGTATAAATAATTGTTAACCCTGTTAAAATTAACATCGCACTCAAATATTCTTTATAATTAGATAATTGTTTACGAATTTTTTGTTTCATATTAACCCCTTAAAAATATTTCTCTATTTCATAAAAACTAACTTTTTGAATTTTATATTTTAATTTATTAAGTTCTTTTTGAGTTGTATGATCAAGATTGTCAATAAACACTAATTGAAAACTATCTTCTTTTTCAATAAAAAATAATCTTTCATAATCTTTTATTAATTCTAGTAGTTTTTCTTTTTCACCTTTTATTAAACAAATACGTACTTTTTTAGGATTAAATCTAATTGTACGTCCATAATCGTTAAAAACAATTATTTGCTCTATTTTATCTTTAAAATGACTTAACCGATTAATCCCAATTAATTTAGTTTTATAAGAATGTGAATTTAAAGTGTTTACTATATATTCAATATGTTTAGGGTTATCAAGATAAATTGTTGGGTTGTTGACAAAAATAATCGGATTATCTAGTGATTGTAAAATGGCAAAATTAATTAATGTATTCCCCACTAAAGTAAAAGGGTTTTTTAATGTCATTTGACATTCTTCTCGAATTGCTAAGACATCAATTAATTTCTGCAATGTTTCATAATTACATTTTAGATTATATTTACTTTGAATTGAATTAATAATTTGTTTTGGATAAATTGTTTTGATAATTTGTTGTTCACAAGATATATATATTCGTTGTTTAAAATATTGCGAATTATCATACACTATTTGATTATTAAAATATACACTATTAGTTTTATTTATCCCGCTTAGATATAAAAATAAACTTTTTATAACATTATTATCTCGACAATAAAAATAAATAATATCCCCTTCATAAAAATTTTGAGTAATACTATATTGACTATCAATTTTTAAATCTTCTATTCTAATCATCATTTCTCACCATTTTTATTTATTATAGCACTATTTATTTCTTTTCACAAGTCGACATAATTTAAAACTTATAGTACCTAATGATTAATAAATTAAAAAGGTGTTTTAGACTAAAAATCTAAAACACCTATTTTTTATTTTTGAAATTATCCAATGGATCCTTCCATTTCTAATTTAATCAATTGATTTAATTCAACAGCATATTCCATTGGTAATTCTCTAGCAAATGGTTCAATAAATCCCATAACAATCATTTCTAAAGCTTGTTCTTCAGTTAATCCTCTACTCATTAAATAGAATAATTGTTCTTCGCTAACTTTAGAGACAGTCGCTTCATGTTCAATATAACCATTTTTATTTTCCACAATGTTAGTCGGAATAGTATCGCTTTTTGATAAACTATCTAAAATAATAGTATCACATTCAATGCGACTGCGGGCATTATCAGCACGTTTACCAAGACGAACTAATCCGCGATAGTTAACTTGTCCACCACCACGGCAAATGGATTTTGAAACAATATTACTAGACGTATTCGGTGCAAGATGAATCATCTTAGCCCCAGCATCTTGAATTTGATTTTTTCCCGCAAATGCAATTGAAATAGTTGTTCCTTTAGCTCCTTCACCGCGTAATATGCAGGCTGGATATTTCATATTGACCATTGAACCAATATTGCCATCAATCCATTCCATGTGTGCATTACGATCAACTATTGCACGTTTAGTAACTAAATTGACTATATTATTAGACCAATTTTGAATAGTCGTATAACGGCAATAAGCATCATCTTTAACGATAATTTCTACTACTGCCGCATGTAAGGAATCCTTAGAATAGATTGGAGCCGTACAACCTTCTACATAATGCAAACTAGCTCCCTCTTCTACAATAATCAATGTTCTTTCAAATTGACCCATTTGTTCAGAGTTAATTCTAAAGTATGATTGTAATGGTTTTTCTAGTTTGACGCCTTTTGGAACATAAATAAATGATCCTCCCGACCATACGGCGGTGTTTAATGCAGCAAATTTATTATCATTATAAGGAACAACTGTACCAAAATATTCTTTTACGATTTCAGGGTATTTACGGACCGCAGTGTCGGTATCACAAAAGATAACACCTTTTTCTTCTAACTCTTTGATAACATTATGATAAACTGCTTCAGATTCAAATTGTGTCGTAACACCAGCTAAAAACTTGCGTTCCGCTTCAGGAATACCTAATTTTTCAAAAGTTTCTTTTATTTCTTCAGGAACTTCTTCCCAACGACTGCGTACTTCTTCAGTAGTTTTGATATAGTATGTATAATCATCGAAATCAATAAATGATAAATTTGGTCCAAATTTCGGTAAAGGGCGAGAGGCAAATTCATGATAGGCTTTCATTCTAATTTCTAACATCCATTGTGGTTCTTGTTTAATTTCTGATATTTTTTTAACTACCTCAAGATTTAATCCTTTACCTATATTAACTACTTCTTTTTTTACATCAGTAGTAAAACCATATTTATATTCACCAATTATATTATCGATTTTATTAAAATCTTTGTTATTCATCTTGCTCTCCTTTTAACAGTTGTTCTAATGCTTTCCAAGCAAGTACCGCGCATTTATACCGAGCAGGGAATTGCGATACTCCTTGATAAACTAACGCATCCCCTAGTGCTTCTTCATTTTGAACGGGTTCCCCTTTTACTAAATGATAAAAATCTTGAATAGTGTCTAGAGCTTGTTGGGTAGTTTTCCCGGCTAACACTTCGCTCATTACAGAAGTTGATGAACAACAAATTGCACATCCAGAACCTGTGTGATTTATTTCTTGAATGACATCATTTTCAACCTTCGCTTCAACAATCACATCATCCCCACAAGAAGGATTATGAAGATGAACATGATTATAACCTTTTAATCCTTTGTTACGAGGATTTTTATAATGATCCATAATAATTTGTCGATATAAAAACTCTAAGTTGTTCACTTGTTACACCTCACTGAATTGTCGAAAGAATTCCACAACTTCTTGGACAGTTTTTACAAATATATCTATATCTTGCTTGCTATTGTATATATATAAACAAGCCCGTAATGTTCCATTACATTTTAACCATTTTGTAACCAATTGAGCGCAATGATGTCCAGCTCTTAACGCGATATTAGCTTGATCAAAAAAAGTTGAGGCATCGTGAGGATGAACACCATCAATATTAAAATTAATAATTCCAATATCAGCTGTCTTGTTATATATTGTTATTCCCGAAACACTTGACAATTTTTCTAAAGCATATTTATGAAGTTCTTTTTCATGTTGACGAATATTGTCAAATCCAATTTTTTCTAATAGGTCGATTGCAGCACCAAGGCCGATCGCCTCAGCAATCGCCGGTGTTCCAGCCTCAAATTTATATGGTGTCTCTTTAACAATCACATTATCATGAAACACATCATTATTCATATCTCCGCCATATTCTTCTGGATCCATTTTATCTAATAGAGATTTTTTTCCATATAGAATCCCGATACCAGTTGGGCCAAGCATCTTATGAGCGGAAAATGCTAAGAAGTCGCAATCCAATTCGCGAACATCAATTTTAAAGTGAGGAGCGGCTTGAGCCGCATCAACTATTACCACGGCGCCTTGCTTGTGCGCTAATTCAATTATTTCTCTAATCGGTGTTAGATATCCCATAGTATTTGAAACATATGTTATCGCAACTACTTTAGTTTTATCAGTTAATACTTTTTTAAAGTTTTCAACAGTAATCCTACCTTCATCGTTTAATGGAATATATTTTAAAATTGCTCCTTTTTTCTTAGCCACTTGCATCCACGGAAGTAAAGAACTATGATGTTCAAGTTCGCTGGTTATGATTTCATCATTTGGATTAATATTTGCCATTCCATACGTTTGAGCTATCATATTTAGACTATTAGTTGTTCCGCGGGTAAAAATTACTTCCTCAAATGAAGCATTAATAAATTTTGCAATTTTTTTTCGGGCTTTATCATATTCCTCAGTAGCACGATAACTTAATTCATATACTCCTCGATGAATATTAACACCATATTCTTGATAATATTCATCCATTTTATCTAATACATAACGTGGTTTTAAGGTTGTTGCGCACGAATCTAAGTAGATTAGATTGGGATAATTTTGAAACAAAGGTATATCCCTTTTTATTTTTTCAACATCAAGCATAGATGCGCTCCTTTTTTAATCTATATATTGTTATTAACAATTTCTAAAACAAAATTATTAATTAACTGATCATCAAAACCGTCTAAAATTGGGGAAATTAAACTTGATAAAATTAGTTTGCGGCTTTCTTCATATGTTAATCCCCGACTCATCAAATAATAAATATCTTCTTGACTAATATCACCAACGCTAGCTCCATGTCCTGCCACTACATCGAAATCGTCGATTTCTAATATTGGGTTCGCTGTAATTGTTGATTTAGGATCAAGAATTATCCCTTTAATTTTGTGATTCATATCACTCATACTTGCGTGTTTGTAAATGAATCCATTAGTATTAATTACTGAATGAGAATTATTATTAACCATTCCAAAGCAAGTAAAACGAGAAAGTGAATTACCACATTTATGATGAGCAACAGCGTCTAATTGATGTTTATCTTGTGAGGTGTTAATATCTACAGCATAAACATAATATTCGCTTCCTGATTGTAATAATTCACCACCAATATATTCATTAACAACATTTCTATTAGCATTTAAATTATGAAGAGTGATTTTTGAGTCATTAAATAAATAACTTACTATTTTATAATCTAGGGGACTATTTGATAAACCTTCTTTGATACTAAAATAATTAATAGTACTATTATTACTTGCTATAAGATTAGAATTGAAAGAACATTTGGTAGTATTAAGCAAGTATTCATAAATTGTAATATTATTTTGATTAGTTACTTCAATTTCTTGCGTAAAACTGCCTTCTTCATTTATTATATGAAAAATTTTTAATTTAGTGTCTTGACTGATGGCTATATGAATAAAATTTTGCTCATTAGAGATTTTAGGATCCATTAAATTACTTGTTGACTTGTTAATTTTTATATTTGAATTTATATTATTTTCAATTACATTCCCATTTAAAAATATTATATATAAATCATCTTGATTAATTAAGCTTTTTACCTTTGCTAGTAATTGTGTCATTGATAATCACCATTATTTATTCGTTCTACTATTATTTGCACAACTTCGTAAAGATAGTCTTAGTGGTACTTCATCAACAATTCCCAACTCTTCCTTTAACCAATCATATCCTTCAGCATCAATCTTAGCAATTAATTCCCGTCCTCCAGTTCGAACAATGCGTCCATCTAATAAAATATGAACATAATCAACATCAACATAATCTAATAATCGTTCATAGTGGGTGATAATGATGGCGGCAAAATCATCGCTACGCATATTATTAATGTTCTCACCAACAATTTTTAAAGCATCAATATCAAGTCCGGAATCAATCTCATCTAAAATTGCAAAATTAGGTTTTAACATTTTCATTTGTAAAATCTCATTACGTTTCTTTTCGCCACCTGAAAATCCTTCATTAACATAACGATGTGGTAAGTCGCTACGCATTTTTAATTCCGAAACAGCTTTATCATATTCACGAGCAAATTGGAAAATTGATATTTTTTTACCCTCCGGTTGACGGGCTTGTAAAGCGGTGCGAATGAAATCTGAATTAGTAACCCCGCTTATTTCTCGTGGATATTGCATTGCAAGAAAAATACCTTTGCGACTTCGTTCGTCAACACTCATTTCTAAAACATTTTCGCCGTTTAAAGTAATTTCACCCGCAGTTACTTCATAACGATAATGTCCCATAATCGCAGAAGCTAGGGTAGACTTCCCAGTACCATTTGGTCCCATAATTGCATGAAATTCTCCCGATTTGACAGTTAAATTTATTCCTTTTAATATCTCTTTTCCTTCTACTGAAACATGCAAATCTTTTATAACTAACTCTTTAGCCATTGCTACTCTCCTTTGTATACTCCTTTGAATGCATATTTATAGTCATTCATTTTTTCATTGTAAATAAAATTATCTTTCGCCCCACTAGAAATATATACTTCATAAGAGTCACCATTTTTTACAACGAATACTGCTTCAACCCCATCCATACTTTCAATTTTACGCATTCCTTCGTCTAACCCTAATGCAAAGATTGATGTTGATAAAGCATCAGCCCACATTGAATTAGTAGTAATAATCGATACAGCTACTACATTATTATCAAAAGGATATCCTGTCCGCGGGTCAAGGATATGATGATAATCATTGCCGTCTTCATCTTTGATATATCTTTCATATATCCCTGAAGTAACAATTGTTAAATCATCTATTATATATGTTCCAAATATTGATGGCAATGTGTTAAATGGTCCGGCAAATGGTGTTTGTAATCCTAAACGCCATGAACGATCTTTGCCATCATTAGCAACACCGCTTCCAATAGTATGAATATTTCCGCCGATATCTATTATTGCTTTAGTAACTCCTTGAGAAAGTAAATACTCTTTTACCTTATCCGCCGCATACCCTTTTACAATTCCACCTAAATCTATTTTCATCCCTTTTTCAGCTAAAAAAACGGTGCTATTTTCTTCATCGATAATAATTTTTCTAAAATCAACTAATTGTAAAGCGGCTTGGATGTCTTCATCAGCTGGCGGATTAGTTCGATTGTCTTCTAATTCATCATAATAATTATTTGTAAAATTCCATAAATCCCACACTACGGCAATCGTTGGATCAAATAATGCCTTATTATCACAAGACTCACATATCGAAAGTTCTGCGGCTTCGATTGCTTTTTTTAGGATTTTTATTACTTCTTCAGATACTTTTACAGGAGCGATTCCGGCATTTTCATTTACTTTCATTAATTCAGTCTTATATCCATCTCCGCGGTTCTGAATATTAAATTTTTTATCTAAATTTAAAACTATTTTGTTTAAATCATTTTCTAATTGCTCTTTCTTAGCTTTAGTTAAATATTGATTTGGAACACGGATATCAATTACCGGCATAATACTAAAGGCCTCTTCTAAGTAAAAAACATGCTGAGTATATTTGTTCTTATTTTTTGGAGTATCATCGCATCCTACTAAAAGAATAGCTGTTAATATTATAAGAAAAAAAGTCAAAAATCTCTTCATATTATCTTACCTCGATTCTGTGCCTTTTCTATTATACCAAACTTTACTCGATTTTGCATTAAATATATTAATTTTGAATACGCTTAATTATCTTTGTTATAAAATAAAAAAACATCTTTAAAAATAGTTTAACCTATTTTTAAAGATGCATAATCATTTAATTTTATGTCAATAATTTAATCTCTACACTTTGCATTAATTCATTTTCAAAATGACAATGGTATTGATATAATTTATCATCTTGTAATATTCTTGGAAAAAAATATGGAATATTATCAACTAGCCCTAAATTCTTAAAGTCACTAACCCATTCGATTGACTTTAAATCTAGAATTCCTTCACGAGTTTTAAGTGGAACTTTAAAGGAAAGTGGTTCATTTAAAAATCCGACAAATAAATGTAATCCGAGAATTTCTCCAGTTGGTTCATTCCAAGTTACGATTCCGCGATATTTTAAATCTAGATTATCGGGATTAATTTGTGTTTCTTCAATTATTTCTCTTTTTATTGCGCTAAATTTATCTTCACCTTCATTTATTTTTCCCCCGACACCATTCCATCTTCCCATCCAGGGATTTTTGTTACGATTTAATAATAATACTTGATTTTGATAAATTATAAAACATAATGTGTATTTAAACATATTCTCCCTCGATTTAAAAATCAGGGTTTCTTTTTAAGAAACCCTGAAATTTTTTATTCACCATCAACTGTTTCAGCTTCGTTAGAGAAATCCATTGATGCATAACGTTTATACATACGATATCTTTGTTGAGCATCACGTTTATTTTTTTCTAGAAGTTCTTTAGCAGCTTCTGGATTGATTTGTTTTAAACGAGCATAGCGGTTTTCGCTTAATAAGAATTCTTCATATTTATCCCAATTTGGTTCACGAGAATCTAATTGGAATGGATTTTTACCTTCTTTAACTAAACGTGGATCGTAACGGAAGTTGACCCAGTATCCGCATTCAACTGCTAATTTAGCTTGTTCTTGTGATTTACCCATACCAGCTTTAATTTGGTGAGAAATACATGGAGAGTAAGCCACAATTAGTGATGGCCCATCGTAACTTTCAGCTTCTTTAATTGCACGAAGCATTTGTGCTTGACTTGCGCCGTGAGAAATAGAAGCTACATATACGTGACCATAACTCATAGCGATTGCGGCTAGGTCTTTTTTCTTAACTTGTTTACCAGCAGCTGCAAATTTTGCGATCGCGGCTGTTGGGCTTGATTTTGACGCTTGACCGCCGGTATTAGAGTAAACTTCGGTATCAAGTACTAGGATATTAACATTTTCATTATTAGCAATAACATGGTCTAATCCACCAAAGCCAATGTCGTATGCCCAACCGTCTCCACCGATAATCCATTGTGAACGAGCCACTAGATAATCGCGTAAGTTGTAAATTTCTTTAGCATAATCAGTATCTAGTTTTTCTAATAATGAAGTTAATTGTTTAGCAATTCGGCGAGTTTCCAAACTACTATTGCGTTTTTCTAACCATTCATTAAATAACTCTTTAACTTCTGGTGCTAGATTTTCATCTTCTAATCCTTTTTCCATTTCTAAGGCAATGCGGGCACGAAGTGTTTCAGTACCAATTCTCATACCAAATCCAAATTCCGCATTATCCTCAAATAATGAGTTTGCCCAAGCAGGTCCATAACCATCTTTGTTAGTTGTATATGGAGTTGCTGGGAAGCTTGCACCATAGATTGATGAGCATCCAGTAGCATTGGCAATTAACATATGATCGCCAAATAATTGAGTTATTAATTTAATATATGGTGTTTCACCACATCCAGCACATGCGCCAGAGAATTCAAATAATGGTTGTGCAAATTGGCTATTACGTGGGTTAGCAGTAGTATCTAATAAATCAGATTTATATGTCACATTATCGAAGAAGTAACGATCGCGTTCGTCATTACCTTTCGCAATTACTTCAGAAATATCAGTCATAACTAACGCTTTTTCACCACGTTTTCCTGGACATGTGTTCGCACATACGCCACATCCTGTACAATCCGCAACAGAAATACGAATTGAATATTCTAATCCTTCTAATCCTTTAATATTTGGTGTTAAATATACTGCATCTTGTGGTCCCGCTGCTTTTTCTTCAGGAGTTACTAAGAATGGACGAATAACTGCATGTGGACATACAAATGAACATTGATTACATTGGATACAGTTTTCTGGAATCCATACTGGAACATGAGTGGCAATATAACGTTTTTCATATGCTGTGGTACCAGGGGCCATTGAACCATCAACGTATGGTACGAAAGCTGAAACTGGTAAATCATATCCACGAATTGCATTCACTTCTTGAGCGATTGTTCTTACAAAGTGTGGAATATTTTCATCAACCACTTTTTCTTCAATATCTAATTTTGCCCAAGCAGGATCAATTGAGAATTCACGTAATGAATCGCCACCGTGTTCAATAGCCTTATGGTTCATTTCGACAACATTTTGTCCAAAACGACCATATGACTTAGTTGCAAATTCTTTCATTAATTCAACTGCTTTAGCATATGGTAAAATTTGCTCATTTAGTTTAAAGAATGCTGATTGCATGATTGTATTGGTGCGTCCACCTAATCCAATTTTTTGAGCTAAAGTGTTAGCATCAATAACAAACATTTTAATTTCTTTTTCTGCTAATGCTTTTTTAACTTTATTTGGTAAGAATTCAATTAATTGTTCGTCAGTTTTATCAGTATTTAGTAAGAATGTTCCACCATGTTTAATTTCTTTGATTAAGTCAAATTTTTGTAAGTAAACATCCATCGAACATGATAAGAAATCAGCTTGTTTAATTAAGTAAGTTGAACGAATTGGTTTTGGTCCAAAACGTAAATGTGAGCGTGTGACCCCACCAGATTTTTTAGAGTCATATGCAAAGTACGCTTGAACATATAAATCAGTGCTATCACCAATTAGTTTAATAGTGTTTTTATTAGCCCCGACTGTACCGTCACTACCAAAACCATAGAAAATTAATTCGGAAGTTGCTTGGTCGTTAACTTTTGGTTCACGAGTAACTTCAAGTGATGTAAATGTTACATCATCGGTAATACCAATTGTAAATCTATCTTTTGCATTTTCGCCTTTAGCTAAATTATCAAATACTGCAATAATTTGTCCTGGTGTTGTATCTTTACTTGATAATCCGTAACGGCCACCAATAATTAATGGACGATTTTCTTGATTATAAAATGCTGCTTTAACATCAAGATATAGTGGTTCACCAGCTGAACCTTGTTCTTTAGTACGATCTAATACAGCAATTCTTTTAACTGTTTTTGGAATAACTCTTAATAAATGTTTAACTGAGAATGGGCGATATAGATGTACAACTACACAACCAACTTTGCGTCCTTCAGTTTGACGTAAGAAATCAACAACTTCCTTAATGGTTTCATTTACTGAACCCATTGCAATGATAATGTCAGTTGCATTTTCATCTCCATAGTAAACAAATGGAGCATATTGACGCCCAGTAATTTTACTAATTTCATTCATATATTCTTCTACGATCTCAGGAACTCTTTCATAGAAAACATTTTGAGCCTCTCGAGCTTGGAAATATACGTCATCATTTTGTGCAGAACCACGAGTTACTGGACGATTTGGACTTAAAGCACGATTTCTAAATTCTTGGACTTTATCCCAGTCAAGTAAACGTGCAAATTCACTATAGTCCATAACTTCGATTTTTTGAATTTCATGTGATGTTCTAAATCCATCAAAGAAATGTAAGAATGGTATGCTGGATTTGATTGCAGAAAGGTGTGCTACACCAGCTAAGTCCATAACTTCTTGAACACTAGATGTTGCAAGCATTGCCCAACCAGTTTGACGGGCAGCCATAACATCTTGATGATCTCCAAAAATAGATAATGCTTGAACTGCGATACTACGTGCAGAAACATGAATTACACCTGGTAATAATTCACCAGCAATTTTATACATATTAGGGATTTTTAATAATAACCCTTGACTAGCTGTAAATGTCGTTGTTAGAGCCCCAGCTTGTAATGAACCATGAACAGTTCCGGCTGCTCCTGCTTCAGATTGCATTTCAACAACTTTTACAGGAGTTCCAAACAAGTTTTTCTTACCTTGGCTGGCCCACTCATCAACAAATTCCGCCATTGGTGAGGATGGTGTGATTGGATATATACCAGCTACTTCTGTAAAGGCATATGCACAATACGCTGCGGCTTGGTTACCGTCCATTGACTCAAAAACTTTTTTTGACATAAAAACTCCTCCGTTTTATAATTTTTAACACGAACTTGAATCAAAAACTAATTCAATTTATTATAGCATATTATCACAAAAAATACTAGTCCTATTTTGAAAAATTACCAATTCTAAGAAATAGCTTTACATTGCTTTTATTTTGTTCATTAGTTATAATATTTATAACTAAAATTAAAAAGGTGATTAAATGAAATCATTACTAGTCGCAATTAATTCCAAATATATTCATCCTGGATATGGTGTATATCAAATTGTTGCTAACTCAAAATATCCTGTTGACTATATTGAATTCACCATAAAAGACAACATTGAATCAATAATAGAAAAAATCACTAAAACCAATTATGACTTACTTGGTTTTAGCGTATATATATGGAATGTTGAAATAGTAAAAAGGATTTTGAAACATTTAGAACAAATAAATTTTAATGGAACTATTCTATTAGGAGGACCTGAAGTAAGTTATCAGGCTGATTACTTTTTTACTAACTTTAAAATTGATTATATTATTAAAAATGAAGGGGAAGAATCATTTAATGAATTACTTGAATATTTACAAAATTTGCGTCCGATTACTAACGTAAGCAACCTTTATTATCAACAAAACAATCAAGTTCATTTCACTTATGATAAACTTCCTGATATTAATAATATTAAACCTGCTCATCACTTTGTCGATGACCTTGAACATAAAATAATTTATTTTGAAAGCAGTCGTGGGTGTTGCTTCAACTGTACTTATTGTATGGCTTCATTAGAGCCTAGAATTAGGCCTTTTCCGCTTGACTTAGTTAAAAGTAATTTATCTGAACTTTTAAGAAAAAAAGTTAAAACTATCAAATTTTTAGATCGTAGTTTTAACATTCACTTAAAAAACGCCTTAGAAATTTTAAAATTTTTAATTGAAAATGATAATAACTATACAACTATTCAATTTGAAGTTGTTGGTGATATTCTAAATAGACAAATCATTGATTATATTATCAAATATGCTCGCCCTGGATATTTTCGCTTTGAAATAGGAGTTCAAACAACAAATCCACAAACAACTAAAGCAATAAGACGGACTCTTGATTTTGAAAAATTAGCTAAAAATATCAACTTATTACGTGACAAGGTCGGCTTACATTTAGACTTAATCGCGGGATTACCTTATGAAAATAAAGAAAGTTTTAAAAAGTCGTTTAACGATACTTTCCTACTTTTTCCGCACGAACTTCAACTTGGTTTTTTAAAAGAATTGAAAGGAACCCAAATTAGTAAGGAAAAAGAACTTCATCAATATGTCTTTTCTAATACTGCTCCTTATGAAGTAATTGAAAATAAATACATTAGTAAAGAAGATCTTGAAGAGATTAGGATTGTAGAAAAGATGGTAAATAGGTTATATAATAGGGGACTATTTAATCAAACTATTCATTATCTAGTCACAAACAATTATTATCAGCCTTATGATTTCTTTTTTGAAGTTGGGGTATATTTTATAAATAACAACCTCAATAGTCTAACTTATCAATTACATGAACTATTTTTAAATGTTTATAATTTCCTTAAAACTAATCCTAATCTTGACAGCGACTATATTTTATTTCTCTTAAAACAAGACTATTTATCCCATTTTAAAATCCGACCAAAAATATGGTGGGATAATCCCCTTACTCCACAAGAAAAAAAGGATGTTTTTCAAAAAATGACTGTTTTGTATCCACATTTGAATATGGATATGTTATATAGGTATTGTAGAATTGAGAAGTATCAAAATCAATATTATGCTATTTTGTATCTACCAAATAAAGTAGAAAGTTATTGTTTTACCATTTAAATATTTAATATTCTTCTTCTTTCCTTCATATAATGTAATGATTATAAACTGAAGGAAAGATCTATATGAAAGTAAATAAGATTATTAAATTACTAAAGAAATTACAGATTACCGGCATAAGTGATGATACACGTTATCTTGATGCAGGTAATCTTTTTATTTGTAAAAAGGGAACTAAATATAATGGTCTTAACTTTATTCACGAGGCCATATCCAAAGGCGCAAAAGCTATTTTAACCGAAGAAGATATTTTGTTAGATAATGTGGTTGTAATCAAGGTTAATAGTATTCAAAAAGTATTTTATGAATTAATTGCTAAGTTCTATCGATATCCTTGGAAAAAATTAAAGTTAATTGGTGTCACGGGAACCGATGGTAAAACCACAACAGCTTCATATATTAAACATCTTCTTGGTAATGATTGTGCCTATATTGGAACGAATGGCATTGTTTATTGTGATAAGATTATTAAAACTTCTTATACAACTCTTCCATATTGTTTATTTGTAAGAACTCTTTATGAATTACAAAAGGCTAATATTAAATACGTTAGCCTTGAAGCATCTTCCCAAGGATTAATTAATAATCGTTTATATTGCATTAATTTTGATGTTGCAATTTTTACTAATTTAACTTATGAACATCTTGATACTCACAAAAATATGTATAATTATTTTCAAGCTAAACTAATCCTTTTTAAGCAATTAAAGAAAAATGGTTTAGCAATTGTAAATCGCGATAGTAAATATTCAAATTTTATTCGCGTCCCAAAAGTAACCTTTAGTATCCAAACAAATGCTGATTATCAAATTACTAATATTGTAAATAAAAGCGATTATCTTGAATTTACATTATTATCAAAAAATAATCAACCAACTATATATCAAACAAATGTTTTTGAATCATATAACTTATCAAACCTTTTAGCTGGCATTATTGTTGCTAAACATTTTAAGGTTCCCAACGAAACATTAAAAGAAAAAATCATACAAATGCCAAGTGTTGCGGGAAGGTTACAATTAGTATCAACCGATTTACCTTTTAAAATATATATTGATTTTGCACATACTCCAAATGCTTTATATGAAGTCTTAAAAAATTTACGTTCAAAAACTAATGGTAGAATCATCGGGGTTTGCGGAAGTGCGGGGGAAAAGGATAAATATAAACGACATTTAATTGGGCAAGTGGCAACGAATAATGCCGATTATGTTATTTTTACTTCGGAAGATTATCGCAGCGAAGATCCCTATGACATTATTTCACAAATGATATCGCTTGTCAAAACTAATAACTACGAGATAATTATTGATAGAAAAAAAGCTATTGAAAAAGCCATTAAAATTGCCAAAGAAAATGATATTGTAATTGTAACCGGGAAAGGAAATGATGAATATTTTGAAACTAACGAAGGTTGTTTTAAATATTCAGACTATGAGACAATTCAAGAAATTTTCACTTCAAAAAAAATATAAGGCTTCCTTGAGAAGCCTTATTTTCGTTATTTTTTAGAAATTATATCAATTATTAAAAGCAAAAGCATATATATTGAAAACTAATCGTGAAAATACCTATTGTTTTTTTCAATGTTTGATCTATATGCTTTTTTATATCTTTAAATAATTTTATAAATAAAATTCCAAAAGCACTAGTTGATAATGCAAACCAAACTAAAAAGTAACTATTGTTTAAATAATAATCACATATAATATCACTTATTCCTGTTATTACCAAGGAAAAATGTAATTGTAATGTAAATAACCCAATGTAAATAGTTTTAGCGGGTATTTTAGAAATACTAACATTATATTTTTGTTCATTTTTCTTTCCCAGATGAAAGAAAAAACAAAAGCGCCTAATATTCAAATAGTAGCCATAATAAAGACGATCTTATTTAATAAATTTCCATTAGCAACATCATTTTCACCATTTTGTTGGTTATGATAGAATACATTTAATGCTGCATTCCCAATAAAACATATTACTACAAACGATGCAAGAGAAGTTGTTTGGCTGATAAAATATTTATTCTTTTTATTACTTGGATAATTTTCTAAATTAAGCTTATTCATTTTAGAATATAATTTTTGATATAACTAAAATAATAACAAATAAAAATACCCAAAGAAAGAATAATTTGGCATAAGATATCTAAGCATTTATATTTCTCTTTCCTGCTACAGTTAGTGTAGTAATCAATTAATAATTAATTTGGCAAAGCAGGTATTTGATTAGCAAATACCTGCTTTTTCAAGTTTAGAAAGGAGTCAAATTACCATGTATATTGACCTGGAACTAGTGCGTTCAATGTAATTGATTGTGAGAAATTACCTTTTTTTATCGTAATAGTATATTGAACGTTAGTTGTTTTGGCCGGCGGATTAATAACACGACCATTATTATCAATAATAGTTGGACTATGACTTACAAATTCGATTGTATAGTCATTATAATCTTTGCGAATTATATATGCTAATTCTACAAGTGATAAGAATTCTTCTTGTAGATTTGCGCGAATCATTGTTTGTGGACACATTTTATTACTAAAGTGACGATGGAAACCAACTTGATTCATAGTTAAATTATTTCTTACCATGATATCAGCAACCAATTTTGCGGTTCTTAACCAAGTATAGTAGACATCAGAACCATTATTAACAGCGGTTTCAATACCTACTGCGTTATAGTTTCCACCTCTATTAACAACCACGCCATTATTTGACCACAATGGACCAACATAATAGTTACCGTTGCTTCCGATGAATACTAATAATCCACCTTCATCATTAATTCTTGTTCCACCACTTGGAACTTGAATATTAGATTTTATTCCATTAAAGTATAGATATCCATCACTAATCGATACTTTTGGACGAAGTACAGTGGCTTTAACACCAGTATCATATTTGTCAAATTTTATATATGTTCCTCCGTCACCGGCATGCCATGCAACTTGGTCTTCATCCATATGCTTGAAGATTCCATCGTTTCCAACTGTGTAATGCCATGATACGCCTGCTTGCTCGCCTGAACTACTTAACATATAGTTACCGTTAGCTCTTGCGGTTGATCCTGCACCAGAGTTTCCTGTATCATGAACTGTAATATATTCAATAGAATCTTTTTTACGATTTGGATGGTTTTTCTTTGATGTTGGAAGTAATAATTCTTCAATTTCTAAAGGTTCAGGTAAGAAACGGTTTACAGAGTTATAAATGCGATTGTAGTACACTTCTGAACCATAATAACCTATTACTCGAGTAAATAAACGACCACGGTTATTTATTGCAAGTAATTTTAGTAATGGGTCAATTTCGCTATCATTATAAACTGTTAATCCAATTGTTGTTTCAAGATTACTTTGTGTACCTCTTAAAGTGATTGATGCATTTCCAGGAGCAACAGCTGTTACTCGCCCGTTTTGGTCAACAGTTAATATAGTTTCATTTGATGATGACCAAATAATAGTATCATTACCAGGTACATTAAGTAATGTATAACTAATATCCAATTTTTCTCCAACCGCTAGTACACCGCTACCTTCATAAGAAACTTCAATTGATGCTGGACGAATAACTGTAATTTCTAATGTAACAACTACAGTTGGACGGATTGTACTGTTAAGCGTAATAATAACAGTACCTTCTTTTAAGGCTGTGATTAATCCTTCTGGTGAAACAATTGCAATTGTTGTATCACTAGAACTATATGATACACGTTGGTCGACACCATCCGGTAAAACAATCACATTTAATTGATATGTATCATAGATGTTTAGTTTATCAACTGGGTTTTTAATTTGGATTGCCGTAGGAGTTTTATTTTTTTGCTCATTAACATAATTTTCAAAACTACTTCGGCTTTGATAATGATCTTTATTACTTGCGACGTTTACAATTTTAGCTTGATATGAAGTTAAATCAGTAATTGGATTACCATTATTATCTTCGAAATAGTTTTTGTCAAAGTTTGCTAATGGTGGGTTAGTTATTGTATTATCTGTTCCACTAACATTTGTGAAATAGAATTTTTGAGGAATTCCGAAGAATCCATTATGGTTAATATCAGCAATCCATTTATATTGTGTATGATTTTCAGCAGTCGCATTATTTCTTAATGACAAATAATTAATACAATTTTCGAAATAGTTATATTTAATATCAATTTTGGCACCTTTTTCATTATAGTTACGAGCAGAGATAGCACCAGAAAATTCCTGATCTTGACCAATATTTTTGAATGTATTGTAATAAATTTCAATTGTATGACGCGATAGATATACTCCATCTCCACCGTAAATTCTTAGATATATTCCATTATAACCTTGGCGAATATCATTTTCAAAAATATTGTATTGAACTGTGAATTTTCCACCGTTATATCCACCGTCTAAACGGATAGCATCACGATTGAAATTTTTAAATTGGTTGTATGCTATTAAAACATTTTCAACTCGAGCTATACTTACGTTATATTCAGAAACATTAATAAAGTAGTTATTAGATATTTCGATATCTTTACTAATATTAGAAATATTAGAATCTTCATTATATAATGATAAGAATGCTGGGACATTTTCTCTTAATAATGCCCAAGTACTTGTTGCTTCATCAGTATCGATAACTTTATTTTCAATAAATTTAAATGTTTCAATTTTGCCTGTTGATTTAATTTTTGCACTTCCTGTAAAGTATAATCCTCTAATTGTAATACCTTTTAGATTGTTAGCAAGTGTAATAGTACCTTTCATTACTGCTTCTTGTTCGGTTAATTGTTCCGCTGGAATATCTAATGGAACATTTTTACCAGGCCCTGAGATTTCTATATTTGATTTAGAAATTGTAAATGATTCAGTATATTCACCTGGACCAACAATAATTTTTCCAGTAGTAACATTCAACGCTTGATCAAATGTCTCAAACGCTGTTCTTCCAACAATAAAGTATGTGTTACTATATAATATGATTGAACCATATTCTTTTCCAGCAACATCTTTACCAACATATACTTTACTTGTATCTACTGGATCTTCCCATTTAGCATAAACTGTTACATTACCTTTAGTTGTAATAGCAGTTACTTTATTACCGCTAAAGTCGCTTGTTAAATACCATCCAGCAAATTCTTTGCCTTCTTTTGTTGGAGTTGGTAATGTAAGTGGTAATTGATCTTTAGTAAACTTAGTTGGTGCATTAGTTAATGTACCACCATTTAATTCATATGTAATAGTATATTGAATTGCTTCCCATTTAGCATATAAAGTGACATTTTTCGCTTCTGTAAGTTGAGTAACTGGATTACCACTAAAGTCACTTGTTAAGTACCATCCAGCAAACGTATAATCTTCTTTTGTCGGAGTTGGAAGTGTTAATGGTAATTCACTAATAGTAAATTTAGTTTTCGAACTTTCTAGTGTCCCGCCATTTAATTCATATGTAATTGTATACTCAGTTTCAATCCATTTTGCATAAACTGTAACATTATTAGCTTCAGTAATTTGTGTTACTGAATCACCTGAAAAATCAGCTTTTAAATACCATCCGACAAAAGTAAATCCTTCTTTTGTTGGAGTTGGAAGTGTTAGCGGTAAGTCATCTTCAGTAAATGTTGTTTTTGGATTTTGAATGGTTCCGCCATTTAATTCATATGTAATAGTATATTCTTGTGGTGGAAGTTCTTCCCATTTAGCATATAATGTATAATCTTTAGCTTCAGTAAGTTGAGTTATTTTATTTTCATATGAACTTTCTAAATACCATCCTAAGAATCGATATCCAGATTTTGTAGGTTCATTTAAAGTAATTGGTAAATCACTAGCTTTAAACTCCTCAACTTTATCAGTTAATGTTCCGCCATCTAAGTGATAAGTAATTTTATGTAATTTTATTACTTTAACCGTAACGATAACTTTGACATCATATCCTTCAAGTTCTGCAACAACAGTTGCTTCCCCATCTACTAAAGCAACAAACTTATTCTTATTTTCTTCATGTTGTTGTAAAATACCTTCTGGAGTAATGGTGTACTTAATAACAAATTCCCCATTGAAATTTTTAACTTGTGGAACAAGTTCAATTTCTTCCCCAACATATACAGTAAAATCTGTATCGTCAAAACGTAAGACCGGTTTTTTTCCCTCACAACCACTAAGCACCAATAACATTAACACTAAGATTAATGCCAAATATCTTCTCATGTTCTTCTCCTTTCACTATGAAATCGTTTTACAAATATTATTATACCTATTTTGTTAAAAATTTCAACACTTATCTAATAAAAAAATCCAAGAAAAACTTCCTTGGATTTACTTTATTTTTTTTCAACTTGAGAATAATAATATTCTACAATACTTTCTTGTTTTTTCAAATTGCAAGTGTCTTTTATTTCGCAACATGAACAAGAATTACCTTTTGTTTTAATAAAATTTCGATACACTAAAAATATTACTAAGATAATAACCAATATTAAAATTACAATATCAATTGGGGACATCAAAAAATCACCCCTATCAATGTTCCTACACCAAATATTAAAACAGCCACAACCCATGCTAATAATGTTTGAAATCCAACAGCTAGCAATACATTTTTTGTACTACCTAGTTCACGTTTCATAGCGCCAATAGTTCCAATGCATGGAGCAGAAAATAAGACAAAGGCCATATATGCAAGTGCTGATGGAGTATTAAAGAAACTAAATAGCCCGGAAGTAAAAATTTGACGCCCATCAACAGTATCACTAGCAAGACCAGCAATAACACTCATTGAAGAAACGACTTGTTCTTTGGCTACTAGGCCTTGGATTGCGGAAACACTGGCTGCCCAACTGTATTCACCTAACATTGGGTAAAAGAACCACGCAATAGCATTTCCGATTGAAGCCAAAATACTTTTTTCAACACCAACCCCATATTCAAATTTCCACGAAAATGATACTAAGAACCAAATGATTATTGAACATAATAAAATAACTGATCCGGCTCGCTTAATGAATTCCCAAATTTTTTGAAATACATCTTTAGCAATATGCAGTATATTTATTGCTTTATATTCAGGCAATTCAGTAATATATGGGGATTGTTCACCTTTGTTAATAACTTTCTTCAAGATAAGTGCACTAATAAATATTAAAATAATTGCTAGGAAATATAGAGATGCTGCAACTATTCCTGAATAACGTCCAAAAAAGAAAGTTGAGAACAACACAATTACTGGTAATCTTGCGCTACATGGAATAAATGGCGTTAAAATAATTGACATTTTACGTTCTTTTTCATCTTCAATTGTTCGAGTTGATAAAACACCCGGAACACTACATCCCGCCCCAACAATAAATGGGATTAGTGTTTTTCCACTCAATCCAAAACGGCGGAATATTTTATCTAAAATGAACGAAATTCGTGACATATATCCGGTTGTCTCTAAAATAGAAATACATAAGAATAGGATGATTAATTGTGGAATAAATGATAATACTGCTCCAACTCCAGCAATTATCCCATCAACTACTAAACTAATTGACCAACTAGATGCTCCTAATTTTTCAAGACCTGAAGCAGTAAACTCACTAACCCTTTCCACAACTCCTTCGATAAACTCCACCGTCATTCCGCCTACCATTCCGACTGCTAAAAAATATATTAAAAACATAACAATTGCAAATATTGGAATGGAAAGCCATTTATTTAAAAATATTTTATCTAATTTATCTGTTAAAGTTTCACCAATATCAATTTGAGTTACGGCTTGTGATTTAACTAATTCGATATATCGATATCGTTCATTAGCGATAATACTTTCAATATCCTTTTCATAAATATGTCCAAGTAAACGTCTAGCAATACTTACTTCTTCAAATTGCAAGTCCACTAAGTTTTTATCATCTTCTAATAATTTAATGGCGATAAAGCGTTTATGAGGAGATTGAATATATGGTATTAATTCATAGATTTCTTTTTCAATAATATCTGGAAAGATGTTAATTTGTCGTTTTGGGCGAATATCGCCGCTATTTATCTTATTAATTAATTCAACTATCCCTATTCGTTTTAACGCTGAAATCTTAACTACTTCAACACCTAAAAATTCTTCTAATATTTTTTCGTCAATAATTAATCCTTTTTTCTCTAATATATCACTCATATTTAATACAACTAACACATTAACATCTAATTCTAATAATTGTGTTGTTAAATATAAGCTTCTTTCAAGTGAAGTAGCATCAATAATATTTATTATCAAATCTGGCTCTTCTTCAAAAATAAACTTACGAGATATTTCTTCTTCTAATGTATAAGGACTTAATGAATATATTCCAGGTAAATCAACCAACTGATGATTAGACCCTTTTATTTGACCAACTTTGCGTTCTATAGTTACCCCTGGCCAATTCCCGATTTTTTGATTAGATCCTGTTAGTAAATTAAATAATGTTGTTTTTCCGCTATTTTGATTCCCAACTAAAGCAATTTTCATTATGAAATGACCTCAACAGTAATTTTTTCTAAATCCTTTTTACGTAGACATAATTCATAACCACGTAAATATATATCAACCGGATCTCCAAGTGGGGCAACTTTTTTTATACAAACTTCAACCCCTTCAGTTATCCCCATATCTATCAATCTTCTTCGCAATGCTGGATTATCATTTTCTAAATGAAGTACACGAGCCTTTTGTCCGACACATAATTTACTTAATGGCATCTTCCCATTTTGGTAATTTTTTTGATTGCGACAAATCCGCCATTTAAACACAGAGAAACTCCTCCTTTAAATTTCACACACAAGTGATTCAAACAATAGGGTTAGCAATGACTAACCTTATTTATTTTACTCTTATTCTCGGCAAAAGTCAATTAATATTAAAACATTTTTACATACTTTTTTAAGTGGTGTTTTTAATGATAAGGAGTGTTCTTTATAAAAATTTATACCCGATATTAGGTAAAGTAAATTTTTTAATATGCTTAATAATTTCGTATATTTATAACTAATCTTTATTCAAATAATTAAAATTTAACGTAGAAAATGATAGATTACCATTTAAAAAACAGTTATTTTTTCTGCTGAAAGTTTATTAATAAAATGGAATTTATTAGTCAGATTGTTCAATTATAGATTTTTTGAAATTTTTTAGGCAGTAGTGAAAATAAAACTATTCAGAATAAATGTAAAGTTACATATGTGATTTGTAAAAATATGACAATTTAGAAAGAAAATTTAATAAATATACTTAAAATAAAAAAGCCAAGTTGAAAAGACTTGGCTTTTTTGATTATATATTATCATCAAAACCTTAAACCTGAAATCTAAAAATATAAAATTTTGGGCTAGTTAATGATAAAGTAGTTCTAGTAAATTATGAATTGATTTAATTTATTTAAAAGGACCTTAAAAATAAGAGGGTTCATAATACTTGTGAACTTCATCTAATAATTAGATGTTCTTGATTAGCTAAACATTAAATTATTTTTCCCTACAAAAAATTTAAAATATCTTGTTTATAAACTCCTTTTACTTTTAAATAATTAATTACTAGTGGTATATTGCTTTCTTCTTCTAAACGAATTATTACATAATTACATGACTCACAAATTCCCCTCATCCAAATTGTATACTCTTTCAAAACTAATTGCAATTCTTCGCAAATTCTTTTTAGAAGATTGTAAGAGTTCGAAACTTGTTTGTATCTTAAAATTTCAGATTCATATGGTATGTTATTTCCTACTATGCAAATATTAATAATTCCTTCTTTATCAACAAATACACCACCAAATTCATCTAAATGATTTTCTTCATTAACTTTAAAATATGTAATTGCCTTATTATATTCCGCTTGACTTTTTCTAAAATTTTTATAAAAATCATTTGATAAATTTTCTTCTGACCAACACATATTTGTGTTTGATTGTTTTTCTTCAATTTGTTTGTGTTTAAATCCACTAAACATAAATACAATCATTACTAATCCCATTAAAACAAATAACCTTTTTATCCTGATCATCCACTCCCTATTATACTTATAAAATATCTTCTTACTATATTTTAATATATCATTCATTATTATATATAAGCTTATTTGGGAATTTTTCCCATAAATCTAATATTATACAAATTAGTATGTGTCAATAGGTTTTCGCCGATTTATTGTTAGTTTGAATACTTTTTTAAAGTAGTATTTGCGATTATAATAAATGTTTGTTATAATAAAAGTGATTATATATTTAAAGTTGGTGATTATAATATGAAAATCCAACAATCTCGCGAAGATTATTTGGAAACAATCCTAGTTTTACAACAACGATTAGGTAAAGTTCGTTCTATCGATATAGCCAATGAATTTAATTATTCAAAAGCTAGTGTTAGTAGAGCTATGAAACTTTTACGGGAAAAAGGTTATATTACTATGGATGAGAATAACTATATTCAATTTACCGATGAAGGATACAAACGTGCTAACGAAATATATGAACGTCACCGCACTATTACAAGATTTTTTGAGGACGTTCTTGGAGTAAGTAAAAACGTCTCAGCCATAGATGCATGTAAAGTTGAACATGTGATTAGTAAAGAAACATTTAATGCTTTAAAAGAATTCCTAAATAAATATACGGAAAATTAAAAACGCAACCCCCAAGGACTTGGCTTTTTTAATTACTATTATATAATGACTACAAATCGTAACATTTAGTCTATGAATTAAATTTCCCAATTCATAATTAGTTAAATCAGTTATTTTTTTATCAGATAAGATTCTGTCTAAATTAAGATTTACTTCATACTTTTTTCATTATCTTTAATAATCTAATATATATTCAATTGCTTCTAATCTTGTATAAAGATCGAATATCTCTTTTACACAAAACCATTATTTTATTATTTTTTTGCGAAAAACCCAATATATATTCATAGACACTCCACCATAATCAGTCCTGATTTTCTAATTCTAGTACTTTCCATAGCATGTTTACTTTTTCTTTATCACTTAAGCACATCTATTTTCTATTGATGATTCTTTCTCTTCAATTATTATCGGAAAAAAGTATTGCTCAATTTTTAATTTTTGACATAATACTTCTAAATATAAATATGCAAAAACTTCATTATCATAAACAAGAATGCACTTACAAAGTAAAAGTAATGATTTTCTATGTGGTAACATTTTTAATAATTTAGCATTTTTTATTATTTTATTAATAAATATTTTAATTAAGTTAGAAAAAACTGAGGTTTTAAAAACCTCAGTTTTATTTATACATTTTTATTAATTGGTTTTGCAGGGATACCAACGACAGTTGTATTATCTGGGACATCATTTAAGACTACTGCATTAGCACCGATTTTTACATTGTTTCCGATAACAATATTTCCTAATACTTTGGCTCCTGCACCAATAATAACATTATTTCCAATAGTAGGATGTCGTTTACAACGGGATTCGCCAACTCCCCCTAAAGTAACTCCATGATAAATAGTTACATCATCACCGATAATCGCTGTTTCGCCAATAACAACGCCAGCCCCGTGATCAATAAATAATCTTTTTCCAATTCGTGCCCCAGGATGAATTTCGATTTTTGTTATCATTCTACCAATATACATTATTATCTGAGCAATCAATTTTAATTTTAGTATATAAAAGATTCTTGCAATCCGGTAAAAAATCATAATATGAACCCCCGGATAAACTAATAAAATTTGTAAGAAATGTCGAGCTGCGGGGTCACGTTGTTTAATTGAACGAAAATACTTAATCATCAAATACACCTAAACTCAAATATTTTAGTCCTCCATCTGGTGCAATTACTAATATAATTTTATCATTACCAACTTCTTTTAGTAAATTATAACCAACTTTAATTGCCGCACCGGAGGAAACACCTAAAAATAATCCTTCTTTGGCTAAACGTTTGGTTTCTTGGCGAGCTTCTTCTGTACTAATTGTACGGACTTCATCAACTACTGATAAATCTAGAATCGAAGGAATAAAACCAGCACCAATCCCTTGTATTCCATGCGAACCTTTTGTTCCTTTAGTGATAATTGGAGATTCAACTGGCTCAACTCCAATTAATTTTAAATTTGGATATTTATTTTTTAATACTTTTCCTAAACCAGTAATTGTTCCACCAGTTCCGATTCCGCATACCACATAGTCTAATTTTTCAAAGTCATTCATGATTTCATTGGCTGTACCTTCAATATGTGACATAACATTATAGTAATTGTCAAATTGGCTTGGCATAACATATCCTTTTTCCACGACTAAGCGTTTAGCTTCTTTAACTGCGCCAGCCATACCTTCCTCTTTGCTAGTTAGAATTATCTCTGCGCCATAAGCTTTCATTACTTGACGACGCTCAACACTCATTGATTCTGGCATCACTAAGACTACTTTGTAGCCTTTTGCGGCCCCAATCATCGCTAAACTAATTCCCGTATTTCCACTAGTAGGCTCAACAATCACATCACCAGGTTTTAAATGCCCATCTTTTTCTAATCCTTCGATCATCCATTTGGCTGGACGATCTTTTACTGATCCACTTGCATTAAAATATTCTAATTTGATAAATAACCCCTGATGTTTGACAATAGGCGTATTACCAATTAAATCAATAATATTATTAACAATCATTTTTTATCACACCTTTTTTTATTATTATACACATATTACTTGCATAATGTTATTTTTTTAATAAATAATTATAAATATTACTCTTACTAGTTTTACGATCTTTTGCGACTTGTTTCATAGCATCTTTTTCATTTAACCCTTGTTGCAAGTAATAATTATAATGCTCTTCAATTGATAAGTCATTTAATTTGCTTTCTAATTGAGTTTGTTTTGCTCCCTCGACTAAAATTACCATTTCCCCTTTAACATTAAATCCTTGTTCTAATATTTTACTAATTGAACCCCGTAAATACTCTTCAAATTTCTTTGTTATCTCTCGAGCAATTACAACTTGTCTATCCCCTAAAATCTCATACATAATTTCCAAAGTATCTATAATTCGATGTGGTGCTTCATAAAAAATTAATGTTTCACTACGATCTTTTAAATTTTCTAATGTTTTTCGTTTAGCACTTTTTTTATGATCTAAAAAACCGAAAAAAGAAAAGGTGTTTGTAGAAAGGCCGCTAGCAACTAAGGCCGTAGTAAAAGCAGTTGGCCCCGGAAGAGAAACAATCTTTAAGTGTTCCTGAATAGCTTTTTTTACAACAACATATCCTGGATCACTTATCCCTGGTGTTCCAGCATCGGTGACAATTGCTACTGTATGATTGTTTTTTAATAAGTCAATAATTACCTCACTTGCTTCATTCTCATTATATTCATGATAACTTTTCAATACTGGCTTAGTAATATTAAAGTGACTAAGTAAAATCTTAGTCACTCGGGTATCTTCCGCAAATATATACTCCACATTTGACAATACCTTAACAGCCCGATATGTAATATCTTCTAAATTTCCAATCGGGGTCGGCACTAAATATAAAGTTTTGCTTTCAATTTCATTCATTATGGTTCCACCAAAATTCGTTTTGCTTTTTCACGCAAATCGCGTTCCGCATATACAATTTTCATTAATTCTTGTTTTTTCTTATCAGAAATATCAAAAGCTTTTTGAATTTCTTCAATTAAGAAGTGTTCTTCAACACTATACCATTCATCATATAAAGAAGCAGCGATTAAGTTTAGTAAAACTAAATTTCTTGTAGCCTTGCTTTTCCCTGCAAAATACTCAATTAATTTTTCTAAACTTAAATTACTTTGTTTATATTTTAAAACATCATCGCCCATCTCATGACGAAAACGATTGATGATTTGTAATTCTAATTCACTTGCTTCCCCATCTACAAACATCAATTTTTGTAATAAATCAATAAAATAAAATTTTTCTTCTTTAGATAAAAGACTCAAAAACATATCCATCACTCCCTTTATGTGTTATTATTATACCACATAAATTATAAAGATGCTTTATTTAAAATTAAAAATTTTCAAAATTTCTTCTGTATATTCATGTTGATGATATACATACAATGGTTTCATTACTTTAAGACCGAGTTTAGCACCTTTGGTGGCTTTAATTAAAATCATATCTGATTCAGTTGAATCAGTCTTTTGATAGATAAAACGTAGCAATTTGGCTTCTAATTTATTTTTCTTCAATTCTAAAAAGATTTCTTGTAATCTTTCACTACGATGAACTAAGAAAAAACTCCCACCACTATGAAGTAATTTACTAGCCACTTCAATAACCTCAGATAAAGTTATTTTTACTTCATGTCGCGCAATTGTTAGAAAATCATTTTTGTTTATATTACTTGTAGGCAAATAACGAAAATATGGCGGGTTTGAACACACAATATCAAATGTGTTTGGTTCAAAGTGATTGAAAACATTTTTGATGTCATCATTGATAATTGTAATTTGATGTGACAAATTATTTAATTCAACGCTTCGTTTTGCTAGATCATAAACTTCCGGTTGAATTTCAATGCCATATATATGTGCTTTAGTTTTTAATGTTAAAAATAATGGAATTGGTCCATTTCCCGTCCCAAGATCAATAATTTTTTTAGTCTTAGCATTTGCTTGAATAAAATCAGCTAATAATATTGAATCTAGAGAAAAGCAAAACATATCCGGGCGCTGAATTATTTTAATGCCATCATATCCTAATAAATCATGAATTAACTCAGTACTCATCGTCTTCGAATATATCATCCGTTAAATCTTTTGGATCAATGACTTCTTCTTCCTTATGCGTAATTCCTTCGATTTCATCACTTGACCAAACAACTTGCACGTCGTCGTGTTCAACTGTAATTAATTCCCGTAAATAGTTTACTGCAACTACCTTACATGCTTCGCAAGTAGGTGTTTTCACTAAATCTCCGACACTTGGAAGACGTTGTTTTTTCTCTTGATATAATTCATTTTCATATGCAATACAACACATTAATTTTCCACATAATCCTGCTACTTTGGAAGCATTTAAAGCCATTCCTTGATCTTTAGCCATTTTCATTGTCACTAAATTGAATTCGCGTAAGTGAGATTTACAACATACCACCCTTCCGCAACACCCAATTCCACCAAGGAATTTAGCTCCTTCTCGGGGACCGACTTGACGTAGTTCGATACGAACACGAAACTCGGCCGCTAAGGATTTTAATAACTCACGGAAATCTACTCTTCCATCAGCATTATAATAAAAAATCAATTTTTGTTTATCAAGAGTGTATTCACAATCAAGTAATTTCATTTCTAATCCGTGTTGTTTAACAATCTCTTTGCATTTCACAAGAGCTATTTTAGCTTGTTCTAGATTTATTTGATATTGTTGTATATCTTCTTCAGTAGCAATCCGTATTACATTTTTTAATTCGTGTTCTAAAGCATCTTCACTTATTTCTTGAATTTCGCCAACAACTTGTCCTAATTCAATACCTCTTATTGTATCGACAACAACCAAATCATTTGGTTTTAAATCAAATGAGGCTGGATTAAACCAATATATTTTTCCAACATTTTTAAATTGTACTCCGACTACTGTAACCATATGTCAATTTTCACCTCGCCAATACTAGCATCATTTCAGTATAAAACAATTCTAAATTTATATTATATTCTAATCGATTACGATACGATAACAATTCCTCAATATATTTAGATATTTCTTCAACACTTAAAGTAATATATTTAGGATATTCAAAAATAGTTTTCATAAAACAAATATTTTGGTAATTACTAATTTTGTAATATAAAAGATCGGTCATAAAGATAATTAATATATCAATGAATAAACTATTTAGTTTTTTGGTTTCTGTTAATAAAAATTTTCCTTTTTCAAAGAAACTAACCAGCGGACTTTTATTTCCTGTTAAAAAATTTACTCCAAGTTCTTTAACAAGATCAATAATGTCTAAAACAACTCCCTCATTTATTAAACTAACAATCTCTTCTTCATTACTAGTAATATGAGCCAATATTCGTCCAACTTCTTCATCTATTCCACGGTTTATTAATCTTCTAATTATTTCTTCATAGTCAATTTTTTGAAAACTAACGATTTGACTACGAGATTTAATTGTACTTAAAACTTTATTTATATTTTCAGTAATTAAAATTCCGTAAATATTCTCTTGAGGTTCCTCAAGAAATTTTAATAAGGCGTTTGCAGCGCTTTGATTTAATAAATCTGCCTCTTTAATGATATATACACGATTATTATCTTCAATGGATGTTAAAGAATAGTTATAAAGCAGTTGCTCAATTTGCTCTTTGCGAATCATTTCATCTTCAGGACTAATAATTAAAACATTGGGATGGGAATTATTTAAGACTCGGTGACAATCTTGGCAATGCATACATGGTTTTCCCTCTTGTTTGCAAACTAGCATCATTGCTAAATATAATGCCATTTCTTCTTTACTAGTTCCGCGTGGCCCTTCAAAAATATATGCATGAACAAGACGACCCTTTTTATAACTATTTTCTAAAAGGCGAACAACAGCTTTTTGATCTTGTTTTAATTTTTCAATATTCATTTAATCACCATTAATATTAAAATAATCTAAAACGATTTTTTTAACTCCCTCATACAATTTTTCTTTTGATAAGCTTCCGTCAACTACTTTAATACGTGTTGGATATTGTTTAGCAATCAATAAATATCCTTCACGAACTTTTTTGTGAAATTCAAGGGATTCTAAGTCAAGTCGATTACAAGCACGATTATTATCTTTAATTCGACGCAAACCGATTTCAGGATCTAAATCCAAATAAATAGTTAATCCTGGTAATAAATCTTCGATTGCAAAGCGATTTAGTTCATATATTTGGTTAATCCCTAAACCTCTTGCGTATCCTTGATATGCTAGTGAACTATCCACAAAGCGATCACACAAAACAATATTTCCGTTTTGTAAAGCAGGAAGAATAACTTCTACTAAATGTTGTCTGCGGCTTGCGGCATAAAGTAAAGCTTCAGTGCGGGGATCCATTTTAACATTGGCAATATTCAAAATAATTTGTCTAATTCCCTCCGCAATCTCCGAACCTCCAGGTTCGCGTGTTTGTAATACTTTAAACCCTTGTTTTTCTAAGTCTATTTTTAATTGTTTTATAATTGTAGTCTTTCCGGAGCCTTCTCCTCCTTCAAAACTAATAAAATTTTGATTCATCCTCTTCACACCTAACATTTTATTTTATATTCTTATTATCTCATATTTTAACCTAAAAAGAAATAAATATTTTTAAAAACATCCTCACTTCGTGTGAAAAAAGGCATCATTTGAAAATATAATGATACCTTTAATCATAATATATTTTATATAAATAAAGTCCATATGGAGGAGCAATTTCTGGGGCTAATTGACGATTTTTTCCGGCTAAAATTTGCTTTAAATCGGAAATACTGTACTTCCCTTGAGCACACGATAACATCATTGCCACAATAATCCTTACCATATGATGCAAAAAACCATCACCAATAAATTTAATGGTTAATAAATTATTTTGTAGTTCAAAATCAATATTATAGATTGTTCTTACTGTATTTTTATATGTTTTTGTTTTTGTAAATGATTTAAAATCATGCTTACCAATAAATACTTTACTTGCTTCTTTTAAAATTTCAAAACTAAATTTTTCTAAAGAAAACGGATAAAAATAACGATAATTGCGATATAGCGGATTATATGGGCCAAAGTCAATTATATAATGATATTCTTTCATCGTGCTTTGGTATCTACAATGAAAATCATCATCAACAACTTTACATTCGGTAATATAAATATCATCAGGAAGTAAGGAATTTAAAGCTTTTTTTAGATTTTCTTGAGAAATATTTAAAGTAGTATCAAAATGAAAATATTGATTTAAAGCATGCACTTTTGCATCAGTACGGCTTGCCCCCACGATACTTACAGGATATTTATGAATTTGTGTTAATACTTTTTCAATTTCACCTTGAACTGTTCGTAGCTCGGGCTGAATTTGAAAACCGTAAAAATTTGTCCCATCATAAGCACAACTACACAGTATTCGCAAAGTATCCCCTCGAGATAATTCCAAATATAATAAATAAAATACTAAATCCTAGGGACAAATAATCAAATGTTTTAAATTGAAGCACATACAATTTAGTTCGTTTTTCTCCAGGAATATATCCCCGTGCCTCCATCGCATTGGCTAATTCTTCAGCCCGCTTAAATGATACAATAAACATTGGAATTAATAATGAAATAATTTGCACAACTTTTTGTCCAATATTTCCTTCTTTAAAATCTACCCCACGTGATGCTTGAGCTTTTAAAATTCGATCAGCTTCATTAATTAATGTTGGAATAAATCGTAGGGCAATAGAAATCATCATTGCTAAAATACTTGTTTTTAGGCCAATTTTTTCAAGTGGACTTAACACACTTTCTAATCCATTATTTAAATCTGTTGGTTTAGTTGTTAATGTTAATAATGATGAAATTAAAATCAAGGCAATTATTCTTACAATAACAAATCCGGCTGTGATTAATCCTTTGCTATAAACCTCTATGGTATAATTAAATAATACCCTTGTTGTAATAACTTCAGATTGTAAATATAAACTCATTAGCATAAATGCTATTAGTAACAATAATTTAAATTTCTTAATAAATTTAATTATTATGAAATAACTTATTAAAAGAATAACTGAGATTGACAAAGTTAAAACAGTCATTGTAAGAGAAAATGATGCTAATTTTGTCCCTACTTTGTTAAATAACACTTGAAAAATAGTTGTAAAAAATAGCAAGAACAACATCATTCTCAGACTTTTTAAAAACTTTGCAAGTGGAATTTTAGTTGATAAAACTAATAATAATACGAAACCAAAAAATCCAATTAAAATATATAGGTTTTTTATTAAAAAAACACCTATCATTAATAAAAACAATGAAATTATTTTGGTACGAGGATCTAGGCGATGCATCCATGAATTAGTATCAAAATATTGACCAAATACTACTTTGTTATTCATTTTTATCACCTAGTTTTCTTTTTAACTCACAATAAGCGTCATATGCCGTATATTGACAGACATCTAAATCAATATTTAATTTATTACGAATATTACGCATAATTTGCATAACTTCTGGATAATCAAGATTATATGTCTCTTTTAAATCTTCACGTAAAAATAACTCATTTTTTGGACCATCAAATACAACTTGTCCTTTTTTCATCACGATAACTCGTTTGCAAAAACGACCAACTACATCCATATCATGAGTAATCAAAATAATTGTTTTATTTTTTTCAGTATTTAACTTTTCTAAAAACAATAATAATTCTTCTTTAGTTTTCGGATCTAATCCAACCGTTGGTTCGTCTAAAACCACAACTTGTGGATCAGACGCAATTATCCCTGCAATCGCTACTTTTCGCATTTGTCCACCACTTAAAGTAAATGGAGAACGATTAAGCAATTCTTCTTCTAAACCAACGATTTTAGCAGCTTCAATAGCTCTTTCTCTAGCTTCCTCTAAAGAATAACCGAAGTTTTTTGGACCAAACATAATATCAGTTAAAACTGTTTCTTCAAATATTTGATATTCTGGGAATTGAAAAACCAACCCAACTTGTTTTCGGATATTTTTTAATTTAAATTTTGGTTTAGCAGTAATTACTTTATCATCAATGATGACTTTCCCTGTAGTAGGAAGATTTAAAGCGTTCATTAATTGAACTAGCGTGCTTTTCCCACTACCAGTGTGCCCAACAATCGCAATAAATTCCCCTGAAAAATCAATATGTAAATTGATATCACGAAGAATAAAATTAATTGGTAGGCGTTTTTTTCGTGGTATATAATATGCAAAACTTACTTCTTGAAAGTTAATTCCCATAATACATCCTCTAATTCTTCTTTTCGATTTATTTGATAATCTTGTTCAATAAATTCACTGATTTTCATAACTTCTAAAATATCTAAATTACTATTACGTAAAACTTCTTTTTGTTTAAAGACTTTTTGCGGTGTACCGTCTAAAACAATTTGTCCATCCTTCATTACTAAAATACGATCCGCGTTAATTCCTTCAATTAAGTTATGGGTAATCGTAATAATAGTTTTTGTTCCTTTTAATTTATTAATAACTTCATTTACTTCAAATACGCCTTTCGGATCAAGCATCGAAGTGGCTTCATCAAAAATAATTACTTCCGGATCCATCGCTAATACTCCAGCAATCGCCACTCGTTGTTTTTCTCCACCGCTTAAATTTTCGGGATTATGGTCTAAAAAACTATCCATCGAAACTAATTTAGAATAATAATCGATTCGTTGTAACATCTCTTCTCGTGGGAAACGGCGATTTTCAAGACCAAAGGCAATGTCATCTTGAACTGTTACTCCAACAAATTGATTATCAGGATTTTGAAAAACAATCCCAATTTTTTGACGCAAACGATCGATACTTTGGCTATTAAATAATTCGCCATCGATATAAATTTCTCCGCTGCTTGGAAATAATAATCCAACGATTAATTTAGCTAATGTACTTTTTCCGCTTCCATTATGACCAAGAATGCAAATATATTCTCCACGATTTATTGTTAAATTAATACCTTTTATTACATATTCGTTTTTACGATATGCAAATGTTAAATCTTTTATTTCAATTACACTCATACTAAAAATCCTTTCTATGGAACAATATAGTCGGTATCATCGAAAGATGCTCCAACGATTCGTACCACTACACCATTAGTACAAATAATTGGTGTAAAGTAACGATAACTCATTCCCATTCGTAAGCAATATTTATCTGGACAATCAGCTTCTTTCATCCAAATACGATTATATGTAACTCTAACAATATTATGGTGATTATCTTTATCAATGACATAAGTTTCATCGGTGGTTTCTTCTAATTTTACCCGATATAATACTTCATTTCGATATAACACTTCTACATATAAATCGTCATTTTCATTAATTTTATATTGCTCAAAGTAAATATAATAAATTCCAATCCCTAATAAAATAACAATTAAAATTATGACAAAATCTAATTTCTTCAAGTGAAACCACCTCAATTTAACTATTATATTTTACCATCTTTTATAGGTATTTGCAAGATATTAACGGTTTCCTAGTATTTAAATAAAAAAAGCTTATATTTAAAATATAAGCTTTTAACGGTATATTTTTCCTGTAATAATATTTTCTTTATTTCGAAAATCAAAATATTCAAAAGTAGTAATAAATTGATAATTCATGTCTTTTAGTTTTAAAATCACTTCTTCAATCAATTGCAAATCCATTTTGTATGAATCATGAAAAATAATTATAGCTTTATCAGGAATATTATTAAATATTATATCCATTTTTTCTTCTTTAGTAATATCTTTCCAATCAAGGCTATCAACATTCCAATGTATAATTGGATATCTAATATATTCTAATGTTTCTGAAAGAAATGCTCCATAGGGAAATCGGAATAATTGGGGATAATATCCTACAATTTCTTTTAAAATTTCTTGAGTTTGATCGATTTCAAATAGGATTGTTTCGATATTTGCTTTTGATAAATCACGATGACTATAACTATGATTTCCTATTTCATGCTTATCTTGGGCAATTTGTTTTACTTCTTCTTGATATATTAATGCATTTAGTCCTAGAAGAAAAAAAGTAGCTTTAATATTATACTTTCTTAAAAGTGCTAATAGTAAAGTTGTTTTATTACTTGGACCATCATCAAATGTTAAAACAACTTGCTTTTTTGGTTTTATTTGTTCTTGGTTTATTTTTTTTTGACTGATATTTATTTTATCAATATTAATCTCAATTATTTGTGATAAGTTATCATTTACAAAAAATTTAATTGTATTAGGAGTGATGATATATGGAATTTGCAAAACAGTAAATGGATCTAGTAAGAGTTTTCCGTGAATATTATCATTAATAATTGGCAAAATAACATCTTGTAATTCAGTGTCATTAAGGTACAGTAATGCATTTTGTTCATAATTAAAACTATATGTTTTAAGGAATCTTTGATATCTTTTTAAAGAGATTATCGTAATATCATAAATAACACTAAAATAGGTACCGTTATCAACTGTTTGACATTCAATAACTGCTTGAACTAAGTCGGGCATTCGCAGGATTTTATTAGACGTCATTACTAATTCATTTTTAATGTATTCATTAATTTGAAAATTAGTTGTTACAGGATAATTTATAATAACTTTATTTGATAGAGTTTCTGTTTTATCATCAATTACTTTTTCGTTGATATTTATTATATTATTTTTTTTGTTATTACATCCGCTTATTATAAATATTATTACTAAGCAAAATAATAGAAGTCTTTTCATTTACTTCACCAATTATATTATTAAAGTTATCGACAATTTATATACAATAAAGACAAAATAAAAAACTTGCCTTTGAAAACAAAGACAAGTATTTTTATTTTACTTATATTATTGAACAAACTCAATAATCGCCATTGGTGCAGCATCGCCACGACGAGTTCCAAGTTTTAATACTCTTGTGTATCCACCGTTTCGATCAGCATATCGTGGAGCGATTTCTGAGAATAATTTTTGAATAGCATATTGTCCTTTATCGTCTTTTTCAAAGCGAACTAAACGAGCAGCAAGACGTCTTGCGGCTAGGTCACCTCTTTTTCCTAATGTTACCATGCGGTCAGCTAGGCGTTTTAGTTCGTTTGCTTTTGCTTCAGTAGTTTCAATACGCTCGTAAATAATTAAGTCTGTCACCAAGTCGCGTAATAAAGCTTTACGTTGTGCCATATTACGACTTAATTTACTATAGCCAAATGCCATTACACATAATCCTCCTTTCGGACAGTATTTTCACCCGAATATTAATCTAGTATTTCGAATTATTCTGCATCATCTGCAGTATCTTCATCTTCGTCGTTACTTTCGGAAGTATAACGACTGTCAACTTCATATGAGCGTCTTAAATCAAGACCTAATTCATGTAATTTAGAAACGACTTCTTTTAATGATTTTCTACCTAGATTTCGAACGCGCATCATTTCTTCTTCAGTTTTTTGAACTAATTCGCCAACTGTATTGATACCAGCACGTTTTAAGCAGTTATATGAACGAACAGATAAGTCTAACTCTTCGATTTTCTTTTCAAGTTTTTTATTAGTAACTTTTTCTTCACGTTCGTGCATATATTCTTCAGTGCTAATAATATCGTTAATGTTAGCGATTAATTCATAATGTTCCATTAGGTACTTGGAGGCTAATGATAGTGAGTCCGATGGTTTAATACTTCCATTAGTCCAAATTTCCATAACTAATTTATCAAAATCGAAGTTATCATCGACACGTGTTTTTTCAACAGTGTAATTTACTTTCGTAATTGGTGTGTAAATTGAATCGATTGGAATTCGGTTGATGATTCTTGCACCGTGTTTATCACGGCAAAAGATTTTATTTTCTTCTGAACTTGCATATCCTACGCCACGACGAGCGAAAAACTCAGCTTTGAAACGAGCACCTTTTTCAAGTTCGGCAATCACTAAGTCAGGATTTACAACGCGAATGTTGGAATCATTCGTACATTTTAAATCTCCGGCCTTAATTACTCCCTCGCCCTCAGCAACAATCTCAAATCTATACAATGGTTCTTGGTCATCTTTGTTTGCTGCAAATAAATCCTCTGGATCAATCGCAAAAACAACATTTTTTAAATTTAAAATTATTTCGGTAACATCTTGGATAACTCCTGGAAGGGCCATAAACTCATGTTCAACACCTTCAATAGCCATCGCCACGATTGCTACCCCAGGCATTGAAGATAATAAGACTCTTCGTAATGAATTTCCAATTGTTATTCCATACCCTCTTTCAAGAGGAGTAATTGTAAACTGACCATAATTTTCGGTCTCGTTATATACAAATTGGATTTGAGGTTTGATGAATCCTATTTTTCTCATCCTCTTGCAGCCTCCTTTTTTTATAAATTAACCACGCGGTTTTTTCGGTGGTCTGCAACCATTGTGAGGAACTGGAGTAACGTCTTTAATTGATGTAATTTCTAATCCAGCAACTTGTAATGAACGAATTGCTGCTTCACGACCTGGACCTGGTCCACGAACGGACACATCTACTTTAATCATACCATTTTCCATAGCCGCTTTTGCAGCTGCTTCAGAAGCCATTTGTGCTGCAAAAGGAGTTGACTTTTTGCTACCTTTAAAACCAACTGCACCGGCACTTGACCATGCAATAGTATTTCCGGCTTCATCAGTAATAGTTACAATTGTATTGTTAAATGTCGAATGAATATGTGCTATCCCATGTGGGATATTTTTTCTAACTTTACGTCTACGTGTTTTACGAGCCATTAAATACGCCCTCCTTTATTTCTTCTTATTAGCAACAGTTTTTGATGGTCCTTTTCTAGTGCGGGCATTGCATCGCGTATTTTGACCACGTACAGGTAATCCTTTGCGATGGCGAATACCACGATAACATGAAATTTCCATCAAACGTTTAATATTTAAAGCTACTTCGCGTCGTAAGTCACCTTCAACTTTTAGTAAGGCTACTTCATTACGAATTTTTGTTAATTCTTCTTCAGTTAAATCACGAACGCGTTTATTTTCATCTATACCAGTATTTTTCAATATTTTTTCGGCAGTTGGTTTCCCAATACCATAAATATATGTTAATGCTATGACAACTCGTTTGTCACGAGGGATATCAACACCAGCAATACGTGCCATTCTTGCACCTCCTATTATCCTTGTCTTTGTTTATGTTTTGGATTTTTACATATAACCATTACTCGTCCTTTACGAGTAATTACTTTACATTGATCACACATAGGTTTAACTGATGATCTAACTTTCATTTTAATCCTCCTTTATTTATAGGAAAAAATACACTACTTATTTATGTCGATAAGTAATTCGGCCACGTGTTAAATCGTATGGTGATAATTCCACAGTTACCTTATCACCTGGTAAAATAGTGATGAAATTCATCCGGATTTTACCAGAAACGTGTGCCAATATTTGATGCCCGTTTTCTAAGCTGACTTTAAAAATCGCGTTTGGAAGAGCATCGGTAACTGTGCCTCTCAATTCGATAACATCGCCTTTAGACATCAAATTCGCCTCCTTTTTTGGTAGTTAAAATTATGTACCCTTCATCTGTAATTGCAATTGAATGCTCGAAATGCGCGCTATCTGTATAATCGACAGTAACTGTCGTCCAATTATCTGATAATATTTTTACTTCTCCTGATCCCATAACTACCATAGGTTCGATTGCTAAGGTCATACCGGGTTTTAAAATTGGTCCACGTCCTGGCGGTCCATAATTTGGCACCATTGGATCTTCATGAAGTTTTTGGCCAATTCCATGCCCTGTAAAGTTCTTAACAATCCCATATCCTCGAGATGTAACATACTGTTCAATTGCATGTGATATATCTGACAAATGATTATTTGGTTTAGCGAATTTTAAGCCTTCATATAAAGACTCTTCAGTAACCGCTAGCAATTTTCTTCTAGCTTCTGAAATAGTCCCAACAGCAAATGTCTTTGCGCTATCTGCGTGGTAGCCTTTATAATAGGCTCCAACATCAATTGAGATAATATCACCATCTTTTAAAATCACATCTTTGGAAGGTATGCCATGAATAACAACTTCATTAACCGATGCACATATTGAGCCCGCAAAGCCTCCATATCCTTTAAAGGATGGGGTAGCCCCAAAGGAACGAATTACCTCTTCAGCAATCCTATCCAACTCTAATGTGGATACTCCCGGCGCAATCGCTTTTTCTACTGCTTCTAAAGCACAGGCTACAATATGTCCGGCTTTTTGCATTATTGCAATTTCTCGGTTACTTTTTAGCGTTATCATTCAAACCCTCCAATAATTTTTGCACGTGAATAAATGAAACTTCAATATTATCTTCACTATTGATGTTATATACTAAATTTTTCTTTTGATAATAATCTAAAATAGGTTTACTAGTTTGATTATAAATTTCATATCTTCTTGTGATGGCTTCATAAGTATCGTCTTTACGTTGAATTAATTCGCCACCACACAAATCACAAATTCCTTCAACTTTTGGCTTCATTCTTGTGATATGATAAACCGCTTGACAATTTTTACAAATTCTTCGCCCAATAATGCGTTCTACTAAAGACTCATAACTAATTACTAAATTCAAGACGGCGTCGATTTTTAATGACAACCTCTCTAATATTTCGTCTAATTTCACTGCCTGGTTAAGCGTTCGTGGAAAACCATCTAATATAAAGCCTTGTTTAATTGGAACTTTCTTTAATATCTCTTCTACAAGACTCAGCGTAATATCATCAGGAACTAACTCCCCTTTTTTAATGTATTCATGAGCTAAAATTCCTAATGGTTCTTTATCCATATAGGCTTTACGGAACATTTCCCCAGTTGAAATATGGACTAAATTATACATATTTTTAATTAGTATGGCTTGAGTCCCTTTTCCAGCCCCGGGTGGCCCCATTATTAGTAAATTCATAATCAAACCTTAAATAAACCCGCGATATTGTTTTTCTTGTGTTTCAGTTTTTAATTGTTTTGCTGTTTCAACTGCCACCCCAACAACGATAATTAAACTTGTTCCACCAATTTGAACAGCTGATGATAAGTTAAATACTCTTTGTAAAATAATTGGAAGCGCAGCTAAAACTGATAAGTAAGTTGCCCCAACCATAGTGATTTTAAATAATACTCTTGAAAGATATGATGCTGTATCAGCTCCCGGTCTGATACCTGGAATATATGCATTTTGATTTTGTAAGTTCTCACTAATTTTATCAGGATTCATTTGTAAGAATGAATAGAAGAATGAGAATACAAAAATCAATAAGATATAAATTACAAATCCAATTGGTTGAGTGTAATTAAAAATTGTATTTAAAGTATTTGAAATTGAAGCATTTGGGAAAAAGTTGATAATTGTAATTGGTAAACTCATAAGTGTACTTGCAAAGATAACTGGAATAACTGAAGCTGAATTTAATTTAATTGGAATATTAGATTCAGTTTTTCCTCTAAGTGCTGCGGCAGCAGGACGGTTAGCATATTGGATTGGAATTTTTCGTTGCGCAGCTTCCATGAAAGTTACACCGACGATAATTAAAATAAATACAAGTATTACTGCAATAAATGTGAACACACCGCCAACAGTGACTGGTCCACCAGATTTAAAGAATTGTAAATATAAATTGTAAAACATTTGTGGGAATGAAGCAAGAATACCTGCAACGATAATCATTGATGTTCCATTACCGATACCTTTAACTGTAATTTGCTCAGCAAGCCACAATGTAAATGCGGTACCAGCAGTTGAAACAATCGCTAAATAGAAATAAACGAAAGGGCCCAAATCATTTGGAATAAAGATGGCTTTATTGGCCCCTTGGGATAATCCTAATGTCAATGTTAATGATTGAACAAAAGCTAAGCCTAATGCAACATAGCGTGTTAATTGGTTAATTTTTTGACGACCAACTTCGCCTTCTTCAGCCCATTCTTTTAAGACTGGAATAATATCCATTTGTAATAATTGAATAAGGATAGATGCAGTAATGTATGGGCTAATACCTAACGATAAAATTGAAAAGTTAGATAATGCTCCGCCAGTAAATACTTCTAAAAAACCAAATGATAAAGCTTGGCTTTTAATGAACTCACGATCAATAAATGGTAAATGAATTAATACCCCAAATCGATAAACTAGTAAGAATAAGGCCGTAAAGCCAATCATTTTTAAAACCTTTTTGTTTTTTAGAAAAGACATTCTAAATCACCTCGATTTTTCCACCAGCTTCTAAAATCGCTTTTTCGGCTGATTTAGAAAACTTATGTGCAACGACAGTTAATGGTTTAGTTAACTCGCCATTGCCTAGGATTTTAACACCATCATACTCCTTCTTAATAAGACCTTTTTCAATTAATTTTTCAACAGTTACACGTTGGTTTTTTCTAAATACGTTTAATGCTCCAACGTTAACAATAGCATATTCTTTTCTAAAGATATTTGTAAATCCACGTTTTGGTAGACGTTTGAATAATGGTGTTTGCCCACCTTCAAATTCTGGGCGAACTCCGCCACCACTACGTGCATTTTGTCCTTTATGTCCACGTCCACTAGTTTTTCCTAGACCAGAACCGATTCCTCGCCCAACACGTTTTCTACTATGAGTAGCTCCCGGGTTAGGTCTTAATTCATGTAGTTTCATGTGGCACCTCCTAAATTATCCTTCTTTAACTTCAACTAAGTGAGAAACTGATGCGATCATTCCACGAATAGCATCATTATCTGGTTTTATCAATTCTTGGTTAACTTTAGTAAACCCCAATGCAGCTAAAGTTTTACGTTGTCTTGGACTTAATCCTGCGAAACCACGGACAAGTTTAACAACTAATTGATTTTCTTTTTTTCTTGCCATGATTATTAACCTAAAATTTCCTCAACTGTTTTTCCACGAAGTTTTGCAACTTCTTCAGCAGTCCGTAAGTTTAGCAGACCATCAATTGTTGCTCGAACAACGTTAATTGGGGTATTAGAACCAAGAGATTTAGATAAAATATTTTCAATTCCAGCTAACTCAACAACCGCACGTACTGGTCCACCAGCAACTACTCCAGTACCAGCTGGAGCTGGTTTTAAGAATACTTTTCCACTTCCAAATTCACCAGTTACTGCATGTGGAATTGTTGTATTAACAATTGGAACAGTAATTAAATTTTTCTTTGCTTTTTCGACTGCTTTTTTAATCGCATCAGGAATTTCTACCGCTTTACCTGTTCCGAATCCTACTCGACCTTTGCGATCACCAACGACAACAACCACATTAAAACGATAACGACGTCCACCTTTAACTACTTTAGTAATGTGGTTAATGCTTACGATGCGTTCTTCAAAGGTTCTCTCTAATTGTTCTTGTCTTCTTTTCTTTCTATCTTGACGCATTAACTTAACCTCCTTATTAGAACTTCAAGCCCGCTTCTCGAGCCGCTTCAGCTAATGCTTTCACGCGACCATGATATAAGAATCCACCTCTGTCAAACACAACGGTATCAATATTCATGGCCAATGCTCTTTTGGCAATTAATGTTCCAACAGCTTTCGCTGCTTCAATATTTGAACCATTTTTTAGATTAAACTCTTTAAATTCTTTATCTAAACTTGATGCACTTGCTAAAGTGACACCTCGAGTATCATCAATTAATTGAGCATAAATATGAGCATTCGAACGGAACACATTTAAACGTGGAACACTTGCAGTGCCTTTAATTTTTTTACGAATACGTAACTGACGTTTTCTACGCGTTTCTTTACGCGACTCTTTGATAATCACTACTCTGATGCTCCTTTCTAATTAGCTTTTTTTCCTTCTTTACGACGAACAACTTCGCCACGATAGCGAATACCTTTACCTTTATATGGTTCAGGTTTTTTCACTTCGCGGATATCCGCCGCAAATTGCCCTACTAATTGTTTATCAATTCCAGAAATAGTAATTTCGTTTGGAGTAGGAACACTTACATTAATACCTTCAGGAATTGCAAATTTTACTAAATGTGAAAAACCAACGTTTAGAACTAAAACATTCCCTTCAAGAGTGGCACGATAACCTACTCCATGAATTTCTAATGTTTTGCTAAAGCCGGTATTTACACCAACGATCATATTATTTAGTAGAGCGCGTGTAGTTCCATGAATTGATCTATGTCTAATTGAATCGCTTGGTCGAACTACTTTTACAGTTGAACCTTCAACTAAAATTTTAATATCTTTATCGAATGTATTAGTAAGTTGACCTTTTGGTCCTGTAACTGTAACTTTATTATTTTCATCAACTGTAACAGTAACACCTTCTGGTAAATTGATTACTTTATTTCCAATCCGAGACATTATGTTACCTCCTCTTACCAAACGTAAGCTAGGACTTCTCCGCCACAATTTAACTTGCGAGCTTCACGGTCAGTCATAACTCCGTTAGATGTTGAAATAATTGCAATACCTAAACCATTAAGAACTTTTGGTAATTCATTTGCTTTGGCATAAACACGAAGACCAGGTTTTGAAATACGTTGTAGGCCTCTAATTACTCGCTCTTTGTTTTCGGTGTATTTTAAGGCAACGCGTAAGATACCTTGTTTATTATCTTCGATGTATTCAACATCTCTGATATATCCTTCTTCTTTCATTACACGTAAAATTTCATATTTGATTTTTGATGCTGGAACCTCAACATATTCATGCTTAACTTGATTAGCATTTCTTATGCGAGTTAGTAAATCAGCAATTGGATCAGTCATTACCATAATATGGCCTCCTTCCAACTAATAATTACCAACTTGCTTTAGTAACGCCTGGGATTTGTCCCTTATGCGCTAATTCTCTAAAACAAATACGGCATAGTTTAAATTTGCGATATACAGCGTGTGGTCTTCCACATCTTTCGCAACGTGTATATTGTCTAACTTGAAATTTCGGTTTACGTTTGCTTTTAGCAATTAATGATTTTTTTGCCATCGTTTGCCTCCTTTGTTACTTTCTAAAAGGCATGCCCAATTCAGTTAGTAAGGCAAGTCCTTCTTCATCAGTCTTGGCTGTTGTCACAATGACAATATCCATACCTCTAATTTTTAAAACTTTATCATAATTTACTTCAGGGAAAATTAATTGTTCTTTAATACCAATTGTATAATTTCCACGTCCATCAAATGCGTCTTTACTTAAACCTCTAAAGTCACGAAGACGAGGAATCGCAATTGTAACTAATTTATCATAAAATTCATACATTCTTTCACCACGTAATGTTGCCTTACAACCGATAGCAGCACCAGCACGTAGTTTAAATCCAGCAATGGATTTTTTTGCGCGTGTAATAACTGGTTTTTGTCCGACAATTTGAGTAAGTTCCTCAACTGCTGCATCTAGCAATTTAGGATTATGTATTGCATCGCCAACACCCATGTTAACAACGATTTTTTCAATTTTTGGAACTTGCATTATTGAAGTGTACCCAAATTTTTTCATAAGTGCTGGACGGACATTTTCAAGGTAGTGCTTTTGTACACGATTCATTATGTCATCCTCCTTTCGAACGATTACTTATCTAGTACAGTACCAGATTTTTTTGCATAGCGAACTTTCTTCCCATCAACAATTTTCTTACCAACACGAGTTGGTTGATTTGTTTTAGGATCAAGTACTTGAACGTTCGATGCATGAATCGGTGCTTCTTTTTTGATAATTCCACCATCTGGATATGCTTGAGATGGTCTCATATGGCGTGAAACGATATTTACGCCTTCTACAACAACACGATTTTCTTTACGTAAAACTTGTAATACTTTTCCGACTTTTCCTTTATAATCACCAGCAATAACAATTACTGTATCGCCTTTTTTAACGTGCATAATCTAACCTCCACTCTTATAGAACTTCTGGGGCTAAAGAAACGATTCTCATAAAGTCTTTATCCCGTAATTCGCGAGCAACTGGTCCAAAAATACGAGTTCCGCGAGGTGATTTATCATCTCGAATAAGTACTGCAGCATTATCATCAAATTTTATATAACTACCATCACTACGGCGTAATCCTCTTTTTGTTCTAACGATAACTGCTTTTACAATATCTCCTTTTTTAACTGTTCCACCAGGAGTTGCACTTTTAACTGTTGCGATAATAATATCACCGATATTTCCATAACGGCGTTTTGAACCGCCTAAAACACGAATTGTTAAGATTTCTTTAGCACCTGAGTTATCGGCTACTTTTAATCTTGATTCTTGTTGTATCATTTAGATTCCTCCTTTGGAATTACACTATAACTGCTCTTTCGATAATTTCAACTAAGCGGAAGCGTTTTGTACGAGATAATGGTCTTGTTTCCATAATTTTAACAATATCTCCAACTTTAGCTTCATTATGTTCGTCATGAGCAGTAAACTTTTTAGAAGTCTCAATACGTTTTCCGTAAATTGGATGTTTACGTGTAAATGTTACTAAAACTTTAATAGTTTTATCATTTTTATCTGAAACAACTGTTCCAACAAACGTTTTTCTAGTATTTCTAGTTTGTTTCATTACCTTTTCCTCCTATACCATCATTGCTTAAGAGCATTCGCACGTTCAGTTAGAATAGTTTTCATACGCGCAATTTGCTTTTTGGTTTTGCTGATTTGCGCTGTATTTTCTAATTTTCCAACTGCGGCTTGGAATCTTAAATTAAATAATTCTTTCTTAAGCTCAGCAATACTATTCTCAATGGTGGTAACATCCATTTTTCTGATTTTATCAGCTTCTGATTCTTTTTTACGAACAGGAGCTTGTTCAACTTGATTTTTATCTTTTTTTCTAGCCATTGATTTCACCACTTTCTTTTACAACTATTTTAGTTGTAACTGGTAATTTATGTGATGCTAAGCGTAATGCTTCGCGTGCAGTTTGTTCATCAACACCGCTAATTTCGAACATAATTGTGCCGCGTTTTACGACAGCTACAAATCCTTCAGGTGCACCTTTTCCTCCACCCATTCGGACTTCAAGAGGTTTTTTAGTATAACCCATATGTGGGAATATTCTAATCCACAATTTACCGCTACGTTTCATAAAACGAGAAATAGCAACACGGGCGGCTTCAATTTGTTGGGAAGTAATCCATGCCCCACTAGTTGCTTGTAAACCATATTCTCCAAAGTTTAAAGTTTTAGCACCTTTGGCTTTTCCTTCATAACTTATGCGGTGAGGACGGCGGAATTTTGTTCTTTTAGGCATTAACATGATTACTTAGCCTCCTTTTGCGTGTTCTTAGACGGTAAAACTTCTCCTTTACAAATCCATACTTTAACTCCTAATTTTCCATAGGTAGTTAAGGCTTCAGCTGTCGCATAGTCGATATCCGCACGTAATGTATGTAATGGAACAGTCCCTTCACTGTAACCTTCGCTACGAGCCATCTCTGCGCCACCTAAACGACCGGAGACAAGAGTTTTAATACCTTTTGCGCCAGCTTTCATTGCACGTTGAATCGCCATTTTTTGTACTCTTCTAAATGAAGCACGATTCTCTAATTGTTCAGCAATGTTTCTTGCCACTAAGGCTGCATCTAAGTCTGGATTTTTAATTTCAACAACATTTAAAAATACTGTTTTACCGGTTTCTTTTTCTAATAAACTAATAATTTCACTTTTTGTAGTACCTTCACGACCAATAACTACTCCAGGTTTTGCGGAATGGATAGTTATCATGATACGAGTTTTAGTTCTTTCAATTTCAATTTTAGAAACGTAAGCTTTTTTATAAAACTCTTGTATCATTTGACGGATTTTTAAGTCTTCGTGAAGTAGTGCAGGTACTTCATTTTTATTTGCATACCATTTTGATTCCCAATCACGAATAATTCCTATACGCAATCCGATTGGACTAACCTTTTGTCCCATTTAGATCCTCCTTTAATTAATTTCTTTCTGCTAGAACAATCGTAATATGACTTGTTCTTTTTAGAATTTGCGCTGCTCTTCCTTTAGCACGCGGACGATATCTTTTTAACGTTGGACCTTCATTAACATAGGCTTGTTTAATATATAAATTTTTAACATTCATTTCATAATTGTGTTCAGCATTTGCCATTGCTGATTTAATAACTTTTTCAACTACTACGCTTGCGGCTTTAGGTGTAAAGCGTAAGATTGAAATTGCTTCATTAACATCTTTACCGCGAACTAAATCAACAACTAATCGAACCTTACGAGGAGCAATGCGAACAGTTTTAGCAATTGCTTTAGCTTCCATTTTAATCCCTCCTCAATTATTTACCTGATGCTTTTTTATCTTTACCGTGACCACGGAAAGTTCTTGTAGGTGCAAATTCACCTAATTTATGTCCAACCATATCTTCAGTTATATATACAGGGATAAACTCTTTTCCATTATAAACTGCTATTGTTTGCCCAACAAATTCTGGGAAAATAGTTGATCTTCTTGACCATGTTTGAATTACTTTTTTATTTGTTAATTTCGCATTTTCTAAAACTTTTTTCATCAAATGCTCATCAACAAATGGTCCTTTTTTTAACGAACGAGCCACTAAAATTCCTCCCTTCTACGCATTACGACGGCGGATTATTAAATCAGTAGATTTTTTCTTATTCTTACGAGTTTTAACACCAAGAGCAATTTTACCCCATGGAGTAAGTGGAGATTTACGTCCGATTGGTGCTTTACCTTCACCACCACCATGTGGGTGATCATTTGGATTCATTACTGAACCACGAACTGTTGGTCTAAATCCTCTATAACGTGTACGACCAGCTTTTCCTAAATTAACTAATTCATGTTCGGCATTACCTACTTCACCAATAGTTGCGCGGCATGTTCCTAAAATTTTACGAACTTCACCACTTTGTAAACGAACGATAACATATTTATCTTCACGTCCAAGAATTTGGGCACTTGTTCCGGCTGCACGAACTAGTTTTGCACCGCCGCCTGGTTGTAATTCAATATTGTGAATAAATGTCCCTACTGGGATTTTTTCTAGTGGTAAAGCATTTCCAACTTTGATATCCGCATTTGGTCCTGATTCAATTTCCATGCCGACTGTTAATCCTTTTGGAGTAATAATATATCTTTTTTCTCCGTCAGCATAGTTAATTAATGAGATGAATGCTGAACGATTTGGATCGTATTCAATACTTGCAACCCGTCCAATGATTCCATCTTTATCACGTTTGAAATCAATGATACGATATTTTCTTTTATTTCCTCCTCCACGATGACGTACCGTAATTTTTCCTGTGTTATTGCGTCCACCTTTTTTAATTATTGGAGCCAATAAACTTTTTTCAGGTTTATCAGTAGTTAATACTTGTTTGTAATCAATTACTGTCATATTACGGCGGCCAGGAGTTGTCGGTTTATAATGTTTAATTGCCATTTGAATTTCCTCCTTTATCCTAAACTACTAAACTTCGAATACGTCTAGTGTTTGCCCTGCTTCTAAAGTAACGATTGCTTTGCGGACGGCAGGACGGAAACCGCTATATTTTCCGACTTTGCGACTTTTTCTACGCACATTTACGATATTAACGCTCACTACATTAACATTAAAAATTTCTTCAATTGCTTTTTTGATTTCGACTTTATTAGTTCCTGGCATTACTTCAAATGTGTATTTACCTTTTTCCGCTAAATTAGTTGTTTTTTCAGTAATTATCGGACGACGAATAATATCATATGGACTTTTCATTATGCTAAATCCTCCTCATACTTTTTCGCAACTTCTTCAGTTAAAACTATCACATCTGAGTTTGCTAATTCATAAACACTCAAATGATCTTTAGTTTGAACATACACATTTGGAATATTGCGTCCTGCCAAGAACAAGTTAGAATCTTCTTGTAAAGTAACAATAACAATTTTACCATTTAGTTTTAAGTTTTCTAAAACTTGAACTAATCCTTTAGTTTGATGACTATCTAAAACAAGTTTGTCTAAAACTACTAAATTGTTTTCTTGTAATCGTGATGAAAGAATTGATTTTAATGCTGTTTTCACAACTTTACGATTAACTTTTAAACTATAATCGCGTGGTGTTGGCCCAAAGACTATTCCACCACCAACCCATTGTGGTGAACGAATTGATCCTTGACGAGCGCGTCCTGTTCCTTTTTGACGCCATGGTTTTCTTCCACCACCACGAACTTCAGCACGAGTTTTTGTTTTATGTGTTCCTTGACGCATTCCAGCTCGTTGAGCTTTAACAACGTCATAGACAGCTTGCATATTTGGTTCGAATGCATAAACACTATCACTTAATTCAAGTTGCCCAACTTCAGTACCTAATTGGTTATATACAACTACACTAGGCATTTGCAATTCTCCTTTCTATGCTAATGCTTCAGGGTTGATTGCGCTATTATTGGCTTTAACTGCATTTGTAATTACTACATATGAGTTTTTAGCGCCTGGCACATTCCCTTTGATTAACATTACATTTTTTTCTAAGTCGATTTTTACAATTTCTAAGTTTTGAATAGTTACTGTTTCTCCACCCATACGTCCTGGCATTTTGCGTCCTTTGTAGATTCTTGCACTTGTTCTTTCACCTAATGAACCAATTCCGCGATGATATCCAGAACCGTGAGCCATTGGTCCACGACCAAATCCGTGACGTTTAACTCCACCAGCAAATCCTTTTCCTTTTGATGTGCCGGTAACGTCTACTAATTCTCCTTCAACAAATATATTTGCTTTAACCTCTTGGCCTACCGCAAAGACATTTAATTCCTTCCCAGCGATTTCTTTAATGAAGCGCTTAGGAGTGGTGTTTGCTTTCGCAGCATGACCGATTTCTGGTTTATTTGCTAAGCTAATACGCTTATCATCATAACCCAATTGAACAGCTTCGTATCCATCTGTTTCCATAGTTTTCTTTTGTAATACAACGTTTGGTTTTACCTCAATAACTGTTACTGGTACTAAAACACCATCGTTTGTAAATACTTGAGTCATTCCTATTTTTTTACCTAAGATTCCCTTGGCCATCGGTTTCACCTCCTGAAATACTTAAATTATTTTAATACAATGTCGACACCAGATGGGATTTCTAAATGGACTAGTGCATCCATAGTTTTTGGTGTTGTTTCTAAAATATCGATTAATCGCTTATGGGTACGGCGTTCAAATTGTTCACGTGAATCTTTATGTTTATGTGGTGAACGAATCACTGTGAAAACTTCGCGTTTTGTTGGAAGTGGTACAGGTCCTACAACTTTTGCACCTGTTTTCTTTGCCGTCTCAACAATTTTTCTTGCAGATTCATCTAATAATCTGTGATCATAAGAGACTAATCTGATACGAATTCTTTCGCTTGCCATATTTTGTCCTCCTTTCGCTTCATTTTAAAATGCAAGCTTGGCTCGGCGTAAATTCCCTAACACCTACGGATATGGCAACTCAACCGTGCGTGTCAGCAACCTTACGCGTCAAAGCCTGCTAAAAGCCTTGTATATTCTATCAAAAACTAAAATAAAATGCAAGAAAAAGTTATTATTTTTTTTTCACTTTTTGTGCACTTTTTTATTAAATCAGCATAAATAATCTATTTTTTGACTTATTTCATTAAAGTTATTTAATAGATATTTCCTATTAGAATGCTTATATTTTTAAAATGTTTAAAAAAATCTAATATTGACTTTACGATAAAAATGATAAATCTTAATATCATATTTATTTAATAATCTATTTATAACATAAATTAAATTTTTTCTGATTTATAAATTGATTGTGATAGAAATTTACATTTGTGCATGGAAAGTTTTTTCATTTAAAAAGGCATTTTGAAGATAACTCAAAATGCCTAATCATTATCACACTAATTCTATTTTTTCACGACGGTTTATTAACGCATATACCGGTGTTTGAATCGGAATATCGAATCCTAATGATCTAGTTTTAGTTAATTCAAATAGTAGTTTGGTTGGTTTAATAGTAATGATAATGTCATTATTTACAATGTTATATTCAAGAGCAAGTCTTTGTGTCATATCACTCCAAATCAATTCTACAAAATCCGGATAATCAATAAACGGATTACGATTACGTTGATATTGGAAAATTATTTCATTACGATGAATTTCAAATTCGTCAACTGGGTCCTCATAATGCCAACGAATAAACATATTTATATCGCCAATTTCGTTTGTTTTTATTTGCAAACCCCAGCGTACATGCATATAAAGGACTATACGAGCTACATCACCTTTATCATCATCACCTGGATACCAACCAGAGCCAACTCTTCTATAATCACCACTTCCATCTACGAATTTATAATTCCCTCTACTAGAGTTAACAGATGGATTAGCAGCACGAAGATTGTGAATATCCGATTTTGAAGCATGTCCTAGTTTTGATTGCGCCCATACATGCTCTTTATTCCAACTACCATTTTTACTAACAGTTTCGCGATTATAAATTAAAAGTAAAAGATTATTATTTTCGGGATGAACATCTGATTTTATTATAACCTCATTTGTACTAGAATACCCAATACTTTTAACATTACGCGAAATAATTTTTCTCAACTCATTCAGTAAATCAGTTCCACTTTTCCCTTCTGCTTCTTTATAATATTCACTTAATTCTCCTGGTGTCGGATCATTAGAGTTTGCTAGAACGGTAACAACGATTGGCTCTTCAGTAAATAGCATTCCATCGATCTTAATTACTATATTTATACTTACAGTCACATCATTTTCTTGACGATTGAATACCCCAATGCTTAGGATTTGTGGATGGCTGAAATCGTAGAAGATTTCTGAACCAAATAATGAACGGGTGATAAAATCAATCCGACGACTAATTTGACTATTATGCAACTTGAATAAATAATCTAATTCAGTTTTTACCGCATCATATTTTTCTTCTAAACTAATATTTTTATCTAAAATATTATCCGCTTCTGTAATAATGAATTGATATTCACCATCATATATACCAACCATTACCCCACGAATAGATACTTCATCCCCGACTCTATAATAAGATAATTTTTTATTTAATTCTTCTATTACTCCAGAATCAATATGTTTTTTTATAAAAAGATTTAAAGAAACTCCATTTAGACTAATCCTTATCTCATTATCATCATTAGGAGTTAAAACAGGTAATGTTTGAAAAATTGCCCCATTAAAACTAACCTTTTGTGATTCAAGAGGAGACAAAACGTTTTTTTCGAATGAGGTAATTGTTATATCTTGAGGAATTTGAACAATTTCTTTGATTATTTCAATTTTTGAAATATCTGAAATTTGGATAAGATTATGAAAAATATTTATTTTTCCAATAACTTTAATTAAATTTCCTTCACTAACTAAGTCTAAATATTCACTCTTTGCGCGAACATAGATGTGGATTGCGGCCGTGTGATCTTGAATAAAAATACCATCAGAACTAATTTCAGTAACTACTCCAACTGCTTCAACTTGCGTACCAATAGGTTTTTTTCGAAGTTCAGAAATAGTTTCCGTATTACCTTCATATAATCCCAAAACAGTAACCGTAAAATCAAGACTAAATTGATATCCTGCAACTCTAATATGAGCAATTAAAGAAACTTCTTGATTAAATTCTGGACGAGCAACACTTCCATCAGTCTCAATAATATTTGAATTACTTGATACCCATAAAATCTCATCTATAAAATCAGGATGATTTTGAGGTAAAGTAATGTTTTCTAAGACATAATCAAAATTAAAATAATTTTGTTGTAACCAGTTACGATAAAGCTCTATATATTCCTCAACGGTTCTTTCTTCAGAGGTAGATTTTTTTTGCCATTTTGCATAAACTGTAATATTTTTTTCTTCAGAAATTTGGCTAATTGGTTTCCCCGAAAAATCACTTGTTAAAAACCACCCTAAAAACTCAAATCCTTCATAGGTTGGAAGTGGTAAAGTTAATGGCAAATCTTCCTTGGTAAATTTATAAATAGCATTATTTAAAGTTCCACCATTTAAATAATAATTGATAGTATATTCAATCAAAGCCTCTTTCGCAAGAACCGTGACTTCAAATATTTTCGTTTTAATTTTACTTTTATATTTAAGTGTAGCAATTAAAACAACAATTCGATCACCATCTCGTCGAGTAACTTTTCCATCTGGTAAAATAACGCCTTCGTTTTTAGATTCCCAACTAATTTCTACGTCCCCAATTTTTGTTACTAATTCTAAATCATCAGTAACTTTTGTTAGATCACCAGGAATATTTAACTTATGATAAGCATCTTCTAAAATTTTATCGGTTGAATTACATCCACCTAAGATTAGTACCCCAAGAATTAATACAACTAATGTCACAAATCTTTTCATAGTTTCTCCTTCTATCTAGTTGAAAAAATAGCCCAATAATAAGGGCTAATTTTTTGTTAAAGAATCATAAATATGCTTTAACCCTTCAGTTAGAGTGACTTGTGGAACAAAGCCTAAATCTTGATTAGCTTTGGTGATATCCGCACAAGAAAACTTAATATCACCAATTCTTTCTGGTAAGTAATTAATTTTACTTTGGGAATTAAATAATTTCATAATTTGCATCGCTAGTTCATTAATTGTTGTTTCTTTTCCTGTTCCAATATTATAAACATTCCCAACAATTTTTTCATCTAAGTAACACGCGGAAATGTTAGCCTTCACCACATCATCAACAAACACAAAATCACGAGTGTTATTTCCATCGCCGTAAATACTTATCTCTTTTCCATTAATCATTCGATTAAAGAAAATTGAAATAACCCCTGAATAAACACTACTCGGATCTTGCTTTGGACCGTATACATTAAAATAGCGTAGACCTACCGTTTCAAGTTGATATAGTTTTGTATATAATTTAGCATAATATTCATTGACCAATTTACTTACCGCGTATGGCGATAGTTGTCCTCCAATACGGTCTTCTTGTTTTTTCGGATCTTGATTATCACCATAAACTGCACTTGATGATGCATAAATAACTCGTTTTACTTTATTGATTCTACATGCTTCTAATACATTCAAAAATCCATTTATATTAATATCATTATTTAACAGTGGATCTTCAACGGATTTTGGCACTGATACTAGCGCAGCTTGATGAATACAATAATCAACACCTTGTGTGTATTTTACACACAAATCAAAATCGCGAATGTCCCCAATAATTAATTGAAAATTTGGTAAATTAATAATTTGACTTAAGTTTTCTATTTTCCCAGTCGATAAATTATCAATGGCGATAACTTGCTTGTTTTGTTCAACTAATAGTTCACATATTCTACTGCCGATGAATCCGGCACCACCAAATACCACAAACTTTTCCATTATTTCGACCCCAATTCTTGCTAGTTTAATTATACCATTTATATCTAACTTTTTCAATCTATATTTCCTTAAACAAAAAATCCCTTAGATGTTGTTGTAAATTAATTGGGTATGGTTGGATAGGTGTTGGAAAAAAATAATGTTCAATCGGGAATTTATAAGGCACATATGTTGGTTTATATAAATCTTTAAGCATTTTTTGATATGTTTGATAAATACTTTGAAACTCTGTTATAAAACGATTGAAATCTTTCATTTTATCACCCCTTTTTTTAAAAAGGGTGGTATTATCCACCCCGTTTTTTTAACAATACCAAAATGCCGCTCCGCAAATTACCAACAAAATAAATAATACTAAAATGAATGCATAACGATCAGTCCCGTGTGTATATACGACTTGTGTTTTGCAAGAAGTATCTTGGGTGCTCATTATTTCACCTCCCTACTTTATATAATATGAATCAAAACTGGATTTGCTAAATAAAGTAGGGAATAAAAATGAATATTGATATTTTTTGTTTCATATAATGAATTGAATTATTCAGGGGGGAAATAATGAAATCAAGTTTAAAATCTCATACCGAAATCTCCTATGCATATAGTCTTGGGGAAACAACAGTCAATAAAAAAACTAATGCTTATCTTGATATTGAATTACGTTATATTGATTTAAAAATTAAAAAAACGGCACATAATTATTTTTATAAACCAGGTGATGAATTAAAATATTCAATCATTATTACCAATGTTGGTAATCATTTAGCCGAAGAAGTGTTTGTTGTTGATGATATTAGGAATTTAACTTTTATAGAAAATTCATGTTTAGTTGTCAAAGATGGAGTAATTTTAGATAACATTAATCCAAAAATTAATGATAATCATCTTACTTTTGATATTGGTAATGTTGATCCCAATTCCACAGTGATTATTAATTACAAAGCTTATGCAAATGAGGAAATTAATTTAGATGAACCGTTATCAAATCAAGCATCAGTTTATGCTAAGCGAGTCAATCGAATTGATTCTAATTTAGTAAATATTGAGCAAAAATTCGCACAAATCAGCACTACCAAAAATTGTTCAAAACAATATGTATATAACCATGACTTATTAGATATTTATCTATACTTAAAAAATACTGGTAATATCAGTGCAAAAAATATAAAAATTTCAGAAAAACTTCCTAATGGCTTCGTTCTTTCAGATGAAGAAAGTATTTTATTAAATGATATGCCATATGAAAATTTTGAATATAATCTTGAACAAAACACACTGACAATTTTTATTGATGAATTACCATCAAATTCCGAATCCAAAATTACTATCAAAGGACAAATACAAATTAAATGAATATAAGTAATAATAAAAAAGTAATTTAAAATTAAAAAATCTCTATATTAAAAATTAGAATATATAAAAAGAAGCTGTATGATGATAAAAATACAGCTTCTTTTATTTAAAGTTTTTTTAATAATACATTTAAGCTTTTTTGTCGATAAATAATTTGTTCAAAATATCGGTGAAAATAATTAACATTATTGTTACAGATCAACCGAATAAATTATTATAATGATTTTTATAATTGTTGAGTGAATTGGCAACACTTTTTATAATTTTAAAATTGCTGTATAACATCAAAATTATTTTAAATAAGTCAATTTAATTATGTCAAAAATCATTTTTTGACATCACTTATTGTTATTTTAATTTTTGTAAAATATTTTATTTTAAAATTAAAACAAAAAAAGACTATATATAGATTGTGTTACATATAGTCTTTACTTTTTCATTATTGCAATAATATACGGTGGATTGTTTCTTAAATTAATAAATTGATATTTCAAAACTTGATATTCTTGTTGGTTTAACTTGCTAGCAAATTCCTCTACTAGAATACTTTCTATTTTCCCTTCAGAATGCCCAGGATAGACAACGATTACGCAAATTCCTCGTGCCTTTAAAAGTGGTAAAATATTTTGAATTGCCTGAATAGTAGTCGTTGCGTTTGTCGTGATTTTTTTATTTGACCCAGGTAAATATCCTAAATTAAATACTGCTCCTCCAATTGATTCATTAACATATTTATTTACAAATATATGAGAATCATGAATTAATTTAACATTTGTTATGTTGTGCTCTTGAAGTAGTTTATTTGTGTTTTTAATTGCTTCTTCTTGAATGTCAAATGCATATACATATTTACTAATTTGAGCTAAAAATAATGTATCATGTCCATTCCCAGCCGTCATATCAACAGTTATGTCTTCTTTTGTTACATAACTTTGTAATAATTCATGAGCATATTCTAAGATTTTTTTCATAGTTCATCCCACACTTTATTAAATTCATAAGGTAGTTTTGCTTCAATGCGAATATTTTGTTTTAAGCGTGGATGCATAAACTCTATTGCATATGAATGTAACATAAGCGGACATTGAATGTTACTACCATATAATTCATCGCCAAGAATTGGATGTCCTAAGTGACTTAAATGAACTCGAATTTGATGGGTTCGTCCTGTTCCAAGTGATAGCATAACTAAAGTATAATTTTTCTTATATTGCAAGGAAAAATAATTAGTTCTAGCTTCTTTGCCTTTTTCATAAACAATATAACGATTATTATGATGACGATCTTTACCGATAGGTTTATCAATTGTATCTTGACGAGGGCTAATTTTCCCTTCACAAATAGCCAAATAAATTCTTTTAATATTTTGATTACGTAATTCATAATCTAAAAAAGAATGAGCTAGATAGTGCTTTGGATAAATAATAACTCCTGTGGTTTCATAATCTAAACGCTGAATTACTCTAACTTTTCGGTTTAATCCTTGAGACAAGTAATAATTACTAATTATATTTCCTAATGTTTGATTAGTATTTCCATCTGGATGGACTAAAATGTTTCTTGGCTTATTAACTGCTAAAACATCTTCATCTTCATATAATATATCTAATTCTTTTGAAAATGGTTCGAAGTTATTTTCTTCAAAACTAGAAATATCAATACTTATAATATCATACTCACTAATTTTTGTATTAAAATCAACAATTTCTCCATTTAATTTTAACAAATTATTTGCTTGAATATCTCTAAGAGTTTTATTAGATAAATGAAAGTTTTCTAACCATTCTAATATGGTTAAATTTTCTTCTTTTTTTAATACTTCATAATTTAGAATATCCATTTTATAATCCACCTTTTAATTTCAATCCTAATTTCTCATACAAACTTTCCAAATCATTTTCTTGATACATTCGCAATCCGCGATTAATAATATAATAACATACTCGCGCATCACTTAACGCGTTGTGATGATCTAGCTCGACTCCTAAATATCCCGCAAGAGTATTTAAACGATGATTATATACTTCCTCTTTCCAAAGTTTCCGCGCCAATCTTAATGTACAAGCAATTTTAATATTTGGTTTTGGTAAATTATATTTATTTATACAAGCTCTTAAAATAGATATATCGAAATCAGCATTATGACACACAACAATTTGATTATTTAATAATTCAAATATTTGGGGCCATATTTTTTCAACAGTTAATGCATCTTTGACATCATCGGGAGTAATATGATGAATCATAATTTTAAAATCGCTAAAAGGTTCATTTGGGTTAATTAAAAAATACCATTCATCATATATTTCATTTTTATAAACCCGAACAATCCCAATACTACAAGGACTTGTTAAGTTTGCATTGGCTGTTTCAAAATCAATTGCTACGTAATCCATACTATCTACCTCTTTGCATATTATAGCACAATATTCAATAAACCGACAAAAAAAATTGCGCTTTCTTAGCGCAATTTTTAGCATTGATATCCACATTCTTTTAATTTAGCAATTATTTGTTCTTTATGTTCTGGCCCATAACAACCAATAACTAAAGTAACTTGTTGTTGATTAATATTAATGTCTTTATCAAAGCGACGTTGTTCTAAGTTAAATATATTTCCATTTAAATTAGAGATTATTGATAATAATTTTTGTAATTCTCCAGGGCGATCATATATTACTGTTTTTATTTCAAAACGACGATCAGTTGCTATTAATCCTTTATTAATAACTGTCTCAATTAAGTTAACATCAATATTTCCACCAGTGATAATTGCGACAACATTTTTATTTGGATATGAGACTTTACCGGAAAGGATTGCGGCGACGGTAGTTGCCCCACTACCTTCAGATACAATTCGACATGTCTCTAGTAAATATAAAATTCCATGGGCAATTTCATCTTCGGTAACAGTGATAATCTCATCAACATATTTTTGAATAATATCAAAGGTTTTTTTACCAGGATACTTAACTGCTATCCCATCCGCAATCGACGATTGAATCGGTTCAACAATCACCTTCTTATTCTCAAAAGATTTCTTCATATTAGGGGCATTACTAGCCTGCACACCGATAATTTTAACATCAGGTTTAATTGACTTAATCGCAATGGCAACACCACTAATTAATCCTCCGCCCCCAATAGGAACAATTACAACATCAAGATCCTCGACTTGTTCCAAAATTTCAAGTCCGATTGTTCCTTGCCCAGCAATCACTTCATCATCATCAAAAGCATGAATAAATGTTTTGTTAGTTTGTTCTGAAATTTTCTTTGCTAGTTCATAGCAATCATCAAAGATATCTCCTTCTAAGATAACGTCAGCCCCTAAATCAAGAGTAGCCTTAACTTTTGTAATTGGAGCAGTCTTTGGCATCACAATCGTGGCGTGGCTATTGAAAATATTAGCCCCATAGGCTATCCCTTGAGCATGATTTCCAGCACTCGCGCAGATAATTCCGTTTTTAATTTCTTTAGAAGATAATTTTGCAATCTTATTACATGCTCCCCGAATTTTAAATGAACCAGAACTTTGTAAATTTTCTAATTTTAAGTAAATATTCATATTAGTTAAATTACTTAATTTATTAATCCGTAAAACATCAGTACGTTTAATATATGGATGAATGGTATGTTGGGCATTGATAATATCATTTAAGGTAACCATTATTTTATATACCTCCAAAACTTTCTAACTATATTATATAATATTTTTTTATCTTTTTAAATCATTAAATTGCAATATTTTGCATAAGAAAATAACAAAAACAAATTTTGACATACACGAAAAAGATTTAACATTTTTGTATAAAAAATGCATCATATTACTTGCTTTTTTAAATAGATTATTGTATACTATATATGCAACCGGAAAGGTTGCAACTTATCCCCTACATATAGTGGGTTACCAATACTCACAACATCCCCTTCCTAAGACCGAGTCAGAAAATTGGCTCGGTTTTCCTTTTTTTATATACTGATTTCTTTGCTTGTAAAATAAATATTCTTTTGTTAAAATATACTTAAGCAAAGAAATCTTTACGAGGTGAAGTATGAAGAAAGTAGTTTTTATCATGTTTTTACTTTTAGTGGCTCTTGTGGGATGTAATAATCAAAATAGTCCAGATAATGTTTTAAAAAAAGCAAGTGATTTAGTAACACTTCCTAGCACTACCACTGAAAATTTAGAATTACCATCAACGGTAAATGTAGATAATCAGATTGTTAGTATTACATGGGAGTCTTCTAATCAAGCAGTCATTACAAATGATGGAGTCGTCCAACAAATGCTTACTAATCAAGCAGTTACTTTAGAAGCAACGTTTTCTTATGAAAATAAAACAACTACTAAAAGGTTCAATATTGACATTCCAGCTTTTACTCAAGAAGAATTATTACAATATTTACTTAATACATTAGCAATTCCAACAACTGTTGAAAGTGATTTAACTTTGCCAACTAACATAAAATTAGGTAATGATGAAATAAATATTAATTGGTCTTCTTCTAACCAGGACATTTTAACAAATACTGGTGTAATTAACAAACAATTGTCAAATAAAAATGTTTTATTAACTGCGTCTTTTTCATATTTAAATCAAACTCTTACTCATACTTTTAATTTAACAATCTCTGGTATGACTCCTCTTGAAAGAATTAATTATGTTGCCGGTCAAATTAATATTCCAACTTCTACAAAAACAAATATAAACCTACCTACATTGATTGAACGTGTTGGAATAGTATGGGAATCATCTAATCCAAGTATTATCTCTGAAAACGGAATTGTTTCTGAAGTTGATAAAGAAATACTTATTACTCTAACTGCTAATTTTTCATATTTAGGTGAAAAGAAAACTATAACCTATCAAATTAAAGTATTACCGCTTACTCCAGCTGAAAAAATACAAAAAGTATTAGATCAAGTAAGTTTCTCAAATTATGTTTTATTTGATAACTTACATTTACAAACAAGTTTTCAATATGGTATTATTGGAACATGGACATCAAGTAATCCAAATGCTTTATCAAATGAAGGAATTGTGAATAGAAGTTATGCTGGGGAAAAAGTAATTTTAACTTTAACATTAATTTTAGAAGGTGAAACAATGTCTAAGACTTTTGAATTTACCATTGGTTCAAATGATGCATTTCCTTATCATACTTACATTGAAAGAGCTCAAAACTTTGTATTAAAAAACTTTAATAATGTAAAACTTGAAAATAATAAATTAGTTTTAGAAAATGATGCTTTAATTGGTAGTTATGAATCTAATGTTATTGAAACTAATGAATTCGTTAGTGCAGTAGCCTCTTGGAGCGCCCTAAGTGGAACTGACCATACTGTTGAATTATTAGTAAAAGTATTAGTAAATGGAGTATGGAGTGATTACTTAAGTTATCAACCTTGGGGCCTTGGGTTACAAAACAAAGGTAAAGATCAAACTAGTTCGAACAATGTTGCTAAATTGGATGATGATATTATTGTAATTAATAATGGAAAAGCTAGTGCTTTCCAATTTAAAGTAGTTTTGAGACGCAATAACTTAACTAGTCCAAGTCCAAAAGTTTCTTTAGTTTGTGTCACTTTAGAAATTCCAAATTATGAATACCCTATTGAAGCCGATTTACCGAATTTTATAGATTATGATGTTCCGAAATTAAATCAAAACATCGTCCCGCAAATTGGAAATTCAATTTGCAGTCCAACATCAATTACAATGCTGTTAAAATACAAAGGTCATTCATTTATCCAATATGATGAATATGAACATCGTTACATTGCTAATTTAGCCAAAGATTATGGTAATAATATTTTTGGTAACTGGGTTTATAATACTGTTACAGCTAGCGCCTTTGGTCATGATGCATATGTTAAAAGAATGTACTCATTTGAAGAACTAATGTATCATCTTCAGACCGTTGGACCTGTTGCTGCTAGTGTTAAAGGTAATATGCAAGGATTATATACTACTAATGGTCATTTATTAGTTGTTAGAGGATATCGTATAACTCCAACTAAAACAACTGTTATTGTCAACGATCCAAACCTAGAAGATGTTTACTTTGAATATAATTTAGATGTTTTCTTAAATGTATGGCGTAATATTGTATACGTGATCGAATAAATAAAGCCCTAAAGTATATATACTTTAGGGCTTTTTATATTTTACCTAAATCCTAATTCTTAAAACTAATAAAAAAATTCACAAATCTTTAGTAAATATCAACACATGCTTGTTGATTGATGGGATTGCATAAATCCATATGAATTCAAAAGCATTTGAATATTCATCTAAACTTATATTTTCTTCTAAATATTTACAAACTCATATGGGTCATAATATAATTTCATTTCAACACCAACATATTTAGCAGGATTTTGATTAGATTTTTTATCCCCATATTTAATAACTGTTTTTGATCTTCATTTTCTAATTGGCGTAATTCCTTACGATCTCGTCACGCTATTAACCATATAATTTATTATTATAAAACTATATGTTCTTTGTCACACTCTTTACATATAAGTTTTATGATATGGGTTTCGTATGCAGGATAATCATCAAACATTCTTTATCAATTACTTTGCCAAGAAGATTTCTCTTTACAAGATATAGTTTTATTGAGTTGTCTAATTATACACTTTTTCTTTTCCCATTAAAACGTGTCGTAGTTAATTCCCCCCATTGTTGCTTGGTTTCTTCACTATCCCATTTTGATTTGTTTTCAAATACTTTAAAATGAGTGCATCCACGAGGACATTCTAATTTTACTACTACTTCACTACCTTTTTGATTAATTAATTTAGAAATCCCTTTAAATATTCTAGAACTACCATAGTTTTTTCTCTAATTAAAACTATTTATAGTATTTATATTTAATTATCCAAATTATTATTTTAATTCTTTATTTTATATAATAAAATTAAGAACTTTTATCAATAAATTTGTTTTTTAGTTATTCTTTTATTTTATGTAAGTTTTTGTTATTGTCAAGTGGATTTGAAATTAATACTTAATAAATGAATTATAATTTGCTAAGTTTTAAAGAAATAATTATCTATTGATGAGTTTTATTTTATCTAACATTTTAATTTTATAAGTTTAGTCTTTATATTTATTATTAAATAAAATTAACTAATTTTCTTAACCCATTTAAAATAACAACCATTGCCCAAGTATCTTGACGACAATATTGTATTAAATCATTATAAATATCTTCTAAATCTTCTTTTTCATATAAATGATATGTTGCATAGGCAATTAATGCTTCATTACCATTTTGGATATTTAAGTCCGAATAAGATAAATTAGAAAATAGTGGTAAGACTTTTTTTATTGAAAATGATCCTTGTTGATTAGGATGATAATAGTTAAATATTTTAGCTTCTTCTTTATCCATATTAAATTGTTTATGATATAAATCACTATTAGAACGGACTAGTTTAAACAGATCAAATAAATGTTCTTTAATAGTATTAAGATTATCTTTATATTTTGGGAAAATCTCCATTAATTCTTCAAGACGAGATTGTTCAAATGATTGATTATAAACTAAAACCGTACCTCCATTTGATAAATCTATTATATCAATTAATTTTTGAATTAATTCTTCACGTCTATCTTGTTGGTCTTTAGCTAAATAGTAATAATTATCTTTATATAAATCACATACTCCTGGTTCTTTTTCAACATGAATAGAAAATTGAAAAACGGATTGATTATATGGTCTTTCTCCTTTAAAGCGTGGTAATGGACAAGCAAATGCTTCAAAATCTAAATGATAGATTGGATATTGAATTAAAGATAATCCCAACTTAATTTTTTCATAATTAATATATTCTTTATTTTCCTCATAACATTTGCGTTGAATTTGATTTTCTTTACGATTTAGCCAGTCATATGGTATCGATTGAATAGTTGTATAACCTTGATTGATTAAATCATAAATTGAATATTTGTTACCTTCTAAATCTTTAAATCCATTTGTGTGATAAGTATATTCTAAAATTGATCCTTTTTGAAAAACTTTTTCCCAACAAATATTAACAAATGGACATCTACTTTGACTTTTTCTTTCACAATATACTCCTAGCGGATATGGATTACCATCTAATTCTTTGATATATTGTACTAATTTTTCTTTATTTTTTTGAATTTCTTCTTGATAAATTTCAGTAATGTCACTTACATCTATTAAAATAAATAGATCCTGGTTGTTAATATCTTTATTATAAACAGGTCCTGATTCATCATATGTTCCATCAAAGATATATTCATGATTTAATAGTACTAAATAATAATGAACTTTTTTTGACTTTTTAAAGTTTTGATGCAATGAATTTTCAATAATAAATCTTTCTACCGCAATATCATAAATATATTGTCCTTGATCAGTATATCGATCAAACAGTTTTTGGTAATAGTGTTGATATTCAGATAATGTTAACCCTTCAAGATTTGTTGGTGATTTTAAGCGTAAAATATGCTTATCATCAAATTCAAAAATTGAATAATATTTTAATAAACTATGGTCACTTTTTTTAACATTTTTACGATTTCTTCCCAAAGCATAAAATTTATGGGCAGTAGTTGCTTTTACTTCAAAAATATATATATCATTATCATTTTCAAAGTAACCATCTACATAACAATAATATTCATAACCATTTTCGTCTTTAAACGAGAATCTTTTTTGCTTACTTGTTTCTTTTGCATAATAAACCGGAATATTAAGTTTTTTACTAACAAATTCTATTGCATATTTTTCAACATCTTTATAATATTCAAGCAAAGCTTCTTGCTTCTCATCAATTTCAAATATTAGATCATCCCCTTCTTCAGTAAACATTTGGCTTAATAAACTACTAATCATTTCTGCTTTTTCATCATTAAAAAAACTAATTTTACTATTATATTTTTGTTGGTATAAATTATCTAAAGCACAAACTCGCGGACACCGAGTATATTCTTTAAACATTGTTTTTGAAATAAGCATTGACTAACCTCTCCTATTATTTCATTGTTATTTTTATTATACCCTGTAAACATATGATATTCAATAAAAAAAGGGGATTACTCCCCAAAATTTTAAATTTTAAAATTTAATTATTATATTGTAGTATCTAATATATTTAGAATCATTTTTTTATTTTTGAATATATAGTTGGTCTTCTTTAACATCTACTACATAAGGAAAGTTAGTTACAATTTCTTCACTAACAATGGCATGCGCAATTAACGTTTCAACATTTCTTTGGATAAATCGTTTAAGTGGTCGGGCGCCATATTCAAATGAATATCCATTATCTAAGATAAATTGTTTTGCTTTGTCTGTAAAACTAATATATACTTCTTTTTGTTGTAATCTTTCAGTTAATTCATTTAACATTTTGTTAACGATTTTCATTTGAACATCCTTAGTTAATGGGTTAAAGACAACTATCTCATCAATACGATTAATAAATTCTGGTTTAAAATAGTCTTTTAATAAATCAATTACCGCCTGTTTGTTATTATCTTTTAATAATAATTCACTACCAATATTTGAGGTCATAATTATGATAGTATTTTTAAAGTCCACTGTTCGACCTTGAGAGTCAGTAATTCTTCCATCATCTAGAATTTGTAATAAAATATTAAAGACATCAACATGGGCTTTTTCGATTTCGTCAAGTAAGATTATTGAATATGGATTGCGGCGAACTTTTTCTGTTAATTGGCCCCCTTCTTCATATCCAACATATCCAGGAGGTGCTCCAATTAGTTTTGCGACTGAATGACGTTCCATATATTCACTCATATCAAGACGAATCATATGTGTTTCACTATCAAACAACGCCTCCGCAAGACTTCTTGCAACTTCTGTTTTTCCAACTCCAGTTGGTCCTAAAAATAAGAATGTTCCGATTGGTTTTTTCTCGTCTTTAATTCCTGCGCGCTGACGAATAATAGCATCGCTAACTAATTTTAATGCTTCATCTTGACCGATTACCCGTTTTTGTAATTGTTCATATAAGCCCAGTAATTTTTCACGATCACCTTTTACTAAACGTGAAACTGGAATGTTTGTTGCTTTAGATACAATTTTAGCAACCTCATCCTCATCAACAACTTCTTTTAATAATTTATTGTCTAATGATTTAGATTGAATTCGCTTAATTTCATTTTCTAATTTAGGAATCTTATCATATTGTAATTCCGCTGCTTTTTCATAATCTCCTTGGTTAAAAGCTGTTGATAAGTTAAATTTAGCATCTTCTAATTCTTTTTTTAGTTGTTTAACTTTTAATAATTCAGCTTTTTCAGTTTCCCATTGAGTTTGTAGTTCTTGTTCGGTTTTTCGTAGTTGTTGCAATTCGGATTCGACATGGGCAAGACGATGTTTACTAATATCATCAGTTTCTTTTAAAAGAGCAGTTCGTTCAATTTCTAGTTGCATTATTTTACGTTTAATATCATCTAATTCAACTGGCATAGAGTCAATTTGAATACGTATCGAAGCACAAGCTTCATCAATCAAGTCAATAGCTTTATCTGGTAAGAAACGATCTTGAATATAGCGATTAGCTAATACTGCAGCACTGACTAATGCTTTATCAGTAATTCTTACTCCGTGATGTGTTTCATAACGTTCTTTTAATCCACGTAAAATTGTAATTGTATCCTCAACACTTGGTTCAGATATTAATACACGTTGGAAACGTCGTTCAAGTGCACTATCTTTTTCAATATACATACGGTATTCATTTAAAGTAGTCGCCCCAATACAATGAAGCTCTCCACGAGCTAACATTGGTTTTAACATATTGCCGGCATCGATTGCCCCTTCGGCACGTCCAGCTCCAACAATTAAATGAATTTCATCGATAAAAAGAATGATTTTTCCTTCGCTTTCTTTTATTTTTTGTAAAACAGCTTTTAGACGTTCCTCAAATTCACCCCGAAATTTAGCTCCAGCGATTAATGCTGCCATGTCAAGTTCATAAATAGTTTTATCTTTTAATGAAAACGGAACATCATCTTGAACGATTCTATGAGCAAGCCCTTCAATAATAGCTGTTTTACCTACTCCAGGTTCACCAATTAAAACTGGATTATTTTTAGTTTTACGAGTTAATATTTTAATAATTCGGCGAATTTCTTCATCACGCCCAATTACAGGATCTATTTTTCCGTCACGTGCAGCTTTAGTTACATCGCGTCCAAACTTATCAAGTAGATTAGGATCCTTACTATAATCTGGAAATTGATTTATATTCATATTAATTTACACCTCCATTTTAGCAGTCAACTAATTAAAGTGCTAACCAATTTATATTATATATCTTTTATTATTATTGTCAATTAAAAAAATAATTTATTAAGCAAAATAGCATAATCAATCAGGTGAAAAATATTTTCAAAACATCAAATATTTATTTTTCACTTTATGTAAATTTCAATTGTTAAATAATGTTAATTTTTTTGTTATTTATCTATGAAGAAAGATGCAAATTAGATTACAATATACAATAGAAGATAGAATCAAAAAAGCTTACTTTCGATTTTTAATTGAAAAAAGCATTAATACCATAAATTTTTATTTTAAAAACTGTCTACTTGATATATATTAGTTTATTTTAAAAATACTTTAATCATTATAATAACTTAATATGTTTAACATTAAATGAGTATAAACTTTTTCTTTAAGGGTATTTAGAATATTTATTTTTATGATATTACCCCTTGTATAATTATATTTTACATGAATTTTGTCAAGCAAGAAAACCAAAATAACTTATTAATCATTTATACATTTAATTAATCTTTCATTTTATTTATAGTGTTATGTTAATGCAATAGTTAAATTTCTTAACATGTGTTTTTGTTAACACTATACTAATAAATATAGGCTACAACTAACTAAAATTATCACAATTATACTTTATATTAAATACTTTCTATATCTTTAATTTCTTTGATTGTTTTCTATAATTAAAACCCCAATAATATAATATCGCATATTACTTAATGTAATATGCGATGTTTCATTAACTTTTTTCTTATGCATTTTTTTATCTCTTTTTACCATATATAATACTTCACTTGGATATTCAATCAAAAAATAAATGAATATCCCATTCATCACTTTTATCATCCATTCATGGCATTCAAGGTTTCTATATATTATTTCAGCATCATATGGTAAATAAAAACTATATTTGAATTCCTCAACATATCCCCATAGTTTTTTCATCTATTATTTTAATTGATTCATACCCACACACTATGAAAAATTTTTTTATTCACGTGAGTTAATACTTTGTGTAAGAAGAATCAAATATTCTTTAACTAGAATCCTTTTCGTTTTATTAAATAATTATGTCCAAATTGATTCTCTAGGAGCATCATTAATAGCAATACTTGATATTCATTTGCTAATAGATTACCTGTAACACCTATACTATTTGTTTTTCTAAGGAGTTCTTCATTATCGATCTTTATCTTCATAATTTCTCTCCCTACAATTATGAACTAAAATTTATAACAAAAATATAACTTTAATTATTAAAATATTTTTTATTGATTTATACAGTTACCTTTAATGTAATTACTATACTTAAATTGTTATTCCATATACAAATAGGTAGAAAAAATCATTTTACTTTTCATCATATTAAATTGTATTTCAAAATTCTTTTATTGAAAATATTAATTAAATATTATTTTTGCTCATCATTTATATTATTTTTTTATGTCTAGTCATAATTATGTAGATTCTTTTGTTTATTTTTACTAGGTTTTTAACTAATTATTTTTCTTAAATAATATGACCCTATTTAAAATTTTTTAAATTTTTTTTGAAAAATATAAGCGTTTTTTTAATAAATTACAACTAATTTGTTTTTAAAATTAAATTTAATTCTATTGTTTTATGATTTCTCTATATAAAAAAGACTGTATCAACTCTAAAATGGATACAGTCTTTTTATTTTACACTTTTGCATCTTGGAATTGAGTGGTATACATTTCATAATACATACCACGTTTGGCCATTAATTCTTCATGACTTCCTTGTTCTATTAATTTACCTTGATGGATTACTAAGATTATATCGGCTTTACGAATGGTTTGAAGTCGATGGGCAATAACAAAACTTGTTCGTCCTTTAATTACTTCTTGTATACTACGTTGAATATTAAACTCTGTCCGCGTGTCAACACTTGATGTTGCTTCGTCTAAAATTAGAATTTGAGGATTTGATAGGATTGTTCTAGCAATAGATATTAATTGTCGTTCTCCATGTGAAAAATTAATTCCGCCTTCTTTGACCATTGTATTGTATTTTTGTGGTAATCTTTCAATAATGTCATGAACTTGAGCTAGTTTGGCGGCACGGACAACATCTTCAAATGTTGCATTTGGATTACCATAACGAATATTTTCTAAAACTGTCCCTTTAAATAAGTAAGTGGTTTGTAATACAATGCCAATCATTGAACGCAAGCTATCTTTTGTATAATCATATATACTTCTTCCATCTATTAAAATATCTCCACTGTCGATATCATAAAAACGAGTAAGTAAATTAATTATTGTAGTTTTTCCTGATCCAGTCGGTCCAACAATGGCAATTGTTTGTCCCGGTTTAGCTGTGAAACTAATATCTTTTAATACTGGTGTTCCTGGAATATATGAAAAATTAACATTTTCAAATTCAACTTTACCTTTTGTAGAAGTTAGGATTTCTTTGTCTTCTTCGTTTTGATATTCATGTGGTTCATCAATGATACTAAATACTCGATATCCCCCAGCTATCGCAGCTTGAATAACGTTGAAAATTTGGGCCAAATTGCTAGCTGGACGAGTGAACATTTTTGAATAGTTAGTCATTGATTGGATTTTTCCAACCGAAATAAAACTTTGACCACGTGTAACGTAGAAGAATCCGCCAATAGTTACTAATAGTGTATATAATAAGTTATTCGCCATCCCTACTAATGGATAAGTAAATCCAGAATAGACTTGGGCTTTAAAACCAGCTTTACGAAGTTTCTCATTTTCTTCTTTAAACTTTTCAATCATTACTTGTTCTTGATTATATAGTTTTACTGCTTTTAAGCCAGTAATATTTTCTTTAGTAACTGCATTTACCGCTCCAAGTTGAACTTGAAAATCTCTAAAATGTCTAAAAGCACGAGATGTAATAAAATACATCATATACATAACAAATGGAACAACTGCAAAATTAACTAACGTAAGTTGCCAGTTAGTTATAAACATTAAAATTAGTGATCCAATTAAAGAAAGTATTGAAGAAGCGAATTGTGGAATGGATTGGGATAAAGCTTGATTAATCGTTTCAACATCATTTGTTAAAATACTTAAGATTGCTCCATGGGCATTTTCATCATAGTATTTAATCGGAAGTTTTTGCAGTTTCAAGAATGCTTCTTTTCGAATATCACGAGAAACTCTACTAGATATAAATGACATTACAAATTCTAAAATCCAGTTAGTAATACTAATAACAATACTTGATATGATTAGTCCAATAAAAACAGCCAATATAGCCGCAACATTTATTTCTTTTCCAATATATTTATCAATTACTTCTTGAATAATTAATGGTATTGCTAGATTAAATCCAGAAGTAATTACTACCGTTAAAACGACAAAAAATAACCCAAATGGATATTTTTTTAAATACGACCAAATCCTTTTGATAACTCTTACTTGCTCATCCATTCCAACATCGATAAATCGACTATGTGGTTGGTGAGTTCTTGGTCTACTCATTTAACTCACCTCCAAATTGCGAAATATAGATTTCTTGATAAACTTTACTAGTTTTAAGCAATTGTTCATGTGGTCCATATCCATCTACTTGTCCTTTGTTATTTAATACTAGTATTGCATCACAATCACGAATAGAAGAGATTTTTTGAGCGACTATTAAGGTTGTCATTTTACCACGTAGTTTTTTAATATTATTTTTTATTTTTTCTTCACTTTTGGCATCAACTGCACTTGTAGAATCGTCAAGAATTAAAATTTTAGGTTTTCTAACAAATGCTCTAGCTAAGGAAAGACGTTGTCTTTGACCACCGGAAAGGGAAGTTCCTTCTTGAGTTACCGGAGTATCAAAACCCTTTTCAAATCGGTTAATATACTCATCGGCCACCGCATATTCAGCTGCTTCTTGTAATTCTTCATCAGTTGCATCTTCTTTACCCTGTAAAATATTACTTCTTATTGTCCCCGCAAACACTATCGCTTCTTGAGTAACAAATGAGACTTGTCGACGTAGGGTTTCCAGATCATAATCTTTTACATTAATTCCATCAATTAAAACTTCCCCATTAGTAACATCATATAACCGAGGAATTAATTGAACTAAAGTTGTTTTTCCACTTCCAGTAGAACCAATAATTCCAATAGTTGTTCCTTTTTTAACTTTAAAACTTATATTACTTAAAGTTTTACCTTCACCATTACTTGGACTATTATAATAAAAATCAACATTTCTAAATTCTATATTACCTTCAATTTCTCGTATTATTGGATCATCATTATTTTTAATATCCACTTCAGTTTTAAACACTAAATCAATTCGTCGGGCGCTAATACTTGCTCTAGTTAAAAACATCATAACCATTGACAACATCGATAAACCAAAAATGATGTTCATAATATAAGCAATATAAGCCATAACATCGGCTTTCATATCCAAATTGCCAATATTACCATATATATTGGCATAGTATGCGCCTAAATATAATATTGCCCCAAAAGCAATGTTTGTTATTAAGGTAATATGAGGATTTAACATTGACATAATTTTATGAACACGAACCAAAGTTTTATGATAGTTTTCATTAACTTCATTAAACTTTTCTAAATCTTGATCCATTGTCAAAAAGGTTTTTATCTCTCGTGCGCCTTCAATACTTTCTAGCAATTTTGTATTCAATTCATCCATTCGTTGTTGTAGGCGCATAAAGTGCGGTGCCGCAATACTCAATATCACGATGAAACCAAGCGCCAAAACTGGTACAGTAATCATTATAATTATGAATAAATCTTGGTTAGTTAAATAACTCATTACAATTGCACCTATTAATACTAAAGGAGCACGCAATATTATACGAAAACTCATAGTTATTACTTGTTGAATTTGATTAGTGTCATTAGTAATAACTGTAATTAATTTTCCAGTAGTAATTTGATCAATATTTGAGAAAGAAAGTTTTTGAACTTTTTTAAATAAATCGTTACGAATATCAGCCCCAATACTTTGTCCTAAATATTGGGCAAAGATATTATTTACAACTGTAAAAATTACCGCTACAAGAGCTAAACCAATAATAATTAATCCATTTGTCGTTACATATCCTAAGTCTTTGTTATTTAGCCCTATTCTAACAATTCGATTTGAAAAGAATGGAATAGATAAACCAATAGCGACGTCAATAATCATAAATATAAAAGCCACTATTGCATATTTTATATATTTTTTACTATAAGCTCGTTTGTATAATGAAATTAATGCGCGCATATTTCCTCCCTATTTTCTAGTCATTGATATGATTGTCTATTAATAAGTATCTTAAAAAAAATAATATCACAGTTAAATATCTAAGTCAACAACAATGATTATGACTTTTTATGAAAAAGAAAAAAGTAACTTAAAACTCTTGGTTTTAAGTTACTCTTGTTTAAAAGTAAAAAAATGCTATTGAAATAGCATTCTAACAAGAGGTTTCGTGATGGTGGCTCAGGGCGGAATCGAACCACCGACACAAGGATTTTCAGTCCTTTGCTCTACCGACTGAGCTACTGAGCCAAAAAAATGGCGGTCCCAACGGGACTCGAACCCGCGATCTCCAGTGTGACAGACTGGCATGTTAACCACTACACTATGGGACCGTATGGTTGCGGAGGAAGGATTCGAACCTTCGACCTCCGGGTTATGAGCCCGACGAGCTACCAGCTGCTCCACTCCGCGATATTAATAAATTTACTGGCGGAGGAAGAGGGATTCGAACCCCCGCGTGCTTTCGCACCTCTCGGTTTTCAAGACCGACCCCTTCAGCCAGACTTGGGTATTCCTCCATTATCTATATATATTTACTCGAATCAAAAAGGTGGTGGACCCAGCAGGACTCGAACCTGCGACCAACCGGTTATGAGCCGGGAGCTCTAACCAACTGAGCTACGGGTCCATTGTTTGGTAGCGGTGGAGGGAGTTGAACCCCCGACCTCACGGGTATGAACCGTACGCTCTAGCCAACTAAGCTACACCGCCAGTTTGATTCTAATTGAATCCATATGAAAATGGTGGATCCTATCGGGATCGAACCGACGACCTCCTGCTTGCAAAACAGGCGCTCTCCCAGCTGAGCTAAGGACCCGTTATTTATTTTTATAAATTTATCCGAGAAACTGGTGCCTAGGGCGGGACTTGAACCCGCACAGTATTGCTACCACAGGATTTTAAGTCCTGCGCGTCTACCTATTCCGCCACCCAGGCTTGAAAATGGTGTCTCCGAGACGATTCGAACGTCCGACCCACTGATTAAAAGTCAGTTGCTCTACCTGCTGAGCTACGGAGACTCATATATAACATGGTGCCGGCTGCAGGACTTGAACCCGCAACCTACTGATTACAAGTCAGTTGCTCTACCAATTGAGCTAAGCCGGCGTGGTGGAGAATGACGGGCTCGAACCGCCGACCTCCTGCTTGTAAGGCAGATGCTCTCCCAGCTGAGCTAATTCTCCGCTCAAAAAGTATTATAGCATATAGAAAATCGAAAATCAATAATCTATCAAAATTAATAGAAAGGAGAGGTGGCAACGACCTACTTTTGCAAGGCAGGTGCCTTACTATCATCGGCGCTGAAGTGCTTAACTTCTGTGTTCGAGATGGGAACAGGTGTTTCCACTTCGCTATCATCACCACCCTCTTCTTTCAAAATTAAATAGTATTGTCACTTTAGTAAGGTTAAGTCCTCGATCTATTAGTATCAGTCAGCTAAACACGTCACCGTGCTTACACACCTGACCTATCAACCTCATCATCTCTAAGGGATCTTACCTCTTGCGAGTGGGAAATCTCATCTTGAGGGGGGCTTCACGCTTATATGCTTTCAGCGCTTATCCCTTCCGCACATAGCTACCCAGCGGTGGCCCTGGTAGGCCAACTGGTACACCAGCGGTGCGTCCATCCCGGTCTTCTCATACTAGGGACAGCTCCTCTCAAATTTCCAACGCCCACGACAGATAGGGACCGAACTGTCTCACGACGTTCTGAACCCAGCTCGCGTACCGCTTTAATGGGCGAACAGCCCAAC
>ENA-OWOZ01000055-OWOZ01000055.1-bioreactor-metagenome-genome-assembly--contig:-NODE-55-length-155245-cov-7.284311_pt1 | contig 155245 bp, 140 predicted proteins | sample MGYA00238140_ERZ651804 | MGnify/ENA primary metagenome ERZ651804 (study PRJEB26910, sample SAMN07631232) | bioreactor metagenome | isolation source: Switchgrass digestor | place: USA: Dartmouth...
GTCGTATTGCAGTTGACCGGGTTTTGCCAATCTGTGAACGCTTGGTAAATAGTTATTTGATTGTTGAGAATTGCCATTTTTGCCTGTATAATACAATTAATGATGTTTCTTTCTGGACAGTTTCGGATTAATTAAGGAGGATCTCCCCATGAAAAAACGCGCGGCACTCATTTTAGCGTTCGTCATGCTGACCGGCGTGCTGGCCGGCCTGATGCCCGTCAGCGCGGCGGCGGTTGCGGACTATTACTACAGCATCGCCCCGGTCAGCAGCGGGGCGGGGTACAGCTTCACGATTCCCCTCAAAACGGGCGAGACCGTCAGGGAGGGCAGCTACAGCGGCATCGTGCAGGTGACGCTGGGTACCGGCACCGCCACCGTCATCGGCATCAACAAGGGTAACGTCACCATCGAGGTCACCAAGGACAGCGCAGTGGTCAAGCGTTACCATGTTACGGTGACGGACGCTGGCAGCGGAGCCCTTGAGGATGTTACTTCGGCAAGTGTCGAGGTCTCCATGAAGCTGGGCACCAATTACGACAACGTCTTCACCGGCGAAAAGGTCACCCTGACCGCCGTGGTGAAGAACAGCTCGGGGACCACGCTTTCCCCCAGCAAGCTGCGGTACAGCTGGTCCGTCAGCAGCGGCATTTCCGCGACCATCGCCACCAGCTCCAACGGTTCGGTGGCGACCCTGACGCTGAACAGCGTCCCCTTCGACGAGAAAGGCACAGCGATCAATGTCGAACTCGTCGTGTATGGCGCGAACGGAAGCTCCAAGACGGTCAGTCTCAGCTCCGACGCGGTGACCGATAAGTTCAAGGTCTACAAGTCCAACGGCCAGGCGCTGGCCAGCGGCGTGAAGGCCTACTGCGGCAAGGTGGTCTACACCTATCTCGACAGGGACAATGGCAACGCCCCCATCAGCAACCCCGCTTCCATCGGCACGGTGGCCGAGTTCACCAATCTGGGCAGGACCTACACCGCGCCCGTGGGCCGCTCCGTGGGCATGGTGCACTACATGGCGGATGCCGCCCCGAGGACGGTCACCTTCTATCCCGGCAGCATCATGACCTATAACATCGTCGCCGGCATCAAGAAGGGCAGGGGTTCCTCCACCGGAACGGGGACCGGCACTTCCAGCGGGTACGGCTTTTTGACCCTCCCGAACGGTTACACCATTATCGAGTCCATCGAGGCCGCCAACAACCTGGCCATCATGAAGCCGGGCGACACCCAGCAGATCACCACCGCGATGCTGGGCGGCGTGCCCCCGACGGCGCCGCTGATGAGCTATAGAATCGCCGACCCCGCCATCGCCACGGTGTCCTCCACCGGCCTGATCACCGCGCTGAAAACCGGCGCCACCATGCTGGAGGTTTACTGCAACAACCAGAAGGTGATCTACAAGTACCTGTTCGTGCTGGATGACGCGGACGAGGTGAAGGAGCCCGAGGGCCTGGTCATCAAGACCTCCACCGTCACCCGCACCCTTGCCACCCAGAAGAACGTGAAGTTCCGCATCAAGGCGGACAATATCACCTTCAACGGCAAGAAGATCGCCCACAGCAAGCTGGAGTGGTCCTCCAGCAAGACCTCCGTCGCCACCGTGGACCAAAACGGCTACGTCCGCATCAGGGCGAAGGGCACCTGCTACATCTATGCCACCTACACCGACGCCAACGGCGAGGAGCACACCGCCCGCTTCAAGGTCGTCGTGAAGTAACCGAAAAACCCTTGCGAAAAAAGGCGAAACGGCTCTGCCGTTTTGCCTTTTTCTGCATGAGCGCGCCGGTATTCCGGCGTCTCCCGGCATAACACGGCATGCTGCGCGGCAGTCTGATGGCGGTTCAGTCTGTACGCCTGTTCCCGGCTGCAAAACAGCGGGATGCAGGCGTTTCAAGCGCGCGCAGAAAAGGCGCACTTTTTGACCTGCGAACGGGCAAAGAGATTCGCAGGCTTCAGGCCGCTCTTGCAGCCGCCATAAGCAAACGGATGACCAGTCATTAGAAACCTTTGCCGCCTGTTTGCGGTTTGTGCGGCATTTTCGCGATAAACCGCGCACAGGCGGGAAAGGACTAACCAAAAAGGCGGAACATGGCGGGCCGGCGGGAAGGATTGCCAATTCTGCGCGGCTGGGTGTATAGTATGGGCAAACACACATATCCATTCGAGTAAAGGAGCAGCCTTGGAACTTTCGTGGGAAAAGCTTTCCGCCGCCGTGGCGCAGTGCCGGCGGTGCAGGCTGTGCGCGACCCGGACGAATACCGTGCTGGGCGAAGGCTCGCCGAGAAGCGGCATCATGTTCGTGGGCGAGGGGCCGGGAAGGGAGGAGGACCTTTCCGGAAGGCCTTTCGTGGGCGCGGCCGGTCAGCTGCTGGACAGGATGATCGCCGCCATCGGCCTGAAGCGGGAGGATGTGTACATCGCGAACATCGTCAAGTGCCGCCCGCCCAGCAACCGCGAGCCCGAAGCCAGCGAAGCGCTGAGCTGCCTGCCGTTTCTGCGGGCGCAGTTTCTGCTGGTGACCCCCAAAATCATCGTCTGCCTGGGGGCGACGGCGGCGAAGTACGTGTATGACGAAAACGTGCGCATCACCAGGGACAGAGGGGCTTTCGTCAGCAAGAAGGGCGTGTGGATCATCCCCACCTACCACCCGGCGGCGCTTTTGCGCGACCCGTCGAAAAAGCGGGACGCCTGGACGGATTTTCAGGCCGTGCGGGACAAGCGCCGGGAACTGATCGAAAAGGGCCTTCTTCAGGATTTCGAAAGAACGTAAAACGCGGGGGACACGCCCCTTTCAGTGGAACATACCGTCATCCGAAAGGAGAACGAGCCAATGCTGTTTCGCACATGCGCCGGAGGCGTCGTCTTTTACGGGGATTCGGTGCTGCTGCTTCAGAACGAGAAGAACGAGTGGGTGCTGCCCAAGGGGCTTGTGCGGCCAGGCTTTCTGGCGCAGGAGGTGGCAATCTCCCGGGTGAGCGCGGAGGCCGGCGTTCAGGCGGAGATCCTCGGCGTCGCCGGCCAGACCAGCTACGAGTTTTACTCCATCACACGCCAGAAGCCCGTCTGCAACGAGGTGACGTGGTTTATCATGCGCGCCGCCAGCGGCAAAAGCGCCCCCAGCGAGGCGGAAGGCTTCAAGGACGGCGGATTCTTCCCCATGCCGGGCGCGCTGAAGCGGGTGACCTACTCCCAGGACCGGGCGCTCATCGCCTCGGCCTGGGAGCGGTATCAAAAACTTCAGTCCCAGCGCTGACGGCTTGCCGGACTTCGGAGCCTTTCCAATTCTTATTCAGCATTTCTTAAGTCATCAATTAGCGCCCTCCCTTGCGGCAGAGCGCCATATGAGTTCCAGTGACAGGTTGTTCGTTGCTTCGCAGCTTCGCTTACGAACCGCCGGTCGCCCAGCCCGTCCGTATGGAGGCGATACGGTTCGGCTCCGCTTTCCACCGGCTCTTTCCTGCGGGTCCCGCCGTTAGAATGCAACAGAACTATTGCGCTGTGGCGCACTTTGACCTCGTTCTCCGCCTTGGCTGCCCCGGGAACGATACCGGCAGGGCCGAGCGGCGCAGCGTGCCCATTGCGCTTGCTGTCTTCGGACGTTCCGTCACGGTGTATGAGGAATCCACCGGCAGAGGCCTGACCACCGGCCTTTTTGCTCTTTTTGCTTCTCTACGTCTTTTCTGAATTTTGACATCGGGAAGTGTTATTATGGCGAGGGTCGTGATAAACAGACGGCCAAGCCGGTCCGCATGTCATCCATGTGCCGCCATCCAGCTGCCGGATGCAATTCCTGACCCAACAATATCATACTGCAGGATGTTTTCATCATCTGACAATATGCGGAAAAGACCGAAGGACAAATCCTTCGGTCTTTTGCTGACAGATGTTTAATCCGCGAAGCTCAGCTGGCGGGTGAAGCTCTGGGCCAGCACGTCCTCGGGGATGTGGGCGAGCAGTTCGCCAATGCCCCTGCGGTCGTGGATGCGGCGCACCGTTTCGGCAAACAGCGGCGCGGCGGAAATGATGCGGATCTTGTCCGTCCTGCCTTCGAAGGGGCAGCGGACGGTGTCCGTCGCCACGATGAACTCGATGGGGCTGGCCTCGATGCGCTTCAGGCCCTCCTCCTTGAGCATCATATGGGTCAGGGTGCAGAAGATGCGCTTTGCGCCCTTGGCCTTCAGGGCGTTGGCCACGTCCACCAGCGTGCCGCCGGAGATGGTGAAATCGTCCACAATGAGGCAGTTCTTGCCCTCCACGTCGCCGATGACGGTCATGATCTTGGCGTTCTCGTCGTGCCCGGTGCGCACCTTGTCGCCGATGGCCACGGGCACGCCCAGCTCGTCCGCGAACGCCCGGGCGTTCTTGGCAAAGCCTCCGTCCGGCGAGACGACGACGGTGTCGTCGTCGATGAGCCCGGCGCGCTTGACGTACTCGCACAGCAGCGTGCGGGCGTAAAGGTGGTCCAGAGGCTTGCGGAAGAACCCCTGCACCTGGGGGCTGTGCAGGTCCATGGTGATCACCCTGTCCGCCCCGGCCACCTCGATGCAATCCGCGCACACCCGGGCGCGGATGGACACGCGGGGCTCGTCCTTCTTGTCGCCCTTGGCGTAGCCGAAAAAGGGGATGATGGCGGTGACGGAGTTGGCGCTGGCGCGCTTGAAGGCATCCAGCCAGAACAGCAGTTCCACGAACTCGTTGTTCGGGTCCTCGCCGATGGGCTGAACGAGATACACGTCCTTGTCGCGTATGGTTTCGTTGATGCGGACGAAGATGTTGTTGTCCGAAAAACGGATGGTCTTCGAATCGCCAAGGGGGACGCCGAGATACTCGCACATCTTGGTCGCAAAACTGCGTCCGGTCGAACCGGCGAAAATTCTGATTATGCCGCTGCCCTCTGCGCTCATTGGGAAAAACCTCGCTTTTGCTGTCGTAGCCTGTCGGCTCATCCTCTGTATTTTATTACAGATTTCACAAGGATACAAGCTTGCGCCAGTCGGCCGGCGCCTTACTGCCGGTCTTCGCCCTGCTTTTCCGCAACTTTGCGCAGAAAGCGCTCCGCCTGCACGGCCACCCGCCTGTGACGCGCGCGGCCGATTTCGCCCCGCTCGTCCGAAGCGGTGATCTCAAAGGTGAAGTGGTTGCCGGAGGCCTCCACCAGCGTCGCCGTCGCCGAAACCGCCATGCCGAGGGGAGTCGGGGCGACGTGCTCCACCGAGATAAAAGCGCCCACCGTGGTGGCGCCTTCCGGCAAATAGCCGGACAGCGCGTTCACCGCCGCGTTTTCCATCAACGCCACCAGCGCGGGCGTGGCAAAAACGGGCAGGTCGCCGCTGCCCATGGAGCGGGCCGTGTCGTCCTCGGTGACGGTGAGGATGCTGCGGCCTACCAGGCCGGGTCGGATATCGTCCATGAAGATTGCCTCCAAAGCGCATAATATGGTATATTAAATTTACCGCATACCGGGTTTTCGTGCAACTGCGCGGGCTGGAACCCACATGGGACTTGACACGAAGGGCCTGCGATCCTATAGTGTTGTATAGACAGGTATTTAGCAACTCTCCTATCACGACCGACAGATTCTTTAAGGAGGACTACCCATGAAAATCGCAATCGGATGCGACAAGCTCGGCGTTGATCTCAAGAACAAGCTTATCTCCGTTTTCTCGGAAAAGGGACATGAGTTTACGGATTTTGGCGTAGGGTCCTGCGAGGACGTGGACTATCCCGAAATCGGCAAGGCTGTGGCGGAAGCCGTCGCGGACAAGAAGTTCGACCGCGGCATTCTGATCTGCGGCACCGGCATCGGCATGTGCATCACCGCCAACAAGGTCAAGGGCGCTTATGCCGCCGTCTGCCATGACCTGTATTCCACCCAGCGCTCCATTCTTTCCAACAATGCCAACATCATGTGCATGGGCGCTCTGGTCATCGGACCCGCCACCGCGGAGGCGCTGACCGAGGTGTGGCTGGGCCTCACCTTCAAGGACGGCCGCTCCACCCCCAAGATCAAGAAGATCTACGCGATGGAAGAGGAAAAATACGCTTAAAGGAGCCCGATATGGACGCTAAGCTCAAGGATTCCGTCGAGTACAGGGCGTATATGATCCGCCGCCACATCGTGGAAACCTGCGCCCGCCGCGGCGACGGCCACGCCGGCCCGTCGCTCTCCTGCGCGGACATTGTGGCGACCCTGTACTTCGCCGTGATGAACTTCGACCCCAAGAACTACAAAGACCCGGACAGGGACCGCTTCCTGCTCTCCGCCGGGCACAAGTGCCTCGCGCTGTACGGCGCCTTCGTGGAACTGGGCCTTTTGGACAAGGCCGTGCTGGACGAGACCTACAACGCCCTGGGCACCATCGTCCCCGGCCATCCGGACGCGAAAAAGATCCCCGCCATTGAGTTCTCCACCGGCAGCCTGGGCCACGGCCTGCCGCTGGCCTGCGGCATCGCCCTGGGCGCGAAGAAGCTGGGCAAGAGCTTCAAGACCTTCGTGCTGATGGGCGACGGCGAGCAGGGCGAGGGTTCCGTCTGGGAGGCGGCCTCCTTCGCCGCCGCCAAGGGGCTGGACAACATCGTCGCCATTGTGGACAACAACGGCCTGCAGATCAACGGCACCAACGACGAGGTCTGCTGCCCCACGCCCATCGGCGAGCGTTACAGGGCCTTTGGCTGGAGCGTCGTCGAGGTCAACGGCCACGACGTGGCGGAGCTCTACCACGCGCTCACGAACTGCCCCGTCAAGGCCGGCAAGCCCACCCTCATCGTGGCGAAGGACATCAAGGGCAAGGGCATTTCCTTCATGGAGAACAACATCAAGTATCACCACTGGAACCCCGGCAAGGAAGAGGGCGACAGGGCCATCGCCGAGCTGGATGAGTACGGAAAGAGGTGGCAGGCATGAGCAAGCGCGACCCACGCAAGGTATTCGGCGAAACCCTGCTGGAACTGGGCAAGGAGAATGAAAAGGTTCTCGCCCTTTCCTGCGACTCTGCCGCCGGCTCCGGCATGAGCCCCTTCATCACCGCCTTCCCCGACCGTTACGTGGAATGCGGCATCAGCGAGCAGACCGGCATCGACGTGGCGGTGGGCCTCGCCCTGGTGGGTTACAAGCCCGTGATTTCCGCCATCGCGCCCTTCATCACCTACCGCTGCTACGAGCAGATCCGCAACGACGTGGGCTACGCCAAGGCGAACGTCGTCATCGCCGGCTCTTCCTCCGGTTTGCAGCAGGCCACGCTGGGCAGCTCCCACCAGGCGGTGGAGGACATTGCCGTGCTGCGCGCGGTGCCCAACCTCGTGATCCTCAACCCCGGCGACCCCTATGAGGTGGACATGGCCCTGCGCCAGGCAGTGGCGTACAACGGCCCTGTGTACATCCGCATGCCCCGCGCCGCAGTGGAGGACAATCCCTATCCCGCCGGCGAAGGCTTTGAAATCGGCAAAGCGTACGTGCTGCGCAAGCCCGCGAAAATCACCCTCATCGCCACCGGCATGATGACCGCCCAGGCCCTCGCCGCGGCGGACGTGCTGGCCGAGAAGGGCGTCGAGGCGGGCGTGGTAAACGTCCCCACCCTGAAGCCCATCGACAAGGAGACCGTCCTTGCCGCCTGCAGGGCCAGCGAGTACGTGTTCACCGTCGAGGAGCACATCACCGAGGGCGGGCTGGGCTCCATCGTCGCCGAGCTGATGGCGGAAGAAGGCGTCACCGCCAAGCTGACCCGCTTCGGCATCCCCGAGGGCGCATCCCTGAACGGCCCGTACTTCGAGCTGGTGGACGCCCACGGCCTCAGCGGCGCGAAGATCGCCGAAAGGGTGCTCGAACGCATCAAGTAAATTTCAGATTTTGGATCTGCATAGGTTCAAAACCCCCCTCGGGCGGGCGGTGCGCATAGCCGCCCGCCTTTTTTCTTTTGGATTATCTGTTGCATGGCATTTCACAGGATGGAATCCCGAAAGCACTTCATGCGCGCAATCCCGCCTTTGGGGAAACGGAAATGCGTTTGCCGGATGGCCGGTGTAAGGGGGCAGCAAAAGAATGATGACCAAACAGCCCAAACAGGGCGAAGGCGTTGCTTCATGGGGATGCAGGCAGGCGGGGCCCAGTGAAACGGCTGTGCCGGCTCCTGCCAATGCGGAACATCTCGACGGCAGACTGCTCACGTTCACTGAGCCTGACTGACGGCAAGGCGATGCAGCCGGAAGGGGGGGGCGCCGCAGCGGCTCCCTCCAATTGCGAAACGCCCTATGAAGGAGTGCCGAGCCGCGCTTTTCCCGCGCCTGCTGGATTGCCAAAAGCTGTTGCCGAAGGCGGAAGAGTGACAGCTAGTCTTGCAGAGTATGGAACGACTCCGCGGCGCAACATTGGATGCGCTTTTTCGGCGCATGCCTTTGCGAAGGGGCGGCGAAGGAAGGTGCATCGCATACTTCTGAAGACCACCCCAAACCCCAATCCCTGGCGGCATACGTCATACGCCGGGAAATGATGCCCCAGAGGTCTGCGGCAAACCCCTCGCTTATGTGCCGCACGGAATACACGAAAAACTGCCCCCCAAAAGCAGGAACCGCGCCCCTTTCGGGGCGCGGTTTCGCGCTGTTGCGTCCGTTATGCTATTCGGTCTTGCCTTCGCCGCCGTCCTTCGGACCCGTTTCGGAATCGCTTCTGCCTTCCCCGGCGGGCGCGGAGAGTTCCGGCTTTTCGCTGCCGTTCAGCTCTTTTTCCAGGGCGGTGGCGGGGCTGTCCGGCAGGGGCTCGCCCTTCATCAGCAGCTCGAACTGCTCGCCGTCCAGCTTCTCGCGCTCCATGAGCGCCTGGGCGACGCGGTGCACCGCGTCGGCGTTCTCGGTGAGCAGCCGCTCCACCAGGGCGTAGGCCTCCTCGATGATGGCGCGGATCTCCTCGTCGATGAGGGAGGCGACCTCTTCGCTGTAGTTCCGGGCGTGGGCGAAGTCCTTGCCCAGGAACACCTCCTGGTCGCCGCCCAGGAAGATGGGCCCCAGCCGCTCGCTCATGCCGTACTCGGTGACCATCTTTCTGGCGAGTTCGGTGGCGCGCTGCAGGTCGTTGTAGGCGCCGGTGCTGATGTCCCCGATGAAGAGCTTCTCGGCGACGCGGCCGGAAAGCAGCATGGCGATGGTGTCCTTCAGCTTGGACTGGGCCATGTGCTGGGTTTCCTTTTCGGGCAGGGTCATGGTGTATCCCGCCGCGCGCCCGCGCTGGATGATGGAAATCTCGTGCACCGGGTCGCAGTTGGGAAGGAGCTTCGCGATGACGGCGTGGCCGGTCTCGTGGTAGGCGGTGATGCGCTTGTCCTCCTCGGTGATGACGCGGCTGCGCTTCTCCGGGCCGGCGATGACGCGGGTGATGGCCTCCTCGACCTCCTCCATGCCGATGACGCGCAGCTTCTTGCGCGCGGCGAGGATGGCCGCCTCGTTCAGCATGTTCTCAAGGTCCGCGCCGGTGAAGCCCGCGGTGCGCTTGGCGAGCAGCTTCAAATCCACGTCGTAGCCCAAGGGCTTGTTTCTGGCGTGGATGCGCAGGATCTCCTCGCGGCCCTTGACGTCCGGCGCGCCCACGGTGATCTGCCTGTCGAACCTGCCGGGGCGGAGCAGGGCGGGGTCCAGAATGTCCGGCCGGTTGGTGGCGGCAATGACGATGATGCCCGCGTGGGGGTCGAAGCCGTCCATCTCCACCAGCAGCTGGTTGAGCGTCTGCTCGCGCTCGTCGTGCCCGCCGCCGAGGCCTGCGCCGCGGTGACGGCCCACGGCGTCGATCTCGTCGATGAAGATGATGGCGGGCGCGGTCTTTTTGGCGGTGTTGAACAGGTCACGCACGCGGGAGGCGCCTACGCCCACGAACATCTCCACAAAGTCGGAGCCGGAGATGGAGTAAAAGGGCGCGCCCGCCTCGCCGGCGACGGCCTTGGCGAGTAAGGTCTTACCCGTTCCGGGAGGGCCCATGAGCAGCACGCCCTTGGGCACCCTTGCGCCCATTTCGGTGAAGCGGCGGGGGTTCTTCAAAAACTCGACGATTTCGGCAAGCTCTTCCTTTTCCTCGTCCGCGCCGGCCACGTCCTTGAAGGTGATCTTGTTGGTGTCACCGGTGACCATGCGCGCCTTGGACTTGCCGAAGGCGTTGATGCTCTTGCCGCCGCCCTGCTGCTGCATCATGACGTACCACAAAAACGCCGTGGCGCCGAACAGGATCAGGTAGGGCACCAGGCTCCAGAAGCTGAACTCGGAAGGCTGGCGGTAGTCCAGCTGGAAGCCGTAGTCCAGCGCGGAAATGTCCGCCGGGGTCTTGCCGGACTGCTCCGCGATAATGGCGGCCAGGTCCTGCTTCAGGATTTCGTAGGAGGGCACGTAGGCCGTGAACTCCCGCCTGTTTGGCAGATTGTCCATGGTCAGCGTTGAGCCTGTGTAGATGCCCGAAAGCTCGGTTCCCGTCAGCACGACGCCGGCGACGTTGCCGTCCCTCACCTCCTGGAGGAACTCCTCGTAGGAAAGCTGGTCGACCGCGTTGGCGACGCCCATCCCGAAGCGGGATGCCATGAATACGATGGCGGCAATCATCAAGAGGTAGATGACGATTGTCCGTATGTTGCGTTTCTTCAAAATATAGAAATCCTCCTTGGGGTATACAGCGTCTTACATTGTATCATCATAAGCACCTGCGGCACAAGACCAGCGGCGCCAAAGCATTAAATACCAGCGCCACCTGTCCTGCGCGGCGAACCAAGTGACGGGAAGCAACGCCTTGATGCCGAAGGGAGGATTCGCCGCGCGGCGGCGCCTGCAGAAAGCGGCGCTTTTTGCCCCGTTTTGCCAGAGCGCAAAAAAGCGGCGGCCGGTGATGAGCCGGCGGCGCTGGGCGCGCTCCGCCCGCGGCGCAAAGGCGCGGGACGGACCGGAGAACTGTCAGTCCGTGTAAAGTTCCGGCTTGAGCACGCCGATGTATTCGAGGTTGCGATACTTCTCGGCATAATCCAGGCCGTATCCCACCACAAACTCGTCCGGGATCTCAAAGCCGCAGTAGTCCGGCTGAATGTCCGCCACGCGGCGCTCGGGCTTGTCGAGCAGGGCGCAGATCTTCAAACTGGAGGGGTCCCTGGCGGAGAGCATCTCGGTGAGATACGCCAGCGTCTGGCCGGAGTCCATGATGTCCTCCACGATGAGCACGTCCTTGCCGAAGATGTTGATGTCCAAATCCTTCCGGATCTGGACGACGCCGGACGAAGAACGGGAGTTGCCGTAGCTGGAAATCGACATGAAGTCGATCTGAACCTGACGGTTTATCTTGCGGATGAGGTCGGCAAAAAATACGGAAGCGCCCTTGAGGATGCAGACCACCACCAGCGAGTCGCTGTCTTCGTAGTCCTTGGTGATCCTGTCCGCCAGCTCCTTTACCTTGGCGCTGATTTCTTCCTTGCTGATCAGAATGCGTTGAATGTCGTCGTGCACGGGTCAATCCTCCATCTGTTGACAATGTTGAATCTATGTAAACTCATTACGCTAACCAGTTCAAAGCCGGGCTCAGCCGCCGCTGCGGGGTGAAAACCGCAAAAAGAGCACCGTGTCCTCCCCCCGCACCACGGCGCGCTCGCTGATGCCCGCGCCGACCACCCAGAGGACCTCGCCGCCCAGGGCGATGACGGGGAGACTCCGGTCCTCGCGGGGGATTTTTCTGTCAATATAGTATTCCTTCAGCTTCTTTCTGCCCGGCGCGCCCAACGGGTGAATCACATCCCCGGGCTTTCTGGGGCGCACCACGGCGCACCGCACGCTGTCCGGCGAGACGTAGCAGGAAAGCGGCGAGTCGGGCACAAGGCTCTTAGGCCGGGGAATGCGGGACGCCGTCAGCACGCCCAGAGGCGTCTGCGTTTCGCCCTCCGTATTGAGGGGCACGCAGTAGTCCGGCAGATCCTGCGCTATTTCTGCGCGGCCGATGGTCAGCACGCCGTAGTCGACCTTCGCCAAAAAACCCTTCGGCAAATCGACGGACGCGCCGGTGGATGCGGCGCAAATGGCGCGCAGCGCGTCCACGTGGCGCAATGCCAGGTCGGCATGCAGCCCCCGGGATGCGGCGTACAGGCGCAGCACCCGCCCGCTGACCGCCCTGGGCAGGGCATTCACCGCCTCGCAGCGGATGCCTTCGCCCTGCCGGGCGCGCTGGAGCTCCTTTTCCGCCCAGGCGCACAGGGCGTCGTCATCCTCCGCGATCAGCTGCGCGGCGCGGCACACGTTCTGCGCGTAGGCGGGGTTGATCTTCTTGAACTCCGCGTCCAGAGCGCGCAGGCGGTTGCGGGAATGGCAAGGGTCGGCGTTGGTTTCGTCCTGCACATACGGCAGGGAATGGGCGGAAAGGTAATTCAGAATCTCCGCCTTGGAAACAAAAAGCAGCGGCCTGATGACGTTTGCGCGCAGAGGCCGCATCGCGCGAAGGCCCGCAGATCCGGCCCCGCGAAGGAGGTTCAGCAGCACCGTTTCCGCCTGGTCGTCCCGGTGGTGGGCGACGGCGATGCGGTACGCGCCCGCCTTTCGCGCGGCGCCCTCCAAAAAAGCATAGCGGGCAAACCTTGCCGCTTCCTCCAGGGACTGCCTGCGCTGGCGGGCCAGAGCCGGGCAGTCCACCTTCTGGGAAAAGAAGGGCACGCCCCACGCGTCGCAGATGCTTTTGCAGAACGCCTCGTCGGCGTCGGCGGCTTCGCCGCGGATGCCGTGGTTCAGATGCGCGGCGCAGACGGAAAAGCCCAGCTCCTTCTGCAGGGCGAGAAGCCCGTGCAAGAGAGCCACGGAGTCCGCGCCGCCGGATAGTCCGACAAGCACCCTGCTGCTGTTTGGAATCAGCCTGCCGTCCACCACGGCGGACCGCAGCTTGACAAGCAGGGGGTGGTTCATGGCTTTCCTCCGGATTGCCGAACTGCCTTCGGCCGCTTGATATCCTATATCTTATTACACGCGGCGCGGCCGTTCAAGTACGAAAATATTCACGCTTGACAACCGGGCGCAACTCGGTTATAATTCTACTTGCGCTCGGAAAGAGCGAATACGTCGCGGGGTAGAGCAGTCTGGTAGCTCGTCGGGCTCATAACCCGGAGGTCGAGTGGTTCAAATCCCTCCCCCGCAACCAATCTGGAGCGTTGGTGTTTTCGGATATCGGCGCTCCAGTTACGTGGCGGCGTAGCTCAGCTGGCCAGAGCATTCGGTTCATACCCGGAGTGTCACCTGTTCGAATCAGGTCGCCGCTACCACAAACCCGGAAAACGCGTTTTCCGGGTTTTTTCTTTTTGGCGGCGCGCTCCGCTCTGCGGGTTACTTCCTCGTCTGCGCCAGTGCGCTGCCCGCAACGCTCTTCGATTTGCTGCCGTACCTGCCGTCCCGCAGGATTTCGGACGCCTTGGCCGCCACCTGCTTGCTGGTCTGCTTTTTGTTGGCCATGTTATCGCCTCCTTTTTTGAATGCTTATTGCGTTCAAAGTATACAAAATATGGCGATAAACGTCAAGCTAACACACAATATGTTGTTGAACAAGCGTTTGCGGCGGGCGGGGGATGCTCTGCGGGCATAAAAAACAGTGCCCGATGAAGCGGGCACTGTACCGCAAATCGCGGCTTTGGTTATGCGGGCGTGTAGTAGATCTTTCCGGTGGCCTCTGCCGCAGAGGTGAATCCCTCGGAGTTCTCGATGGTGAAGGACGTGGAGCCTACGGGAAGCGGGTTGGCGCCGCCGGAAAGCGCGAAGCAGACGGTCTGCTCCAGCGTGTCCTCGGTGATTTCGGCGTAGAAGTAGAGGGTGGAGTTGGCCTTGTAGGTGATCTCGGACGTGTTGGTGAAGACCACCGTCAGAATACCCTCTTCGCCGAGGTCGGAGTCAAACGGGGTTCCGTTGTTGATACTGACGGGAATATCCACGAAGTTGCACCTCTTTCTGGTTTTTTTTAAAGCGGTACCGCCTCAGTACAATGTATTCCATATATGCGGAGCTGTGCACATTTCACCCGCTGATGGATATGATGAACTGAGGTGAAACCCATGAATGCATACGACGTGATCTGTGAATCCTTCTGCGCCTGCCCGTGCTGCGGACTGCCCGCTGCGCAGGGGGACAGGATTGTTCTGGGGCGGGGCGCAGCGGTCTATCTGTACCCGAAGATTCCGCCCCTTCCGGGCCTGCAGAACCTGAAGAAAGCGAGTTTGTACCTTTTCAAGCTGCCGGTTTGCCGGAACCGTCCGATCGAGCGATGCCGGTTCTGGGCGGCCCCCCTGCTGGATTTTTACACCGCATGCTGCCCCGCCGGCACGCCGCCCCGCGTCCACCGGAATCTGCGCGCGGATTTTACGGACGATCCGTCCCGCTGCGTGCTGGAGGCGGACGTCACCGCCATCGCCCAGGCGTGGCTGAATGGCGAAGTGGAAAACCGGGGGCTGATGCTGTCCGGCGCTGGGTGTTGCCGCGTCTCCTGCGCGTCCCACCGGTGCGAGATGGCGTACATGCGTCCCACGCTGCGGCTGTTCACCGAGGACACGGTGCTCTGCCAGCCTTTGCGCGCCATGGACTGCATCGTGACGACGCATTGACAAACGCCAAGTCTCGAACCAAGTTTGAAACGCAAAAACGCCGCCCCAAGGGGCGGCGTCACGCTTTGGAAAGGGCTTATTTCTTGATCCAGTTGCTGGCGCGTTCCACGGCGCGCTTCCAGCCGTCCATCAGCTCGTCGCGCTGCTCCTTGGTGAGCCGCGGCTCAAACCGCTTTTCCACCTGCCAGTTTTCCGAAACCTCGTCCACCGAGGCGAAGAACCCGGTGGCGAGTCCTGCGAGGTACGCGGCGCCCAGGCAGGTGGTCTCGGTGATCTTCGGGCGCTCCACGGGCACGCCCAGAATGTCCGCCTGGAACTGGCAGAGGAAGTCGCTCTTTGCGCCGCCGCCGTCCGCGCGCAGGGCGGTGATCTGCATGCCGGTGAACTCCTCCATGGAGCGGAAGGCTTCCGCCACCTGGAAGGCCATGCATTCAAGAGCCGCGCGGCAGATGTGCGCCTTGGTGGTGCCGCGGGTGATGCCGATGATGGTGCCGCGGGCGTAGGGGTCGCCATAGGGCGCGCCCAGGCCGTTGAAGGCGGGCACGAAGTACACGCCGCCGTTGTCCTCGACGGTGTTGGCCAGCTTTTCGCACTCGGCGGCCTCGCTGATGATGCCCAGGCCGTCCCTCAGCCACTGGATGGCCGCGCCGGACACGTTGGCCATGCCCTCGATGCCCCACTGCTGCATGCCCTTCGGGCCGCACAGGCCGATGTTGAAGCAGCCGCCGCCGGCGCCCTTGGGGGTTTCGCCGGTGTTGAGGATCATGAAGGAGCCGGTGCCATAGGTGTTCTTGATCATGCCGGGCTTGACGCAGGCCTGGCCGAAGGCCGCGGCGGACTGGTCGCCCGCGATGCCGGCGATGGGCACTTTCGCGCCGAAGAACTCGTTGGGGTCGGTGTAGGCGAAGATTTCGGAGGAGGGGCGGATCTCAGGCAGGATGGAGCGCGGGATGCCCAGCTCCTGCAGGATGCCCTCGTCGTAGTCCATGGTGTGGATGTTGAACAGCAGCGTGCAGGATACGTTGGAATAGTCCGTCACATGGGCCGCGCCGCCGGACAGCTTCCAGACCATCCAGCTGTCCACCGTGCCAAAGATGACGTTGCCGGCGTCCACTTCCGCCTTGACTTCGGGCAGGTTCTTCAGCACCCATTCGATCTTGGGCGCGGCGCAGTTGGTCACGATGATCATGCCCGTGCGCTCCACGATGCCCTTGCCGTCCTTGGCGATGAGCTCGTCGCAGCGCCCGGCGGTGCGGATGTCCTGCCACACGATGGCGGGGCAGACGGGCCTGCCGGTGCGCCTGTCCCAGAACACCGTGGTCTCGCGCTGGTTGGTGATGCCGATGGAGTCGATGTCGTTCGGGTCGATGCCGCCCTTGTCCAGCGCTTCCTTGACGACGCGCATGGACACGTCGTAGATTTCCTGGGGGTCGTGCTCCACCCAGCCGGGCTGCGGGAAGTACTGTGTGAACTCGCTGTAAGCGGAGGAGACGATATTCGCCTTGCGGTCGAAGACGATGGCCTTGGTGCCGGTGGTGCCCTGGTCGATGCCGAGAACGTATTTGCCCATGGTTCCCTCCTGATGCGCGTAATGGATAGAGTTTTCACAGAATTGATAATTCGGAATAGCGCGGTTAAAATTATTCTACAGGTTTCAGCGGTAACGGTCAATACCGTGCGGGAAATAAAGGGAACATCTGCGTGAAAATCACACGCCGCGCGGTTATGCCCCGTTTGGCGCATTGCATTCACCGGCAAAAGCTGTTAAGATACAAGGCACACACAGGGTGTGCGGTTCACAGGCACACGGATGCCGCGAAAAGCGGCCAACTGCGCGACCAGACGAAACGAGGGCGACATGAACAGCATCGCATATGTGAACGCAAACGTGATCCCCATGGAAAACGGCGAGCGCCATGCGGCGGTCTTCATTCACAACGGCATCGTCGCCGCCGTCGGAAGCGACGACGTCATCGCCGCCGCGGCGAGGCAGGCGGGCGTCACGCCCATCGACGCGAAGGGCGCCACCATCCTGCCGGCGTTTTTCGACGACCACGTGCACGTGATGATCACCGGTCAGAACGCCTCCGGCGTGGACCTGTTTGACGCGGGCAGCGTCGAGGGGGTCCTAAGGCTTCTGAAGGAAAGGGAGAAAACCCTTCCCGAGGGGCAGTGGGTGTTCGGCAAGCGGCTGGACGAAAGCAGGCTGGCCGAGGGCCGCCCGCCGACGATGCGGGAGCTGGACGCGATAGCGCACCCCGTGTTTCTGTCCGACCGCGGCGGGCATTACACGGTGGTGAACGCCGAAGGGTACCGGCTTTTGGGTATCTCGGACGACACGAAGGGCGTGCGAAAAGGCGCAGACGGCCTTCCCAGCGGCAGGCTGCAGGACGAGGCCAACGCCCAGTCACGGGCGCGCTTTCTGAACACCTGGAGCGAGGAGCAGCTGCGCGACGCCGTGCGTTACACCGCAAAGCTCGCGGTTTCCAAGGGCATCACCACCATCAACGCCGTGGAGGGCCTGGGCAGCGAGGCGGACGGGGATGTGGACCGGCTGCTGGCCATGGCGGAGGAACTGCCGCTGGACGTAAAGATCTTCTGGAGCACCACGGACGTCAGCAAGATCGTCGCCCGGGGGCTGGACACCTGGGGCGCGGACATCCTGCTGGACGGTTCCATCGGCTCCCGCACGGCAGCGTTTTCCGAAAAGTACGAGGACGCGGACACCTGCGGCTACCTGAACTACACCGACGAACAGGTGGAGGAGTGGGTGGAGCAGGCGGTGGTGCGGGACCTTTGCATCTCCTTCCACTGCATCGGCGAACTTGCCATCCGCCAGGCGCTAAACGCCATGGAAAAGGTGCTGAGCCGGCACCCCGAAAAGCGAAACTGCCACCGGCTGCGGCTGGACCACTTCGGCTTCCCCGCCCAGGAGGACATCGAGCGCTGCGGCAGGCTGGGCATCCGGGTGAGCACCCAGCCCTCGTTCACCTTCCTGCGCGGCGGGCCGGGGACGGTGTACCGCGCGCGCCTTGGCGAACGGCGGGAGCGGGGCGGGTACCCCAGCAGAAGGCTGCTGGACGCCGGCGTCATCCTCGGCGGCGGGTCGGACTCGGACATCACGCCCATGGACGCGCTGCTGGGCATTCACGCCGCGGTGAACCAGCCGTACCCCGAAAACGCCGTCACCCCCTTTGAGGCGGTGCGCATGTTTACCATCGACGCGGCGAAGGTCTGCTTCATGGACAACGTAAAAGGTTCTCTCAAGGCCGGCAAGCAGGGCGACCTCGTGGTGCTCTCCGACGATCCCATGACCTGCGACCCCCGGAAAATACGGGACATCAAGGTGCTTGCCACCGTCTACAAAGGCAATGTGGTCTACGAAGCGGAATGACGCACGAATGACGCACATAAAAACGCTCCCCTGAAAAGGGGAGCGTTTTTGCCTGCCGCCGGATGCCTGCCGTCGAGGTGTTGACGGCGCAACCCGCGGAAAGCGCGGGCAATCTGCTTTGATTGGAGCGATGGGAGGACAGCGCAGGCGCGTCGCGCCGGAAACGGCTGACCAAATGGACCGCCGAAGCGCCGGCAGTCCGTCCAGCATGGTGTCTTATCGAAGAGGCTCGGTTTTTCACCGCCCGCGCCTGCCGCCGGGCTTTGGACCGCGCAGCCCACGCAGCGCAGGAGGTTTGCTGGGATAGAAGTGATGGCAGAACAGCGCAGGCGCGTCGCGCCGGAAACAGTGCCCCAGACCGTCTGCCGAAGCGGCGGCAGTCCGTCCAATACAGCCCCTTAACAAGTGGCGTGCAGATCGTCACCGCCCGCGCCTGCGGGGCTCATACCGGCAGATGGAGGAATAGCCGCACCAATCGCAGGCGGAACCGTTTTTGGAGACGTAGGGGTTCGCGCCGCATTCGCCGGAGAGGATGCGCGCGATGGTGGCGGCGGCGACGTTTTCCGCCGTTTTCAGGGTTTCCTCCATCTCCTCGGCAGAAAGCACCGAGCCGCTCCGTTCCGAAAGGCCGTCCTTGGTGAACTGGACGGGAATGATGTCCGACCAGCCGGTGGAGTGGCCGTCCATCGCCCGGGCGACCTCCTCGTCGCACAGCAGCACGCCCCGCAGCTTGAACCGCTTCTGGCCGTTTTCCTCGTTGTCCGCATCCAGCACGGGGTCGCCGATGCGCAGATAGAACATCCCGGCGGGAAGGCCGATTTTTTCCGCCGCCCGCAGGTAAAGGGGCAGCTGGAGCTGCACGCCGGCGGCGAGCTCGTCCAGCGAGAAGTGCTTGTCCCCCGTCTTGTAGTCGATGACGCGCACGTACGCCGCGCGCTGCCCCTCGTAAACGTCCAGCCGGTCGATGCGGCCGATGAGCTCCGCGAAGCTTCCGTCCGGCATGCGGATGCGGATGGCGGGCAGGTCCTTGCCCAGTTCCGCCTCCTCCATGGCGGGGAAGAAGCGCCCGGAGCGGATCTGGGCGAGCATGGCGAGAAGGCTCCTCTGCGCCGCCCGCCGCAAAAGCTGCGCGGTGTGCCGGTTTTCCGGCGAGGCGGAAAGCCAGCCGCTGTTGTGGGTCTTTTCCAGTCCATCCAGAATGCCGGAGAGGAGGCCTTGGGCCTGCTCGTCCGAAAGCGCCTCGAAGGACAGCCCCTGCTGGCGCACGGAGCGGAAAAAGGCGCAAAACGCCTCGTGCAGATACGAACCCTCGTCCGAGAAGTCCTCGTCGAACTCCTTGCGCACGTCGGGGCGCAGGCCGAAGTCCACCAGATACGCGAACGGGCAGCGGTTGAAGGCCTCCAGCCGGGTGACGGAACTGCCCTTCCAGGAGCCGTACAGGGCCTTCGCGTCCTCCGGCGCCATGCCGGAATCGCCAAACATGCGTGCGACCGCCGCCTTCAGCCTTTCCTTGTATTCCGGGTCGTGGGCGTAGTGGGCGTAAACCTGTTCAAGGCCTTCTTCGGCGGCGCCGCTGTCCACAAGCGCCCGCAGACCCTTCAGCAGCGCGGCGAAGCCCTGCTCGGGATGGGTGCAGGCGATGGCGGGCTTCGGGGCGTAGCGGAAAAAGCACTGGGGGAAGAGCGCGATCAACCGGTCCGCCGCCTCGGAGCGGGAGACGGGCGCGCCGGACTCGTCGGTCTCGCTGAAGCTCAGGAACAGGGATTCTGATGGGCGGGAAAGCAGCGCGTAGGTGATGTGCCGCTCGTGCACAGCCCGGCCGCTGAGGGAATGAAAGGCGTCGATGCCCACGGACTGAAGGAGGCCGATGTCCCCGTCGTCGATCATGCCGTCGTCCCTGACGGAAGGGGGCAGCGTGCCGTCCACGGCGCCCATCACGATCAGGTGGCGCATGGCCCTGCCGGAGGCTGTCTGGGCGTCGCCGCAGGCGATGACGTCCGCCGCCGGCGGGATGAGCCCGATGGTGCGGGCGGCGAAGCCCTCGTCCAGCACCGAAAGGAAGCGCTGGGGCGTCATTTCGCCGTCCATGAGCTCCGCAATCTGGTCCAGCAGGTCGATGACGGCGTCATACGCCTGGGCGTTGATGGATTCCGCCTCCGCCCGGCCGAGGGCGGTGAGCCTTTCGCCGGTCTGTGCCAGCTGTTCCGGCACTCTCGCCGCCAGAAGGTAGTCGTAAAGGCTTTTGCAGCAGTCCGCCGCGGTGGCGCAGGCTCTGAGCGACTCAGAAAGGGCCATCAGCTGCGGCATCAGGGCGGCGCGGGCGCTTTCCGCGGCCGCGGCGAGGCGCGGGCGCTCGGTCACGCCCCGCTCGAAGGGCTTCAAGAAGGCGCCGAAGGATACGCCGAACCGCGCGCAGTAGTCCTGAAGCGCCTCCGCCTGCTCCGCCGGCACCGGCGAAAAGGCGTTCTTGGCGACGCGGAGGACGTCCTCTTTGCGGAAGTTGTGCAAACAGGCCGACAGGGAGGAGAGGATGAACTCCACCAGCGGGTGCTGGGACAGCGGCCGCCGCTCGTCCATGAACAAGGGAAGGCCCAGGCGCGCCATGTCCGCCCGAAGGGGCGCCGCGGCGTCGGGAGAGGCGGTGACGATGTAAATGTCCCCCGGCTTCGCGCCGCCTTTTAAAAGGTCCATCACCCGCTCGCAGACCGTCTGGCGCTCCTCGGCGGGAGTGGCGGCGGCGCAGACGGCAACGCCCGCGCCGTCCGGCTCCGGCAAATTGCCGGGGGCGAAGAGCCGCCGCTCCACCGCGCGGATGCCGGCGGGCACGCCGTCCTCCCCGCGCTTTAAGTGGATGCGTTCAAAGGGGGCGATTTCGGCGAGCTTCGCCAGCACCCGCTCTTCCAAAGAAAACAGGTCCCTGTCCTCGTCCTTGGGGTCCGCCATGCGCAGCGTCATGGTGACGGAGGCGCAGTTGCGCACAAGACCCGCAAGGATGGCGAAGGTGCGCCTGTCGTACAGGAACCCGTGGGGCGAGTCGAAGAACACGTGAAGACCGCGCAGGTACTCCGAGCCCTCCATCTTCTCGCAGAGCAGGCGCAGCGCGTCCGACCGGTCCATGTACTTTCCCGCCATGAAGTCGAGTAAGCCCGCGTAGATGACCGAAAGGTCCTGCAGCTTGCTGGCTAGCAGCCCGCCGCCCAGTTTTGTGGCGGCGTTTTTCAGGTCGAAGGGCAGAATGTCCGCGTTTTTGAACAGGTCGATGAGCTCGTCCGCCCGCTCGGTGAAGCCGCTGCGGGCAGACACCCCGGCAAAAAGGGAGAGCTCGTCCGCCCGTTCGTCGATGATGCGCCTGAGCGCCATTCTTCGCCCCTCGGCGGTCAAAAACAGCCTCGCCCCGCCGCCGGCAGAATCCAGCACCCGACGGGCCAGCCGGTCCATGCCCAGTACTTCGCAGTGGAAAAGCGGCCCCGAAAGCGCCTCCATCAGGGCGAGCTCGCCGTCGTAGGTGTTGGGCTCGGGCAAGAGCAGCACCACCCGCTCTTTGGCTTTGGCGCGCTCAGCGGCGAGGGAAAGGAGGTACTTGGTCTTTCCCGCGCAGCTGCGGCCGGTGATCACAGTCAGCATGCCATCCTCCGATTCCTGCGTTGGATTTTCTAAAACGCGTCCTTCAGCTCCGCGCGGTCCATCCGCTGCCGGATGCGGGCGAGCAGTTCTCCAACGCGCTCCATGGAAAGCGACTCGCCCGGCGGGGTGGACACGTGCGCCGCGCTCACCGCCACGGAAAACGCCGCGGCGTCCGAAAGCGCCTCCTTGCGGTTCAGGGCGAAGAGCAGGCCGGCGAGCAGCGCGTCCCCCGCGCCGGTGGTGGAATGGACTTTCACCGCAACGCCGGGCACGTACACCCGCTCTCTTCCCGTGACGAACAGCGCCCCCGCCTTCCCGAGGGAAAGCGCCACCAGACCGACGCCGGCGGCGGCGATGGATGCGCAAGCCGAAAGGGCGTCTTCCGCAGAGGAAATCTCCCTTCCCGCCAGCTCCGAAAGCTCGAAAAGGTTGGGCTTGACGACGTCCGGCCGGGCGGAAAGGCCGCGCGAAAGCGCCGCTTTGGAAGCGTCCAGCGCCACGACGGCGCCCAATGCCTGCAGCTTTTCGGCCCATTCGCCGTAGATGCCCTCCGGCGCCCCCTTGGGCAGGCTGCCGCAGAGGGCCACGACATCCCCTTCGCGCACCCGGGCGCGGAGCCTTTCCCAGAGCCCGTCCAGCGCGCTTTGGGGAACGAAGGGGCCAATCTGGTTGACGTCCGTGGTGACGCCGGCGGCGGAATCGGTGATTTTGACGTTGGTTCTCGTCTCCCCGCCGGCGCGCACGAAGTCGGCCTCGATGCCCTCCTGCAGGACGCCTTTGACCAGTTCTTCCCCGGCGGCGCCGCAGGCGATGCCCATGGCTGCGCAGGGCGCGCCCAGGCTTTTGAGCGTGCGCGCGACGTTCAGGCTTTTTCCGCCCCAGACCTTTCGCAGTCTCGCGGCGAGATTGACCGTTCCAACCTGCAAGTGCGGGACTTCGATGTATATGTCCAGCGCGGGGTTGAGGGTGACGGTGTAAATCAAGGCAGGCCCTTCCTTTTGAATGTTCTTTCATGCATCAATATAACACGCCGCGCGGCTCGGGGCAAACCGCCCAAGCGAAAAAGGGCCCAAAGGCCCGGCCAAATGGATGGAATGCCTATAACACCCGGCCGCCGATGCGCTCGTAGGCCGCGCCGGCCTTTTTCAGGGCGGCGCCGTCCAGGCACGCCCGCCCGTCGATGATGAGGGGCTCCTTCATGGCGGACAGGAAGTCCTGCGGGGTCAGTTCCGTCACTTCCTTCCAGGCGGTCATCACGATGGCGGCGTCCGCGCCGACGAGGGCTTCTTTAGCGGTTCTGCAGGGGGTGACGCCCTTCAGATGCGTCTTGGCCGCCCCGTCGTAAAGCCGCACTTTCGCGCCCTCTCCCACCAGGGACTCCACCAGTTCCATGCCGGGGGAGTTGCGGGTGTCGTCGGTGTCCGGCTTGAAGGAGGCGCCCAGCACCGCGATGGTCATGTTCCGCACGCTGCGGTAGTACCGGTGCAGGGTGATGAGGGGCAGCAGCTTGTGCCGCTCGTTGGCGGCCAGCGCGCCGGAGACCACGGTCATGGGCAGGGAATACCTGCCCGAACAGCTCAAAAGCGCCGCCGAGTCCTTCGGCAGGCAGGAGCCGCCAAAGCCCGCGCCGGTGTCCATGTACGAACCGCCGATGCGCGGGTCCATGCCCACGGCTTTGGCGACGGTGCCGTACTCCACGTCCAGCGCCGAACACAGCGCAGCCAGTTCCCCGAAAAAGGCCAGCCGTACGGCGAGGTAGGCGTTGGCCGCCAGCTTGACCAGCTCCGCCTCCTTGCGGCGCATGGAGACGATGGGCAACCCCTCGTACAGCCGGGCGAGTATCGCCTTCGCCCGCTCGGAGCCCACGCCCAGCACCACCCGGCTGGGGGAACGCGCGTCCGCGAGCGCCCTGCCCTGGGACAGAAACTCCGGCACAAAGGCGACGGAACAGCGGTACCCCCTGGCGTACAGCAGCGCGGCGAGGGCGTCGGTGGTGCCGGGGTTGACGGTGGACTTGACGGCCAGCACGCAGTCCCGCCGAAGGGGAGGCAGGGCCTTGCAGAGCTCGAACAGACCGGTGGTGTCCAGCTCCCCGCCGTGGCCTGCCGGGGTTCCGGTGCAGAGGAACACCGCGTCCGCCCAGGCGGCTAGCTCCCTGTCCACCCGCTGCACGGGTTTCAGGCCTTTGGTCTGGGCGGCGGCGTAGGCCTCCTGCAATCCGGGCTCAAAGAAGGGCAGTTTCCCCCGGCGCAATCGGGCGAGCTTTTCGCCGTCCCGCTCACAGAGGGTCACCTCGTGCCCGCGCTCACAAAAAACGGTGGCGACGGTCACGCCCACGTAACCCCCGCCAATGACCAGCACCCTCACCGGACTCACCCCCACTGGAGCATATGCGCCGGCGGGTGCGCATATTAACAGCGGGCGGCAGGTGCCGCCCGCATGGGGGTTTGAATCTATGCAGATCAGGTTTTGCGCAGCTTCAGGCCCGCCCGTTCGCAGGCCAGCGTGACCGCCGGCGCCAGGATGGCGGAGGTGACGGCGGCGTCAAAAAACGCGCTCTGGGCCAAAGGCGGCACCACGCCGAACGCCCCTTCGAAAATGAAGGAAATCAGCACCGCGAAGGCCATGGAGCCGTAGGCCGCGCTCAGGCGTAGGCGCCGGTACAAAAGCAGGGCGGAAAGCAGGGCCGCCGCCGCCCCGCCGAAAACGCCCGGGAAGGGCAGGCGGGCGCACACGCTCATCACGCCGAACACCACGCACCCCAAGGACGCCGACGAAAGCACGGACACCAGCGCCCCCGTGACCCAGCGCATGGAAAAGGCCAGCGCCAGCGCGGGCAGCAGCATGAAAATCGCCGCGGCGTACCCGTCCAGCGCGGCGAGGATGACCAGCGCAAAAAGCGTCAGCCCGGCGGCGAAGGGCCGGATGCCGAGCGCGCGCAAAAAGGGCGCGGCCACGCCGGTGAACACCGCGCAAAGGGCGCAAAGGGCGATGAGATACCCGATCGACAGGGCATAGTCGGCATACATGAAAAAATCCCCCCTGTGGTTTCGCCCTTAGTTTGCGGCGCCGCAGGGGGGATCTATGCCTTGGGAAGATTTTCATGTTGCGGGGCTACGACAGCCGAAGGTAAGCCGCCATCGCGCCGGTGTTGCCAAAGAGCTTTTTGTCCCTGCGGTAGGAGAAGTACCCCTCGCCGCAGCAGGTGCACGCGCCGGCGATCTGGATGTGTTCGGGCAGCAGCCCCGCCTCCATCAGCTGGGCGGCCATGACCGTCCACAGGTCGATGAGGTATTTTTGGCGGGAATCGTCCCATTCAAAACAGGGCACGTCCGGAAAGGCTTGCTGGAAAACGTCGAACACGTCCCGGTCCACCTCAAAGCACTTCTGGCAGATGGAGGGGCCGACGCCCGCCAGCATGTCCTTCGGGTCGCAGCCAAACTCGTCCATCATGCGAAGCGCCGCCTTTTTGCCCACCCGAAGGCTCGCGCCCTTCCAGCCGGCGTGCACCAGCCCCCCGGCTTTTTTCACGGGATCGAACAGGAACACCGGCATGCAGTCCGCGTGCAGGGTGATGAGGGTGACCCCGGGGTCCCGGGTCACAAACCCGTCGCAGTCCGGAAAACGCGGCGCGCCGGGAAAGCCCCAGCCCCGCTCGTTTCGGGTGGCAACCTCCACACCGTCCCCGTGGCAGTAGCTGACGATGGCGGCGGAAGAAAGGGGAAAGCCCGCTTCGTTTGCGAAGCGCCGGTAGTTTTCGGAAAGGTTCTCAGCGCTGTCCGGCCGGTTGTGGCCGAGATTCAGGCTGTCCATGGGCGCGGGGCTGACGCCGCCGTACCGCAGGGTGAAGCCGTGGTCGCAGCCGGCCTCCAGCAGAAGCGGCAGCCGGCAAAAGGAAATACCCCCGGATTGGGCGAGGGTATGGCCAAAGCGCACGTTTTCAAAATGCAAATGTTTCATCCTGACCTGTCAATCCTGAACTAGGTTTCATCCATATCGGGCTGCCTGCCGTCCTGGACGACGTGCAGCACCCCGCTGCCATCGAGAATGTCCTTCAGCTTTTCCTTCAGAAAAGCGGGCCTGACGCTGCATGTGCCCATCGCATCCACGGGGATCCAGACCATATCCTCGATGTCGCCGTCCATGTTGCGGGAATTGCCGCAGGTGTGCCTGCTGCCTTTGGGCTGCATCAGAAAGTAAGGCTCCAGGCGGTGGCAGTTGAGGCCCTGAAGCACTCCGTCCTTGCCCGCAGAGAAGTTTTCGCACACCGCCGCCGGCCGGTCGATTTCATACCGGACGCCGGTCTCCTCGAACACTTCCCGCAGGATGCGTTCCTCGGCGGTCTCGCCCAGATGCACGGCGCCGCCCACGGTGTAAAGGCAAGTCCGGATTGCTGGACCCCGCAAGCAGGCAACGCCCTTCCCCGACGATGATGGCGCCGGTGCGGCAACGGAACCAGTCCCGCCCCTGCGCAAAAGTGCAGTCCCCGCCGCCTTCACATTCCACCGGGGTCATTGGGGCTGCTGGTCCTTTTCTTTTTCCTTTTCGGCGAGCAGCATGCGCATTTCTTCCATGAAGGCGTCAATGTCCTTGAACTGCCGGTACACCGAGGCGAAGCGGACGTAGGCCACATCGTCCAGCTCCTTGAGCTGCTGCATGATGATCTCGCCGATTTTCGCAGAGGTGATCTCCTGCTCCAGCGAGTTGAACACCTGGCGGGTCACCTCGTCCGCCACCCGCTCCACCTCGCTGGACGGAATGGGCCGCTTTTCGCAGGCCTTGCGGATGCCGGTCAGGACCTTGTTGCTGTCAAAGGGCTCCCGGCGGCCGTCCTTCTTGACCACCATGATGGGAATTTCCTCGATTTTTTCATAGGTGGTGAACCGGCGGTTGCAGTTGGTGCACTCCCGCCGCCTGCGGATCGCGCTGCCCTCGTCCGTGGGGCGCGAATCGATCACGCGGCTTTCGGTGCAGCCGCAGTACAGACACTTCATCTCATATTCCCCCTGAAAACGGACTGCTTGTCCTCCGTGCCTGATTTCCTACTGCCCGAATTATACCATGTATGGTGTGTTTTTGGCAATCGACACACAAGCGGTCCGCGTTCATGTGGGCCCGATGTCCACGAGGATGACGTCCGTGCCGAACTTGACGATCTTGCAGTACGGGATGACCAGCTCCTGCTCCGACCGGATCAGTCCGAAGAACTTGGTCCTGCCGGGCACGATGATGCTCAGGATGCGCCCGTCGCTCAGCTCGATGCAGAGGTCCTCGATGTGCCCGAGCTTGCGTCCGTCGCAGATGTTGACCACTTCTTTGGAACACAGTTCGTCAAAAGTCTGTTTCATGGCCTGCGCTCCCCCCTTATGCCACACATTATGCGCCGCCGCCCTTTTTGTTGCCCCGGGGCCACTGGGCGATCGCCAGGCCGATGAGGAAGGCGCCAAACAGCCTTTTTAATAGCTTGGGCGGGGCGACGAGGGCAAGGGCCAGCCCCGCCGCAGCGCCGAGGATGCCCCAGAGCAGCGCGGGCCTGATGAGCTGCCAGGCGATGCGCCGCTTTTTTGCGTGCAGAAGCACCGCCACGGCGGCGGCGGGCAGGTAGGCGAGGAGGTTGATGGTCTGCGCGTCCTTCTGGGGGGTGTCGAGAAGCAGGGTCAGAAAGGGGATGAGCACCGTGCCGCCGCCCAGCCCCGCGCCTGAGACGACGCCGGAAAAAAGCCCTGCCAGAAAAAAGCTCACAGCAGCATCCGGACGCCGGCATAAACCATCACCGCGCAGAAGATGCGGTTCAGCCAGTCGTTTTTCAGCTTGCCGAGCAGCCACGCGCCCGCAATCCCGCCGATGGTGGCGCCGGCGGCGGCAAAAAGCCAGCCTTGCGGGAATCCCGCGCCGCCGAGAACGTACCCTGCGGCGGAGAGCGCCGACAGCGGCAGAATGAACCCCAGCGCCGTCGCCTGGGCCTTCTGCTGGTCCAGCCCCTGGGTTTTGAGCGCCGGCACGGCGATCAGGCCGCCCCCCGAGGCGAACAGGCCGTTGACCAGCCCCGTCAGAAGGCCGAAAAAAACCTTTCCCCGTTTCGAGGAAAGGGCTTTTCTGACTTTGCTTCCTGCGTTCATCGAGCGAGCCCCCTTTGCAGACTAGGGTGCCCCAAAACGGCGGGACTATATGCCCAGCACCGCCTTGATGCCGATGAGGATGAGCACGACGCCGCCGGCGATCTCCGCGTTCCTGCCGAACTTTTCGCCCAGGCGCCTGCCGAGCAGCATGGCGAACAGCGAGCAGCAGAAGGTCGTCACCGCGATGACGGGCGAGGCGAGGGCGAGGCTGACGTTCATGGCGAAAAAGCTCACGCCCACGGCGAAGGCGTCGATGCTGGTGGCCAGGGACTGCAGAAGAAGGCTCTTAAGGGTGAGGGCGGAAGCGTTCGCGTCGCACTCCGACTCAAAGGCGCCCTTGATCATGTTCCCGCCCACGAAGGCGAGGATCACCAGCGTGACGATGCCGGCATAGCGGGACACGAAGCCGGAGAACAGGCTGCCCAGAAAAAAACCCAGCACGGGCATCAGCCCCTGAAACAGCCCGAAGGAGAAGGGCATCGCCCACCGCCAGACCTTCGACGTTTCCCGGCGGGCCATGGAGTTGCAGAGCGCGACGGCCGCGGCGTCCATCGAAAGGCCGAGCCCGACGGCGACGATTTCCCAGATTGACATGCGGTTCCTCCGAAGGAAAAATGGGGGCGCATAAAAAAAGGCTTTTGACGCATGCACAATATGCGTCAAAAGTCTCGTCCCAATCAGATGCGACAGGCGCGCGCCCACCGGCAAGAGCCGGAGCGTGTTGAGCTGCGCGAAGGGCAAATGCCCGCGACTACTCCCTTTTAACATCGTCAGCATAACACGCCTGTGGCGAAACTGTCAAGTTCCGGACATGAGAATGACCGTCAGCCCCGCGGCCTGGCGCATACCTTCTGAGATTCAGGCAGACGCTCCGGTGGACGCCGGATGGCGGGTCGGGGGCATCGGCGAAACGCCGCTGCATCCCCTTTTTTCCAGAAGCCCTTCAGCCGGATGGAGCCGGGGTGTTCGGTCAGACAACCTTGCTCCAACAGTTGCATCGGCCTGTTTTGAAAAGTCTACCCTTCATGCACGAAGGCGTGAGGGACGAGAGGATCTCCCTGCTGCGATAAAAGCGCCGCCTTTTCAGCTCCCTGCCCAGGGCGGGGAGTTCGCCGTCCGCCATGGCGCTGCTGTGTCCGTGGTGCGGGTCCGCAGGCGCTCCGTCCGCGCCGTCCAGCGCCTGCTTTGCGCCGTCCGCCAGCTGCTCCACGTTGACGTTCAATGCGCGCGATGTGCCGCAGGTCCGGGCGACGGCTGTCTCCTTCAGGTCGGGCATGGCGCACCGGCCGCGCGCTCTTGAAGGTTTTTCCGCCCCGCCGCACAGGGTTGATCCGGCGGCGCCGGACAGACGGGACGGATGGGCGAAGGGCGTGCATCCTCCCAGTGCTCCAAGGATTTCTGAACGGTTCCGCTCTTATGATGCCTGCGTTCTTTTCTGCATCGGGCTCCGGCACGCGGAAAACTGAACCGTGCATCCCGGATTGAATTTCCCTGCGTAAGCATTTCGAAAAGCGAAGCGAGGGCGGGAATAGCAGTTAAAAAGCGAGGCAAGGGGCGGAAGCGGCAGAACTTCAAAGCGGAACGGGCATTAAAAGCCCCGCAGGAAGTCCCGCGGGGCTTTGATGCGCCTTTAGGCAAAGGGGAAAGGGGGCTGCAAACGTCAGTCCTCGTCCTCCTCCTCGGGGAGATCGGCGTTGTGGTAGACGTTCTGCACGTCGTCGTTGTCTTCCAGATTGTCGATCAGGCGCTGGACTTTCATCACGTCCTCGGGGTCGGTGATGGAGACGGTGTTCTGGGGCACCATGTCGATCTCGGCGGAGATGAACTCGTAGCCCGCGGCCTCCAGCGCCTCGCGCACGGCGGTGAAGTCCTCCGGCGCGGTGGTGATCTCGAAAGCGTCGTCTTCGGCGTTGAAGTCCTCGGCGCCGGCGTCCAGCGCGGTCATCATGACCTCGTCCTCGTCCATGGAGGCGGTGCGCTCGATGACGATGACGCCCTTCCTGTCAAACATCCAGCTGACGCAGCCGGTGTTGCCCAGACCGTTGCCGTACTTGTCGAACAGGTGGCGCACGTCGGAGGCGGTGCGGTTGCGGTTGTCCGTCAGCGCTTCGACGATCACCGCCACGCCGCAGGGGCCGTAGCCCTCGTAGGTGACGCTCTCGTAGTTGTCCGCGTTGGTCTCGCCGGCGGCGCGCTTGATGGAGCGCATGATGTTGTCGTTCGGCATGTTGGCAGCCTTGGCCTTGGCGATGACGTCCTTCAGCTTGGAGTTGGTGTTGGGGTCGGGGCCGCCGCCCTGCTTGACCGCCATGACGATCTCGCGGCCGATCTTGGTGAAGATCTTGCCCTTCGCCGCGTCGGTCTTCGCCTTCTTGTTCTTGATATTTGCCCATTTGGAATGGCCGGACATGGTAATGAATCCTCCTAAGAACCGGTATGAATGAACGTTTCAAACGAAAAAACCCACGAAATCATAACACACAATGCAATGCGAGGCAAGCGCCGCCCGTTCACCTTGCCGTGTGCCTGCGGACGATGGCCTCCGCCAGCCGGCTGCCGGAGCGCAGCGTCAGTTCCCCGCGTTGCTCTTTCCAGCGGCTGCAGGCATCGGTAATGGCGGCATAGTCCACCATGGTGCCGCTCCGGCGCACCTCCTCCCGCACGTGGCGCTCAAAGTCCTCAAAGCTCAGCATGTCGAACCCGATTTCCAGGCCGAACACCGAGGAATCGGGGGGCGGGCTGGTGGAGGTGGCGTAAATCAGGGCGTTGCCGGCGTGCAGCTGGGCCTTGACCGCCGATTTGAGCCTCCGGTACTCCCGCTCGGAGAGGGACAGGTCGTCAAAAAAGGCGATGAAGCGGAAGGGCTGCTCCTGCAGCATGCGCAGCGTGTTCATGCAGGCGGAAAAATCCCTTCGCGCCATGAACATCAGCCGGATTTCAGGAAGCTCCTTGGCGAGGGCCAGAACCAGGCTGGACTTTCCCATGCCGGCGGGACCGTAGAGCAGCGCGTGTTCGCCCCTGCCGGTGTGCAGAAAGCGCAAAGTGTTTGCGTAAAGGCGCTCCTTCTGCCCGTTGCTGACGGTGATCTCGTCCCACACCGGCGCGTCTTTGAGTTCCATGCCGATGATGCCCTCGTCGGTGTCCGCGAACACGCGGTAGCGCAGAAACTCACCGGAACCGTACTGCCTGTGGAAGTCATACAGGGGCTTTACGAGCCTGCCCCAGTCTTCCTCCGCCAGAAACAGGCGGTAAATCACGGCCAGGCCGTCGTCCGCCACGTAGGTGACGCGCTCTCCCGGGTCGCTGTACTCCCAGCGCACCCAGCTGGAAAGCTCCAGCCTGTCCGGAAGCTTCGCCGCGGGGGCGGGCTCGGGCGTGCGGGCGCGCTGCCTGTCCTTGGGGAAGAACCCGCCGCCCCAGGCGAAGGACGCCATGCGGGAGATGTTGTCCTCATTTCCCGCGCGGCGCGCCTCGGCGGTGCGCTCGGGCTGTCCCGCCTTGCTCAGGCTGCCGATCCAGTCCATCAACGTGGCGCAGGTGAGGGCGAACAGTTCCTGCAAAATGCGCAGATCCTTTTCCATGGCCAGCATCACGGGGGGGTCTGAGTGCCCCGCGGCGGCCATCAGCGAAAACCGGTTGGAGGATTCGAGGATCTCGGCAAACAGGAAATCCTTGAAAATGTCCCCGGTGACCCTGCGGGTGGGCTGATCCAGCAGCGCCGCCGTCATGGAATGGTACCGCGCGGCAGCGGCGGTGCCGTCCCCCGCGGCGACTGCGTCGCACAGTTCCACGAGCCTCGCCGCGGGGTCGGTGCGAAGAAGCGTTCTCAGCACCGTCAGCCGGTTCAGCAGAAACGTGATCCGCCGGGCGCTTTCGGCGGGGGAGGCGGTGGTCTCTTTCATATGGTATCCCTCCGTCAGTTGCAGAACATCATCTCGCCGTAACTGGGAAGCGGCCAGTACTCCTTGTCCACCATCATTTCAAGCTCGTCGGCGCATTTGCGCACCTGCGCCATGGCGGGGTTGATGACGTCCTCCACGTACCGCGCGGCGACGCTGGCGCTGCAGTTCTTGCCGCAGTACTCGTTCTGGGCCTTTTCCAGCGCGTCCACCGCGTCCTTGAACTTGCGGATGGCGGCGCAGAGCTTGCGCAAAAGCTCCTCGTGCACCGAACTGTCGCACCCGCAGGCCCTGACCGCCTCCGCCGACTCCGCCAGCACCTTGGAGTAGCGGATGCAGGCGGGCAGGATCTTCTGGCGGGCCATCTTGAGCATGGTGGCCGCCTCGATGGAGCCGTGCTTGGCGTAGCTCATCAGGGCGATTTCCTTGCGGGCGGAAAGCTCCGTTTCCGAAAGCACGCCCCGGCGGGTGAACACGTCCACCAGTTCCGGCGCGGTCATCATCTCGATGGCGGAAACGGTGCTGTCAATGCAGGGAAGGCCCCTGCGCTTCGCCTCTTCCCGCCACTCGGAAGTGTAATTGTCCCCGTTGAAGAGCACGCGGCGGGACTTTACGGCGAGGTCGGCAAGAATGTCCTTCAAACTTTCGCCCGATTCCAGCCGGTCGGCGATGCGCATGAGCTGCTCGGACACGATGGTGTTCAGCACCGTGTTGGGGAAGCCCAGCGACTGGGAGGAGCCCACCATGCGGAACTCGAACTTGTTGCCCGTGAAGGCGAAGGGGGAGGTGCGGTTGCGGTCGGACGTGTCCCGCAGCAGGACGGGCAGGGTGGACACGCCGATGGTCATCTCCTTCTTTCGCGCGAGGGAACCGGTCTGCTTTTCCGCGAGGTCGTCCACCAGCGCGCAGAGGTCGGAGCCGATGTACACCGAAATCACCGAAGGCGGCGCCTCGTTGCCACCCAGGCGGTAGGAGTTGCTCAGCGTGGCGCAGCTCATGCGCAGCGCCGGCGCGTACTCGTTCACGGCGGCGATGACCGCCATGAAGAAGGTGTTGAACACGTCCGCGTCCTCGGGGCGCTTGGCGGGCTTGAGCAGGTTTCTGCCCGCATCCGTAACCAGCGACCAGTTGTCGTGCTTGCCGGAGCCGTTCACGTGGTCAAAGGGCTTTTCGTGCAAAAGGCACGCAAAGCCGTGCCGGTCCGCCACTTTGCGCAGCATCTCCATGATGATCTGGTTGTGGTCGGTGGCGATGTTGGCGGTGGCGTACATGGGAGCCAGCTCGTACTGGGCGGGGGCCGCCTCGTAATGCTGGGTCTTGGCGATGACGCCCAGCCGCCACAGCTCCTGGTTCAAATCCGCCATGAAGTTCGCCACCCGGGAGCTCATGCTGGAATAGTACTGGTCCTCCAGCTCCTGCCCCTTGGCGGGGGGCGCGCCGAACAGCGTGCGGCCGGTGTAGATCAGGTCCTTCCGTTTGCAGTACATGGACTTGTCGATGAGGAAGTACTCCTGCTCGCCGCCCACGCAGGGGACCACCTTTTTCACGTTCTGCACGCCCAGAAGGCGCAGCACCCGCCTCGCCTGGCGGTCGAGCTCCTCCATGGAGCGCAGAAGGGGCGTCTTTTCGTCCAGCGCCTCGCCGGAATAGGAGCAGAACGCCGTGGGGATGCACAAAACCGCCACGTCCCCGTCCTTTCGCACGAAGGGCGGGCTCGTGCAGTCCCAGGTGGTGTAGCCGCGGGCCTCGAAGGTGGCGCGAAGGCCCCCGGAGGGGAAGCTGGAAGCGTCCGCCTCGCCGCGGATGAGCTTTTTGCCGTCAAAGTCCAGTATAATTTTTCCGGGCTCTTTTCCGGGGGAGAGGAAGGCGTCGTGCTTTTCGGCGGTCTGACCGGTCATGGGCTGGAACCAGTGGGTGTAGTGGGTGGCGCCCAGGCCGACGGCCCATTCCCGCATCGCCGCGGCGACCTGGTCGGCCAGTTCGATGGTCAAAGGCGCGCCCTCGTCGATGGTGCGGCGCAAAGCCGCGTACGCCTCGGCGGACAGATACGCGCGCATGGCCGCGTCGGTGAAGACGTTCTCCGCAAAGTACTCGGTGACGTAAGGTTTCATGGCTGCTCCGTTAAATATGTGGAATCAAATTATTTTAACATGTTGTGATACTATGCACAATGCCGCCGCATGCCGCGATTATCGCGCAAAACAAGAAAGCCCGCCGCACCGCGGGCTGAAAGGGGCGCAGGCGCGCTCAAACGGGCTGAACGGGCAGCGTCGCCACCGCCACGTCCCGCATCACGGCCTGTTCCACCCAGTGGGAAAGACCGTCCGCCCAGTCTTCCTCCACGGGGGCGAAGCCGGCTTTTTCCAAAGCGAGGAGCACGTCTTTCTTTTTGAGCGTGTAGGAGTTGAAGCTCAGCGCCACGGCGCCGCCGGGTTTCATCGCGTCCTTCCACCTCGGCAGAAGCCGGTGCAGCATGGCGAGGGTGTCCGCCCCCTTTTTGCTCACGTCGTTCTTGTGCTGCACGCCGTAGGGAAGATCCGCCACGACGACGTCCGCCGGCGTCCTTTTGAAAAAGTGCGGCGCGTTGCCCGAATCCCCCCGGGCGAACTTCAAAAACTGCGTGTCCCCCGCCTTGAAGCGTTCGGCGGATTCCGCCGTCTCAAAGGCGTGAATGTCCCCGGCGGGCTTTCCCTTGACGGTGGCGGAGGACTTTTCGTAATCGTGCTTGAAGCGGCCGTTGCGAAGGTACGCCTTGACGAAGTTCACGCCTTCTGTAACCTCCTTTTCGTCCAACTCGACGCCGAGGGCGTGATACCCCGCCGAAAGGGCGCAAAACAGCGTGGTGCCCTTGCCGCACAAAGGGTCCAGCACGGTGAGCTTATGGTCGAAATCGCCGCTCTTTCGCGCGAACACCGCCAGATTGAGCAGAAAGCGGGTGAAGGTCTCGTTGGTCTTGCCCTTGTACTTCAAAATGGCGGGCATATCGTAAAAGGCGCTTTTGGAAAAGCCCTCCATCCGCGGGGTCAGCGATCCGCCCGCGAGGGTGAACAGGGCGAGCAGGGAGGAGGCGCGCAAAAGCGCGGCCTTCTGCCGGTCGGAAAGTTCCGCCTCCACGGTAAAAAGCGGCAGGCCGCCGACGGTTTCAATGGAAAAGGGCGCGGCAATGCCCGCCGCCGCGGCGATGCAGGCGAGCTCCTTCGCGCAGAGCCTTTTGAGCTCCGCGTCGTAGCGCGCGTTGGGGTGGGGTGCGAAAAGCAGAGCGTGTTTCATGCGGTTCCTTTCGGGGTTGTACAGGCATAGGCCCCGTGGTATGATTTGCCTGGGCTGTCGCGCGATTTGCGCCGTCACATACTATAATGTAGCGCACCGCAGGCAAAAAATAAAGCCCGAAAGGATTGCATATGACCAAGACCATCGTCCTGACCGGCGGGGGCACCGCCGGCCATGTGGCGCCCAATCTGGCGCTGATACCGTCCCTGGTGGAACGGGGATACGAAATCCATTATCTGGGGGAGAAGGGCGGCTTCGAGGAGCAGCTGACAAAAGGCCAGCCCGTAATCTTCCACCCCGTCCGCGCCGGAAAGCTTCGGCGCTATTTCTCGCTCAAGAACTTCACCGACCCCTTCCGCGTGATCTGCGGCTATTTTGACGCGAAGAAGGTCATTCGCCAGATCAGGCCTTTGGCGGTGTTCTCAAAGGGAGGCTTCGTCACCGTGCCCGTGTGCGCGGCGGGAAAGCATTGCAAGGTGCCGGTGGTGCTCCACGAGTCGGACTACACCCCCGGCCTTGCCAACAAGCTCGCCATGCGCTACGCGAAAAAGGTGCTGGTGACGTTTGAGGACACCCTCGCCCACACCAAGGGCAAGGGGGTCTTCACCGGCACCCCCATCCGGCCGGCGGTGTTCTCCGGAAAGCGCGAGAAGGGCCTTGCCTTTCTCGGCTTTTCCGGCGAAAAGCCGGTGCTGCTGGTGATGGGCGGCAGCCAGGGCGCCAGCGCGCTGAACGACGCCGTGCGAAAGGCTTTGCCCAAACTGCTGGAACGGTTCGACGTCGCCCACCTTTGCGGAAAAGGCAAGCTGGACGAGACGCTTGCAGGCAGGACGGGCTACCGCCAGTTTGAGTATCTGAACGACGAGCTGCCGGACGTGTTCGCCTCGGCGGACATCGCCCTTTCCCGCGCCGGGGCGAACTCCATCTTCGAGTTTCTCGCCCTTTCTTTGCCGGCCCTGCTGGTGCCGCTGCCGCTGTCCCAGAGCCGGGGCGACCAGCTGCAGAACGCCGCGTACTTCCAAAAGCGCGGCTACGCGGACGTGCTCTATCAGGAAAACATGACGGAGGAGACGCTGGTGAAGGCGCTGTTCCGGCTGTACGACCACAGGGAGACGTACAAAGCGAACATGGATGCCGAACCCAACAAGAACGGCCTTAAGGCGGTGCTGAACCACATCATCGCCGCCGCGGAGGGGCGCGGATGAAGGAAAAGACGGGCAGGATCCGCCCCGCGCCGGACAGGGCAAAGCTGGACGCCCTGTGGGAAAAGGTGTTTGCGGAGGACGCGCAAAGCGCCCTTTCGGAGCTGTGCGCTCTTGCGAAGGACGCCCGCGCAAAGGAGTACCTGAACCATAAGCCCGACCGGGCGGAGCTTCGCGCGCTGCTTTCCCATGAAAAGCCCAAGGTGCGCAAGAACGCCGCGAGGCTGATTGGCGAACTGTACCTTCCCGGGGATTTCGAGGCGCTGCAAAACGCGCTGTTTTCCGAGGGCACGAAGTTCGTGCTGCCCTCCCTCGTGCTGGCGCTGGGGAACGCCGGCGAAGAAGCGGCAAATGCGCTGAAGCAGTTTTCCGACGCCCTGCCGAAGGACTATCCGCCGGAGGACGAAAAGCACGTCACGGAACTTCGTGAAGCCCTCGCCGCCGCCCGTTCCCGCTGCGAAACGAAGAAGCGAAGGGAGTTCACCGGCCTGAAGGCGCCGGCGGACATCCTGCTTTCCGTTCAGCCGAACTGCGAAAAGCTCTTGCTGGACGAGGCCCTCAAAAAAGGCATCGGCCTGAAAAAAACGCCCATGGGGCCGGTGGCGCGCACCACGGACTATCGGGAAATCTTCGCCCTGCGCACCTTCGAGGAGGCGCTGTTCCCACTGGGGATCATCCCGGCGCCCCGCGGGGAGAGTCGGCAGGCTCTTTCCGAATGGGCGCAAGGCGCGCGGGCGGCGGCGGAACGGTTCCTTGCGCTTCTTTCCTCCTGCCTGAGCGGCGGGGCGCCCTATCCGTACCGCATCGAGCTGCGGGGCGAAATCGGGGACCGCAAGGCCGCCATTTCGGCGCTGGCCATGGCGCTGGGGGAGACAGGCGGGCTTTTGAACTCCCCTTCGGCGTACGACGCGGAGTTCCGGGCGGCATGCGAAAAGGGCAAAACCCGGCTGTACGCCAAGCTCTTCGTGCCGGAGGACCCCCGCTTTTCCTACCGCAAGGGCGCGGTCAGCGCCTCCATCCATCCGGTGAACGCCGCGGCGCTGATGCGCTTCGCCCTGCCTTATCTGAAAGAGAACGCGAGGGTCATCGACCCATGCTGCGGCAGCGGCACGCTGCTCATCGAGCGGGCGAAACTTGGATTGCCTGTTTCAGACCTTCTGGGCGTGGACATCGACGGCAAAGCCCTTGAAATTGCCCGGAAAAACGCCGAAGCCGCAAAGGTCAAAGCGGGTTTTGTGCGATCAGACGCCGCCCGCTTTTCCCCCAAACACCCTGGCGACGAGCTGTTCGCCAATCTGCCTTTCGGCACGCGGGTGGGAACGGCGGAAAGCAACGCCGCCTTTTACCGGAGCCTGGTCAACCGGCTGGACAGGCTGCTGGCCCCGAACGGCGTCGCCGTGTTTTACACCACCCAGTTCGCGCCCCTTTCCCGCCTGCTGAAGGATGCCAACTGGCAAATCGTGGACAGCATGCGTTTTGAGGCCGGGGGCCTTTCGCCCTTCGGCATCGTCGCAAGGCGCAAGCAGGCATAGCGCCAAAAGCAGGCTTTGCGCCATTGAAAAAGGACCCTTTTGCGGGTCCTTTTGCGTTTCACCTATAAAATGTCCGAAAAATACGCGTCAAACAGCCGGTCCGCGGCGGCCTTCACATCCGCGCGGAAGCGGCTGTAGCGGTCCAGCAGGATCCTGCCCTGGCGGGTGAGCACGCTCTTTCCGCCGCCCGGGCCGCCCTGGCAGCGCTCCACCAGCGGGTAGCCCAGCTGCTCCTCGGTGGCGTTGAGGGTGTTCCAGCCCGACGTGTAGGAAAGCTGCATCCGCTGGCAGGCCTTGCGGACGGAGGAGGTCTCGTCGATCAGCTGGAGCAGCATGGCGGTGCGGGCGTCGAAAAAGGGCTTCTCCTTGGAAAGGGTAACCTCCGCCTCGGGGCGGATGAGCTGGCTGTTGTGGTATTCCAGCAGCGCCCGGTAGTCCTCCGGCGTGTCCGCGTCGTGCAAAACGCCGGGGTCCTTGACCACCACCTCCATCATGGGCACGCCGCAGCGGCGCAAAGCCCCCGCCATGCCGTTTTCCCCCGAGTCGGCAAGCACCTTCTGGACGACCTGCCTGGACATGAGGATGGGGTGCCCCCGCCTGCCGTCACAGACCGGGCAGGCGAGATCCGCGCCGGCGTTCAAAAGCTTTAATACGGTTTCCGCGGTGAAAAGCGGAATGTCCACCGGGGTGAAGAGCACGCGGTGGCACTTGTCCGCCATGTACCGAAGGCCGATGAGGGCGGAGTCGAACATGTGGGTGGCGTAATAGCGGTCGTTGCGCAGAAACACCACCCCGCATCTGGCCAGATGGTGCTCCAGCAGGTCCGCGTTGTACCCCGTGACCACGGCGATGCGTTCCACGCCGGTCTGCTTGAAGGTGGCGATCACCCGCTGGGCGATGGAAATGGAGCCGATGTTGAGCATCGGCTTGAACTCGCCCATCCTGGACGACATGCCCGCGGCGACGATCACAACGCCTGTTTCCATGGGATCTCCTCCGTAAGGGCCTCCTTGTTATGCGAACATACCGACTTATAAACAGATTTAATTTGAACACAGGCGGAAGCTCTGCTAAACTGGTGACGGAGCATAAGTATTGAACTGTTCTGTATTATCAATGACCCTTGCAGGGAGCCGCATCCGGCCCGTTTCCCGTCAGATCCCGCAGCTTGTTCATACCTGCATCCGAAAAGAACACGAGCTCGGCAGGCTTTCCGTCCATGCCCTCTCCGCGCAGGCGCAGGCAGTTGGACGTTTCGAAATAGTCAATGGGCAGGGTGCGCCGGAAGACCTTGCCCGTGGCGCGGTCGGTGACCTCCACCGTGACTTCATCCGCCGAAATCGAAAAGACCTTTTCTTCGCCATCCATCGCCATATCCTCCGTTCAGTCTGCATGTATCTGTTTCAGATATTTTTATTCATTATAGCATAGAAATCCGCAAGAATAAAGATCCCAACACCGCACACCAAAGCGCTGGGCGCTTTTGTCGGCGCAACCAAGACTCTTTAAGGGAGGACGCCATATGATTAAGAAGGTTCTGAAGATCAACGGAGTCGAACGCACACTGATTGTCGAAGGCAGCGAGACCCTGGCAAAGGTCCTGCGCGAGCGCATGCTGCTCACGGGCTGCAAGGTGGGCTGCGGCGAAGGGCACTGCGGCGCCTGCAACGTCATCGTGAACGGCAAGATCGTCAAGTCCTGCGTCACCAAGATCAACAAGATCGAGGATTATTCCGAGATCACCACCATCGAGGGCCTGGGCACGGTTGACAACCTGCACCCCCTGCAGTTGGCGTGGATGGCGTACGGCTGCGCTCAGTGCGGCTTCTGCAGCCCCGGCTTCATCATCAGCGCCAAGGTGCTGCTGGACCAGAACCCCAACCCCACGAGGGAAGAGGTGCGCGACTGGTTCCACCGCTCCCGCAACCTGTGCCGCTGCACGGGCTACAAGCCGCTGGTTGACGCCACCATGGCCGCCGCGGCGGTGCTGCGCGGCGAAATGAAGAAGGAGGACCTCCTCTTCAAGCCGACGGACAACCGCATCACCGGCACCACCTTTGTGCGCCCCTCCGCCGCGGCGAAGGTCACCGGCACCTGGGACTACGGCGCGGACGTGGCGCTGCGCATGCCTGAGAACACCTTGCGCCTCGCTCTGGTGCAGGCGGAGGTCTCCCACGCCATCATCAAGGGTGTGGACACTTCCGAGGCCGAGAAGATGCCCGGCGTGTTCAAGGTCATCACCGCGAAGGACGTGCCCGGCAAGAACCGCATCAACGGCCTGGTCATGCTGCCGCTGAACAACAAGTGCGACGGCTGGGACCGCCCGATCCTGTGCGACGAGAAGGTCTTCCAGTACGGCGACGCCATCGCCATCGTGGCGGCGGACACCGAGGAGCACGCCCGCGAGGCGGCCAAGCACGTCAAGGTGGACCTCGAGATTCTGCCCGCCTACATGAGCGCGCCCGAGGCCCTCGCGCCCGACGCCATCGAGATTCATCCCGGCGTGCCCAACGCGTACTACGAGACCAACTGCATCAAGGGACCCGAGTTTGACTGGGACAGCGCGCCCAACGTGGTGGAGGTGGAGAGCTACTGCTCCCGTCAGCCGCACCTGTACCTCGAGCCGGACAACGGCTTTGCCTACATTGACGAGGACGGCATGCTGACCATCCACTCCAAGAGCATCGGCATCCACCTGCACATGCCCATGATCGCGGACGGCATCGGCGTGCCCATGGAGAAGCTGCGCATCGTGCAGAACAACGCCGGCGGCACCTTCGGATACAAGTTCTCGCCAACCAACGAGGCGATCCTCGGCGTGGCCGCGCTGGTGTGCCAGCGGCCGGTTTCGCTGAACTTCAACATGTACCAGTCCATCACCTACACCGGCAAGCGCAGCCCGGGCTTCCTGCACATCAAGCTGGCGGCGGACGAAAAGGGCAAGCTGCTTGCGCTGTGGGGCAACAACTACATCGACCACGGCCCGTACTCCGAGTTCGGCGATCTTTTGACCCACCGCCTGTCCCAGTTCGTGGGCGCCGGGTATCACATCCCCTCCATCCGCAACAAGAGCACCACGGTGTTCACCAACCACGCCTGGGGCTCCGCCTTCCGCGCCTACGGCTCGCCCCAGTCCTACATGGGCAGCGAGATCGCCATGGACGTGCTCGCGGCCAAGATGGGCATCGACCCGTTCGACTTCCGCGAGATGAACTGCTACAAGGAGTCCGAAAAGTCCACCACCCCCACGGGCTATCCGCCGGAGGTGTACTGCGAGGAGGGCCTGTTCAAGCTCGCCCGCCCGTACTATGAGGCCGCGAAGAAGCGCGTCGCCGAAAAGAATGCGAAGTCCGACGGCAGGATCAAGTACGGCGTCGGCGTCTCCCTGGGCGTGTACGGCAGCGGCCTGGACGGTGTGGACAGCTCCGAGGCCTGGGCGGAACTCAACCCCGACGGCACGGTGACCATCACCAACTGCTGGGAGGACCACGGCCAGGGCGCCGACATGGGCACCCTCGCCAGCGCGCACGAGACGCTGCGCATCGCCGGCTTTACCCCCGAGCAGATCCGCCTGCGCATGAACGACACCAAGCTCGCCCCCAACTCCGGCCCCGCCGGCGGCAGCCGCTCCCAGGTGATGACGGGCAACGCCATCCGCCTGGCTTGCGAGAAGCTGGTGGAAGCCATGAAGAAGCCGGACGGCACCTTCCGCACCTATGAGGAGATGAAGGCCGAGGGCATCGAGACCCGTTACGTGGGCAACTGGGTCGCCACCTACTGCTCCGCGCATCCCGTGGATCAGGCGACCTCCCAGGGCGAACCCTTCTCGGTGTATATGTACACCATCTTCCTGCCCGAGGTGGCGGTGGACACCGAGACCGGCAAGGTCAAGGTGGAGAAGTTCACCGTCGTCACCGACTGCGGCACCATCATGAACAAGCTGGTGGTGGACGGCAACATCTACGGCGGCATCGCCCAGGGCATCGGCCTGGCGCTGTCCGAGGACTTTGAGGATCTCAGCAAGCACACCAGCCTGCTCCGCTGCGGCATCCCCTATCCGAAGGACATCCCGGACGACATCGAGATCGTCTACCAGCAGACCCCGCGCCCCGAAGGCCCCTACGGCGCTGCGGGCTGCGGCGAGGCCCCGCTGACCGCGCCCCATCCCGCCATCCTCAACGCCATCTACAACGCCACGGGCGCCCGCATCACCCGCGTCCCGGCGCTGCCCCACGTGGTGCTGGAGGCCCTCAAGAACGTCCAGAAGTAAACACTTTCGCGAACAGCAACCGTATGCGATAATGGAGAGGCGGGGATCCGCCTCTCCATTCATCAACTTTCCGTTGTTTGCATCCATTCCATATCAATTGCCAGGGGTCTGTCATGAAAGAATTCGAGGAACGCTCCACAAGGGTATACAGGCAAAAACAGATGTTCAGCAAGCAGGAGCTGGAGCAGCGGGAAAGCGTCTGCATCCGGGACGAACCGGCCTTTTGCGCCGCCGCCTGCCCGCTGAAGCTGGACGCCAGGGCTTTTGTGAAGTCCATGAAGGAAGGGGACTTCACAAGCGCCCGGGCGCAGCTGGAGCGCATCGCGCCTTTTCCCTTCATCCTTTCCAGGGGCTGCGAGGCGCCCTGCGAAAAGGCCTGCCGCCTGGCGGAGATCGGCGACGGCGTGAACATCGGCGCGCTGGAGCGGGCCTGCCTGGCGCTGGGCGCGGCGAAATCCGGCCGCGGCATGCTGAAAATCAAAAAGCGAAAAACCGTCGCCATCTTCGGCGCGGACCTGTTTTCCCTCGCTCTCGCCGGGGAACTTTCGAACAAGGCCTACCCCGTCACTTTCTTTTGTGAACACGAAAACGCCGCCGCGGTCATCCGCGCCTGCGCGCCCTTTTTGACGGAGGAGGAAGCCGCCGCCGAAGCGCAGCGCCTTGATCAGCTGGATCTCACAATCGAGTATCAGACCGGTCTTTCGCCGGAGTTTTTCGAGGCGCGCAAAGAGGGGTTTGACATTCTCTGCGCCTCCCGCGCCTTTTTCCAAAAGCTGGCGCCCGAAGATGAACCGGACAATGTGACCCTCGTTCTGCCTAAAGTGCGCCTCATCGCCCCGCTTGCGGACTCAAAGGGCGTGCTTCGCGCGCTGTTTGACGCCAAGCGCGCCGCCGTGTCGGTGGACAGACTCGCCCAGAACATGGACCCCGCCGCCGCCCGAGGGGCGGAAGGGCCGATTAAGAGCCGCCTTTACACCAACATGGAAGGCGTGAAGCCCTCTTCCCGCGTTTTCGAAGGCGAAGGGTACGGCGCCGAAGAAGCGAAGCAGGAGGCGGGGCGCTGCATCGAGTGCAGCTGCGAGGAGTGCGCCAAAGGCTGCGCGTATTTGCGGCACTACAAAAAGTTCCCCCGCCAGCTGACGCGGGAGATTTACAACAACGTCAGCATCATCATGGGCGACCACATGATGAACAAGCCCATCAACTCCTGCGCGCTCTGCGGCCAGTGCTCCGTCACCTGCCCCTTCGGGTACGATCTGGCGGACGTTTGCCACATCGCCCGGCAGAACATGGTGGCGACGGGCAAGATGCCCCTCGCCCCCCACGAATTCGCCCTGCACGACATGCTGTTTTCCAACGGCGAGGCCTTCCTTTCCCGCCTGCAGCCGGGGTATGCGCGCTGCCAGTACGTGTTCTTCCCGGGCTGCCAGGCGGGCGCCGTCGCGCCGGAGACGGTCAAACGGGCGTATTTTGACCTTTTCCAAAGGCTTTCCGGCGGCGTTGCCCTGATGCTGGGCTGCTGCGGCGCCATTGCCGACTGGGCGGGGCGGTACGAGCTCTTTGGCGAAACGGGCGACGCTCTGCGTGAGGAACTCGATAAGCTCGGCAGCCCCCAGGTCATCGCGGGCTGCCCCACCTGCCAGAAGACGCTGCAGGGCATCCTCGGTCAGGAGGTTCTGGGCGTTTGGGACGTGCTGCAGGACATCGGCCTGCCCGAAAGCGCAAAACACCATCGCCGCGCCGCGGCGATGCACGACTCCTGCGGCGCCCGGGGCAACGAAAAGGCCCAGAAGGCCGTGCGCGCCATCGCGGAAAAGCTGGGCCTTGAACTCATCGAGACGGCGTATGCGGGGGACAGGAGCCCCTGCTGCGGCTACGGCGGGCTGGTGGCGTACGCCAACCGCGAAGTGGCGAACGAACTGGCGAAGTCCTGCGTGGAGCGGACGGAGGCGCCCTTTGTCACCTACTGCATGGCGTGCAGGGACCGCTTTATGCGGCAGGGCCGCGAGGCGTCGCACCTTCTGGAGCTGGTGTACGGCCCGCCGGCGGGCGACCCGCCGGACATCAGCGAGAAGCGCCGCAACCGCCTGTGGCTGAAAAACAGCCTGTTGAAGGAAGTTTGGGGTGAAGACGCGATGGAAAAGGACTGGGGCTTTGCGCTGGAAATCACGGAGGAAGCCAGAGCCCAGATGGACGACCGCATGATTCTGGATTCCGACGTGTACGAGGTCATGCAGGCGTACCGCGAGACCGGCGACGCGGTGCTGGACACCGAGACGGGCCTTCTCATCACCCGCCGCCGCATCGGCAACGTCACTTTCTGGGTGAAGTTCGAGGAGAAGGACGAAAATTTCGTCGTCCGCGGGGCGTACAGCCACCGCATGCAGGTCAAGTGAGGGAAGCCATGGAGCAGAACAAGACCTATTACACGGTGGACCCCCTGGGAAAGCTCGTGTGCCACAAGTGCAGGGTGCCCCTCGTCAAGGGTTCCGCCACATTCAGTTATCTGGACAATGCCTTTCCCGTGGAACTGCCCGTCTGCCCGAAGTGCGGCTTCATCTACGTGCCGGAGGACCTCGCCCTGGGCAAGGTGCTTTCCGTGGAACGGGCATTGGAGGACAAGTAATGCCCTTTCACCCGGGAGGCGAGGCGCTCACCAGGCGCCTGCTGGAACTCGGAAAGCTCTCCCCCTGCCGCGTGCTGGACATGGGCGCGGGGAAGGGGGATGCCGTCCGCCTTCTTCTCGCGCAGGGCTTTGACGCCGTGGGCATCGACAAGGCGGGCCAAAACGGCATCCTCGCCTGGGACTTTTTGAACTGCCCGTTTTCGGACGGCAGCTTTGACGCCATTCTGTCCGAATGCGCCTTTTACGTGTCCGGCGACCCTGAGCAGGCCCTCAAGGAGGCTTTCCGGCTGCTGAGAAAGGGCGGAAGGCTGCTGCTGTCCGACGTGTTTTTCGGCGAACTGGAGGAGGAGCGGCGGCGCATGGAAAGCGCGGGCTTCCGCGTCCTCGAGCTGCGCGACGAGTCTGCCGAATGGAAGCGCTTTTTCATCGAATGCATCTGGAACGGCACGGTCGAATCGCTCTGCGGCTGCGGCAAGGGCAAATGCGGCTACTATCTTGCGGTGTGCGAAAGGACGTGACAGGCCATGGACCTTTTTGACAGGATGCTGGAGCTCGCAAGGCAAGGGTTTTTCTGCGCCCAGATCATGCTGATCATCGCCCTGGAGGCGGAAGGCAAGGAAAATCCGGACCTCGTCCGCGCCCTGGGCGGCCTGAGCGAGGGGCTGGGCTTTACCACAGGGGACGCGTGCGGCGCGCTCACCGGCGGGTGCTGCCTGATCTCCTACTTTGCGGGCAAGGGCGAGCCGGACGAGATGGAGCACCCGGCGTACCGGGAGATGGTCAAAGCGTTCATCGATTGGTTCCGGGAGTACGCTGAGGAGTACGGCGGCACCACCTGCCAAGCCATCCTCGCGGGGGACCCCAAGAACCGCGTGCAGCGCTGCCCCGGCCTGATTCAGGCCGCGTTTGAAAAATGCATGGAGCTGCTGGAGGAAAGGGGTGTGCTATGAGCCTGATTTACATGAACAACGCCGCCACCAGCTGGCCCAAGCCCCCCTGCGTGGCGCAGGCGGTGGAAAAGGCGCTGATTGAGCTGCCCGGCGCGATGCACCGCGGCGGAGTGGAGGATTTTGACGTGTTCGCCGCCGTGCGAAAAAAGCTCGCCCCAAAGCTTGGGGTGGCGGACCCCGACCGCATCGCGCTGGGGTGCAATGCCACCTGGGCGCTGAACGCGGCGCTGTTCGGCTTTCCGCTGCAAAAGGGCGACGCGGTGATCGCCACCTGTGCGGAGCACAACAGCGTCATTCGCCCGCTGCACGTGCTGGAGACGCAAAAGGGCATTCGGGTGGTCTATGTGGACACGGACCGGTCCGGCCGCGTTCCGCTGGAAAACTGGCATCAGGCGCTGCATGAACACAGGCCCCGCCTTGCGGTGTTCACCCACGCCTCCAACGTCACCGGCGCGGTGAACGACGCCGCAGCGCTTGCGCAGGCCGCAAAGCGCTCGGGCGCCGCCGTGCTGATGGACGCGTCCCAAACCCTGGGCTGGATGCAGGTGGACGCCGAACGCTGGGGAGTGGACATGGTGGCCTTCACCGGCCACAAGTACCTGCTCGGCCCCCAGGGCACCGGCGGGCTGTGGGTGAGGGAGGGCATACAGCTTTCGCCCCACCTCGTGGGCGGCACCGGCATCCACAGCGACAAAGACACCATGCCGGAAGACATGCCCCTGAGGCTGGAAGCCGGAACGGGCAACGAACCCTCCTGTCACGGCCTGCTGGCGGCGCTGATATGGGCGGAGGAGAATCCCATGGACCGTGCCGCCTGCAATGCCCGGCTGGAAAGGCTGAAAAGAGGACTTGCCGAAGCGGGCGCCGCGGTGATTTGCCCGGAGGGGCCGTGCACGCCGGTGGTCAGCTTCAACGTGCCGGGCTATTCGCCGGAGGACGTGGGCTTCATGCTGACGGACAGCTACGGCATCGTCTGCCGGACGGGGCTGCACTGCGCGCCCAAAGTGTTCGAGGGGCTGGGCGTGCCCGCCACCGTGCGGCTGTCGCTGTCCCGCTTCACGACGGAGGACGAGGTGGACGAGGCCGTCCGCGCGGTGAGGGACATCGTCGGATGAAGTTCGAGTGCAAAAAGACGGAAAACTGCTTCGCGGACGCCCAGACCTATGAATACCGGCTGCCCATATCGGGCGAGGCCTTCTCCCGCTTCCTTTCGGGGTGGGAGGTGCGCGTCAACGCCAAACTGCGGCGGCCGGTCTTTCTTGCGGACAAAAACGGCGTTCACGTCAAGGGGCTGCTCGCCCACAACGTCATCAGGGCAAGCTTTCCCCAAAGCCGGTGGGAAGCGGAAAAGGCCGCCTTTGAAACATGGCTGGGAGGAATCGATGCCTGAAGTGCTGTCCATGACGAAAAGCGTCTGCCCCGTCTGCCTGAAGGTCGTGCAGGCGAAACGGGCGGTGGGGGAGGACGGGTTTGTATACCTTCAAAAAACCTGCCCGGAGCACGGGGACTTTTCCGCCCTGATCTGGGAGGGGAGTGCGCAGGATTACCTGAACTGGAACGACGCCGGCGGCGGAAAAGATACACCGCCGAATCCCTTGCCGGCAGAACGCGGCTGCCCCTACGACTGCGGCCTTTGCGAAGACCACGAGCGGCCGGGCTGCTGCGTGCTGCTGGAGCTGACCAACCGCTGCAACCTCCGCTGTCCGGTGTGTTTCGCCTCCGCCGGCGAGGGGGAGCCAAAGGATTTGAGCCTTGAGGAGATCGCCCGCCAGTACGACATGCTGATGGAGCGCGGCGGGCCCTTCAACATCCAGCTGTCCGGCGGGGAGCCCACCCTGCGGGAGGATCTGCCTGAGATCGCCGCCCTGGGCAGGGAAAAGGGGTTCACCTTTTTTCAGTTGAACACCAACGGGCTTCGATTGGCGGAAGAGCCCGGCTATGCCAGAAAGCTGAAGGACGCCGGGGTGTCCTGCGTCTTTTTGCAGTTCGACGGGCTGCGGGACGAGACCTATCAAACCCTGCGCGGACGGCCGCTTTTGAAGCAAAAGCTCGCCGCGGTGGAACGCTGCGCCGATGCCGACCTTCCGGTGGTGCTGGTGCCCACCGTCGCCCCCGGCGTGAACGACGGCGAATTGGGGGACATTTTGAACTTTGCCATAGAGCGCATGCCTTGCGTGCGCGGGGTGCACTTCCAGCCCGTCAGCTATTTTGGGCGTTGCGGCCTTCCCGCGCCTTCCCGCAGGCTCACTATCCCCCGCATGCTGCGGCTCATTGAGGAGCAGACCGAAGGCAGAATGAAGGCGTCGGATTTCGGCGGCGGCGGCGCGGAAAGCCCCTACTGCTCCTTCCACGCAAGCTATTTAAGGCAGGAGGACGGCTCACTCAAGGCGCTTCCCAGGCGGCGCGGCCAGTGCTGCTGCGTCAAGTCCAAGGACGCGCGGGACTTTGTGTCCCGCCAGTGGGGGGCGAGCAGGCTGAAGCTGAAGCGGAAGGGCGGCGCGGGCATGACGGAGACCTCCTCCCTGGACGCGTTTTTGGAGAGCGTGCACCTGCGGACTTTTGCCGTCTCCGGCATGCTGTTCCAGGACGCGTATACCCTCGATCTGGAGCGTTTGCGCCGGTGCTACATCTGCGAGGTGGACAGCGCGCGCGGCATGGTGCCCTTTTGCGCCTACAACCTGACCGCCGTGGACGGAAGAGCGTTATACCGCACATGAAAAAGACCAATCTCGAGCGCTGGATCTGCGAAGTGGAGGGGCTGACGGACCTCACGAGGGAAAACCTCGAGGAGCTGCAGCTTCGCCGGCTGAACGAAGTGCTGCAGCGGGAGCGGCGGCGGAACGGCTTTTACGCCAACTTGCCGGAGCGGCTGGGCTCGCTGAAGGAGCTGCAGAACCTGCCCTTTACGTCGCCGGAACAGCTGGCGGCACACGGGGCGGGCATGCTTCTGGTGTCCCAGTCGATGGTGAAGCGCGTCATCACCGATCAGACCAGCGGCACCACCGGCACCGTCAAGCGGGTGTTTTATACCGAGCGGGACTGTGAGCACACCGTGGGGTTTTTCGCGGCGGGGCTTTCAGAGCTGGTGTTCCCCGGCGACGCCGTGATGATCGCGATGCCCTTTTCCGGGCCGTACGGCCTGGGCGAGCTCATCGCCGCCGCTATCGAGCGCTTGGGCGCAAGGCCTGTCAAAACGGGCATCGGAAAGACCTTTGGAGAGCTTGCGAAAGAGCTCAATGAAAAGCGGCCCGCCGCCTTTGTGGGCATGCCGGTGCCGCTATTGTCCATGCTGCGCTTATGCGGGAAAAAAAGCCTTCTTCGCGCCCTGGTCTCGGCGGACTCCTGCCCGGACAGCGTGGCGGCGGACGCGGAGCGCATGCTGGGCTCAAGGCTCTTTCCTCATTACGGCTCGCGGGAAATGGGCCTGGGGGGCGCCGTGACCTGCCCCGCGCACATGGGCATGCACCTGCGGGAGAACCACGTCATCGCCGAAATCGTCGACGCAGACGGCAGCCCCCTGCCCGACGGGGAAGAGGGCGAACTTTGCATCACCACCATCGGCATGGAGGCCATGCCCCTCTTCCGCTACAAAACGGGGGACAGGGCGCGCATCCTCAAGGAACCCTGCCCCTGCGGCGGCGTCACAAAGCGGCTCTTTGGCGTGAACCGCGCCTTTGAGGACGCCATCGCCCCGCTGGACGACGCGCTCTTCGCCATCCCCCACCTGATCGACTACCGCGCAGAGCGCAAAGGGGATGCCATTGCCGTCTCTGCCCTCACCGACGGCACCCCCTGCGAGGAGGAAATCCGCGCCCGCGCGCAAATGGTGCATCCCGGCGCGAACATCGCCGTTTCGGCAAGGCGGTGCACCGAAAAGGACGGGCCGATGTACCTCGGAAAAAGGCAAATCGTCCGGGCGGACTGACCCGGACGATTTTTTTCTGCCCTGCAGAAAGCGGTTACCTGCCCAGCAGCGCCAGAATTTTTGCACAGGCGGCGTCCGCGTCCTCCTCGCCGCTGACGATCTTCAGGTCGTGCGGCAGGGCGTCAAACATGCCGTGCCTGCTCTCCAGCATTTTGGCAACCGGCGGGGGCAGCACGCCGCCGGTGCGCCGGGAAAAGCGCTCTTTAATGAGCGCGATGTCCGCCGTCACCAGAACGCGCAGGCAGTGTTCGGGCAGAAGGTCGAGGTGCTCACGCTCACTGATGACGTAGACGACCGTTTCGGGGCCATTTAAAAGCTCCTTGAACTTCGCCCTGGCCTCCTGCTCGCTTTTGGCAAGGCGCAGATAGTCCTTCCCGGAGTAAACTGGCGCGCCGAGCGCTGCCTTCAAACGCTGGGCGATGGTGGATTTTCCCGTGCAGCTTTCGCCGATGAGCGCGATGACCATCTCTGTTTTCCCTCCCCAGACTGCATTTTCTCGATCTAAAATGAAAACTATCAATATTATAACGCGGGGAAAAGCGCCGCGGCAATCCCAAACCCCAAAAGGGGCCGGCGGCCCGAAGGCCGCCGGTTTGAGGGGAGAAAGAGGAAGAAAGAGAAGAAGCCGGGAGCCCTGAAAGGCAGTCAGAGCGCCCGTATGGGAAACGCCGGATAACCCCGCGTCCGGCATTTCTGCCTGCGTCACGCGTCCGGGCTGCTGACTGCGCCGCCGGACGAGAAGCTGGTGGGCTTCGCGGTGGCGGGAACGTCCTCCGCCAGGGTGACCCGGATGGTCAGGGTTTTGCCATCCCGCCATACGGTCAGTTCCATCACGTCCCCGACTTTCAGGGACTCCTTGACGTCGTTCAGCGCGTCCAGCGTCAGGGTCTGCTTGCCGTTGGCGGCGGTGATGATGTCTCCGTACTTGAGGCCGGCCCTTTCGGCGGGCGAGCCGGAGGTGACGCCCACGACGCCCACGCCGGCGACGACGTTGTAGTACCTGGCCTGGGCCTCGGTAATCTCCTGCACCGAGATGCCGATGTACGGCCTGCCGGTGACGTAGCCCACGTTGATGAGGTCCTCAATGACGCTCTTGACGCTGTTCACCGGGATGGCGAAGCCCAGCCCTTCCACGCCCAGCGCGGCGGTCTTGGCGTTGTTGATGCCGACGACCTCGCCCTTCATGTTGTAAAGCGGCCCGCCGGAGTTGCCCTCGTTGATGGCGGCGTCGTGCTGCAGAAGAGTCATCTCCTGGCCGTCCACGTTGATGGTGCGCTCAAGCGCGCTGATCACGCCGGTGGTGACGGTGCCGGTCAGCGTGCCCAGGGGGTTGCCGATGGCGATGCAGGGCTCGCCGATGCGCAGCGTGCTGGAATCGCCGAACACGGAGTAGGTGAAGTTCGAGCCTTCCACCTTCAGCACGGCGATGTCCGTCTTCGCGTCGGTGCCCACCACGATGGCGTCCAGCGTGTCGCCGCTGTTCAGCGTGACGGTGACGGAATCCGCCCCGTCCACCACGTGGTTGTTGGTGACGATGTAGCCGTCCGCGCTGATGAAAAAGCCTGTGCCCAGGGATTCGCTGTACCGCTGCCTGCCGTCGCCAAAGGGGAAGCCGCCGAAGCCGAAGCTGTAATCATAGCCGTATCCGCTCGGGACCATGGCGGTCACCAGCACCACGGCGTCCAGGTTTTTGTAGGCGATTTCCGTGACGCTGGAGCTGGCGGTGGCAACGCTGGTCACCGCGGAACTCTCCAAAGAGAAGTTCCCCTTCGGGGCGGCGCCGCCCGGGTTTTCGCCGGACGGGGGCTGGGACTGGCCTTCCTGCTTCGCGAGCTCCCTGCTGTACTTCGCGTCCGCGATGGCATAGCCCGCCACGCCGAACACAAAGGCGATGCACAGCAGGATGGAGATGGTGCCCAGGATTCTGCCAGCCCTTCTTGGCTTTTGCTCCTGCTGGAAGGAGCCATATTCAAAACCGTTTCCGTTCAACTGACATTCTCCTTTCTGCGAGGTGATCCTTGCCTTTTCTGCTTCAAGTATGGCACAACTTTTGGGCAGATCAAGGGAAAAATGTTTACATTTTTGTGACTTGTGGTGTTGGAACTGTGGCAGGACGCGCGCGCTTCTGCTATGATAGTCCTCAGAACGGACGGAGGACGGCAAAACATGTACCATCACGTCATCTGGGATATCGACAACACCATGATCAGCTCCGGAGCCGTCATTCTGCGCGCGCTGGAGCGGCTTTTGCAGGAGGAAAAGGGCATCCTTCTGACGGAGGAGCTGCACCAGCACCTCGTGGGGCTGCCCAGTGTGGGCATCCTCGGGCATTTCGGATTTGCGGACATCGCCGCGGCGGAAAGGCGGTGGAACGAGTTCATCGACACCGACCCGGACGGCTTTGCCATTTACGAGGGCGTGCTGGAGACCGTGCGGGAGCTCAAAAAAAGGGGCGTGACGCTGGGCATCGTCTCCTCCCGCACCGGGCGGGAGATGTACGACGACTGCGTCAAGGCCCTTTTGCCGTATTTTGACCATGTGGTGCTGGCGGAGGACGTGCAGCACCCCAAGCCCCACCCGGAGGCGTTGCAGCTGTACTGCCGGCGCGCGAACGCCAAAAAGGAGGACATTCTCTACGTTGGGGACAGCCCGGCGGACGCGCTTTGCTGCGAGGCCGCGGGGGTGGACTTCGCGCTTGCCCTGTGGGGGTGCATCGAGCCGGAAAAGGTGACCTGCGCCAAATACCGGATCCAAAGGCCGGAGGAGGTCCTCGCGCTGGTGTTCGGCGGGCCTTCCGCCGCACAGCAGAGCCCGCAATGAAATAAGCAAAGCCGCGCACCGGAAAAGGGGCGCGGCTTTTTTCGGCCAGTGTCAGCGCTGGAACCTGCGCAGCACGTCCTTCATCAGCGACTGCACCGCCGGCGAGAAGAGGGCGTTCCGCCGCTGGATGAGGTAGATGTCCCAGTCCAGCTGGGGCTCGGCGAAGGGAATGGCCACAAGGCCCGGGTTGGTGTCATACATGGTGGTGCCGATGCCCACGCCCTCTCCGGACTGCACCAGCTTCATCCAGAGCACCTCGTTGGGGGAGCGAAGCAGGTAGTTCAGCCGGATGCCCTTGTCCCGGGCACAGTTTTCCACAATGCCGTAAATTTTGAAGATGCTGTTCTTGGTCACGATGGGGTAGTTTGCGCACTCCTCCAGCGTCAGGACGCGCTTTGCCGCCAGGGGGTGGGTGTCGGGCACCACGGCGCACACCCGGTAATGCCGAAAGAGCGTGAAGTGGAAGCCCTCCCAGTTGTCCGGCGGGCCGATGACAAAGCCGAAGTCGCAGATCTCCTGTTCCACGTACTGCTCGGCGAACTGGTCGGGAAGCTCGATGAGCTCCACCTCCAGCTTGGGGTGCGCGTCCTCGCAATTGGAAAGGTATTTCGCAAAATCCGTGTTCAAAAGGCCGTGGCAGAGGGCTACGCAGAGGTGAATGCGCTGCCCGGAAGCGATGGCCGCCAGCTGCCGCTCCAGGTGGTCGAATTTTTCCAGCACGCCCTGGGCTTCACGCAGCAGCACCATGCCCAGCTCGGTCAGCCGCAGGCCGTCCCGCTCGCGTTTGAACAGTTCGGCGTGCAGTTCCTCCTCCATGGCGCGGATGGATTTGCTCAGCGCCTGGGGCGTGATGAACAGCGCCTTCGCCGCGGGGGCGAAGCGCATGTGCTCGCAGAGCGTCACAAAGTACTTCAGTTCGCGGATTTCCATGCATACCTCCGGGAGCGGAAACCAGAGGTTGACGCGAAAACCGCCGGATTTTAGGCGGAGCCGCATTCGTTAACGAAATAACCGAAACCTCTGGTTTTGCTCGGTGAAATTGCGGTTGTTTGTGTATTATATCACATTCCTCTATAATGGTGGTGGAAATGTGTCCAAAATGCGGCACGATTTTGAGGAGGGACAATCATGAAGCATTTGACAAAGGCATTGGCGTGGATGCTCTGCCTGGCGATGGCATTCAGCCTGGCTGCCTGCCAGAGCGCGCAGGTGGAGCCGGAAAGCACCCCCGCCCCCACGGCGGCTCCGGCGGAAGGCGGCGTCACCGGCGAGTTTGCCGACACCCAGAAGGGCTTCGGCGGCGACGTGGTGGTGACGCTGAAGGTGGAAAACGGCGTGGTGACGTCCTTCTCCGCCACAGGTGAGGACGAAACCGCCGGCATCGGCGGCGCGGCCATCGAAACCCTCAACGAGGCCCTTTCCGCCTTCGTCTCCAAGCGCGTGGAAGACGTGGACGTCTCCGTTGTGGACGCGGTCTCCGGCGCGACGGTGACCTCCAACGCGGTGCTGAACGGCGCCGCCCGTGTGGTGAAAATGGCGCTGGGCGATGAGGCCGCTTTGCGCACCCCCGTCAAGGACGGCGACTACGTGGTGGCGGCCATCGGCAACAGCGTCACCAAGTACGTGCAGGCCAAGGTCAGCTTTAAGGACGGAAGGCTTTCTGGCATCGAGGTGCTGGACCACGGCGAGACCAACGAGATCTTCCAGACCGTGGTGGACTTCCTCATCCCCAGGCTGATCGAGCACCAGTCCCTGGCGGTGGACAGCATCACCGGCGCGACGGTGTCCTCCAACGCCATCAAGGACGCGGTGGCCCAGGCCATCAGGGAGGCAGGCGGCGACGCTTCCGAGTGGTACACCCCCGTGGAGAAAAAGACGGACACCGTCAAGCTGGAAGGCTATGACGTCATCGTCGTCGGTCTGGGCGGCGCGGGCATCGCCTCCTATCTGAGCGCGGCGCAGAACGGCGCGAAGGTGTTCGGCATCGAGGCCGCGGCGAAAATCGGCGGCACCTCCACCAACGTGTCCGGCCCCATGGCCATCAACCCCTCCATCAAGATGGAGCAGGAGAACGACGGCAAAAAGTGGCTGGAGGAAGAGGACCTGATCGAGGACTGGCTGGCCTACACCAGGGGCGACGCGAAGGAGGAACTGGTGCGCCTGTTCGTCTATGAAAGCGGCGAGACCCTGGACTGGCTGATGACCGACTACGACTTCAAGTTCGGCCCCATGATGGCCTTCTTCCACCCGAAGCGCTGGGTGGTCTGGTGCACCTACGACGCGCCCACCCGCAACGAGTACGGCGCGGAAAAGACCCCCATGTTCCAGGCCGCGCTGGACAAGGCGAAGGCCATGAACGAGAAGAACGGCTATGAGCTGGAGCTCACCGCCACCGAGCTCATCACCGAGGGCGACAGGATCGTGGGCGTGCGCGCCACCAAGTACGACGGCACCACCTACGAGGTGTACGGCAAGTCCGTCATTCTCGCCACCGGCGGCTACATCGGCGACCCCGACATGTGCATGGAATACCTGGGCAACGTGTACAACTCCGAGGCCATGCTGCAGAACGACGGCGCGGGCATCAAGATGGCGATGGCCGTGGGCGCCGCCACCTACAACATCGACATGCCGCCCATGGTGCACATCGCCCAGACCAAGACCATCATCCGCAACGACGACCTCGATCCCGACGGCAAGGCCGTGCTCTCCGCGTTCGTGCTCAAGCCCGACTGCATGTTTACCGACCCCAGCGGCGAGCGCTTCATGAGCGAGGCGGGCAACATCGCCTTTGACAACTGGAAGGCCGGCGGCACCTATTACGCCATCTACTCCCAGGCCCAGATGGACGAATACAAGGAAAAGGGCATGGCGCTCGTGGCCGCTCCCATGTTCCTGAACCAGGGCGGCAAGCTGGAGGCCAACACCCCCATCGAGGACCTCGACCACATCCTCGAAGTGGGCGAACGCTACGGCATCGTCGTCAAGGCGGACACGATGGAGGAACTCGCCAAAAAGCTCAACGCCCCCAAGCTGGTGGAAAGCGCCAAAGCGTACACCTCTTACGCCAAGGGCGAGAAGGATCCCTTCGGCAAGAGCAAAGAGCTCTTCAGCCCGCTGGAGGAAGGCCCCTTCTACGCCGTGATCGGCGCGGGTTACGTCTACGGCTCCTGCGGCGGTTTGGACATCGACGCGAACATGAACGTGCTGCGCACCGACGGCACCGCCATCGAGAACCTCTATGCCGTTGGTCAGGACTCCATGGGCGTGCTCTTCACCAATAAGGACGCTTACGTCACCTACGGCGGCGCTGCCCAGGGCTGGGTTATCACCTCCGGCCGCCTCGCCGGCGCGAACGCCGCTGCGAAGTTCGCAGGGAACTGACCGGAAGCGGGCGATACGCCCCAGCAAGAACAACAAGCGAAAACCATCGGGTTTCTCCGATGGTTTTCTTCTTCCTGATCAGTGCTAAAAAACCCCTGCAAGGCGCGATGCGGCGGCCAAGGGGATTCACCTTCGATCCTTTTCGGCCGCCTTGCGCGGGCGTTTCCCGGACATCCATAACAGGAGAAAGCAAAAAGCGCCGCGAAGGCGCTTGATCGATCCGAAACGCGCAAACTCAGACGGATGGGCAGGCGTCCTCCCCCAGCTGGCGTTCGAGATAGCCTGTCAGAAGCCGCATGGTCTCTGCGCTGATCACGTGCTCCATCCTGCAGGCGTCCTCCTCGGCCACTTCCTCCGAAACGCCGAGGATCTTGACCAGAAAGCGCTTGATGGTGCAGTGCCGGTGAAAGACTTCCCTGGCCTTCGTCTCGCCCAAAGGGGTCAGCGTGATGGCGCCGTAAAGCTCCTGCTCCACCATGCCCGCCTCCTTGAGGATGCTGACGGCTTTGTTGACGCTGGCTTTGCTCACGCCCAGGCTGTTCGCCACGTCAATGGAACGGACGGAGCCCGTGCCCTTCGACAGGTTGTAGATCACCTCCAAGTAGTTCTCGCTGGAGGTGGAAATCTTGACAGAGTCGGCCATGGTCTGCTCCTGACAGAAAATTGTTAGTTCGGGCTTACCGCATTATAACACTCCGCTCGCGCCGCGGTCAATCGCCGCAGCAAAAAGGCCGGATGCGCGTCCGGCCTTTTTCGCGGGTATGCTCAGTACCGGGCGCCGCAGCCCGGGCAGAAGTTCATGCTCGTGTCCATCTGGGTGCCGCAGTTGGTGCAGTAGAACACGCCCGGCTGGGGGACTTCCTGAACGGGCTGGTACTGCGGCGCGTTCCGGTACGCTGCGTTCTGCGGGCGCTCGAACCGGATAACGGGAAGAGGCAGGCTGTCCCCGAAGGCGGAAAGAATGCCGGAAAGCAGGAAGAAAATGGCAGACCACCACACCCCTGCGCCGCCGGTGGGCTTCGTGATGCGGAAGATCAGGATGAAGAGCGCGGTGGCGATGTACGCCATGCCGGACAGGAAGTCCATCCGCAGAAAGGTCAGCACGACGCCCGTGAGGAACAGCAGAAAGGCGAAGAAGACGAGGATCGCCGTGCCGGAAAACAGAAAGGCCGTTTCAAACCCCGACAGCTTCTGGTTCCCGGTCTCAAAGAACTGGAAGAAGAAGCCGATGAGCCCGAACACGGCGGCGAGCAGGGAGTAGATGTTCTTGCTTTGCATATTCATGAAGCCAGCCTCCATATGAAATGACTTTTCAGAGTCCCCAAAACAGTATCTTCCGCCTGAAAACGCGCCGGGCGCACCGGGCGTAAAGCGCACCCGCATAAGCCCTGCGGGGCGCCCCAAAGGTCGGCTGTCAAGCTGATTTGGCAGTGGGAATGGAGGGGAAAAACGCGCGATGGGCACAAATCGATGGAAAAAGTTTGCCACACTTCCCAATGGTTTGCAATTATAACTTCATGGAGGGACGCGCGCATACGCCGCGCGCAAAAAATTCAAAATCCGTCCGGCTCCTTCCGCCCGTCCGGCAAAACAGGCGCCTTCGGAATGCGTCGGAACCAATGGAAACAGCTTTTTCACAAAAAGTAAAAACAGGCTCTTTATCACTTTAATGTGATATGGTATATTGTATTTGTATGCAGTTTTTCATTGCAAATCTTTCATTTTGGAGGTCAACGTGGAAATCGTCAAGTCAGTCAACGATTGGATCAACTCCAACATTGCCTGGGGTCCGGTGATGCTCGTTCTGATCGTCGGCACAGGCATCTACCTGTCCGTGCGCTGCGGATTCCTCCAGTTCCGCCGCTTCGGCTACATGTGGAAGAACACCATCGGCGGGCTCGGAAAGCGCGCGAAAGTAACGGACAAGGGCGCAATCTCGCCTTTCCAGGCTATGACCACCGCCCTCGCCGCCACGGTGGGCACGGGCAACATCGCGGGCGTCGCCGGCGCCATCGCCCTGGGCGGCCCGGGCGCGGTGTTCTGGATGTGGGTTTCCGCGCTGTTCGGCATGGTGACCAAGTACGCCGAAGTGGTGCTGGCCATCAAGTACCGCGAGCGCAACGCAAAGGGCGAATGGGTCGGCGGCCCGATGTACTACATCACCAAAGGCCTCGGCAAGAGCTGGAAGTGGCTGGCGGTGGTGTTCAGCGCCTTCGGCGCGCTGGCGGCTTTCGGCATCGGCAACTGCACCCAGGTGAACACCATCGCGAACGCCATCACCGCCGCCATCGGCGCGGTCACCGGCAGCGCGCTGACGGGCAGCGCGCTGACCATCGCCAAGCTGGTCATCGGCGTGGCGGTCGCGGCCATCGTGGCGCTGGTCATCATCGGCGGGGTGAAGCGCATCGGCTCCGTCACCGAAAAGCTGGTCCCCTTCATGAGCGGGCTTTACATCATCGGTTCGCTGGTCATCGTGTTCGCCAACATCGGCAGCATCGGAAGCGTACTGGGTTCGATCTTCCAGGGCGCCTTCAACCCCCAGGCGGTGGTGGGCGGCGTGGTGGGCATCACCATTCTGGAATCCATGAAGCGCGGCGTTTCCAGGGGCGTGTTCTCCAATGAGGCAGGCCTGGGTTCCGCGCCCATGGCCCACGCCGCGGCGGATACGGACAGCCCCGTCAGGCAGGGCCTCTGGGGCATCTTTGAGGTGTTTATGGACACCATCATCATCTGCACCCTGACCGCCCTGACCATCCTGATGAGCGGCATCATCGACGGCGCCGCCTTCTCCTGGGGCGGAAAGTACGGCGCGGAGCTCACCGCCGCGGCCTTCACCAGCGTTTTCGGCGGCGGGTTCGCCAGTGTGTTCGTGGCCATCGCCATTTTGCTCTTTGCCGGCTCCACCATCCTCAGCTGGTCGCTGTACGGCACCCGCTGCGCGGAGTACCTCCTCGGCGAAAAGGTGCGCATCCCCTATCAGGTGCTGTTCGTGCTGTTCATCATCGTGGGTGCCACCATGGACCTTTCCCTCGCCTGGGACATTGCGGACACCCTCAACGGCCTGATGGCGATCCCCAACCTGGTGGCGCTGCTGGGGCTGTCCGGCGTCGTGGTGCAGACAACCAGAGAGTACTTCGCGGACAGAAAGCGCAGCGCGCCCATACCGGATCAGATCTGACCAGAACCCTCAAAAGGCGCGGGATTCCGCGCCTTTTTTGCTGCCTTTATAACGCGGCTTTGCGCCGCATTGCCGGTTCTGCGGCAGATCAAGCGTTGCCCTATGCAAAAAAAGGCGAAGATGCGGCAGAGTCACTGGCACGTGAACCGCTGACCCGCGCCCCACAGCCGCGAACAGCACAATCTTGTGAAAATCGACGTATGAGCAGGGAAAGCTTTCGCGCCTGAAAGTCAGCGCCGCGGGGAAAGGGCGAAAAGCGGCTTCAGGATCTCTGTCCGGGCGAAAAGCGGCTTCAGATTCGATGCCGAAATGCCGCAAAGCGTCCGTCTGACGGGCACTGGCAAAACCGCCCAGAAAAAGCCTTTCTCCGCTGAACCCCCAAAACCGTTTACGGCGCATTTTGCCCGCAGGAGGCATAACGGCTGGTCGAGCCCCGCGCAAATGCAAAAAAGGAGCCGCCCGGCAAGGGGCGGCTCCAGTGTGCGTCTGGACAGGTTACCCGCTCAAAGGTTTTGGCTAATGCGAATCAGCGATTCGGATTAGTCGCGAGCCTTCTTCATCACGAAGGCCAGAGCAGCGGCGGCCACGATGGCGGCAGCGGTCAGAGCGAGAGCGATGTCGGCAGCGAAGTCGCCGGTGGCGGGAACTTCGTCATCCTCTTCGAGTTCCTCGTCGATGTCCTCGACGATATCCTCGTCTTCCTCAAGCTCCTCTTCCTCGGTGCCTTCCTCAACGTCGGTCTCCTCTTCGGTCTCGACGGGGACGACGGTGCCGTTGTTGTAGGTGGCGGTCAGCACTTCGGTGTCAGCGCCAGCGGTGGTGAAGTACTTGTCTTCGAGCTTGTAGGTGTAGTTGTCAGCGGTGCTGAAGCCGAAGTCAGCCAGCATGGTGTTCAGGCGGGCCAGCTCGGTGTCATCGAAAGCGTCAGCGCCAACAACGCCGCCGGTAGCATCGTCGCCATAAATGTAGCGCACGGTGCCGTTAGAAAGTACGGTGCGGAACACGAGAGACTGCGTTACGGGGTCGGGAGCAGTCAGAGTGGCAGCCTTCGTCACGTTGACGGTTTCGGCACTGAGCTTGATCTTCTCGAGGCCGAGGGAGTAGCCGAGGCCTTCCACCTGCTTCTTCTGCAAGGGGGTGCCATTCGCCCAAACGATGCTCTCAGTGTCGAGCTGAGCGACGGGAACGGCGGTGTAGGCAGTGGTGGTTTCTTTGGTCACCAGGTACACGCGATAGCCGACCTTGGTCATGGTGTAGTAGGAGGGATTCAGGCTGGCGGGATCGGTGATAACGGGGTGCTTCACGACGTCAACGTCGGTCACAGTCGTTTCGATGACCTTCTCAACGAGGTAGGTGCGGCCGTTCTTCACAACGGGGATGAAGGAGACGGTATCGCTGAACTCTACGTCAGGAGTGGAAGCGATAACCAGCTTAGCCAGACCCTGCTCGGTGATTTCGCCCTTGGTGATGCCGGAGAAGATGAGGGCATAGGAAGCCTTCGCAACCTTCACATCAGTGGGGGCATACAGGGTGATGGGGTCAGAGCTGGTGGCCAGCTTGGAATCGTTAAGAGTTTTGTCGGCGGGCAGTTCAGCGGTGATGATCTTGATGGTCAACTCGTTGGTGGTGGTGTTCACGCTGCCGCCGAAGGTGGTGGAAGCATTCGCAACCTTGGACTCGATGGCGTTCACGAACGCGTTGCCGAAGGGCACATGCAGCGCCTGCTGACCAGCCATGTTGGAGATGGTGAAGTCCACAGTCTTGGAAGACACCTTCAACTCGTTGGGTTTATCAACGGTTGCATGCAGAGCGGGGGAAGTTCCGTTCGCAGGAATAGCGGTGTTCAGCACGTCCATGGTGATGGCGAAGCGGATGATTTCGTTCTTCGCATAAGCGGCGTTGGTGTTGTCCACCAGGGGAGTGTAGATGCGGGGGCCATCGACGATGGCATCATTGCTGGTGACAAAGAAGCCGGTGATCACGAGGGGGTTCTTCTCGGGCTTAAAGGGGTCGTTGAGACCGGGGTTCAGCACGAACGCGAAGGACGCGAGCATGCTCACCGCCAGAGCCAGAGCCATCACGATGGTGAGGGTCTTTTTCATGGTGTTTCTCCTTTCAAGAGAAAGATAAGAGTTAAGTTTGAGTCAGCAGTTCGCGGGAGCGCCTGCATTCCCATTCGCACAGCCTCATATTACCAGAGCTTGCAAACCTTGTCAACCAAATATTACGAAAATATTGCAGGAATTTTGAATTTGTTAATAATTGGGACGAGTTTTGAAAAATGCCAGTATTTTCGGCTCTTTCGGGCATTGCCTTGCCGCCTGCATGCCGGCGGTGCAGAGGATTCACGACATGGTTTTGAGATATTTCCCCTTCCCGCGCCGCCGGCGCGCCCGCCTTTGCGCCATCAGCGCTTACTGCCCCGAAGCGGCCCCAAATGCCGCCGCGCGTTCCGATAAAAAAGAGAGCCGGCGAAACCGCCGGCTGTCAGTCGTGGTGATGGTGTTCCGCGTCACGCTTCGTTACGTGCACCGTTCCTCTGGGGTGATGGGGCGGGGCGTAAATCGAATACAGCTTGACCGGAATCTTGCCGATGTTGGTGAGGTTGTGCCACCATCCCGCGGGAACGAAGACCGCGCACCCGGGGCGCACGTTGGCTGCGAAGTCCGAAACGTCCCTGGTTCTGCCCATGGCCACCAGAGCGCATCCCTGTTCGATGCGGATGAACTGGTCGGTGTCCGGGTGAATCTCAAGGCCAATGTCTCCCCCGACGGGTATGCACATGACGGTCAGCTGCAGATGCTCGCCCGTCCAGAGGGCGGTGCGGAAATTGGTGTTCTGAAGGGTGGCGTTCTGAATGTTCAATACGGTGGGGCAGGGGCCGTTGTCCTGAAATCTGCGCATGGCATCCTCCTTTCGCGTTCCTTGTTTAACATATTCCGCACCGCGAAAAGGGTGAAACCCTGCGTGTGGACGGCGTTTCGCCCTGCGCCATGGCTGAAATGCATAAAGGACGCAAAAGTCCGTCCCGCGGCGGACTGCTTCATAACGGCGCTTCTGAAAAAACTGAAAACTCCGCCCGTTTCCGGGCGGAGTTCAAATGGTCAGGCCAGCTTACTTGCAAAGGCCAAAGCACTTAAGCAGAAGCTGCCAAAGGTTCGCGCAGTTGATCATGGTGTTTGCCTCCTTGTTGGATTGCCTGACGGCAAATATATTGTATCACAATGATGAGCCATCATCAAAGGAAAGCGCTGGCATATCATGCGCCATACGACGGAGCGGCAGTTTGCGTCTGCGGTTCGTGAGGGCAAAGCCCTACCGGAGCAGGGCGAACATGCAGCTCTGAAGGGCTTTTGCGAGCAGCAGCGCCGGCCAGCTCAGCAGAAACCACAGCGCCGAATAGGAAAGGCAGACCTGCCCCAGCAGGTTGAAGCGCCTGTTTGAATAGTCCCACACCCGCCACTTCAGGGCGAGGTTCACCACGCACCCCGTCAGGAATTCCACTGCGGTGATGATGGCCGCTCCAATCGCGCACTGCGCGAACAGGGGAAGGGCCGTGCGGGTGGCCAGGGCGTACAGCCACGCAAAGCACAGCCCGCCGGCGAGGAACATCGTCCAGTGGGTGCGCCCGCGCCAGAGCACCTCCAGCAGCGCGTAGCCGCACCCGCCCAGCAGAAAGGAAGACAGCATTTCCAGCGTCACCATGTCCTCAGTATGTCCGGAGAAGCAAAAGAAATCCCAGCGCATGCAAGGGTTTTGGCTTTCCGAACGGTGGAGGCTGAGGAAGGCGCTTGAAAGGGCACGGGAAATACTTATGGTCTCTCTGCAAGGGAATATGCCCGGAGCCGCGCAGGGAATGCCGCGCGGAACTTCGGCACAGAAGCCGGCTGGAGCTTTCTGCCGGCAAACGCGATTACCGGGCGCCGACGCGCGGCGTATAATGCTCTGAAAAGAGAACGCATGAAGAATGGCGCGTCAGAAAATGACTAGACAAAAGCAAAAGAAAGAAGGAAGCCGAAATGCCCAAACACATTGCGTTGGTGAACGGCTCGCTGCGCAGGCAGTCCTTTAACCAGTCCGTGGCAGACTACGTGAAATCGGCGCTCGCATCAAAGGGATGCACCGTCACCCAGCTGGACATTTCCAACCTCCCCCTGATGAATCAGGACCTTGAGTTTCCCGCGCCGCCCGCGGTTTCCGCCATCCGGGAGGAAATCAAAAAAGCAGACGCCCTGTGGACAGTGACCCCGGAGTACAACGGCAGCGTTCCCGCACCGCTGAAGAACCTGCTGGACTGGATCTCCCGCCCCGTCCAGCAGGGCGAGTCCGGTCCGCCCGACTTCGTGGAGGGGAAGCTGGTGGCGATGAGCGGCGCGGCGGGGCGGTCCGCGGCGTCGCTGGTGCTGAACGAGCTGAAGGGCCTTCTCGGCCGCATGGCGATGAAACCCATGGAGCAAACGGCGGGCGTTTCCATCCCCGCGGAAGCCTTCCGGACAGGCACCTTCGTGCTGACGGAGGCGCACAAAAAGCTGTTTGACCGCCAGGTGGAGCATTTCCTGGAAGAACTGCAGGCCTAGGAGAACCGGCGGATTTCCCTGTATCCCAAATCCAATGCAAAACGAACCTCTTTCCGCCTGGAAAGAGGTTCGTTTCTGGTGGAGCATAGCGGATTCGAACCGCTGACCTCATCGATGCGAACGATGCGCGCTACCAGCTGTGCTAATGCCCCAAATCAAGCCCGCAATCCCTTCAGGATCGCGTCCGGAAAGTATTATAGCGCACCCGCAGGCGAAAAGCAAGAGGTTTTTTGCGCGCATTGGAACCGGAGTTGAAGCGATGCATGGTGCAAAAAGGGGCGCAAGTTCCCCGATTGCAAAGGGCCGTTCGCAAAACCGGTTGACAACCGCCCGGGAAAAACCTAATGTGGAAGCAGATGGAAGGAGGCAAGCCATGCTGAAAGCGATTTTTGACAGACGAAGCATCCGTTCCTATGCGGACGAGCCCATCGACCGGGAAACGCTGACCTATCTGCTCCGCTGCGCCATCCACGCGCCCACGGCCCACTATCTGCAGCCCTGGTACTTCGCCGCCGTGACCAGCCGTGAACTGCTGGACGGGTTCAACGCGGATTTCCACAGGGCCTACGTCGATCACAGGCCGGGCAGCAAAAAGCCGATGACGCCCGATTACCACCTGTTCTTCCACGCGCCGGCGGTGGTGTTCGCCTATGTCGACGTGAAGAACGGCCACAGCATGTTCTCCCATCTGGACTGCGCGCTGGCCATCGAGAACATCGTGCTGGCGGCCACGGATCTGGGCCTCGGCTCGGTGGTCCTCGGGTATCCCGTCACCATGCTGAAGGAACATCCGGAACTGAACGAGAAGTATAAAAAGCTCTTCGGCATTCCCGAAGGGTATGAACCGGTGCTCGCCGTGGCGGTGGGAAAGCGCAAGGGCGACCTGCCCGCCCCCAGGCCGCGGGACGAAAGCAAGTTCAAAATCATCGGGTAATCCCATCAAACGCCCCCTCAGCGAAGGCAGAGGGGGCGCTTTTGATGATGTCGGGCAGAACTTTAGCCTCTGGCAGGGCAATGCCAAAGCCCCGGGCAAAGAACGCCGGCATCAGGGCGGAACATCGAAAAAAGGAGCCTGCACGAGGCAGGCTCCGGAATCCTTCCGAAGGGATGGATTAGTAGGACAGGCCCTTGGAAGCGGCGAACTTCTTCCACTTGGAGTCGTAGAAGAGGCCGTAGGCGAGGCAGAGCACCCACAGAACGATGGGCAGCACGACGCCTTCGAAGACCACCGGCACAGCCAGCTTCAGCAGAGTGATGATCAGCGTGGACATCGCGATGGAGCCGGCGGGGATATCGATATGGACATAGCCATAGCGATAGAACACGTCGGCGGAGAGGTCAGCCAGGTTGGCAGCCAGGGCGCCGAAGCCGAAGCCGTAGGCAGTCGCGATCAGCAGGGCGTTGGGGTTGTCAGCAAGGCCGGGCACGAAGCCGAGGGCGGTGCAGACCGCGCAGCCGATGAAGTGCTGAGCGGGAACGGTGGGGAACACCAGCACGAAGCCGCCGAAGCCGAAGCCCAAGAAACCAGCCATGGGGGACCCGTTCTGCAGGAGCAGAACCATGCCGATAGCGATGAAAGCACCGTACGCGGCGGGCCAGATGGCCTTGTCAATGCCGCGGCGCATACCGGCGTACCAGCCACGTCCGCCCAGGGGGCTGAAGCGGCCGCCGAGAGCCTTGTCCTCTTCCGGAACGACGCCCACGGGGGTCTTCTGGAAGATGATCTTGAAGATGAGGGGAACGATGACGACGGTCACGGCGACGGTGTCCAGACCAGAATTGCCGAGACCGGTCAGGCCGATCGCCCAGTTGACGATCCAGCCGAGGACGCCGGCGACGCCGCCGATGAGCAGGACGTCGGGCTTCTGGAGAGCCATCAGGGACGAGGCGGGGCCATGTCCGCCGCCGTTATAGCCCTTGTAGTTGGCATAACCGGAAGCAACGGCCGCAGCCACGAAGGCGGAGGCGGGGTTCAGCAGGGGGCTGAACGCGAAGCCGGACGTAACGGTGTTGGTCAGAGCACCGAGAAGGCAGGTGCCGGCGCAGATGATGAAGAACTGCACGCCGCCGAAGCCGGCAGAGGCAATACCGGCCACAAAAGAGGCCACGAGGTCAACAAGATTCATTTTGATCCTCCTGTTTGAATGAAAGGCTGATTGTCCCGTCAGGGCGGAACAGCGACATCCCGTGTATACCTCGGCAGATTACAGAGTATGGCGGATGATGCATCGTTCCAACGATATCGCCGCTGCCGCTGCCGCCTCGGCCAGACCTGTGCGCGAAAGGCACGCGGCTTTTTGCCCCACGGGAAAAGCAAAAAACCGAATGCCCCCGCGAACGGGCGGCTCTGGCGGCCAAGCGCGAAACGCGCTTACGGCCTCGGGAGCGCGAACGCTCCGTGCATCCCCAGGTTCAAGGCGCTGCATTCAATGGAATAGGGAGAATACGCCATCAAACGCAGGCTCAAACCTTCGGACTTAACGGGGAAAACCCCGCCACGCGATGCCACTGGATGCCCGTGGGCAAATTGCTTTCGTGTCAATCAGTCCCGGAGAATCAGGCCGGCAGAATGCCGTAAGCCAAATATGAAGTATTCCGCAATTTGTGGATCCGCCCGGGTGACGACGCTAAGACGCTTTGCTTGAGGGCAACCGGCAAGGCTATGCCTCATCGTGAGAAGGACGCTGACGATCCGGTCACATTCCGCAATCGCCGCAGAGGCTGTGGGAAACAGTAAAACGTGGTGAAACAGTTCTTAGAAGCTGTGGGGCATTTGGAACTCCCACGCTGTACACATTGTAGTACGAATCAGCCCTTTCGTCAAGCATTAGTTAAAATATTGCGCATGTAACATACTGGAGATTCATGGCATGTAAATCGGTAACATATATGCGATAGAAAACGCCAGAATTCTTCCAAAATTACAGGGAGCTTACATTTTATTGTGAAATTCAAAACAAATTGCGCCGGTCAAGGCTCGCTGGCGCTGTTTGCGTGTTACAGAATTCACATGGGTCTTAGATGACAATAAAATATGAAAGGTTTTACAAAGGACTGTTATCTTGTAATTTCGGACACGAAAGACTATAATTGAAAACTGTAGCATGATGCCGGATGAAGGATCGATTTGGAGGAACTGCAATTGTATCAGATTGTCAAACGCGAGCAGCTGTCCCCGGGCGTCGTGCGGATGGCTGTGCACGCCCCCAGAGTGGCCAAAAAGGCCCTGCCCGGGCAGTTCATCATACTCAGGGTGACCGAGAACGGCGAACGCATCCCGCTGACGATTTCGGACTATGACCGCGAGGCGGGCACCGTCACCATCGTGTTCCAGGAAGTGGGCCGCACCACGAAGCTCCTGGGCGCCATGCAGGAAGGGGAGTACCTTCCCACCTTTGTGGGGCCTTTGGGCAAGCCCTCGCATCTTGAGGGCATCAAGCGCGCCGCCGTCATCGGCGGCGGGCTGGGAACGGCCATCGCCTATCCCCAGGCGAAGGCACTGTTTGAAGCCGGCGCCCATGTGGACGTTATCGCGGGCTTCCGCAGCAAGGACCTGATTATTCTGGAGGACGAGCTTAAAAAAGCCGCCACCAATGTCTACATCACCACGGACGACGGCAGCAACGGCCGCAAGGGTTTTGTGACGGACGTGCTGCGCAATCTGCTGGAAAAGGGCGAGCGGTACGACGAGGTCATCGCCATCGGGCCTTTGCCCATGATGAAGTTCGTCAGCCAGCTGACGAAGGAGTACGGCATCAGGACCACCGTCTCCATGAACCCCGTCATGATCGACGGCACGGGCATGTGCGGCGGCTGCAGGCTGACCGTGGGCGGCGAGACGAAGTTCGCCTGCGTGGACGGCCCGGATTTTGACGGCCATCTCGTGGACTTCGACGAGGCCATGCGCCGCAATGCCATGTACAGACAGCAGGAGCGGGAAGCGGACTGCAGGCTCCTGAGCAAGGAGGCGGAGTAACATGCCCAACATGCAACCCCATAAAACGCCCATGCCGGAGCAGGAGCCTTCCGTCCGTTCGGGCAACTTCAGGGAAGTCGCCCTGGGATACACCGAGGAGCAGGCGCTCAACGAAGCCGCCCGCTGCCTGAACTGCAAGAACATGCCCTGCGTGTCCGGCTGCCCGGTGAACGTGCGCATTCCGGAATTCATCCAGAAGATTGCCCAGAAGGATTACGCCGGCGCTGCGGCGATCATCAAGACCACCAACAGCCTGCCCGCCATCTGCGGCCGCGTGTGCCCGCAGGAGAGCCAGTGCGAGAGCAAGTGCGTGCGCGGCATCAAGGGCGAGCCCGTCGCCATCGGCCGCCTGGAGCGCTTCGCCGCGGACTACGCCATGGAACACGGCGCGCAGGCGGAGGAAGCAATCCAGAGGAACGGCCGCAAAGTCGCCATCATCGGCTCCGGCCCCGCGGGGCTCACCTGCGCCGGTGATTTGGCCCGCATGGGGTACGACGTGCACATCTTCGAGGCGCTGCACACCCCCGGCGGCGTGCTGAGCTACGGCATCCCCGAGTTCCGCCTGCCCAAGGAGCTGGTGCGGCGGGAAATCGCCACCGTCGAGGCCCTGGGCGTCACCATCGAGACCAACGTGGTGGTGGGCCGGTCCATCACGGTGGACGAGCTGTTCCAGGAGGGCTACGAGGCCGTCTTCATCGGCTCGGGCGCCGGGCTTCCCAGCTTCATGCACATCCCGGGCGAAAACCTCAACGGCGTGTATTCCGCCAACGAGTTCCTCACCCGCATCAACCTGATGAAGGCCTACGACTACCCGAACGCGGACACGCCCATAACAGTGGGCGAATCGGTGGCGGTGGTGGGCGGCGGCAACGTCGCCATGGACGCGGCCCGCTGCGCAAAGCGCCTGGGCGCGAAGAACGTGACCATCGTCTACCGCCGCAGCGAGGCGGAAATGCCCGCCAGGGCGGAAGAGGTGCATCACGCCAAGGAGGAGGGCATCGCCTTCGCCATGCTGACCAACCCGGTGGAGGTGCTGGGCGAGGACGGCTGGGTGAAGGGCCTGAAGTGCGTGAAGATGGAGCTGGGCGAGCCGGACGCCTCCGGCAGGAGAAGGCCCGTGGAAGTGCCGGGCAGCGAGCACGTGCTGGACGTCCAGACCGTCATCATCGCCATCGGCAACACCCCGAACCCGCTTCTGCGCACCACCACCCCGAACCTCGCGGTCAACAAGAAGGGCGGCATCGTGGTGGACGAGGAAACCGGCGCCACCAGCATCCCCGGCGTGTTCGCGGGGGGCGACGCCGTCACCGGCGCGGCGACGGTCATTCTCGCCATGGGCGCCGGCAAGCGCGCGGCGAAGGGCATCGACGCTTACATTCGCAGCAAGTAAACCTTTCAAAGAAGTAAACCGGCCGGAGCGTAAAGCTCCGACCGGTTTTTTACACGAGTTTCTGCTTTTTCAACAGCCGCACCAGCGGCATGGTGAGGGTCGCCGTAATGACCGCCGTCAGCATGCCCACGCCGAAGCGGATCAGCAGGTTGCCGAACACGTACGCAGGCGTGAAGTACCCGTAGATCACGCTGTCCAGCCAGATGACGCCGGTGTTCAAAAAAGTGGTGGCCACCGCCGCGGCGACGCAGAACACATAGCACCACAGGGGGTGTTCTTCCAGATATTTGTCCCTTTTTCTGAACCGCGCTGCAGCATAGCCGATGACAAGAGCGCGCACCACGGGCGGAATCAGCCAGAGGATGGTGGTGGCGGTGAAGCCGTAGCTCAGAATCTGCATCAGCAGTTCGGAAACCAGCGCCACAGCCGCCGCCGGCAGCGGGCCGAACAGCAGCGCCGCCACGGTGATGGGCAAAGGTTCCAGCGTGATGTGGACGGTGCCGATCGGGATGGTCAGCAGGGACAACAGCACGCACAGCGCCGCGAGCATGGCAAGTTCGGTGAGCAGCTTCACCTTGTTTTCGGGGAACCGGAACATCAAAAAAACCTCCTTCCGTATTGGCAGTAATGGATTGCCGCACAGAAAGAGGGTAAAGATACCCCGATATGCGGCAGCGGGATGCGGAACACATACTGCAGGCTAGTCTGCCACTTCGTCCGAAAAGCAACTCCCCGTCTTTCCGGCACTGAGGAGCGCGAAGCTCCAGGCACATGTGTTCCTACTCTGCCATAGGTGAAAACATTATACAGCTTTCCGCCCAAAAAGCAAGGGAAAACGCGCCATCCTTCGATTTCGGCGTCCGTTCGATACGAAAAGCGCCCGCGATTCCGCATCGCAGGCGCTTTTTTCGTATTCGTACTTACAGGATGTACTTCGGGTTCTTTTTGGGGGCGGACTGCAGCTCTCTGCGCTTTTCGTCATAGCCCGGCTTTCCCAAAAGGGCGTAGGTGGCGTTCTTGCCCTCCTCCACGCCGGGCTGGTCGAAGGCGTTGATGTCCAGTAGCTCCCCGGCGAAGGCGGTCATGACTTCGAAGAAGTACAGCAGCGCCCCGACGGTCTCGGGGGTGACCTTGGGCAGTGTGATGGTGAAGTTCGGCCTGCCCGCTTTCGTAAGGGCGTACTCCGTGGCGCGCCGCTCGGCGTCGATCAGCTCGTTCAGCGTGTGGCCGCAAAGGAAGCAGACGTCCGGCAGGTGGGAAAAGCCTTGCGGGATTTCGAAGGTGGCGCGGTACTCGTCCACGGCGAGGAAGGTGACCACCTTGTCAAACGGCCCTTCGGTGTAAAGCTGCACCTGGCTGTGCTGGTCGGTGACGCCCAGGGCCTTCACCGGCGTCTGTCCGGCGAACACGTCCTTGCCGGAGCGGTCGAAGCGCTTTCCCAGGCTCTCCGCCCAGAGCTGGGCGTACCAGTCGGAAATGTACTTCAGCGAGTCGGCGTAGGGCATCAGGACGGAGATGTTCTTGCCCCGCTTCATGGAGATGAACTGCAAAAGGGCCGCCAAGTAAGCGGGGTTTTTGAGAACGTCCGGCTCCTTTAAGGCCTCGTCCATGCGGGCGGCGCCGAAAAGTAGCGCCTCGATGTCGATGCCGCACACCGCCGCGGCCAGCAGCCCCACCGGCGAAAGCTCGGAAAAGCGCCCGCCCACGCCCTCGGGGATGACGAAGGTTTTCAGGCCGTGCTCTTTGGCGATTTTGACGAGGTTGCCTTTTTTCGCGTCCGTGGTGGCGATGACGCGGGAGGCGAAATCCCCGCCGCAGTGCTTTTTCAGAAGGTCGAAGGCGATCAAAAGCTGCGCCATGGTCTCGCTGGTGCTGCCGGACTTGGTGATGACGTTGAAGGCGGTGCGCTCAACGTCGATCACGTCCAGCAAAGACGCCATGCGCTCGGGGTCGATGTTGTCCTCCACGTAAAGCTTCGGCCCGCCCCGCTTTTCCTTCGGGAGTTCGTTGTAGCGAAGATGGCGCAGCGCCTGGTGCACGGCGATGGGCCCCAGAGCGCTTCCCCCGATGCCCAGCACCACGAAGCTGTCAAAATTCCCGCGGATATAATCGGCGCAAGCCAGAATGTCCCGCACGGCCTCGCGCTGGCTGTGGGGAAGCTCCCGCCACTGCATCTGGGCGCGCTTTTCCTCCATCGCCTTTGCCGCGCTTTGGGCCAGCGGAAGGAGGGACGCGATTTCGGCCTCGGCAATGCCGTGCCCGCCGACGGCCTCGGCCATCATGTTGTTCAGATCGACTCGCAAAAGGGCGTTGGATTCCATGGCGAACTCCTTTCAGAGAGCGGAATACGGGCTATGATTCCATAATATACATTGTAGCAGTAAAATCAGTCGCGGGGAAGGGGAGAGCAAGTTGAAAAACAAGGGCAGGACGAACTGGAGCCAGGTGATCTTCTGGGGACTGCTCGCGGCGGCGGCAGTGGCTTTGCTCTGGTTTTTGCTGGGCAGGCAAGGCAGCCCCCCCACGGGCACGCTATGCCCGATGGTCGTGGACGGTCGGACCGAGCAGCCCCTTTCCGACTGCGTCATCGTCGTGCCGGAAACCGGATATTCCGCCGTCACCGGGGAGGACGGCCGCACGGAGCGCTTCTCCGTGCCGGTGGAGCGCCCGGAGCCCAAGAACGGCATGGAGCCGCAGCAGTGGGGCGAGTGCACCCTTCTGATCTATAAGGACGGATACATCCCCTATGCGCTGTTCCACACGCAGGTCTGGGAGGGCGTGGACCGCAACGGCCCGAAGATCTATCTTTTCCCGGACGACGGCACCACCCAGGGGCAGCCCTATTCCGTCATCGAGGGGCCGGACAGGGCGTGGGTGAACGCCATAGTGGAAAAATTCGACCCGCGCACCAAGGGGATTGAATGAACATCGCGCGCAAAAGCCCGGCATATGCCAGGCTTTTATCGTATGCGTGAAAGCTCTGCCTTATTCCGCGGGGGTTCTTTCCGCGGGGGAGGCGCAGTTCTGAATGGCGGTCAGAAGATAGTCCAGAAGGTACTCCTCCAGCATGCCGGAAGGGCTGTCGCCGCAGGGCGCGCGCGCCTCCCTGGGCAGCGAGGGATTTAAGAAGAAGGAGAAGATCGCCCCGTTGGCCGCACGGCTGACCACTTCCGCCCAGACGCGGTTGGAACTGGCAGAGTATGCGAGAATCAGGCGGGCAAGCTCCGACTCCACGCGGTCGAACAGCACCTCGGGCAGGATGCCCTGGGCGATTTTTGGAAGGGCCCTGTCCTTCAGGGCGAGGCTGACGGCGCACTTGCTCCTGGGGTCGAACACCAGCCGGATCTGCCGCAAAAGCAGCTCTGCGATGAGCTCCATCGCCCTTTCGGGGGAGACGGGGCCTTTTTCAAAGGCGGCGTCGACAGCGTCGTACGCCGGCTGCAGCGCCGCGCCGATGTTGCGGGCGGTGTATTCCACCGCGGCTTTGCACAGGTTTTCCTTGGTCTCAAAGTGAAAGGAAATGGCGGACTGCGAAACGCCCACCTTCTCGGCGATCATCCGCGTGGTGGTGGCCTCGTAGCCGTGCTGCGCGAAGAGCTTCCTGGCCGCGCGCAGGATCTGCTGCTTGGTGGAGGCTTGCTTTTCCCTGATACCGTTGCTGTGCATGGAGCTCACTTCCCCGAAATGCGGCGCACGGCCGGCTGTGATGTTCTGCGTACACTTTAGCATATTTGAGCGGAAAAGCACAAGCGCGACGGTATACGTCTCACGCGTCCCACGCCAGAAGGTTGCCCAGTTCCGCCGAAAAGCCCAAAGCGCGGTGCATCGGCACGTCCACGTCCGCAAAGCCCCCCCACAGGGAACGAATGCCCATCGCCCTGCTGGCGTCCAGCGCCGCGTTGACCAGCTTTCGCGCGAGACCTGTGCCCCGATAGGCCGGTTCTACGCAGAAATCCTCAAACACGCCCGAAAAGGCGCAGTCAAAGTGGAATACGTCTCGCAAACAGAGCACAAGCCCACAAGGCTTTCGTCCTCGACGGATGCAAAGTGGATATGGCCAGCTTTGACGGCCTGCAGAAGGGAGGAAGCCTGGGCAGCTTGCAACGGTTCCTCGCCGATGGCGCGTTTGCAGTCGTTCATCAGGCGCAAAAACTCCCTCTTGTGCCGCTCAAGATCCAGCGTTTCGTGATCAATGGCATTTCCTCCAACATAGGAATCCATTTACATAATGGGCGATGCAACTTCCCGATGCCTAGCATGTGTCAGCCTGACACAGCGGGGATGACAGGCGTTTTCACAGCAAATGAAGGGACGGGTTAAATCCGGAACTTGCAGAGCAAGTTCTTGCTAAAGTTCACGGCATCTGGTACGCTTTTGTTGCCGCGGGGAGAATCCATCTGCAACTCCCGCACGCTTCCATTTCGCACAGCAGAAAGCCGCACCCGCAAAGCGCTGGTGCAGGCCGGACACGAGTGAGGACGCCATGAGCAAAGACCGCTACCAATCCCCCCTTTCCTCCCGCTACGCGTCGGAGGAGATGCAGTACCTGTTTTCCGCCCGGCACAAGTTCACCACCTGGCGGAGGCTGTGGGTCATCCTCGCGGAAAGCGAGATGGAGCTGGGCCTGCCCGTCACGAAGGAGCAGGTGGAGGAGCTCGCCGCCCACGTGGAGGACATCGACTTCGAAAAGGCCGCTGCCTACGAGCGAAGGCTCCGGCACGACGTGATGGCCCACGTCCACGCCTACGGGGACGATTGCCCCAAGGCGCGCCCCATCATCCACCTGGGCGCCACCTCCTGCTACGTGGGGGACAATACGGACATTCTCATCCTGAGAGACGCCTTCAAGCTCATCCGCGCCAAGGTCGCGCTGGTGGCGCGCGTGTTGTGCGACTTCGCGCTGCGGTACGCCGACCTTCCCACGCTGGCGTTTACGCACTTTCAGCCCGCCCAGCCCACCACCGTGGGCAAGAGGGCGACGCTGTGGATCAACGATTTGCTCAGCGATCTCAGTGAGCTGGACTTCGTGCTTTCCAACCTGAAGCCCTTGGGCTGCAAGGGCACCACGGGCACCCAGGCGAGCTTTCTGGAGCTGTTTGAGGGGGATTACGAAAAGGTCAGGGCGCTGGACCTGCTCGTCACCCAAAAGATGGGCTTTGAGGCGCCCGTTCCGGTGTCCGGCCAGACCTATTCCCGAAAAACCGACTCCCGGGCGCTCAACGTGCTCTCCCAGATCGCCCAGAGCGCGGCGAAGTTCAGCAACGACATCCGCCTGCTCGCCCACCTCAAGGAGGTGGAGGAGCCCTTTGAGAAGGATCAGATCGGCTCGTCTGCGATGGCATATAAACGCAACCCCATGCGCTGCGAGCGCATGGCGGGCCTTTGCCGCTACGTGATGACCGACGCCCAGAACGCCGCCTTCACCGCCGCCGCCCAGTGGTTCGAGCGCACGCTGGACGATTCCGCCAACCGCCGCATCGCCGTGGCGGAGGCGTTTTTAGCCACCGACGCGGTGCTCAACCTCTATCAGAACGTCGCGTCCGGCCTCGTGGTGTACGAAAAGGTCATCCGCGCGCACCTCGAGGCGGAACTGCCCTTCCTGGCGACGGAGAACATCCTCATGGCCGCCGTGAAAGCCGGCGGGGACCGGCAGGAGCTGCACGAGCGCATCCGCCGTCACAGCGTTGAGGCCGCCCGCATGGTCAAGGAGCAGGGCAAACCCAACGATCTGGTGCGCCGCATCGCGACGGACGAAGCCTTCGGCATGACCGAGGAGGAAATCCAAGAAAGCCTTCGCCCCGAGAACTTCATCGGCTGCGCGGCGCTGCAGACCAGGGAGTTCGTCCAAACCGTCGCCCTTCCCATGCTGGAGAAGTACGACCTGCCCGCGCGCGCGGCGGAAATCACCTTGTAGCAAAAAAAGAACGGCTCCATCGAGCCGTTCTTGATTCTTGCTGGGATTACACCTCCGTCGCCAGGGCGAGCACCATGTCCTTGGTGGTGTGAAGGTCCTTGACGGCGATGTGCTCCGAAACGCCGTGGGCGCCCGCCATGCCGGTGCCGACGTTCACGGCGGCGATGCCGTTGGCGTTCAGCCAGGTGGCGTCCGAGCCGCCGAAGGTGCGCTCCACCTTCGTCTGGACGCCCAGCTTCTCATAAGCCCTGAACAGGCTCTGGATGATGCCGCTGTCCTCGGGCACGAAGAGCACGTCCGAATGGCGGTGCTGCTCCATGGTGAAGGAGGCGCCGTATTTGTCGCAGGCGTCGGAAAGCGCCCGCTCGATCATCAGAACGTGCTCCTGCAGGGTTTCCTCGGCGAAGGAGCGCACGTCGATCTGGAAGGTGGCCTTTTCGGGCACGATGTTGTATTTCCCGGGCGCCAGCAGGTTGGCCACGTTGATGGTGGAGTTGTCATCCACGTTGCCGCAGGGGATGGCGGCAATCGCGTCCGCCGCCGCCTTGATGGCGTGAATGCCGCTCTTGGGATCCACGGCGGCGTGGGCGGCCCTGCCCTGAATCTCCACCTCGAGGATGACCATGGCGGGGGCGCGGTTGATGATGCAGCCGTTCAGGGAGCTGTCCAGCACCACCGCTTCCTTTGCGGTGAGCTTGCTGTAATCTGCGTGTTTCGAGCCCAACAGGCCGATCTCCTCGCAGATGGTGAACAGCACTTCGACGGGGCGGTGGGGAAGGTCTTTTTCCACGATTTCCTGCAGCGCCTCCATCACGGCGGCGACGCCGGACTTGTCGTCCGCCGCTAAAATGGTGTCCCCCGAGGAGCGGATGACGCCGTCCTCAATCACCGGGCGGATGTTTTTTCCAGGGGAGACGGTGTCCATATGGGCGCAAAACAGCAAGGGTTCCCCCGTGCCGGGAAGCTTTGCGATGATGTTGCATCCGTCCGAGCCGCACTGCGGCCCGACGGGATCGATGGCAACCTCCAGCCCCAGGGCTTTCAGCTCGCCCTCGATGAGCCGGCAGAAGGGAAGTTCAAAGCGGGATTCGCTGTCGCAGGTGACGTAGCGCAAAAAGCGGTTCACAAGTCGGTCTTCGGTCATGTTAGCCTCCGCTAATATTTGGAATCACCACTAGCATAGCACGCGAAAGATGCAATGTCCACGACGGTTTCCCGCCATCGCGCCGCAAAAAAGGCACAGCGGGCTGCGCGCGCAGCCCGCTGTGCCTGCGGCAGGCGTTACCGCCCGAAAAGGACGGGCCGGATGCGCTGCACGTAGTATTCCAAAAGCAAACCGAAGAAAAAGTCCGCCGCCAGGAAGAGCGCCTGCAAAGCGAGCGCCGCCACCGCCCAGAGCAGGGGCGTCGTGATCCAGGGAAGAAGGGTGGCGAGAGTCAATCCGAACGCCTTCACCAGCAGAAATCCCCACAGCAGCACGCCGGCGTCAAAGCAGAGCAGCAGAAACACCTTCGAAAGCACGCGGTTCAGCGGGGAGAACAGATCCCGCAGCACGGCGTACCACGCCAGAAAGCACCCGTAGGGCAAAAGGGCGATCTTGTCCGGCAATATCAGCAAGGATACGGCCAGCGCCGCCAGGGCGCACAGCAGCGCAAGGCCGCGCCTTTTCTCGGCCGTGGCGACGGCGGGCAGAAACGCCGCGATAAAGTAAAAGCCCAGCCGTCCGGCGGGCAGGTACGCGGCGGCGAGCAGGCATACGACGGACAGCGCCGTCAGAATGCCGCCGAAAGCCGCCCGTTGCGCAGGAGAGGTGAGTTTCATCGCCATTCCCTCAGCAGCAGCGGATGAAGTCGCCGCCCATCATTTCGCAGCAGCAGTCCAGGCACCACAGCGTCTGGCAGACCTGGCACATGTCCATTCCGCCCCTTCGCTGGATGCCGTAGGACTGGTAGGAGCGGACCATGGCCTCGTAGGCGTTGCGGTACTCGGCGTTGCCCGGGTCCATGCTGGCGGCGCGGCCCAAAGAATCCCGCGCCGCGTCGTAGGCGCCCCGGCGCAGCTTGATGAGCCCGTTCAGATAGAACCACTCGGCGTTCTGCAGCGGAATGCCGCGCAGCACCGCCTCTGCGGCGGTGAGGTTGTTCTCGTAAAGGTACTGGCGCACCCGCTGGAACTCCGAGGCGAAATCGCCGGAATACCCGCCGGCGGAGCCGGAGGGACGCCAGTTCGACGAGGAGCTCTGGGAGCTGTACTGGGAGCGGGAATCCTTCCTCGTCAGTACATCATATGCCTCGTTGATCTCTTTTAGCTTTTCCGCCGCCAGGTCGGACAGCGGGTTGTTCACATACTGATCGGGATGGTACTTCTTCACAAGGTCGCGGTACGCCCGGCGGATCTCGTCTTCGCTGGCGCCTTCGCGCAATCCCAAGACTTTGTATGCTTCGCTGGGGGTCATGTTTCCTCCTGTGTGTCGGCACTGGGGCAGACGGCCTTTTCGACTGCCATTGTACCACGTTCTGCGCCGGTTGAACATGGCGCGCCGTCATATTTTGCAAGAAGTCTGCGCGACCGCTCGGGCGCGCCCTCCATCAGGGTGTTCTCGACGATGGGGAACAGGGGCCCCTGCGGCAGAAAGGGCAGGGCGGTGGACGCTTCGTACAGCGAATGCAGCAGATTGAACTCCATGCGCTCCTTCTCGTCCTTTGCCGCCCGGGCGGAGCCGAAGCGCCGCAGCAGCACGTTGTAGTTCCCCCGCTTTTCGTCCTTTTCGAGATCGTCCCAGGCGTCCATGAGGTACACCCACCGCCCCAGGTTCCTGCCCATCCAGGCAAGGGGCTCTCTTGCCTTTCCCGCGTGCGGGATGCCGGCGAACACCGCCTCCAGCACTTCGCCGAAGGCCAGCGCGGGCTCGTCGATGTCGCCGCACCCCTCCTGCTCCAGATGAAAGAGCCTTTCCATCCCCTTCTCGACGGCGGGAAGGACGCTCAAAAGCCGTTTTGCCGCCTTCCGGCAGCCCCTTTTGAATGCCAGAGACCCGAAGGCTCCCCGGACGGGGTGGTCGTCCCGCCGGTCGTCCTCGCATTTTTTATGGGCGAGGAGCAGATTGCAGTCCGCCGCGTAGTCCGCCCATTCGCCTTTTGTCAGGTGGATGCGCTTGTACGGCTTGAAGGGGCAGCGGGAGCATTCGAGACGGTCCTGTTCCGCCGCGCACGCCCCGAGCAGGGACAAAAACGCGGCGTCGTAGGTCAAAGACGCGCTGGAAACAAGCGAACAGCGCTTGCGCAGCGAACAGCAGACGCCGCAGTAATGGGCGCGGTAGACCTCGTATTCCCGGACCTTGAGTTCGCCCTTCTGTGGCGTCAGGTAACCAAACATGGCAGTCGCATCCTCCGCGTTTGCGATACATTGTACTAAATGCCCCGCTCAATCGCAACAAAAAGCGGCCCAATACCGCAGTTTTGCGTCACTGGTGCCGCTTTTTGGGGCGTGTCAGTCAAAGATGCGCCAGGCGCAGATAAAGTTGCGCTTCCACCAGTTGGACTGGAAGCTCCGCTGCACCACCTTGCCGTTGCTGGAGGAGGCGTCGATGACCTGCGTCTTGCTGACGGCGATGGCCACGTGCCCCTTGACGACGATGATGTCGCCGGCGCGGATCTTGGAAAAGTCGGTGATCTTCGTGTACTTGCCCACGGTGCGCCAGCCGTAGGAGGTCAGATAGCTCTGCTTGACGCCGACCTGGTTCAGACACCAGTACACGAAGCCCGAGCAGTCGAACTTGCTGGGCCCCTTGCCGCCGGTGACGTACTTCGTGCCCAGCTTGGACTTTGCCACCTCGATGAGCTTCTGCACGCCCGACGAGGCGCCCGAGCCCGACGAACCGCCGGATGAGCCGCCGCTGGTGACGGGGCTCTTGGCCTTGACCACCTTGTCCCCCGTCAGGGCGTTCATGGTCTTCCTTCCCACGTCGCCGTCCGCCGTCAGGCCGTTGTTCTTCTGGAAGAGCTTGACGGCCTTCTCGGTGATCTCGCCGAAATAGCCGGTGATGTGGCTCTTTTTCAGGTAGTTGTACTCATAGAGCAGCGTCTGCACCCGGGTGACGGCGTCGCCGCTGTCGCCCAGGGAGATCGCGTTGGGCCGCGCCGAGGAGGAGTCCAGCGCCCTTCGGGTGGAGGGGCCGAGGTAGCCGTCCACCACCAGGTTGTTGCGGCTCTGGAACTGCCGGATGGCGGCGAGGGTGTCTTTTCCGTACTTGCCGTCCGGCTCGGTGGTCAGATAGCCCAGGTCCTTGAGCCGCTTCTGGTACTTTTTGACGGCCTCGCTTTCCTCGCCGTAGGAATAGTAGTTGGGCGTCACCGAATCGGAGTAAAGCAAATTGAAGGTCTCGGCCCCCACCTTGCCGTCCACCTTGATTTTGTTCAGTTCCTGAAGCTTTTTCACGGCCTGCTCGGTCAGATCGCCGAAGTAGCCGGTGACCTGGCTGGAAGAGTCCAGATAGCCCAGCTCATACAGGCGCTGCTGGATCTCTTTGACGTCGTCCCCCGAGGTGCCGTTCATCAGCGCGTAGTGCTGGGCGTCGTCCGCCATGATGGCGTCCCAGGTCAGCTGGCCCACGACGCCGTCCTGGTCCAGATTGTGCTGGCGCTGAAAGCGCACCACCGCGGTCTTGGTCATGGTGCCGAAGTACTCGGTGGTCTCGTCCGAGTCCATGTAGCCCAGTTCCATCAGCCGCGCCTGCAGCTCCGCCACGCGGGGATCCGTCATGCCGTACTTGAGCCTGAGCTCGGGCTCGGGCGTGGGCGTGGGCTCCGGCGTGGGGGAAGGGGCGGGAGAGGGCGTGGGCGCACCGGGTTCCGGGGAAGGGGAAAGGCCGGGCAGCAGGCCGCTTTCGGCGGTCGGGGCGGGTTCCATGGTCTGCTCGGGCGCAGAGGTTGCGGCGGCGGTGACGGGGGCGTCTGCCCCTGCCGCCCCGGCGCCGGGCGCGACGAGGATGACCACCAGAAGCACGACGGCCAGAACCCCCGCGCAAAGGGCCCATTTGGCGCGGCTTCCGCCCCTTTGGATGCGGCGGCGAAAGCGGCGGAACCTGCGGGATGCGCGCTTCGCCCCCGACTGCGCCAGCTGGGGGAGTGCGCGGAAAAACGATGCGATGCTGCCCAAAACCTTCTTCATAAAGCGACCTTTCGGAGCATATCATGATAGATTATCGCAACGAGTATATCGCACAAATATGGCCAGAGTTTGAACTGACAGGGCGTATCAAAAAAGAAATGGCAGCATCGTCAAAGGAAGCCGCCGATCGAGGAGACTGAAAAAGCGGGAAAACCGCCGCGCAAATCAAAAAAGCGGCCACAGCCGCTTTTTCTGATCCGGATGAAAGGTGTTTACTCGCCGACCTTCACAAGCTGCTTGCCGTCGTAATATCCGCAAGCCTTGCAGACGCGATGAGCAAGCTTCATCTTGTGGCACTGCGGGCATTCGACGATGCCGGGGGCAGACAGTTTCCAGGTGTTCGCCCTGCGGGAGTCACGCCTTGCCTTGGAAGTTTTTCTCTTGGGAACCGCCATTTTTACACCTCCTCGTCATCATCGTTCAGAAGCGCGGACAGCGCAGCCAGCCTTGGGTCGGCCGAGGGAGCGCCTTCGCACGAACAATGCGGATTTATATTGAGGTTCTGCCCGCAGTTGGGGCACAAACCCCGGCAGGACGGGCTGCACAGCGCCTGCGAGGGCAGGGCGAGCAGCAGTCCGTCGCGCACGAACAGGTTGAGGTCAAGCGCATCTTCCTTGTACAGGTAGAAATCGTCCTCCGCGTCGGGGGACTTGGCGAAGCGCTCGCAAAGTCGTGTCTTGACGGGCACGGTTACGGGGGAAAGGCACCGCGAACACTCGGTGAGCCACAATGCTTCCACCACGGCGGTGACTTCGAAGATACCCTCGCCGACGTTGACGGCAGTTCCTGCAACGTGAACGGGTTCGGCAAAGGCGATTCCGGCCTCGTCGGGCGCGATGCTCGCAAAATCCTCGACATAGTCGAAGGACAGCGATTCGCCGGGGGAGCCGGAAATAGACTTGACGTCCAGCGTCATCAGGCACACCTCGCAATACGACCATTGGTTATTATATTAAGCGGGATGGGGTTTGTCAATGAGAATTCTCGTCCGCATCCCCGGGCCGCCCGGCCCGAACGCGCGCAAGCCAGAACGGGCGCAGGCGGAGGCTGTCCCGCCCGGGGCCCCTTTTGGCGGCTCCCGCTTAACTTCCCCCAAAAAGGGGACATCGTTTCGCGGCTTTCATAAAACGAGCGGGCTTTGGGGCCTTTTGCCGCCCCAAAGCCGCGCGGAAGGTGTTTTCGGCCGCGGTCAGCGGGCCGTCAGATCGTAGGTCTCGGTGGCGATGGTCATCTCTTCGTCCGTCGGCACGATCCAGACACGGGTCCTGGAGCCGGGCTTCGTCAGCTCCATCTCCTTGCCGCGGATGAAGTTGTCGTTCAGGTCGAAGTCGAAGTCGATGCCGAGGTACTCCATGTCCGTCATGACCAGACGGCGCACGATCTCGTCGAACTCGCCGATGCCGCCGGTGAAGGCGATGGCGTCCACCCCGTTCATGACGGCGGCGTACGCGCCGATGTACTTCTTGACGTTGTAGGAGAAGACCTCCAGCGCCAGCATGGCGCGCTCGTTGCCCTGCTCCAGGGCGGCGATGCCCAGGTCGCGGAAGTCGCTGGAGAAGCCCGAAAGCCCCAGCACGCCGCTCTTCTTGTTCATGTACTCGTCCACCTCGGCGGGGGTCATGCCCTTCCACTCCATCAGCCTGGTGACGATGGCGGGGTCCATGGAGCCGCAGCGGGTGCCCATCACGAGGCCCTCAAGGGGCGTGAGACCCATGGAGGTGTCCACGCATTTGCCGCGGTCCACGGCGGAGACGGAGGAGCCGTTGCCCAGATGGCAGACGATGATCCTGCACTCCTCGGGCTTTTTGCCGATGAGCTCCGCGGTGCGGCGGGATACGTACCTGTGGCTGGTGCCGTGGAAGCCGTAGCGGCGGATCTTGAACTTTTCGTAGTCCTCGTAGGGCAGGCCGTAAAGGTACGCCTTGGGCGGCATGGTCTGGTGGAAGGCGGTGTCAAACACGGCGACCATGGGGGTGCCGGGCATCTGCTTCATGCAGGCCTCGATGCAGTGCTTCTGGGGGATGTTGTGCAGCGGGCCCAGGACGGAGAACTCCTGGATGGCGTCCAGCACGTCCTGGTTGACGACCACCGATTCGGAGTACCTGTCCCCGCCGTGCAGCACGCGGTGGCCCACGGCCTTGATCTCGTCCATGGACTGGATGACGCCGTAGTCCCTGTTCACGATGCTGTTCAGCACCACCTTGATGCCGGCGTCGTGGTCGGGAGCGTCGCACTCGAACTCCGCGTTGCCGTTCTTGCTCTTGTATTTCATCTTCGAGCCGCCAAGGCCGATGCGGTCCACGACGCCCTTGGCGAGGACGGCCTTGTCGTCCATGTCGATGAGCTGGAACTTGATGGAGGAACTGCCTGCGTTGATAACGAGTATGTTATGCATTGCGATATTTCCTTTCGTTTCAGTTCATTGCCTGCAAACAGGTGAGTGCCACAACGTGGACGATGTCCTCGGTGGAGCAGCCCCTGGAAAGGTCGTTGATGGGCTTTGCGAAGCCCTGGCAGAGGGGGCCGATGGCGGTGGCCTTCGCCAGCCGCTGGACCAGCTTGTAGCCGATGTTGCCGGACTGCAGGTCCGGGAAGATGAGCACGTTCGCCCGTCCGGCGACGGGGCTGTTGGGGCTTTTGAGCCTGCCGACGGTTTCCACCAGCGCGGCGTCCGCCTGCAGCTCGCCGTCCACCAGAAGTTCAGGCGCCTGTTCCTTGATGAGGGCGGTGGCGGCGACCACCTTGTCCACCGCTTCGCCCTTGCCGCTGCCCTTGGTGGAGTAGGAGAGCATGGCGACTCTGGGCTCGATGCCCACCACGTTTTTTGCCGTGTGGGCGGAGGCGATGGCGATGTCGCACAGCTGCTGGGCGTCCGGCTGGATGTTGATGGCGCAGTCCGCGAACACGAACACGCCGTTTTCGCCGAACTGGCAGTCGGGAACCTCCATCACAAACGAAGAGGACACCGTCTTCACGCCCGGCGCGGTCTTGACGATTTGAAGGCCGGGGCGCAGCGTGTCCGCAGTCGTGCAGAGAGCGCCCGCCACCAGCCCGTCCGCGGCGCCCATCTTCACCATCATGGTGCCGTAATACATCGGGTCCTTCATGGTTTCGACCGCTTTTTCCTCGGTCATGCCCTTCGCCTTGCGCAGCTCGTAAAACGCTTTGGCGTACTCGGCGAAGTTGGGGGCGGTTTCGGGGTCGATCAGGTCGATGCCGGAAATGTCCACCCCTTCCTGCTCGGCGAGTTTTTTGATCTCGTCCGGCTTGCCGAGGATGGTGAGCCTGGCGATCCCCTCGGCCTTGATGATGGCCGCAGCGCGCACGACCCTGGGCTCTTTGCCCTCGGGCAGGACGATGTGCCTGTTCGCGGTCTTCGCGCGCGCGACGACGCTCTCTATGAACGACATGGCTGTACTCCTTTAGCAAAATATTTCACAAAAACGCTAAAACTGCACTGACATTATAGTATATCGCATCCATCAAAGCAACAATTTGGGGGCTTTTTGGCGCGAAAGAAGACGATTGCGCCTCCGCTTGGCCTTTAGTATACTTTCCCAAGACACCCTGCGGAGGTTGCCATGTCCCTTTGCGGAATTATTGCCGAATACAACCCGCTGCATTCCGGCCACCAGTACCAGATCCAGAAGGCCAGGGAGGTTTCAGGCTGCGAATCGGTCGCCGTGGTCATGAGCGGCGCCTTCGTCCAGCGCGGCGAGGTGGCGGCGTTTGACAAGTGGTCCCGCGCGAAGTGGGCGCTTTGCGCCGGGGCGGACGTGGTGTTCGAGCTGCCCGCCGTGTACGCGCTTCAGGCGGCGCCGGGCTTTGCGGCGGGGGGCGTGCGCACCCTTGCCGCCACGGGCATGCTGGACGCGCTCTCTTTTGGCTGCGAGCACGGCGGCGAGGAGGAACTTATGGCCCTTTGCGCGTGCAGCAGAGACGCCCGCTTTGACGGCCTGGTGAAGCAGCACCTCGCCATGGGCGTGAGCTACGCCGCGGCGGAGCAGGCGGCGCTGTCCTGTTTAAGGCCGGACCTTGCGCACCTGGTGCAAAAGCCTAACTTCATGCTGGGGCTGGCTTACGCGCGGGCGATTTCGGCATATGCCCCTCACGTGAAGCTGGCGACGGTGCGGCGCAAAGGCGCGGATTACAACGACCCCACCCTCGACGGGCAGTTCTCCAGCGCGTCGGCGTTCCGCAAGGCCCTGCGCTCCGCCGATGCGGCGGAACGGGAAAGGGCGCTTTCCGCCCTGCCCCCCTTTGTGGCGGAGGATGCGAAACACCTTCCCTGCAGCGGCATGGACGATCTGGAGCAGGCGCTGTTGTACGCCCTCCGCACGAGGGCGCCGGAAGTGCTTTCCGCCTGTGCCGGCGTGGACGAGGGCATCGAGTACCCGCTTTTCCGCGCGGCGCAGGGCGCGTCCCTGCAGGAGGCGCTGTTCGCCGTCAAGAGCAAGCGCTACACGCTGGCGCGGCTCAGGCGGATGCTCTGCGCGGTGCTGCTGGGCATCACCAAGGACATGCTCAGGCGCGCCGGCGAGGGGCCGAAATACTTGCGCGTGCTGGGCGTGCGAAAGGAGAAAAGGGGCCTTCTGGGGGAAATCGCGAAAAACGCCGCGGTGCCGCTCATCTGCAAAAAGGCGGACGCCGGCCAGCTGAAGGAGGAGGACCGCTGGATGTACGAGCTGGACGTGCTGGCGTCGGACGTCGCCGCCCTTGCCTGGAAGTGCAGGGCCGGCAGGGACTTCACCGAGCCGCTCATCGTGGTCTGAACCCGCGTGCATCTTAAAATGAATAGGAACCCCGCCTGCTGGCGGGGTTCTGCGTTTATTTGGCCGTCTGCACCGCCTTTCCGCCACCGCCCAGGGTGCGGCGGATGATGTCGTACAGCACCGAGGCGGGAGCGCCGCCGGAAGCGGACGACGAAGATTTGGACGGGGAAGCCTTGGACGAAGAGGCTTTGGAGCTTCTGGCGGAGCCTGCCGACTGCTTTTCCGCCTTCAGGTCCAGTTCGCGCTGGGCGACGGCGCTGTCGAACAGGTCCCGCAAAAGCCCCGTCTGGGCCTTGTATTGCGAAAGCGCCGCGTCGTGGGCGTCCTTGGCGGCTTTTTGCTCCGCCTCCGCCTGGGCGATGGTCAGTTCCGCCAGCCACCTCGCGAGTTCGGCGTCGCGGGTGTACCCCGCCTCCACGATTTTCTGGGCGATGGCGTCCTTTGCCGCCTGTTCCTGCCGGTCCGCCTCGGCGAGGCTTTCCCGAAGCGCCACGTCCTGCCGGATCCGGCTGCTTTCCGACTCGCCGGAGCGGGGCTCGCCGTAAAGGTTTCCCGCGAGGCCCAGGGAGGCCAAAGCCTCGTTGCTGCCCACGGCGCTCAGGCGCGCGTTGGAGAAGGCTTTTCTTCGCACCTGCTCGTAGGCGGAAGCGAGGGCCTTCGCCTGTGCTTCAAGGCTGGCAATCTCCCGCGCGTAGGCGGAGTCCAGGGCCTGGCGGTAGCTGTCCGCCGCCCGGGAAAAGGCGGCGGAAAGGTCGGGCGGGCTGTACGAAGGCGCAATAAGGCCGAGAAGGCCCTGCTCGAAGGCGTCGTAGGGGGAGGGGGCGCCGCCCGCGGTGTAGGAGGCGTTCCCCTGCGCCGCGCCGATGAAAAGCGTATCTCCGGCGCGGATCCTGTTGGGGTTCTGGATGCCGTTCAGGGCGGCGAGGTCCTCGACCGTGGTGTTGAACTTTTTGGCGATTTTGGACAGGTTGTCCCCTTTCTGGATGGTGTACTGCATGGCTTCTCCTATCTGATGTGGTTTTCAACCGAAAAGCAGAGCTTTGCGCCGTAGACGCCGAAGCCCTCGTCCGGCCGGCCGTTTTCGAACACCAGCTGGATGATGTTGAACCGCCGGATTCTGGCGTTGAAGGGCTTTACCTGCGGCATGTCCAGCGTGTTGAAGTCGACGCGGGAAAAATCCATGTCCGAAAAGTCGAAAATGTCCATGTTGGCGGAACACAGCAGCCCCTTGCGGGAGGATTCGGTGAGGCAGTACACCTCCACCCCCGAGCGGGTGTAGGGCTTGATCATCACGCCGCAGCCGCGCTTGTGCAGCGTCTTTTTCACCGTGAAATCCCCGAAGCTCTCCGCCCTGGTGGACCAGCGGGCGAGGATGGGCGCGCCGTCGTCATTGTAGCGGGCCATGGTGTCGATGTCGGTGTTGAACTTGGCGAGCCTGCCGTCCTCGGTGCCGAAGTAAAGCTCCCCGTTGAGCGGCAGAAAGACCCTCGCGGGGATGTTGTCCCAGAAGTACCACTCGTACTCGAAGGACTCTCCGTTTCCGCTTTTCTGCCGGCTGTCCGCCACGTAGCACCTGTTGTTGACGCAAAGCAGATAGTACCCGTTCCACACGGCGCAGATGGCGTCCGAAAGGTTCTTCTCGGCGCAGAGCTTCGCGTCCACGCGGCTGCTGCGCTTTTGCAGGGCGCGCTGCTCGGTGACGCCGTCCGACGCGATGGCGTACACCCCGCTTTCCGAGAGGAACAGCGGGTCGTCCCGCAGCGAGGCAAAGCAGAACCTGCTGACGGCACCCACGCCCTTGCTGCCCTGCCGGACGGGGAAGATGGGCGTGCCGTCCTCCGAAAGCGCCGCGGTGCGCAAAAAGATCTCCGCGTCCTGGTCGTTTTCCTCCTTGACGACGACTAAAGCGTCCTTTTGTTTCAGATAGCCCAGAATCGCGGAGGTGTCCGCCCCGATTTTCGTATAGCCCAAATCGGGAAAATACGTCGGGTCGTCCAGACCGCTGCGCCAGTCGGTGTTCTTGAAATCGGGGTTTCCGGAAAGGAAAACGCGGCCGTCGTTGTTGAAGCCGAAAAAGGCGAAGCAGCGGCAGCGGTTGATGCGTTCAAGATACCCCGGCACGGTCTTGGCGAAGGTGATGACCACGTTGTCCACCCCCGCGCCGCCCGCCGAAACGCCGGGAGCGGCGGCAAAGGTGACCTTTCCCGCCTTCCGGTCGACGGTAAAGCCCGCGCCTTCCGCCATCTGCACGCCGTTGACCACGGCGGTGACGGGCGCGTCGTCAAGGTCTGCCGTGTCCAGCTGAAAGACCCGGTCGCTTTCGGTGCCGGCGAAGGAGTTTTTGCGCCACGGGGTGAGCAGGTTGACCGCCTCGAACGCCGTCCCCCCGTCTGTGGGGGACATGGCAATGGAGGTGGTGGGCACGAAGGCGATGTCCGACACCGGCAGCAGCGCAAGGCCGTTCTCCTGTTCCAGCACCACCGAGTACCGGCTGCCGTCCAGCAGAAACAGCCTTCCGGCGTGGACAAAGCCGGTGCTTTTTTCGTCCGCGAGCCCTTCCGCCACCAGTTCCGGCGCTTCGCCTTCGATATAGCGGTACAGCGCGTTTCCCGCGTGGACGAAAAAGTACCCCGTGCCGCTTTTCAGCACCGCGTAAAACAGGCCGTTGACCCTGCCGGAAAACGCCGCCACGGAGCGCCAGCCCGGCCGCTTTTCGGGAAAGCCCGCGAGGTCGGAAATGAGATTCAGCGCCGCGGGGGAGCGCCTTGGGTCCACCTGCGTGGGGTCGGTGGAAAAGTCTACGCCGCGAAATTCCGCAAAACTTTTGGCGTACTTTGCGGGGCTCCTCACGGAGCGGGGTGCGACGAGGTTCGGCATGTCAGTCCCCTCCGTAAGCGTCCTCGATGGGCACGAAGCGCGCCTTCGCGGCGTCCCGCAGGGCGCCGATGTACTTCGCCCGGTAGTTTTCCGCCTGGGCGTAGTCCGCGATGTCCTGAAAGAACCAGCTCGCAAGGCCGTAGGGCAGGGCGACGCGGGCGATCGCCTCGTCGCAGTTCACCTCGTCCGTGCCGGCGGAAAGCACCGGCGCGGACGCGAGGGGAGGGAGCCCCTTTGAAAGGCGGATGGCGTTTTCGATGGGAAGCGCCTCTGCCAGCAGCACGTTCAGAAAGCCGAGGTAGAACTGCTCCCCCGCCGCGTCCTGCCCCGGCTTTTCGTAAAGGAAGGAGCAGGCGAGAGCGTAAATGTCCTGAGCTGTCATGCTTTCCTCCTTTTTGGAAAAATGCCGCCCCGCCGACGGGACGGGGCGGCGGCAAAGCGCGTTACGCGCAGACGAACTCGCCCACCGAACTGTTGAACATGCCCGCCTTTTTCGCCACGGATTTGACCACGGTGCCCTCCGGGCAGTCAAAGGGCGCGGTGTAGGCAATGGCCGTGGTGGAATAGCGGGGATCCGAGCCGTCGGTGGTGAACAGGACGGTGGCGCCCTCGGTGGCGCAGGCCAGGGTCACCTTGCCGGCGTTTTTCGACGCGGAAGGCTGCAGGCAGACGTGATTCTCGTCCACCACCGCGTACACGCCGTTGCACTTCGCGCCCAGCACAAAGGCGTCGTAGTTGTACCTGCCCTCCAGCAGATGGCCGGAGATGCCGGGCGGGTCCTGATGGATCCTGCCGTCCCGCAGCTTTTGGGCGAGGATGACGGAGTCCCTGTGCGCAACGAGGAAATAGGCGCCTTCGGGGAAGTAACGGGCGGGCATGCCCACGATGTTCAGCGTGCCGATTTTGCCCACATAGCCCTTGACGACGGCGTCTTTGACGATGCTGTCGCAGCCGGAGAACTCGTCGGACAGGCGGATGTGCTTGATGAGCCAGTTGGGCACGTAGCACCAGCGCTCCTCGTCCGGCACGAAGGAATCGTTCAAAAACACTTCCGCGTCCAGCAGCAGGCCGATGATGCTGGTTTTGTCCGGCGGGGCGGCGATGCCCACCACCTTGCCCGCGTCCGCGAACCAGCGGGAAAGGGCGTATTGGTCCACCGTGGGCACCACCTGCTCGGCGATCTGCTGCTGCATGACCTCGCCGGCGCGCTTCATCATCTGCTGTTCGGAGTTGTCCCCCTTGTCGATGATGATGGAGAACGCCTTGTCCTGGGTCATGGTCATCTCCTGCAGGGTGTCCTGCAGGTCCTGCGGCGTGCCGTAGCGGCTGGTCCCGCTGCGGACGTAGTCCGTCAAAGGCTGGGTGACGATGGAGGGCACGATCAGCGACTTCAGCCCGGAAAAGGACCAGGTCTTGTTGGTGTGGCCCTCGATGAAGGAATGGTGGGTGTAGAGCTTGGCCAGGGTGTCCGCGTATTTTTTGTGCAGGTGAATCGCCATGGAATCTTCTCCTCAATGTAGTGGTCGGTTGGGCTGGGCGCCCAGGATGCCGAGCAGGAAGGGGTCGTGCACCTCGCCGCCGCCAAGGCTCTTGACGGGGCCGGTGGTGCGATAGCGGTTCTTCGCGTTGTGCTCCGCCGTTTGAAGGAGTTCCGTGAGCCTTTGGATCTCCGACCGGGCTTTTTCCAGCTCGTGGCCGAGCATGGCTTCAAGGGGCGTCAGGCCGCCTTCGATTTTTTCCAGCACCTCTTCGGGAAGGTCCTCCGGGCCTTTCACATCCGGGTACCGGGCGGCAAGCGCCTTCCAGGGGAGGGCGCGCGCTTCCTCCTCCTGCGCCTGCTTTTGCGCCTCGTACTCCTTCAGCCGTCGCTCCGCGCCCAGGCGCGCGGCGTGAAGGAGGAGGTGTTCCGGCATGTCCGGATTGCTCTCCTTCAGGCGGGCGAGCTCCAGCTCCGTCTGCACCTTCAGCCTGTTTTTCAGCAGGCTGTCCACGAACGCCTCGCGGTCCATGCCGAACATGGCGGCGTAAAAGCCGGCGAGCTCCTGTTCCGGGGCTTTTTTGTACCTGTTCAGGGCGTGTTCCGCGTTCATGCCCTTCTGCGCCCAGCGGACGGCCTCCGAAAGGGGAAGTTCCATCTCCTTCCCCAGAAAAACCAGGCGGACGGTCTGCTCCGCCCCTTCCCGCTCACCCGGCGGAAGAACGGCTTCGGCGCTGCCCGCCCCGTGGGTGTCCGGCGCGGTTTCCGAAACGCCTTCTTCCGCCTTGCTGCTATGGGAACGCATGAACAGATTGGTGTCCTCCGTCATGACGATGCTCCTTCCGTCTGCTGCTCCCGCTTTTCCCGCAGGGTTTTGAGCAGCCTCTGCTTGTCCTTGATGTAGTGGCTGGGGATGCTGCTGAGGTACGCCTCGGCGTCGGTGATGACGCCCTTGGCGAAGAGGTTGTCCAGCGTCTGGATCTGCATCAGCTCGGACCAGTAGGAGGCTTCGCCCACGTCCACGCGCACCTTCAGGGCCAGCGCGTCGAGGGCGGAAAAGTCGAACGCTTCGGTTCTCGCACTGCCGTCGCCGTCGGTGTAGGATACGGTGCGCTTTCCGTAGCAGGCGCGCATCATGTCCGCGATGATGAGCGCGTAGTCCTCGATGAACTGGTAAAAGCTCAGCCGCTGCAGCTCCAGAGGCGCCGCGGTGGCCTTCTGCACCGCGATGATGGCGCTGGTGTTGACGGGGTTGACGTTGCCCAGCGCGGCGTCCGACGCGCCCATGAAGTCCCTCGTCATGCTGACGGTGCGCGCTATGAGCTCCATCACCTGGGCGGACATGTCGCTGCCCCGTATGCCGCTGACGACGGCGTTCTCCGGGCTGCCCGCCACGGCGATGGCCTCGCCCACGCGGTTGGACCAGCGCTCGATCTTCGTGGCGTCGTAGATGATCTTCGGGAAGGCGTTCATCTCCACGCTGCGGATCGCCATGGCGAAGAGCTTGTTGACGGCGATCTGGTTGGGAATCAGCCCTTTGATGGCGCTCACGCCGTGGCAGGAGTGGCGGGACGGCTCCCAGCACATCCAGGCGACGGGGTAGAGCTTCAGCCCCGTGTCCCACGCTTCGCGGATGACCACGTCCCGGACGGACTTTTGCGCCCGCACCGTGCCGCCTTGCTTCCAAAGCCGAAGCAGCACCGTCACAAGGCCGTCACCGCCGAAGGGCTCGTCCAGCTCCATTGCAGTGGATGCGCCGATGCGCCTCGCCTCGTCCGGCGAAAGGCCGTTGGCCTCCGCCTCGGCGCGCGCCTCTTCCACCGGCCTTCGCATGGAGAGGATGATGTACGGCTGGGACTGGACGTCCCTCGTGTACGGGTTTCCGAAATGCACGCAGGTGTTCTCCAGGATGTCGATGGCGATGTCGCCCCTGTTGCGCTGGCCGGTCTCCGCATCGGGGTCAAACCAGAGGTAAAAGCAGGCGTCCCCGTCCACCGCCGCGTTGCGCAGCGCCTGCCGGTGCTTGGCGCGGGCCTTCGTGGATTCCAGAATCCTGTCCAGCTCGCAGGAGAGCAGGGCGCAGGTTTTGTCCACAACAGGGTCCGGCACGTGGGGCGAGAAGCGGACGGCCACGTCGTCGCTGACGATCATGGCGTTGAAGTACGCCACCACGCGCTTGAGCATGTTCAGCGTGGGCTTGGGCAAATCCGGGGCGTTGACGCCCTTCCACTGGTCGCCGGCGTAAAAGTCCTCGCACTGGCGCACCGTCTCGTAAAGCCCCAGGCTGGTCTTGTAGGCGACGTCCCTCATGTACTCCGCCCAGACGGTTTTCGCGTCAATCGTCGTCATGCTGCTCCTTTCCGCAATAGCTCAAAAGGTTGCTCCACTGGCGCAGCAGGTCCTCGCTGCGCGCGTCGAGAGGCGCCGGCTGGCTTTCCGCGGCTGCCTTCTCTTCCGGCTTCCGCGGGAATCCGCCGATGAGCGCGCCGATGAGGGCGATGGCGCCGCCCAGAATCGCTCCGATGAGATACTCCATGCAATCCTCCTTCCGGTGTCTTTGAATTGGGTTCCCCCGTCTCCTGCAGCGGTAAACGGTCATTGCGCGCCGAAGTCCAAAAAGCTGCCGATCTGCTCCTCGTAATCCTCCCGCCCTGCGCCCTTTTGCCTTGCGGGCAGCGGCCTTCCGGCGCAGAAGGCGCGCAGGCTGTCCGGCAGGTGGGTGAGCTCGTGGGGGGTGTCCGCCGCGTCGTTGGGGTTCTGGTCCGAGCGGCGAATGGCGGTCATCGTCCGCCAGAGCTCCTTCGTGGCGCCCTTCACAAACCGCAGCCGGGCAAAGGGCTTGATTTCGCCGGTGTTAGGGTCGCGCCGCCAAAAGACCCGCAGCCACTCCTTCACGTCCAGCCAGCCGCTGACGCGGGCGTTGGACGTCCTCGTCAGGGGAAGGCCCTTCTGGGCGAAAATGTCCGCCGTGGAGCGGCCGGTGTCGCGGTTTCGGCTGAACAGGTCGGGCGGGGCGAACACGGCGGAGATCTTCTCCTCCCCGCTGGCGCGCAGGATGGCCTCCGCCGCCTCGGAGACGATGAGGTTGCTCCGGTACAGCTCCCGGTACACCACCGCGCCGCCCTCGGCGTCCACGGCGTACCACAGGGCGGCCAGCGCGTCCAGCCCGTAGTCGATGGAGACGTAAATCCTGCAGCAGGACAGGTCCGGCATGTCCGTCAGGTGCACCGAAGCGTCCAGTTCCGCGAAGAACGCCCCGCCGGGGGCGGAGAGCGCCTCCTCCTCGGTGGCGGGATACTCCTGCCGGACGGCCTCGCCCAGCGCCTTTTTCGTGTTCTGATACCACGCGCCGTCCCTTCGCGGGTCGGCGTGCCAGGGCAGAAACACCTTGTGAAAGCCGTAATCGCCGGTGTAGATCTCCTCGAACAGCGTGCCCCTCGCCATGGTGGAAAGGCCGATCACCTGCCCGTCCGTGGGCCGGTTGACCACCGGGAACGCCGCAGCCCAGATCTCCCTGGCGTACTGCTGGAAGGCCCATTCGTCCAGGATGATGAGGTTGGCGGTGAAGGAACGCCCGGCAGAGGGGGCGGAGGCCATCGCCCTGAAGGTGGAGCAGGGGGAGCCGGAAAGCGAAACCTCCAGCGCGGTGGCTTTGAGCTGCTTTTTCCGCCTGCCCGCAGGGGGCGTCCCTGACGGCGGGCTTTCTGTGACCAGTTCCTCCATATTGGCAAAGATCACACCCATCCTTCGCGCCAGTTCCCTTGCCTCGCCCTCGGTGCGGGACAGGGCGATGACCGAATACCCGTCCACGTAATACATCCGCCACGCCGCGTAGCACAGGGCGAGCCACGTCAGCCCCAGCTGGCGCGCCTTGAGCACCGCCGTCAGCCGGTTTTCGCAAAAGGCCGACAGCGCCTCCTTCTGGGCAGGCCAGAGCCGGAAGGGCACGATGACGCCGGGGGCGTCCCGGTCCTCGATGCGGCAGAAGGTCTCGACGAAGTGCGCCGCGTCCTCCCTGCCTTTGCGGATGCTTTCCCGCAGCTCCCGCTCCCTGAGGAGCAGCGTCAGTTCCTCCCGTCCGGTCATGCGCCGCTCAGCCGCCGGATGCGCGCCTCCAGCTCCTCGTCCGAAAGCAGGGCGGGGTCAGGCGTCCCGCCCTCCGCCCTGGCCGTTTCGATTCGCTCCAGCGCGTACTTGGCGCCGGAGGCGGCGTTCTTGTCGAACAGCTTCTCCTCGGCGAAGGCCTCCACCCGCACCCGGGCGCCGGCGATCAGCCGGCCGACCTCGGAATCCGGCCTCACCGCCAGCAGTTCCTCCCTGGTCATGCCCAGCGCCGCGGCGAGGCCCGCCATGGTGGGCGGGTATTTTTCAGTGCCGTCCGCTTCAGCCTTCCGCCTGCGGGTGACGGCGCTTTCCGCCGAGCCGGCGAAATACTGCTCGATGCGCCTTGCCACTTTTTTGGCGTCCGTCATCCGCGCGCACCTCCCAGCAGTTCCGCAAAGCCCGGCATGGCGAGCAGCCTGTCCACCGCGTCCCGCTCCAGCCGCTTGACGTGGTCCGCCGAGAGGTTCATGCGCAGCGCGATGCGCAGATAGCTGCAGTTGCCCGAATACCGCATCCACAGGATGGTCTGCAGCCGGGGCGGCAGGGCGGCGATGAACTCCGTCATGCGCCTGCCGAAGGCGAACTCCGCGGCGCAGCGCCGCTGAAAGTAGTCCACCGCGCCCTCGCAGAGGGCGGGAATCTCTTTTGCCTGCTCGGTGAGCTCTTTGAACTCCCTGAGCCTTTGCGCCTGTTCGCGGCACATGTCCCGCGCGAGCCCCCAGCGCCGGAGCAGCGTGCGCACCTCGCTCCGCCTTCGCGAACCCTCCCTAAAAGCCATCGCACACCCCCGAGAGGAACAGGGCGAAGAACTCGTGCCGCAGGGCGTCCTCCGCGCTTTTCGGCTCGCTCTGGGCCGCGAGGGGGAAGAGGCGGCGGCACAGCGCGTCCACCCAGTTTCCCGGGCGGGAAAAGGGCAGCAGCCCGTCGTAAAGGCGCTTGGCATCCTTGGGGGTAATGTCCAGAAACACGCAGGTCATGCCGCCAAAGCCCTCCTCCGCGCCTTCGATTTCGCACAATCTTTCTTCCATGCGTCCTCCTTTGTCGCCGATAGGCAACTGATTCCTCGAGAGAATCGTTGCGAATATGCTACGGATGAAGCATAGCACGAACAGGTGATCGTGTCAACTGTTCTGCAACGGTCCAGAGAAAAAAGGTTGCAAAATCGCAACGAAAGGGGTATGATGAAAGGCGAAATGGGGTGAGAGCGTGGACGAAAACACCAGGGAGGTCATCGAAAGGATCAGGAAACGCCGGCTGGAGCTGGGCATGAGCTATGGCGACCTCGCAAAAAAAACGGGCATCAACAAGGCGACGCTCCAGCGGTATGAGTCCGGCTCCATCAGCAACCTGCCCACCGGCAGGCTGATGGACATTGCGAAGGCGCTTTTCGTCTCGCCGCAGTACCTGCTGACGGGGCAGGAGAGCGAGTCCGAGGCCACGCTGCGGGAAAAGTACGGCCTGGACGGCGGCGTGGACCAGATGGTGGAAGCGATGCACAAGAACCCGAAGCTGCGGATTCTCTTTTCCCGCACCGCCAAAATGGACGAGGAGGGCATCGACGCGGTGCTGAAGATCGTCGAGCTGATGCGGACGGAACAGTAGAGAACACGAAGAAAAAGGCGCTCTGCCAAAAGAAAAACCCCCGCGCGTATGCGCGGGGGCAGTTTGGATGCTTTGGAGCTTACAGCTGGTTGAGCAGCATGGGCTTGAGCACCTGCAGGCCCTCGACGATGTCGGGACCGTTGCGGGTGCCGATGCGCTCGACGCCGAGCAGCAGGCAGCCCAGCACCACCGTGGGGGTCCAGAAAGAGCCGGTGCCGGCGACCTTGACCTTCACGTGTTCGGGAGCCGTGTCGCACATGATTTTGACCTGTTTCAGGGACGGGCCGCCGTGACGGCCGGTGGAGGACTTGACCCAGTCCGCGCCGGCTTCGGCAGAGAGTTCCACCGCGGCCTTGATCTGATCGTCGGTGAGCAGCTGCGCCTCGATGATGACCTTGCACTCGGCGCCGCCGTCGTGGGCGACCTTGACAACCTCGGCAATGTCCTTCTTGTAGTACTCGTACTCGCCGGACTTCAGCATGCCGTGGTTAGCCACCATGTCGATGACCCAGGGCTTGCCCTTCAGCAGGCGGGCGCCTTCCTTGGCCTCAGCCACCTTGACCTCGGTGGAGACGGCGCCGAAGGGGAAGGCCACGGGATAGCCGGTTTCCAGGCCGGCAGGGCCGATGCGCTCGGCGACATAGGGTGCCCAGAAGGTGTTCACGTGGAACCCTTTGAAGCCGTACTTCAGGGTCAGTTCGATGCCACGGTCGATGTCCGCACGGGAAGCATCGGAGTTCAGCACCGAAAAGTCAATCATGCTGGCGAGCCCCTCGCGGGACAGATCCAGATCTTTCAGCATTTTGGGTTTGGGCATTTCAGATACCTCCATCTGATGTGATGTTATGCTGAGCGGTTAAACCGTCAGTTCCCGTTCAAGTGCCTCCGCGTCGTCCGCCAGGGCGACGGAGAGTTCAGGCAGCATGCCGAGGGCGTCCGCGATCCAAAGGGAGGTGTACTTGCTGCGGACCTCCTTGGCATACAGCACGCTGTCGATGAGTTCCTCCCGCGTGACGTGGAGCTGGGAGGGGACAAAGGGCGCGCCGGCCGCTTTGAGCCGCCTGGCGAGATCCTTGTAATCGGGCAGGTAAGAGAATTTTTCCCGCAGCGCGGGCAGCGCATTGAGGATGCGCCGGATCTCCTGCCGCCTTTCGTCCGGGTCAAAGGACTTGTTCTTCTGGGCTTTGAAGGCTTCGGGAGCGGAAGGCCCGTACCCCTTCTCCACCATTTTAATCCATTCATCCCTGCTGGGTAAAGCCTGAACTGCTTTTTCGACATCGAAAGCCTTCTCGTCGATGGCGAGAATCCGCTTCCACATGTCAATCACCAGCACGGCCCCCACGCCCACTTCCTCGCCGTGCATGTTGGGGCGTTCCTTGCGCTGGGCGTGGCGCATGACCCAGTAGTGGGTCAGGTGATGCTCCGCTCCCGCGCCCGTTCTGGCGGAACCGTACCAGTACATGTCCACGGCGCTCTTGTAAAGGGCGTCGGCCAGGGACTGCAGCGCCGCCACGTCGCCGCTTCTGACCCCGTCGGAAGTGGCGAAGGCCTGGCTGATGGCCTCCTGCATCAGGTTTTCCACTTCCTCACAGTAATGCTCGCCCCTGACGAGGTGGGCGGCATACCAGTCGGCCACCGCGGTCAGCTTGGACGCCATTTCGCCCAGCCCCGCGGCGTTCATGCGCACCGGCGCGGCTTTGATGATGTCCATGTCGGCGATGACGGCGGTGGGAGGCTCGCAGACGATGGTGGTCTTCATGCCGCCGATGAGAAGAAGCGCCATGTCCGTGAAGAATCCGTCATGGGACATCACCGTGGGCACGGGGATGTGGGGTTTGTGGATCCTGTGGGCCACATAGCGCACAACGTCCGTCAAAGACCCGCCGCCCAGCGCGACGACGGCGTCCACCTTCTCGTCCGCCGCGACGAACACCTGCCCGATGGCGGTCTCGTCGGGGAGCATCGGGCAGCGGAAGACAAAAAACGAGGGCGACAGCCCGCCTTCCTCCCACAAGGCTTTGGCTTTTTCGCCGATAATGCGGTAGACGACTTCATCGGTCACCACCAGAATATTGCGGCCAATACCCAGCCGTTGCAGAACCTGCGGCAGACAGGCCAGGGTGCCTTCCCCGATCAGCGCTTCGCCGATGGGGGAGGAGTGGGTCCTTTGGCATGTGCATGCAAAGGAATGCGCTTTGTGTAAATCTCCATGAAAGACAGACATTGGCTTACCTCCTGAAAGACAGGGGGGCTTAAAAGCCCCCTTCTCGCCCTAGAGATTGACTTGCTTATTAGATGAGATCCGCCAAACGGTTGAACACCTTTCTGTCGTTCAGCCCATGGTAGACGTCCTTGTAAATCGGGAAGAGCTTGTTGTAGAACTCGACGTTTTCAGGAATGGGTTCGACGGTGCCGACGATCTGGACCATCCTCTTCACGCCTTCCTGCATGCTGCCAATCAGCCCCGCGGCGTAAGCCGCCACGATGGCGACGCCGATGATCGCAGCATCCGAGACCTTCAGCAGCTTCAGCCTGCAGCCCATGATGTCCGCGACGATCTGCCGCCATTCAGGGGACTTCATTGCGCCGCCGGTGACGGTGATCTCGTTCTTCATTTTGACGCCGGTGGCCTTGATGGACTCGTAGATGTAGCGGGACTCCATGGTCACGCCTTCCATCACGGCGCGGATGATGTCCGCCCTGGTGTTGGAGGACTTCAGGCCGACGAACACGCCCGTCGACTTGATGTTCCAGGTGGGATAGCCCGTGCCGAAGAGGCCGGAGTAGAAGATCACGCCGTTGCAGCCCGGCTTGGACTTGCGGATGTAGTTGCCCATCAGCTCGAAGGTGTCCACCCCCATGGCATCGGACAGGGCCATTTCGGCGGGGCAGAACACATCTCTCGCCCAGCGGTAGCAGGTCGCGCCGGAAAGCTGGTTCCCCTCGATCTCGAACACGCCCTTGATGGGAGTGGAGGGGATCTGCAGGCCTTCCAGCTTCACAAAGTCCGGCTTCGCAAGGCCGACGACCAGTTCGCCCACCGTGCCGAGGGTGAGGGACACATTGCCGTCCTCGATGATGCCCGCGCCCATCGCGGCCGCCTGCTGGTCGCCGGAACCCGCGACGATCAGCGTTCCGACGGCAAGGCCGGTGCGCCTGGCGATATCCTCCTTCACGCGGCCGACGATGGTGCCGGGATCCACGAGGGGCGGGAGCTTGTTCTTGTCGATGCCGAGGGCGTCGAGGATTTCGTCGCTCCACTGGAAGGTGTTGACGTCGATCATGCCGCCGACCATCTGGTTGGTGACTTCGGCGACGAGTTCATCAGAACCGAACTTGTACATCGCATACGTGTCCACCAGCGCGATGTACTTGGTCCTGTTGTAGATTTCGGGGGCGTGCTTCTTCAGCCAGTAGACCTTTTCCACCGTATAGGTGCAGGTGGTGGGAAGGCCGGCGATGTGCGCCTGGCGGTGCGGGTCGATGAGCGTGGCCATTTCCGCCATGTCTTCCTCGGCGCGGTTGTCCAGCCAGACGATGAAGGTGTTGTTGATGGGCTCCAGGTTTTCGTCCAGCATGGTGAAGGTCGCCCGCTGCACCGAGAAGCTGATGGCCTTGATCTGCTCGGCAGGGACCTTCGCATCCGCAATGGCGTCCCGCACCGTGTCGAACACCTGTTCCATCAGGTAGTCCGCATCGATTTCGACCTGATTCCATGCGGGATACCGGAGAGGATACTCGCGATAGCCCTTGCCGATGACGTTGCCGTCGAGGTCCACGACCATCGATTTGGCGCCAGTGGTGCCGATGTCGATTCCCATTACGTAGTTGGACATAGCTGCTCTCCTTTTCTCTAGCTTTGTCTATGAGATTCTTTCGTGGGGGAAAGAAACGAATGCACTGTTATCAAGCCAGAAGGGAATAAACCGCAGTGTGGAGAGAGTTGCCTAGGATGCTGAAAAAAGTATAGCACAGGCCAGATATGGTTTCAAGGGGATTTTGTCAGAAATTTTATTGAAATTGTCTTTATCATCCTTGATAAATGGAAATTAATTTCTAAAGGCCGCGGCTGGCATTATTGACTCTTTACTTTGATAAGCGGAGAATTATATAATACGGATAACAATGCACAGGAGGGATGCTGCGTGCCCATCACCGAGGACGTCAATCTGATCTACAAAGTCGCGGTAAAGTTTTACATCGAAGGCAAGTCCCAGGTTGAAATCGCCAAATCGGAAAATCTGTCCAGAGCGACCATCTGCCGCCTGCTCAGGGCGGCAAGGGAGATGGACATGGTGCACATCGAGGTTTCGATGCCGAAGGTTCCGCCGCCTTCCCCCCACATCGCGCAGGAGCTGGCGCAGGCCCTGAAGCTGAAGGAAGTGATCGTGGCCCCGGCCGTGCTTGGGGAAGACAACGAGGACGCCGTGCTGCGCGCCACGGCTGCCACCGCGGCCGCCCACATGCCCCGCCTGCTCGCCGACGCGTACATGGTGGGGATCGGCTGGGGGCGCTCGGTGTACGCCACGGCTCTGCAGCTTCCCTATGTCAAAGGCCCGAAAAAACTGTTCGTTCCCCTGGTGAACAACTTCGCCTATACCGTTCCCTCCCTGCAGACCAGCGTCATATTGAGCTATTTCGGCGAAAGGTTCAATTCGAACTGCTATTATCTGAATATTTCGCACCAGCCGCGCAAAAAGGGGGAGCGGACCGAGGCCGAGCTGGAGAACATCCGGCAGCTCACGGTGTTCTGGGATGCGCTGGACGTTGCGGTTTTCGGCCTCAGCTCGCCGGAGCAGCTGCGGCACAGCGAGGTGTACAGCGCGCTGTGGCAGAACGGCCTGGATGACGCGCCGGACAAGGACGACATGCAGTTTGAGTGCATGGGCCAGGTCTACTGCGAGGACGGTTCCTACGTGGGCGTGAACAGGAACTACGACCTCATCGCGCTGGATCTCAAACAGCTGCGCCACATCAAAAAATCCATCTGCATCGGCGCGGGGCGCCAAAAGGCCAAGGCTCTGCTTCACGCCGGAAAGCTGGGGTTCTACAACATCCTGATCACCGACGCCGTCACGGCATCCCTCATGCTGGAAGAGCTGTAACGCGGCATTTCCGGGGCGAAAGGGCGCTTTCGCCCTTTTTCTTTTTTGCAGAACCCGTATGACGCTGCTTTTGAGCCCGTCTGCCGGTGCTGACAGCATTTGCCAAGTATTAATTCTCCTTCCCTCCTTCATGCGGCGCCGCGAAATGCCGATACGGTATCATGTTGCATCGGCCGGAACGCCGGCCGGGAAGGGGACAGGAATGAAAAAAAGCATAAGGAAAAGGCTGCTGGTGGGCTTTGCCATCACCGTATCGGTCTGCATGGTGGTGGTGAGCGCGGTGATCGTGCTGCTGGCGGGCACAAGCCTGTACGGCGCCACCGTTCACGAGTCGAACTACTCCCTGATCGGGGCAGCGAACGAAATCGACGGGAAGCTCAGCGCCTATCGCGCCGTGCTGGACACCTTCAGCGCCGATCTGGAACAGCTGGCCGAGCAGGAACTGCGCGACAGGGCAGCCGTCGCCGCCATGCTGGGCAGGCTGCTGGCCAGGCATCCGGATTTTTCGGATATCTATTTCGCCTTCGCCGACGGCCCGGCGGTTTTCGCCTCCGGCTGGACGCCGCAGGCGGGGTATGACGCTTTCTCGGAGGAATGGTACCAAAAAGCCGTGGAAGCGGCAGGCGATGTGGTGTTCTCTTCACCCTTCGTGGAGCCGAAGGAACAGAAGCTCGCCGTCGCGGCGGCGCGCGCCCATGTGCAAAACGGCAGGGTGGTGGGCGTGGCGGCCGTCGAAATCCCCATGGACGCCATCTTCGCCATGGTGGACGGCATGGAGCTGGCCGCGGGCAGCTACGGCTTTCTGGTCAGCCGGACCGGGGAAGTCCTCCACCACCCCCACGAAAGCTACGCCGCATCGGGCGCAGGCTTTGCCAGACTGGACGGTTCCCTCGCCGCGCTTTTGAGCGCGCAGAGCGGCCAGGCGGATTTTGAGCCCGTGGTTGCCAAGGGCCCGGACGGGAAGACCTGTTTCCACTTCGCCCAGGGCTTTGAAAACGTGGACTGGGTCATCGCCGCCGCGGTCCCGGTCATCGAGGTGTGGGGCGCTGTCCTCAACATGCTGATGGTGACGGTCATTCTGACGATTGTGGCCATCTTCGCCGCGCGGATGATCTACTCCCAGGTGATCCGCATCCGCATCGGCGACCCGGTGAAAGCGCTGGTGGAGGTGGCGGACAGCATGGCCCGGGGCAGGATCGACTGCGAAGTCAAAGTGGACCGCGCGGACGAGATCGGCAGGCTGCAGCGCAGCTTTTCCTCCATGCGGGCCACCGTCGCCGGGCAGGTGGAATGCCTGAAGCGCATCGCGGAGGGGGATCTGACGGTGCAGGCGAACCCCCTGTCCGAACAGGACGCCATGGGCATGGCGCTGGCGACGCTGCTCGCGCGCAACAGCCAGATGCTGGGCGGCATCCGCTCCGCCGCGCAGAACGTGGCCTCTGGCGCGCAGCAGATCGCGGACGGCGCATCCGCCCTCGCCGCGGGCAGCACCGAGCAGGCCGCCACCGTCGAGGAGTTCGGCGCCACCATCGCCTCGCTGAAGGAGCAGGCGGACGAAAGCGCCAACACGGCGGAGGAGACCCGCAGAGGGAGCGAGAAGATGGGCGCGCTGATGCAAAAAGGCCTTGACGCCATGGAGCAGATGAACCGTGCGATGGACGACATCGACCGCAGCAGCCAGCAGATCGCCGGCATCATCCAGATCATCGACGACATCGCTTTCAAGACCGGCATCCTCGCCCTGAACGCGGCGATTGAGGCGGCGCGGGCCGGCCAGCACGGCAGGGGCTTCGCCGTGGTGGCGGACGAGGTGCGCAGCCTCGCGGCGCAGAGCGCCGAAGCCGCGCAGCGGACCGCCGAGCTCATCGGCAGAAGCGTGGACAGCGTGCAGACCGGCTCCAGGGTGCTGAAGGCCACCTCCGACAGCCTGCGGCAGCTCGGGTCCATCGCCGGAGGCAACATCGCCCAGATGCAGCGCCTGAGCGAGCTGGCCAAGCTGCAGGACCAGCTCATCGCGGAGCTGAACGCGGGCATTGGCCAGATTTCCGGGGTAGTGCAGACCAACGCCGCCACGGCGGAGGAAAACGCCGCCGCCGCCCAGGAAATGAGCGCCCAGAGCGCGCATCTTGCCCACATCGTCGCAAGGTACAGAATCCGGGAAGACGCCATGGCGTGACCCGCCGAAAAACCGATAAAGCAGCCCGCGGGATCGTCCCGCGGGCTGCGCTTTTTCCGCTTCATCCAGAAAGGCTGCCAGCGCGGCTGTTTCTCCCCCCAACGGGGAATAGCTAGATTCGCCCTGGATGGCGAAAAGCCCAAACAAGCGGATGCGTGCAGGCAGGGGCATTCGCGCCCCACTCTTTGCTTGCAAGCGGCCGCGGGCTGGTATATACTACAATCGATTGTTTTGCGTTCATAATCCAGGCCCGGCGCGCACCGGCGCTTCGGGCACAGTCCATTTCGAAGGGGAACGGCATTGAAACGAGTTGTGGTAGACGCGTTCGGCGGCGACAACGCCCCGGTGGAAATCATATCCGGCTGCGCCATGGCGCTGGCCGAAATCCCGGATCTTTACCTGATTCTGACTGGCGACGAACAGCGCATCGAACAGGAGCTGGCAAAGCACAAAGGCATCGACAGGGGCAGGGTGGAAGTCCGCCACGCGCCGGACGTCATCACCAACAACGAGCACCCGGTGAACGCCGTGCGCAGAAAGAAGGACTCCTCGCTCGTCAAGGCGCTGGAGGCCGTCGCCAGCAAAGAGGCGGAGGTGTTCGTCTCCGCCGGCTCCACCGGCGCGGTGCTCGCCGGGGCGACGTTCATCGTCCGCCGCATCAAGGGCGTCAAGCGCCCGGCGCTGGCGCCGGTGCTGCCCACCAGAAAGGATCACGACGTGATCCTCATCGACTGCGGCGCCAATGTGGACATGAAGCCGGTGCACCTGCAGCAGTTCGCGGTGATGGGCGCGGCCTACGCCGAGCGCATCATGGGCATCAAAAACCCAAGGGTGGGCCTTCTGAACAACGGCGCCGAGGCGGAAAAGGGCTGCGAGCTCACCAAGGAGACCTACAAGCTCTTGCAGCAGACGCCGGTGAACTTCGCCGGCAACTGCGAGGGGAGGGACATCCTCTCCGGCGATTTTGACGTGGTGGTGGCGGACGGTTTCGCGGGCAACGTGGCGCTGAAGTCCATCGAGGGCACCGCCATGATGGTCATGTCCATCCTGAAGCGGGAGCTGATGGGAGGCATCGCCTCCCGCATCGGCGCGCTGCTCGCGAAAAGTGCCTTCAAGCGCATCAAGGAGAGGATGGACTATTCCAGCCACGGCGGCGCGCTGCTCCTCGGCATCGACGGCGGCATCATCAAAGCCCACGGCAGCTGCGACGCGAAAGCCTTCGCCGCCGCGCTGCACCAGGCAGCGAAGTTTATCGACGGAGACGTCGTAAACATCATCCGGCAGACCATCGAGTCGATGGCCCTGCCGGAATAAATCCTGCAATCATCCAAGCGTTATCGAAAGGAGCATGTGTCATGTTCGAAAAAATCAGGGCGATCGTCGCCTCCCAGATGAATGTGGACGAGGACCAGATCACGATGGAGACCAACCTGGTGGAGGACCTCAAGGCGGACTCGCTGGACGTCGTGGAGCTCATCATGGACCTGGAACAGGAGTTCGACCTGGAAATTCCGGATGAAGACCTCCCCAAAGTGGCCACCGTGAAGGACATCGTGGAGTACATCCAGGCCCGCAAGTAATCATGGGGAAGCTTGAGGAACTCCAGTCGCTCATCGGCTACGCGTTCAAAAACAAGGCCCTTTTGAAAATGGCCCTGACCCACACCTCCTACGGGTCGCCCAGCCACAACCAGCGGCTGGAGTTTCTGGGGGACGCGGTGCTCGGCCTTTATGCGGCAAACGAGCTGTACCGCGCCTATCCCAGCATGAAGGAGGGGGAGATGACCCGGGTCCGGGCGGCCTCGGTGTGTGAAAGCGCCCTGTTTGAGAACGCTCGCGCCTTTTCCCTGGGGGATTTTCTCTACCTCGGCAAGGGCGAGGAGATGGGCGGCGGAAGGCACAAGCCCTCCATCGTGGCGGATGCCTTCGAGGCGCTCACCGCCGCCATCTACCTGGACGGCGGCGCGGAAGCGGCCTTCGCCTTCGCGAGGCGCTTCGTGCCCATCCGGGCGCAGGCGGGGGAGCGGGTCATCGACTGCAAGACGAGGCTGCAGGAGGTGCTCCAGAAAAACGGCACGGCGGACATCCGCTACGAGCTGGTGGAAGAGCGCGGGCTGGACCACAACAAGTGGTTCGTCTGCGAAGTGCTCAAGGACGGCTGCCCTTTGGGGCGCGGCGAGGGGCGCACCAAGAAGGAAGCCGAGCAGAAGGCCGCCAAACAGGCCCTCGAGCGGCTCAGCAGCGAAAACTGAACGCATTTCAAACCTGCGCGGCGATTCTGCCGCGCTTTTTTCGCGAAGGCAGGCGGGGCGCGGCTTCATTGCGAAAGCCGCGCCCGCCGTGTTATAATTTACAGGTTATCATGCATAAGAGGTGTAACATGCTGCTGACCAAGCTGGAGCTGTACGGCTTCAAATCCTTTGCCAACCGGGTCGAGATCCGCTTCGACAAGGGCATTACCGCCATCGTCGGCCCCAACGGGAGCGGCAAGAGCAACATCGCGGAATCCATGCGCTGGGTGCTGGGCGAACAGTCGGCGAAAAGCCTGCGCGGCGCCAAAATGGAGGACGTGATCTTCTCCGGCACCCAGGTCAAGCGGCAGATGGCCTTCTGCGAGGTCCAGCTCACGCTGGACAATTCCGACCGCCTGCTCCCCGTGGACTATGCCGAGGTGCAGATCACCCGGCGGGTGTACCGCTCCGGGGAGGGGGAGTATTTCATCAACCGCACCCCCTGCCGTTTGAAGGACATCGTGGACCTTTTCCGGGACACCGGCATCGGCAAGGAGGGTTATTCCATCATCGGCCAGGGCAGGATCGAGGAGATCCTCTCCGGCAGGTCGGATGACCGGCGCGCCATCTTCGAGGAGGCCGCGGGCATCAGCAAGTACCGCGCCCGAAAGGACGAGGCGGAGCGCAAGCTCGCCGCCACGAGGGCGAACCTGGTGCGCATCGGGGACATTGTGGACGAGCTCGCCCAAAGGCTCGGGCCGCTTCATGAGCAGAGCGAAGTCGCAAAACAGTACCTGAAGCTCAAGGAAGAGCTGAAAACCATCGAACTCAACGCCTTCTTGCACCAGTACGACCGGGCCAAGGCGAAAATCGCAGCCCAGGCGGAGCAGATCGCGGACCTTCTCGCCAGAGAGGAGGCGCTCCTTGCCAGGGCGGCGGAGCTCACCGCCAACGCCGCGGTGGAGCAGGACGCCGCCCGCCGGATGGACGGGCTGATTTCCGCCCGGCAGCGGGAGCTCTTGGAGCTCACCCGCAAAGCCGAACAGCAGGACGGCGAGAGCAGGCTGCTCGCGGAGCGCGCCGAACGGTTGCAGAAGGACGCGGACGACGCCCGGCGCGAAGCCGAAGAGCAGCGAAAAAGGGCCGATGCGCTGGACCGCGAGCGCGCCCGGCATGCCGCAAAGCGGGACGAATTGGCAATGGACCTGCTCGCGCTGTCCGAAAGCGTGCAGCGCAGGGAGCGGGAGCTTTCGGCGCGCATCGGCGAAATCGCGAAGCGGGAGGAGGAGCTGGAGCGCCGCAAGGAGCGCATCATCGAGGCGATGAACCGCCTCTCCTCCGCCAAAGTGCAGTCCTCCCGCCTTCAGGCCATGCTGGACAGCCTCGCCCAGCGGGAGGCGGAGCTTCTCCCTTCCATCGAGGCGGCGGAAAAGGAACTGGCGGAGATTTCCCAGGAAAAAACCGGGCACGAGGAAAAGGCGCAAAAAGCCCGGTCCGCCTTGGCAGAACTGGAAGCGGAGTGCGCCGCGGCGAAACAGGCCATCGAAGACGCCGCCGGGCGCAAGGCGGAATGCGCGGCAAGGCTGCGGGAGCTGGAGCGGGAGACTGCCGCCCTGCTCTCCCGGGAAAACCTGCTCAAGGAGATGCAGCGGGACTTCGAGGGTTACTACGCGGGCGTGAAAAACCTTCTGAAGGACTGCGCAAAGGGCCTTGTGGGCCCGGGCGTGCTGGGCGTGGTGGCGCAGCTGATGCGCGTGCCCGAAAAGCTGGTCAAGCCGGTGGAATACGCCTTGGGCACTGCCTTGCAGAACATCGTCACCGAGGACGAGAACGCCGCGAAGCGCGCCATCGAGCATTTAAGAAGGAACAATTACGGCAGGGCGACGTTTCTGCCCCTGACCGCCATCCGCCCCAGGGTGCTGACGGAGGAGGAGCGCGCCGCCGTGCATGGTTTTGCGGGCGTGCTGGGCGTCGCCAGCGATTTGGTGCAAACCGAGCCGAAATACCGGGCGATCTGCGAGAACCTTCTGGGCCGCACCGTGGTGGTGGAGGACATGACCTCCGGCATCGCCCTGGCGAAAAGGACGAAAAACGCTTTCCGCATCGTCACCCTGCTTGGGGACATCATCCACGCAGGCGGCTCCATCACCGGCGGCAGCGCCCAGAAGAAGGAAACCGGGCTTCTCGGTCGGGAAAACGAGATCGCGCGCATCCAGAGGCGCCTTGCCGCCATCGGGGAGGAAAAGGCAAACCTCGCCGAAAGGGAACAGCAGGCGGAACAGGCCGCAAGAGACGCTTCCGCCCGGATGGAGCGCATCGCCAGAAAGCTGCAGGAAGGCCGCATATCCCTCGCCCAGCTGAAGGAAAAGGGCGAGACGCTGGACATTCTGTTCCAGCGGCACAGCAGCGAGCTGAAGGACAGGCTGGCGGAAGCGCAGCGCCTGCGGGAAACGAGGGAGGACGTCCAGAACCAGCTGGCCGAAATCGAAAAGCTTCAGTCCAGCCTGGAGGACAGCCGGCAGGTCTCCGAAAAGGACGCGGAAAGCGCCCAGGCGGAGATTTCCGCCATGCGCGTCGAGCGCGAAAGGCTGACCGAACAGCTCAACGCGGCGCGCATGGAGCACCTTTCCCTCAAAAAGGAGCACGAAGCCGAAGCGCAGCAGTGCGAGCGGCTGGAAAAAGAGGCCGCCGCCGCCCGCGCCGCCGCGGAAAGCGCGGCAAGGCGCGGCGCCGAAGCCGCCGAAAAGATGGAGGAACTGCTCAAAAAGTCCGGCAGGCTGGGCGAGGCCATCGCAAGAATGCGCCGTGACAGTGAGGAAAGGCTCGCGCAGATCCGCGAAAGCGAGCAGAAGCGGGACGAGAGCCTTTCCCACGCGAAGGAGCTGGAGGAGCAGGCCGACCGGTGCCGAAAGGAAGCGGAAACGCTGAAGGACCAGCGCCACCAGGCGGAAATCGCCAAAAGCAGGCTGGAAGCGGAACTGACCGCGCTTCAGAACCGTATCTGGGAAGAATACGAACTGACCTACGAGGGCGCGGCGGCGTACCGGACCGGCGTCTCCTTCACCTCCTCCCAGCGCCAGACCGACCAGATCCGAAAGGAAATCCGCGCGCTGGGGGACGTGAACGTCAGCGCCATCGAGGATTACAAAAGCGTCAAAGCCCGGTACGACGAGCTTTACGCCCAGCAGCAGGACCTCGTCAAGGCGGAGCAGGACCTCGCGGTGCTCATCGACGAGCTGCTCGCCACCATGCGCAGGCAGTTCAAGGCGCAGTTCGAGCGCATCAACAAGTTTTTCGCGGAAACCTTCGCCGAGCTCTTCGGCGGCGGCACCGCGGAGCTTCGGCTTTCCGGCGAGGACGTGCTGAGTTGCGACATCGACATCATCGCCCAGCCGCCGGGCAAAAAGCTGCAGATGCTTTCGCTTCTCTCCGGCGGGGAGAAGGCGCTGACCGCCATCGCGCTGATGTTCGCGATGCTCAAGCACAAGCCCATGCCCTTCTGCGTGCTGGACGAGATCGAGTCCTCTCTGGACGAGGCGAATGTGGACAATTTTGCCAACTACCTGAAACGCTACGCCCACCAGACCCAGTTCATCCTCATCACCCACCGCAAAGGCAGCATGGAGGTGAGCGACACGCTCTACGGCGTGACCATGGAGGAAAAGGGCGTTTCCAAACTGGTGTCCGTGAAACTGGCGGACAGCAAAACCCAAAGCGGAGGAGCAGCCTGATGGAAAAGGAAAAGAAAAAGGGCCTGTTTTCGCGGCTCGCGGAAGGGCTCACCAAGACGAGGAACAGCATCGCCGAGAAGATCGGCACGGTGTTTTCGGGGTTTTCCTCGATTGACGACGATTTTTACGAGGAGCTGGAGGAAGCGCTCATCACGGCGGACATCGGCGTCCCCACGGTAGAGAAAATGCTCGCCGAGCTCAAGCGGCGCGTCAAGGAAAGCAAGGTTCACGAGACCGAAGAGGCCAAAACCCTGCTGCGGGACATTGTGGCGGACATGATGCGCCCCGACACGGCCTTTCTGCCAAAAAGCGGGCCTTCCGTGATTCTGGTGGTGGGCGTGAACGGCGTGGGCAAGACCACCACCATCGGAAAGCTCGCCCACGTATATAAAGAAAGCGGCAAAAAGGTGCTGCTCTGCGCGGGGGACACCTTCCGCGCCGCCGCCGCCGAACAGCTGACGGTGTGGAGCCAGCGGGCGGGCGTGGGCATCGTCAAGCACCAGGAGGGGGCAGACCCCGCCGCCGTGGTGTTCGACGGCATGGCAGCCGCCAAGGCCCGCGGCATGGACGTGCTCATCGTGGACACCGCCGGCCGGCTTCACAACAAGAAGAACCTCATGGCGGAGCTGGAGAAGATCGGCCGCGTCATCGAGCGGGAGGGCGCGGACTTTCAAAAGGAAGTGCTGCTGGTGCTGGACGCCACCACCGGCCAGAACGCCATCGCCCAGGCGAAGGTGTTCGCGGAAGCCGCGGGCATCACCGGCATCGTGCTCACCAAGCTGGACGGCACCGCCAAGGGCGGCGTGGCGATTTCCGTCAAGGAGGAGCTGGGCGTCCCCGTGCGCTTCGTGGGCGTGGGGGAAGGGATGGACGACCTCCAGCCCTTCGACGCCGAGGCCTTTGCGGCGGCCCTTTTCTGAACAACGCATTGTGCGGGCTTCGGCGCGGTCCGAGGTCCGCTTTGGCTGTTCCAAAGCCTTCGCCGGTTTGCGCCCGGGTCTTGGGTATGATATAGTATATTGATGAGTTATGGACGAACTTGCCGAAAGGGAAACCGACATGAAGCTTCTGGCCCTGATTGACGGAAACAGCCTTCTTCACCGGGCGTTCCACGCGCTCCCGCCCATGACGGCGCGGGACGGCACGCCCACCGGTGCCCTGTTCGGCTTTTTGAGCATGCTGCTCAAGGTCGTTTCCGAGGAGAAACCGGACGGCATGCTCGTCGCCTTTGACGAGCACGGCCCCACCTTCCGGCACGAGATGTTCGACGCCTACAAGGCCGGCAGGCAGGAAACGCCGGATGATCTTCGCGCCCAGTTCCCCATACTGCGGGAACTTCTCGAAAGGATGCGCATCAAAACGCTCTCCAGGCAGGGCCTCGAGGCGGACGATATCCTCGGCATCTTCTCCCGAAAAGCGGCCAAAGAGGGCGTGCGCGCCCTCATCGTCACGGGGGACCGGGACGCATTGCAGCTGGTGGAAGAAAACACCACGTTGCTTCTGACCAAAAAAGGCATCTCCGAAACCCTCCGCGTGACGCCGGAGGTGCTGTTCGAGCTGTACGGCGTGACGCCCGCGGGCATGATCGAGGTCAAGAGCCTGATGGGCGACGCGTCGGACAATATCCCCGGCGTGCCCGGCGTGGGGGAGAAGACCGCCCTCAAGCTGATTCAGCAGTACGGCACGCTGGACGAGGTGCTCCACCACATCAACGACATCCCCGGCGCCAAGCTCAAAGAACGCCTCAAAGAGTACGGCGAACAGGCGAAACTGTGCCTCGACCTTGCCCGCATCGTGACGGACCCCGACCGCATCGCGGACGTGGCTCTGTCCGACTGCACCTTTGAACCCTCCCGGCTGCACGACGGGGTGGACATGCTGCGCGCCCTGGAACTGCGCAGCATCATCAGCCGCCTGCCGGAAAAACCGGAGGAGCCGCAAGCGGTGCAGGCCGAAAAGCAGGAAATCAAGGCGACCGCCCTTTCGGGAAAAGAGGACCTTACAGCCCTTTTGCCGAGGCTGCTTTCCGCGAACGAAATCTCCGTGGCGCTGTCGGACGTGCTCACCGTCGCCACGGACGCCGGCGAGCAGTTCGCGCTGCCCGTTTCCGAGCAGATGACGCTGCTGCGCGACGCCTTCTCCCCTTCGGAGCTGCTTTCCGCCCTGGCGCCCGTCTTTTCTGCGGAGAAACCGAAAAAAATCCTCTACGACGCCAAGCAGTGGATGCATATGCTTTCCGAGGCGGGGATCGCGCTGCGGGGGCTGGCCTTTGACCCCATGATCGCCGCGTATCTGCTGCACCCTTCGCGTTCGAACTACTCGCTTTCGGAACTCTGCGAGCCCTTCGGCCCGGTGTGCGCCGCCGCGCTGTTCCCCCTGCGGGAGGACATGGAGCGGCAGCTTCGTGAACAGGGCATGAAGGAGCTGCACGACGCCATCGAGCTGCCCCTCATTTCCGTGCTGTTTGACATGGAGCGCGAGGGCTTCGCCCTGGATCCCGAGGTGCTCAGGGAGATGGACGTTCGCTTCGTGGGCGAGATCGAGGCGCTGACGCGGCAGATTTACGGCCTCGCCGGCGAGGAGTTCAACATCCTCTCCCCCAAGCAGCTGGGCGTCATCCTGTTCGAAAAGCTGGGCCTTCCCTATTCCAGAAAGACCAAGACCGGCTATTCCACCGACGCGGACACGCTGGAGTACCTTTCCACGCTGCATCCGCTGGCGGAGCGCGTGCTGGAGTACCGCAGGCTCACCAAGCTGAAATCCACGTACATCGACGGCCTGCTCGCCGCCCTGGGCCCGGACGGCCGGGTGCACACCCGCTTCAACCAGACCGTCGCCGCCACCGGCCGCATCTCCAGCGCAGAGCCAAACTTGCAGAACATCCCGGTGCGCACAGCCCTTGGCAGGGAGATCCGCAAGGCCTTCGTGGCATCGCCGGGGAACCTGCTCGTGGGCGGGGACTATTCCCAGATCGAGCTGCGGGTGCTGGCTCACATGGCGGGGGACGAAACCATGGCAGAGGCCTTCCGCCTGGGGCAGGACATTCACACCCGCACCGCCGCGACGGTGTTCGGCGTGCCGCCGGACATGGTCACCGGCGAGATGCGCTCCGCCGCAAAGGCCGTGAACTTCGGCATCGTCTACGGCATATCGGACTTCGGCCTTGCCCAGAACCTGGGCATTTCCAGAAAGCAGGCGGGGGAATACATCAGGGCGTATCTGGATAAGTATTCCAAAATACGGGACTTCATGCAAAAGACCGTGGAGGAGGCCAGAAAGAACGGCTACGCCCGCACGCTTTTCGGCAGAAGGAGGGACATTCCCGAGCTGAAAAGCTCCAACTTCAACACCCGCTCCTTCGGGGAGCGGGCCGCGATGAACGCGCCCATCCAGGGCACCGCGGCAGACATCATCAAGCTCGCCATGGTGGCGATGGACAGGGCGCTGAAGGAAGGCGGCTTTGCCGCAAAGCTCATCCTGCAGATTCACGACGAACTCATCGTCGACTGCCCGAAGGAGGAGGTCCCCGAAGTGGAGCGCCTGCTCAAAAAGGTCATGGAGGGGGTCGCGACGCTTTCCGTCCCGCTGGTGGCGGACGTGCGCTCGGGCAGAAGCTGGTACGACACGAAATGAGAGTCATTGGCCTGACTGGAAACATCGCCGCCGGTAAGTCCACCGTCTCAAAGGAGCTGCAGAAACTGGGCGCCATAGTCATCGACGCGGACGTCATCGCCCGCGAAGCGGTGGCCCCCGGATCCGAAGGGGAGCGGGCGGTGAGGGCGGCCTTCGGCGAGCGGTATTTTGACAAGAACGGCCTCAACCGGCGCAGGCTCGGCAATCTGGTGTTCCGGGACGAGGCGGCGCGAAACAGGCTCAACGCCATTTTGCACCCCATCATCGTGGGCGCCATCAAAGAAAGGCTCGCCGCCCTGCAGCGGGACCTGCCAAAGGCGACCTGCGTGATCGACGCGGCGCTTCTGATCGAGACGGGGCTTTACAAGCTGTGCTCCGAGGTGTGGCTGGTGGTGGCGTCGGACGACGTGCGCCTGCGCCGCATCATGGAGCGGGACCGCATTCCCAAAGAGGAGGCCCGTGCGCGAATGCGCGCCCAGACCGCCCAGAAGCTGAAGCTCCAAAAGGCGGACAGGGTGCTGGTCAACGACGACGGCAGGGAGGAACTGATTAAACAGGCGAGGGAGTTCTTCCTGGCCGGCGAAAGGACAGTGCAACATGCCTGAGGAAAAACGGCGCGCATCCGCGCGGGGCAAAAAAAGAGGAAAACGGCTGGCCGCCGCTCTGGTGGCGCTTTTCGTGCTGGCGCTTATTGCGCTGGTTTTCCTCGTGCTTTCCGGAGAGGTGGATAAGCTCACCTACAAGCTGACCAACGTCGCCGCCATCGCGCGGTACAGCGAGGAGTACGGCCTCGACCCCTACCTTGTTGCCGCCATCATCCACGTGGAGAGCGGCAGCCGCGAGACCGCCGTCTCCCCCAAGGGCGCGCTGGGGCTGATGCAGCTCATGCCGTCCACGGCGGAGTGGATCGCCGGCAAGCTCGGCGAGCCTTTCGACCCGGACGCTCTAACCGAGCCGTACACCAACATCCGCTACGGCTGCTGGTACCTGAACTTTCTGTTTGAGCGCTTCACGCCGGTGGACACGGTGCTCGCCGCCTACAACGCGGGGCACAACGCCGTCCGGGGGTGGCTCAACGACCCCGCCTATTCGGAGGACGGCGTGACGCTCAAGCGCATTCCGTACCCCGAAACCGAGCAATACGTCGAGAAGGTGGACCGCGCCTATGCGAAATACAAAAAGCTTTACCCGAAGGCCTTTGGCTGAGCGATCCGCCGCCCTTCGGTGCGCCTGCGCGGCCCTCTCCCTTTTGCTCCTTTTTTCCGGCTGCGGCGCAGCGGGAGGCGACGCCGCGGAGGCGACGCCCGAACCCACTTCCGTGGTGGTGGAGGACGAAAGCACGAACCCCGTGCCCGGCGGCGCGCTCATCGTCGCCATTCCCCAGAACGTCGAATCCTTTGACCCGCTGCTGGTCAATACCAAGGAGGTCAAGAGCCTCCTTTCGCTGGTGTACGAGCCCCTTTTGACCTATGACAGCGCGGATAGGCTCTCCGCCTGCCTCGCCGAAACCTGGAACACCTACGACGGCGGCGTCACCTGGGTGGTCTCGCTGCGAAAAGGGGTCACCTGGCACGGCGAGAGCGACTTTTTCACCGCCCGGGACGTGCTGTTTACCTATGAACTTCTGAAAAGCGACGCCTACGCCCAGTCCCCCTACCGCCAGATGGCGGACAAGATCGCCTCCATCGAGGCGACGGACGAGTACGGCCTGGTGGTCACGGGGGTGAACCCCGGCATGTCCGCCCTGTACGCCCTGACCTTCCCCATCGTCTCAAAGGACCATTTTGCAAAGAACAAGGGCACGGGGCCGTACGTGCTCACCGCTGCGAATCCGGCGGAAGGGGTGCTGCTGACCGCCAGCGCGCGCTGGTGGAAAAAGTCGCCGTACATCCAGAACGTCGTGGCAAAGACCATGGAGGAGGGCACGACGGCGTTGTCCCTTCTCCAGATCCGCGAAATCAACTTCGCGCCCTCCACGTCGGTGACGGCCACGTCGTACCGCGAGGAGAACGTGGTCAACATCTACGAGGCGTACAGCCAGCACGCCGAACTGTTGTACATCAACCACAACGCCTGGCGGCTGCAGGACGTCAGAGTGCGGCAGGCCATCGCCTACGCGCTGGACAGGCGCGAGATCATCTCCCGCTGCTATTACAACCACGCCGTGGCGGTGGACGTGCCCGTTCCGCCGGACTCGTGGCTGTACGACTCGTCCAGCAAGGTGTACGACACCGACGTCTCCAGGGCGAAGGCGCTTCTGGAGGACGCGGGCTGGATGGACTACGACGGGGACGGCATCCGCGAGCTGCGGGAGGAGGGCGGCATCTCCAAGCTCAAGCTCACCCTGCTGGTGAACGACACGGCGGACAACCTCATCCGCAAGGACGTCGCGGCCCTCATCAAGACCCAGCTGGAGGCGGTGGGCATCCAGATCGACGTCGTGACCGCCGCGTGGAACGAGGGGCAGGACGACTATCTGACCGCCCTGGAAGCCGGCGGCTTCGATCTGGCGCTGGCGGGCATCAATCTGGACCGGTCGCCGGACTTGAGCGCGCTTTTGTCCACTGACGGCGAGCGCAACCACGGGCGGTACAGCTCCGAGAGGATGGAAGCCCTGGTGGGCAAGGTCAACGCCTCCGCCTCGGAAAAGGAGCTCAAGGCGAACATGCAGGCCCTGTGCGAGGCGTTCACCGAGGAGCTCCCCTTCGTGATGCTGTATTTCAGGACGTACTCCATCGCCTATTCCGCGGAGCTGACCATCTCGACGGACATCCGGGACACCGACCTCTACCGCTCGGTGGACAAGTGGCACCTCTCCAAAGCGGGACGGAGCATGTACCGCGCAGAGGGCGTGCCCCTCAGCGGGCTGGAGGACCTCGTCATCCCCGCCCCCGCCGCCTCGCCGGAACTGGAGTAACCGAAAACTTCGGAGGAACTGTTTTGCTCGAATTCTGCATCGTCATCGCCTTCACCGTCATCGACCAGCTCGTCAAGCTCTGGGCCGCCGGCCCCCTCAAGAACCTGCACGGCGGCGACCTTCCCCTGATCGAGGGCGTGTTCCACTTCACCTACGTCGAAAACCGGGGCGCGGCCTTCGGCATGCTGCAAAACGCCAGGGTCTTCTTCATCGCGCTCACCGTTATCGTCCTGACTATGCTTTCGGTCTACATGGTCAAAAAGCGCCGCACAACCGCCCCCTGGATGCGCGTGGCGCTGTCCTTCATTTACGCCGGCGCGCTGGGCAACCTCATCGACCGGGCGATTCTGGGCTACGTGCGGGACATGTTCGACTTCCGCCTGATTCGCTTTTACGTGTTCAACGTGGCGGACGCCTGCCTGACGGTGGGCGCCTGCATGCTCGTCCTCTTCCTGCTGGCAGAGGAGTTCAAACAGCGCAGCAAGGCGAAGGCAGCCGCGCCGGCGCAAGCGGCCGAGGCGGAAAGCCTTGGGGATGCAAACGGGGGCGAAGCCCTTTCCGCATCAGAGCAGCCCGCCGGTGCCGAAGGCGGGGAAAGCCGGTCGGAGGCGGAGGAGGGTCACCATGCTGGCTGACCTGATCCTCACGCTGGCCCTGCTCGCCATCGACCAGATCACCAAGTGCTGGGCGGTGCACGTGCTCGCCGCCCTGCCAAACGGCGCGGTTCCCGTGGTAGAGGGCGTGTTCCACCTCGTCTACGCCGAGAACACCGGCGAGAACGTGTCCTTCCTGCGGGGAAGGAGCGCCGTCATGCTGATTGTGCGCGTTTTGCAGGTGGCGCTGGCGGTGTACCTGCTCGTCCGGCAGCGCAAAAAGCTTGCGCCCATCACCCGCGCCGCGCTGTGCTTCTTTCTGGCGGGGCTGATCGGCAACCAGCTCAACTACCTGCTCTTTGACTTCGTGCCGGACATGATCTATCTGCCCTTTCTGGGCACCGTCATCTTCAACGTGGCGGACGTGTGGGTGCTTTTCGCCATGGTGGTGCTGTTCGTGCGGCTGGCGTTCTTCGAAGGCAGGGACCTTGCGGACTGGCTGAGCGCCAAGCTTTCCAGGAAAAAGGCGCCGGCGGGGGAGAATGCCGGCAAGGCGGAAAACGGCCTGCCGGAAAACGCGCACAGTTCGGGAGAGGATCATGTGGCAGGAAAATGACGAGGAAGTCCTTGTGGTGCAGGAGGGCGGCGAGCGGCTGGACGTGTTCGTCGCCGCCAACGCGGAGGGCATCACCCGCTCCTTCGTGCAGAACCTGATCAAAAAGGGCGACGTCACGGTGGACGGCGCGCCCCGGAAGGCGAACTACCGGCTCAGGAGCGGCCAGGTGGTGCGCTTTTCGCTGCCCGAGCCGGAGGTCACGGAGCTCGTGCCGGAGGACATCCCGCTCGACATCGTCTACGAGGACGCGGACATCATCGTGGTGAACAAGCCCGCGGGCATGGTGGTGCACCCTGCGCCGGGGAACCTTTCCGGCACGCTGGTGAACGCCCTGCTGTTCCACGTGAGGGACCTTGCCGGCATCGGCGGCGAGCTGCGGCCTGGCATCGTGCACCGGATCGACAAGGACACCTCCGGCCTTCTCGTGGTGGCGAAGAACGACGCGGCCATGCGGTCGCTTTCCGAACAGATCCAGAGCCGCACCGCAGGCCGGGAGTACCTCGCGCTGGTGGACGGCGTCATCCGGCAGGACGAGGGGACGGTTCACGCGCCCATCGCCCGCCATCCGAAGGACCGCAAGAAGATGGCGGTGGTGCCGGGCGGCAGGGACGCCACGACGCACTATCGGGTGCTTTCCCGCTTTCCCGCCACGGCCAGCGGCGCATCCGGCTCTGGCAACACCTTGGTGCTTTGCAGACTGGAGACCGGTCGCACCCACCAGATCCGGGTGCACATGGCGCACATCGGCCATCCGGTGACAGGGGACGGGGTATACGGCGCTGCGAAGAACAAACTGGGCTTTTCCGGCCAGGCGCTGCACGCGTTCCGCCTGCACCTGAACCATCCCAGAACGGGCGAACCCATGCGCTTTTGCGCGCCGCTGCCTGAAGGCTTTCAGGCGGCGCTGAAGAGACTGAACGGCGGCGCTCTGCCGCCCCTCGAACTATAAAAAGAGAAGGTATGGTCATGCTCTCATTCAAACCGATCACAGTGGACTCCGGCGATGCGCTTCGCCCCTATTTCAACGCCCAGAAGTACCGGATCTGCGACTTCACGGTGGGCACCGCCATCATGTGGGCGGACTATTTTTCCGCCGAATACGCGGAATACAACGGCATGCTGGTGATCAAGAACATTTTGCGCAACGGCACCATCGCCTTTTCCATGCCCATCGGGAAGGGCTCGGTGGAGGACGCGCTGTGCGCCATCGACCGCTACGCCATGGAGCACGGCATCCCCACGGTGTTCGAGCCGGTGCCGGAATCCTGCATCTCCGTCATCGCGAACCACTACTACGGCGAGCTGACCGTGCGCTACTCGCCGGACTGGTCGGACTACCTGTACGACAAGAAGGACATCATCACCCTGCAGGGCAGGAAGTTCAACGCCCAGCGCAACAACATCAACAAGTTCAGGAAGAACTACGGCGACTACATCTACGACCCCATCACGCCGGAAAACCTGGACGAGGTGCGCGAGTTCTTCCACAACTACATCAAGTACTCCGAGCACAAGAACGCCCAGTCCGACCTGGAAAAGGAAATGACGATGAAGGTGCTGGACCACTACCCCAAGCTGGGCCAGACCGGCGGCGTGATCCGGGCCGCGGGCGAGATCGTCGCCATCGCCGTGGGCGAGCGGGTGGGGGACACCCTCTTTGTGCACATTGAAAAGGCGCGCCGCGATTTTCAGGGCTCCTCGGCGGTGATCAACATGGAGTTCGCCAAAAACAACGACACGCTCTGCCTCAAGTTCGTCAACCGCGAAGAGGACATGGGCGACCTGGGCCTTCGCACCGCGAAGTCCAGGTACTGCCCCATCGAGATGCTGCGCAAGTACTCGGTGACGGTGCCCCAGGGCAAGGGCCGGTGCAGCTGACCGGCCTGAAAACCGGAAGGAAGGAAACCGGAATGCAAATGCGGGGGTCTGGCAGAATATGCCGGGCTTTTTGCGCATTTTGGGAACATTATCCCCACACAGGTCGTATTAGGGACAGACGAACCCCAACGCGCGAGGAGGTGCGCCATGAGAAAAATCCGGACGATACTTTCGGCAATGTTTTGCCTGCTGCTCGCCGTTGTGCTGATTGGATGCTCTGCCAACAGTTCGTACGAGGGCGGCAAGACCGAAGCCGCCAATCCCGGCGGCAGAGCGCCCATTTACGAGGACAGCGAAAGCATGACCGCCCCCGCGCCCAAGCCCGAGGAGCAGCAGCACGACGCCGGCGGCACGGCCGGCGAAAAAAGCCCCATTGCCGGCACGGGTTCCGCCGCGGGCGGGAACGTCAGCGCCGACAAGCTGATCAAAAACGTCTACCTGCGGGGCGAAACCAGAAGCTTTGACGACGCGGTGGCCGGCGTCAAAGCCGCGGTGGAGCGCATGGGCGGGTACATCGAGAGCGCCTCGGAATACGGCAAAAAACCGGAAGCCTACGGCGATTCGGGCAGGACGGCGAACATCGTCGCCCGCATCCCCGCCGACAGGCTGGACGCCTTCCTCTCCGATGCGGGAAACCTGATCGACATCATCAGCCAGAGCAGCAACGTCACCAACGTCACCACCCAGTATTACGACTACGAGGCCAGGAAGAAGACCTACGAGATCCAGCTGGAGCGGCTGGAAAGCATCCTGACGGAGGCGTCCGAGCTTTCGGACATTCTGGCCCTTGAAACCGAGATCGCCCGGGTGCGCTACGAGCTGGAGAGCATCGAAACCGCTCTGCGCAATCTGGACAACCAGATCAGCTACTCCACCGTCACCCTTGATTTCTACGAGCTGACCCAGTTCGAGCGGCCCCAGGCCACCGAGCAGTCCCTGGGCGAGCGCATCTCCGCCGCCTTCGCCCAGTCCCTGAAAAACACCGGCATCTTTTTGCAGGATCTGCTCGTCTGGTTCAGCGGCAACTTCTTCGGCCTGCTCCTCCTTGCCGCCCTGGCGGTGCTGATCTGGCGCCTGGCGGCGTGGCTGAGGAAAAGGCGCGGCCATGCCCCCGGAAGAAGGCTTCGCAGCCCGAAGGGGAATGCCCCACAGCCTGCCGAGGTACAGACCCAGGCGGAACGCGCGCCTGAGGACGACACCATAAAACCCGAATAACAGGAGGATTCACCATGAAGACAAGACGCATTCTCGCCGCGGCGCTTTCCGCGCTGATGATGGTGCTCATGACCACCACAGCCTTCGCCGCCACCACTGCGGCAAGCCCCGTCGTGACCGTCAGCGCCACCGCCACCCTGTCCGTGGAGCCGGACATCGCCTACGTCTCCCTGGGCGTCCGCACGGAGAACGCCTCCCCCAAGGTCGCCAAGCAGGAGAACACCGACACCATGACCCGTGTGCTCAACGCCCTGAAGAAGGCCGGCGTCGACGAGAAGGACATCCAGACCAGCAGCCTGTCCATGTACACCAACTATTCCTGGGACGACAAGGGCAACCGCAAGGTGACCGGCTACACCGTCACCAACAATCTCACCATCACCGTGCGCAAGCTGGACAAGGTGGGCGACATTGTGGACGCCGCCATGAACGCCGGCGCCAACCAGTTCAACAGCGTGTCCTTCGCCGTGGAGGACGAGGAGGAGTACTACGTGCAGGTGCTGGCCGAGGCCACCCAGAAGGCCCGCAAGCGCGCCAATGCCATCGCCAAGGCCAGCGGCATGACGCTGGGCTCGCCGGTGTCCTTCTCCACCACCAGCACCAGCTACAGCCCCTACAAGTACTACGCGGACGGCATGCTTGCAGATGCGGAAATGCCGGAAGAAGGCGCCTCCATCGGCAGCACCATCCAGAGCGGGCAGGTGACCGTGTCCGCCACCATCACCGCTGTGTACAACATGAAGTAAGGGCAGACCCAAACACAGCAAAAACCCCGCGCGAGTCAAAGCGCGGGGTTTTTCATTGATGCTTGCTTCGTGCGATTTGCCAGAATGAGAAACCGCGTTACGCCCGGGAGCGCACCACGGCCACCCAGCCGCGGCGCACGTCGATCTCGGCGGCTTCGCCGGTGAACTCGTTGCTCACGCCCCGGGGCTCGTGCAAAAGCAGGTCGGAATCCGCCAGCGGGTACAAAAGCCCTTTCGTGGCGCGCACGTTCACATCCTCCCCCAAAGGGATGAGGGAAACGAGTTCCCCGGGCTTTCCCCAAAGGCAGGCTTTTTCGCGGGTGACGGTGACGGCGTTGCAATCGTCCAGCAGCTCCCCTTCGGCGCCCAGCATCTTCAGCCCCACCAGAAGCTGGATGTTCCCCAGCGTGTGGTCAAGCCGCCTTCCCGTCCCGCCCAGGATGACGACGCGGCGGCACCCGCGATTTACCGCGAGCTTTGCCGCGACCTCGGCGTCCGTCTCGTCCTTCCTCTGCGGCAGGGAAACGAACTCGCACCCTTCGGGCAGGGCGGATCGCATGGAGTCCCCGTCCGCCACCACCACGTCCGGCTTCAGCCCCTTTTCCAGCGCCCAGTCAAGGCCGCCGTCGGCGCAGACCAGAAGGTCCGCGTCCCTGCACTGGGCAAAGAGCAGCCTGTCGCTGCACCGCTCGCCGGCGCACACCACCACAGCCTTCATGGCAGACCCCTTCAGTCGTATTTTTTGCGCTCCAGTTCCTTCAGTTCCGCCCAAAGCTGCAGATACCGGCCGTACCTGCCCTCGGGGATGAGCCCCTTTTCGACGGCCTCCTTGACGGCGCAGTCCGGTTCCGCCCGGTGCTGGCAGTCCGGAAAGCGGCATTGCCCGAGAAAGTCCTTCATCTCGGGGTAGTACTGGCAGAGTTCCGCGGGGTCCATGGGCAGAAGCTCCAGCAGGGAAAAGCCCGGCGTGTCCACCACGTACCCCCCCGCCACGCGCAGAAGCTCGGCGTGCCGGGTGGTGTGCCTGCCGCGGTCGGTCTTTTTCGAAAGGCCGCCGACCTTCAGAGAGACCCCCGGCGCCAGCGCGTTGATGAGGGAGGACTTGCCCACCGCGGACTGCCCGGCAAAGCAGGTGATCCGTCCCTTCAGCGCCGCGGCGAGCTGGTCCAGCCCGAATCCGGTCCTGGCGGAGACGAAGAGCATCTTGGCTCCGGATGAGGCGTACTCGGCGGAAAAGGCGTCGAGAAAGGCCTTGCTTGCCTCGTCGCACTTGTTGATGACGATCAGGGCGGCCACCTTCGCCAGCGCCGCCTGCAGAAGCAGCTTGTCGCACAGCAGCGGGCCGGGCCTGGGCGCCGACGCCGCCACCACCAGCGCGAACTGGTCCACGTTGGCCACCTGCGGGCGGAGCATTCTGCTCCTGCGCTCGCCGATGGCGGTGATGTATCCCTTCAGTTTCCCCTCTTCGGGCAGGAACTCCACAAAGTCGCCCACCAGGGGCGTGTTCTGCTCCAGCCTGAAAAGGCCGCGGGCTCTGCACTCGTAAACGGCATCGCCCGTGTCCACATAGTAAAAACCACCGATTCCCTTGACAATCGTGCCGTTCATGTAAACCGTTCCGTTATTTGCGTTTTGCCAGTGTGACCGATTCCCTGCGGACCTCCTCGCCGTTGACGGTGATGATGATCTCATGCGGCCCTTCGCTTTTGCCCCGCACGGTCAGCGAAACGGTCTGCTGTCCCGCAGGGAGGACGCCTTCGTACAGCACGTAGTACACCCCGTCTTCATGGAGCAGCACCGCCACGCTGGAATCGTTGGCCGGGATGTCCAGATTGAAGGCGCGGTCGGAGGCGTACTCCTCCGTCAGCAGCGGCGGGCTGATCCACAGCTCGATCTTCGCGTCCGCGGACTGCAGGGTGTCGCTCTCCGGCATCTGGTTGATGACCCTGCCGGGCAGCTCCTCGCTCTCCACGGTGCGCACGAAGATGCGGGAAAAGCCTGCGGCGCGCAGCCTGTCGATGGCGGTGGAAATCCGGTCCCCGAGGACGCTGGGCATCATCGCCATGTCCTCCTCAGAACCGCTGACCACGATGTAGAGCGCGTCCCCCACGAACATCTCCGTGCCCGGCTCCGGGCTCTGGCGGATGACCTCCCCCGGCTGCACCGCGGGGTCCGCCTCATAGGTGATGCCGGCGATGGAAAGCCCCCACTCCCCGGCCGCCAGGGTCGCCTCCTCCACCGAAAGGCCGGTCAGGATCGGCGCTTCCACCGTGGCGGGGCCGGCGCTGACGTCCACGTAGATCACGTCCCCCTCGCGGCCCTGGTTGCCGGCCTTGGGCTCCTGGTTGATGACGGTGTCCGCCGGCACGTCGTCCCGCACCACCCGGCTGCGCACCACCAGCTCAAAGCCCATGGACTTCGCCGATTCCGACGCGGCGAACAGGGTCTTGCCGGTCAGCGAGGGCACGTAGCGGGTCTGCCGGACGCCGTTGTTGCGGTTCAGAAGGGTGCTGCCGATCAGAAGGAAGGAAAGCAGGATGCCCACGGTGATGAGCATGACGATGAGCAGCATCATCGTGCGCTTGAAGGGGGAGGTGCGGATGCCCTTTTCGCCGGAGGGCTCGCTCTTTTTCGCGGGCCTGCTGTTCAGCTTCGCCTCCTGGGTGGCGAAATCCACGTTGGGCTCCCGCACGGCGCGCAGCAGGTCCTTTTTGAGTTCCCGCATGCTGGCGTAGCGGGCGGCCTTGTCCTTGCTGGTGGCGCGCAGGATGATGCCGTTCAGCGCCGCGCCGATGGCGGGGTTGTGGACGATGGGGGGGACCATCTCCTCCTGCAGGTGCTTGAGCGCGACGGAGACGGTGTTCTCCGCGTCAAAGGGCACACGCCCGGTGGCCATCTCATAGAGCACGATGCCCAGCGAGTAAATGTCGCTCTTCGCGTCCACCAGCTCTCCCTTTGCCTGCTCGGGGGATACGTAGTGCACCGAGCCCAGGATTTTATCCCCCGTGTAGGTGACGGTGGAGGCGTCGGTGAACCGCGCGATGCCGAAATCCGCCACCTTGGGCTTGCCGTGGTCGTTGATGATGACGTTCTGGGGCTTCACGTCCCGGTGCACCACGTTGCGCTCGTGGGCGTGGCCCAGCGCGTCGCACAGCTGGCAGCCCAGGCTGATGATGCGCTTGCGGTCGAAGGGCGCTTCCTCGGCGATGATCTCCTTCAGGGTCTTGCCGGGCACGAACTCCAGCACGATGTAATAGCAGTCCTCCCACTGGCCCACGTCGTAGGAGCGGACGATGTTCTCGTGGGACAGGTTGAGCACCGCCTGGGCTTCCGAGCGGAAGCGGCGCACGAACTCCGCGTCCGTGGCGTACTCGCTTTTGAGCACCTTCAGGGCGACGTTGCGGCGGGCGGCGGTGTCGTACGCCTTGTAGACGTTGGCCATGCCGCCGGAGCCGATCATATTCAGGATGCGGTACCGCCCCGCGACCACCGTGCCGACGTTCCACTCGCTCATCCGTCGCAGCCCCCTTCCGCCAGGAAGAACCCGATGGCGACGGAGATGTTGTCCCTCCCGCCGCTTTTCAGGGCGCGGTCAATCAGCGCCTCGCAGGCGGCTGCCGGGTCGTTGCCGCTGTTTTTCAGCGCTTCGAGGATGGCGTCGTCCGGCACCTCGTTGGTCAGCCCGTCGGAGCAGAGTAAAATCGCGTCCCCGTCCGCAAGCTCCACCTCAAAAATGTCCGGCGTGATGCTGGGCGAGGTGCCCACCGCCCGGGTGATGACGTTGCGGAACGGGTAGGAAAGGGCCTGCTGGGGCGTCAGGCGGCCGGCGCTTAAAAGCTCCTGCACCAGGCTGTGGTCCCGGGTGATCTGGCGCAAAACTCCGTCTTTTTGCGAGTAGTGGTACGCCCGGCTGTCCCCCACGTTGGCGACGAGGGCCTCGCCCTCTGTTCCGCAGGCGAGTACCAGCGTGGTGCCCATGCCGCGGCAGCCGGGCGCCGTGCGGGAACGCTCGTACACCGCGGCGTTCGCCTTTTCCACGGCGTCGTGCAGCGCGGCGATGGAGCATCCGAAACCTTGCAGCGCCTCCTCCACGGTGGCGCGGGCGATGGAGGAGGCCACCTCCCCGGCGGAATGGCCGCCCATGCCGTCCGCCACCAGAAGCAGCCAGGGGTTGCCCTCCCGGGCGGCGGTGGCGTCCTCGTTCAGGCTGCGCACAAGGCCGGTGTGCGACTTCTCTGCCAGCTTCAGCATTTATTCCTCTCCTTCTGCACCCGTGGCGCGGTCGGCAAGGTACCGACGGCGGAGCTGCCCGCAGGCGCCCTCGATGTCCGCCCCCATTTCCCGCCGGATGGTGGCGGAAAGGCCGAGGGCGTTCAGCTGTTCCATGAAGCGCTTGGCGTCGTCCCTGGCGGTGCCCTGCATGCCGCGTTCTTTGACCTCGTTCAGGGGGATGAGGTTCACGTGGCACTGGAAGCCCTTGAGCAGCGCCGCGAGCTTTTGCGCGCATTCCGGAGTGTCGTTGGTGCCGCGGATGAGGGCGTATTCAAAGATGACCCTTCTGCCGGTGACCCCGACGTAGTACTTCGCCGCGTCCACCACCTCGGCCACGGAGTACCGGTTGGCGATGGGCATCAGCTTTTTGCGCATCTCGTCCTCCGGCGCGTGCAGGGAGACCGACAGCGTCACCGGCACGCCGGAATCCGCCAGCTCTCGCATTTTCGGCACAAGGCCGCAGGTGGAAAGAGAGATGTTGCGGAAGCTGATGTTCAGCCCCTCCTTGGCGTTCACGAGGCGCAAAAAGGCGAGCACGTTGTCGTAATTGTCCAAAGGCTCGCCGCTGCCCATCAGCACGATGTTGGCAATCGCCCGGCCTTCCTTGAGCCCTTCGGCCTCCATCTGCTCGCGGTTCACCACCGCCACGGCGGAGAGCATCTCCCCAGGCCGGAGGTTTCGCACCAGCCCGTTCAACGTGGAGGCGCAGAAGGTGCACCCCATGCGGCAGCCCACCTGGGTAGAGATGCAGATGGTGTTGCCGTGCTTGTGGTGCATCAGCACCCCTTCGACGATGTTGCCGTCCTCCAGCAAAAACAGGTACTTCGCCGTGCCGTCCTTTGAGGAGACCAGCTTTTGAAGCACCTTCACGCCCCCCAGCGGGCGGGCTTTGGCGAGCTTGCTCCGCAACGCCGCGCCGAGGTTGGACATTTCCGCAAAATCCCGCCCCCTGTGCAGCCAGGAAAACACCTGCGAGGCGCGAAAAGCCGGCTCGCCCAGTTCCTTCATGGCCTCCTTCATGGCGGGAAGGTCCATGTCCATCCAGTTCATGTCCGAAAGGGTCATCTTCTGTGCATCCTCGCAAGGTAAAATCCGTTGACGCCGTCCACGGGCGGCAGAAGCTGCACCCGCCCGTTCACAAGGCGCTGCCGGTCAAAATCTTCGGGAAAGAAGGGGGAAAGGTCCCCCGGACAGAAGCCATCGTGCGCGGCGAGGAAGGCGTCGGTGACGCCCTCGTTCTCCGGCTGCGAGATGGTGCAGGTGGAATACACCAGCGTTCCGCCGGACTTGACGTACCTCGCGCAGGCGGAAAGGATGGCGAGCTGCACCTTCGACAGCGCCTCCACGTCCTCTTTGCGCTTTTTCAGCTTCAGGTCGGGCTTTCCGGCCACGCCCAGCCCCGAGCAGGGCGCGTCGACGAGCACCACGTCGAATCGCCCTTCCAAGGCGGGGTCAAACGCGGAAGCGTCCTTGACTTCGGCCCGCACCCGCACCCCCAGCCGCGCGCAGGTGGCTTTGATAAGCTCCACCCGGTGGGGGTGCACGTCCCAGGCGGTAATTTCCGCCTGATTGCCCGCGATGGCCGCCAGCGCCGCGGTCTTGCCGCCGGGGGCGGCGCAGGCGTCCAGCACCGTCTGGCCGGGTTTCGGGTCTGCCACTTTGCAAACCAGCGCCGAAGCCTCGCTCTGCAGCGCGATCAGCCCTTTTTGGAACAGCACGCTCCCGGTCAAGTCCCCTGCAGCGGCGTTATAGCGCAGCACCTCCGGCACGAACCTGCCGCAGGTGGTGGGAAAGCCCAGCTGCTGGCGGACGGTGTCCACGTCCGCCTTCAGGGTGTTGACCCGAATCGAACCCTGCTCCCCGGGGGAGGTCAGAATGGCCTCCGCCAGTTCGGGGCCGAACCTATCAAGAAACGTCTTTGCGATCCACTCCGGCGTGCCGGTGCGCACGGAAAGAGAGGCCGCGTCCTTCCCCGAAGGGGGGGAAAGGGCGTCTTTTTCCCGCAGGGCGGCGCGCAGCACGCCGTTGACAAAGCCGGAAAGCGCGGGTTTTCCCATGGCCTTGATGAGGCGCACGGACTCGTTGACGGCGGCGGCTTCCGGCACGCCCATGAACAGCGCCTGGCAAAGGCCCAAACGAAGAACGATGCGCGCGGCCGGCTTAACTGGGCCCGAGGTGAACTTTTGAATCACCCAGTCCAGATAGATCTGCTTCTCCAGCGCGGTGTACACCAGCGCCGAGCAGAAGCCGCGGTGCTCGGAAGGCACCTGCGGCAGCTCGTCCTTCAGCGCCAGATTGGCGTACGCCCCGCGCTCCATGTTGAGCAGCGCGTTTGCGGCGGCCCGTCTCGCGTCCTTCAAGAAAACAGCCCTCCCACCGGCAGGGGCTTGCCCCGAAGGTACGCGGCGGCGTCCATGCGCTTGCCGCCGGGGGCCTGGATTTCGCCGATTTTCACGGCGCCTTCCCCCGCGGCGACCACAAGGCCGTTCTTGCCGTCCGCCACCAGGATCTCGCCGGGTCTGCCGTTGCCCTCGCACACGCGGGACTGCCAGAACTTGAGGGGCACGCCCTCAAAGTACGCAAAAGCTCCCGGCCAGGGGTCCACGCCGCGGATGCGGTCGTGCACTTTGCGGGCGGGCTGGGAGAAGTCCACGTGCCCGTCCTCCTTTTTGAGCATGCGGCACATGGTGGCCTGAGACTCGTCCTGCTTCGTGCGCGTCAGGGTGCCGTTCAGAAGGGCGATGAGGGTGTCTTTGAGCACCTCGGCGCCGAGCTTTGCCACGCGGTCGAAAAGCTCCCCCGCCGTCTCGTTGGGCAGGATTTCGATTTCCCGCTGGAGGAGCATGTCTCCGGTGTCAAGCCCCACGTCGGTGAACATGGTGGTGACGCCGGTGACCTTCTCGCCGTTGATGACCGCCCACTGGACGGGCGCCGCGCCCCGGTACTTGGGCAGAAGCGATCCGTGCACGTTGATGCACCCCAAGGGCGGCACCGAAAGGTTTTCCGCGGAAAGGATCTGCCCGAAGGCCGCGGTGATCATCAGATCGGGAGCGACCTTTTCCAGCATCGCCTGCCCTTCGGGAAGGCGGATCTTCTCCGGCTGATATACTGGAATGCCGCGCTCCACGGCGAAAGCCTTGACGGGCGGGAAGACGGGCTTTCCGCTCCGTCCCACCGGCTTATCCGGCTGGCAGAAGACGGCGCACACGTCATACCCTTCCTCCACCAGCATCTTCAGCGAGGGCAGGGCGAAATCCGGCGTTCCGAAAAAAGCGATGCGCAAGGTCAATCCTCCTTGGGGCTGGCGATTTTCACGGTGCGGGTGTTCCGCCTGCCGCGAAGGCCTTTGCCTGCGACGAGCGATTCGGCATCGCCTTCTTCGCTGTCGCCCAGAAGCGCCATGGCTTCCCTGCCGCGGCGCTCCGCCTCCTCGATCTGCTCGGGCGTCGGGTCGATGGCGCGGTCGGTGAACACAATGCCGTCCAGATGGTCGATCTCGTGGCACAACGCCACGGCAAGATATCCTTCCGCCTCGATGCGCGCGGGCTTGCCGTCCCGGTTCAGCGCCTCCACCACCACCCGCTCGGGGCGCAGCACGTAGCCCTGCTTGTCGGGAATGCTCAAACAGGCCTCCAGGCCGCAGGCGCTGCCCGACTGCTCGACGATGACGGGGTTGACAAGCTGATAAAGCCCCGTCCCCGCGTCCACCACGATCACCCGGCGCAGCACGCCGACCTGGGGCGCGGCGAGGCCAACGCCGTTGGCGTGGTACATGGTTTCTGTCATATCGTCAATCAGAGTCTGGATTCGGTCATTGATGTCGGTGACCTCACGGCACTTCTTGTGCAGCGCGGGGTCCTCGTCGGTCAAAATCTTTCTTAAGGCCATTGGTTCCTCCGAAAAATCAGCTTTTTTTCAGTATAGCGCAATAACAGGTCCTTCACAACATGTTCTGGGGGTTGACCTCCAGCGTAAGGACGCAGCCCTTCGCCTCGTATTCCCGGCAGAACACGCCGAGCAGGGCCATCGCCCGCTCCGCCGCGGGGATGCGAAGGAGCTTCATCAGCACCTGATGGCGGAACTCGCCCTTGATGAAGCCGATGGGCGCCGGCATGGCGCGAAGGTACACAAGGGTTTCCTCCTCGCCGGCGGTCTTCGCAAGTTCCCTCTGCAAAAGGCTCTTCGCGCTTTCGGCAAAGTGTTCGCAGGCTGTTTTCACGACGTGTAAATCCGGCCCCGTGAACAGCACGCGCACAAAGTCCGCAAAGGGCGGGTAGAGGCATTTTCTGCGCTTTTCGATTTCGTAGGCGTAAAAGCCGTCGTAGTCGTGGGTGGCGGCGAAGCGGATGCTGGGGTGCTCGGGGGAGTAGGTCTGCACGATGGCGGTGCCGTCGAAGGCGTCCCTGCCCGCGCGGCCCGCCACCTGGGTGATGAGGGAAAACGCCCGCTCGGCGCTGCGGTAGTCGGACATGAACAGCGTCGCGTCCGCCGCCACCACCCCCACCAGCGTCACGTTGGGAAAGTCCAGCCCCTTGGCGATCATCTGGGTTCCGATAAGAATGTCCGCCTCGTGGCTGGCGAAGGCGCTCAAAATGGAAAGATGCGCGCCTTTGGTTGTGGTGGTGTCCCGGTCCATGCGCAGCACCCGCGCCATGGGGAACGCCTTTTTCACGGCTTCCTCCACCTGCTGGGTGCCCTGGCCGAAGTATTTAAGGTACGGCTTTTTGCATTCCGGGCATACCGCGGGGACGCTGACGCGTTCGCCGCAGTAGTGGCAGCGCAGCGATTCGTCGCTTTTGTGATAGGTGAGGGAGACGTCGCACCGCGGGCACTTCATCACATGCCCGCACCCGCGGCAGGAGACGAAGGTGGAATACCCCCTGCGGTTCTGCAGCAGCATGACCTGCTCGCCTTTTCGCAGGCAGTCCCGTATGGCGGAGTACAGGGCCTCCGAGAAGATGGTGCGGTTGCCCCGTTCCAGCTCTTTGCGCATGTCCACCACCGTCACCGGCGGCATGGGCCTGCCGTTGACGCGGCGCGGAAGGCGCAGCATGGTATAGGCCCCGTTTTTGGCGAGGAAGTAGCTTTCCAGCGAGGGCGTCGCGCTGCCAAGCAGCAGCGCCGCCCCCGTCAGCTCGCAGCGCTTTTTCGCCACGTCGCAGGCGGAGTAGCGCGGCGTTTTCTCCGAGCTGTAGCTGGACTCGTGCTCCTCGTCGATGACGATCAGGCCGAGGTTTTCCACAGGCGCGAACACCGCGCTGCGTGCGCCCACCACCACCTTGGCCTCGCCCTTTCGGATGCGCTTCCACTCGTCGAACCGCTCGCCGGCGGAGAGCCGGCTGTGCAGCACGGCGATGCCGCCGCCGAACCGCCCGCGAAAGCGCGCTACGGTCTGGGGTGTCAGCGAGATCTCCGGCACCAGCACGATGGCCGTCAGCCCTAAGGCAAGGCACCGCTCGATGCAGCGCATGTATACTTCCGTCTTGCCGCTGCCCGTCACGCCCTTGAGCAAAAACGCCCGCTCCGGCCCGACCGGCCCCGTTTTGCGGCTTTCCAGCGCGCGGTCCACGGCGTCCACGGCGTTGGCCTGGTCCACGGTCATCTTCGGCCGCTCCTTAACGCCCTTGAGCCCCTCCAAGGGGTCTCTTCGCACGCTTACGGTGCCGAACACCACCCAGCCCTTTTTCTCCATGGCGGGCAGCGCCCCCGATGCGCCGGGGATGAACTCGTTCAAATCCGAAACGGAGATGGGCGCGTCCGCCGAGGCCAGAAGGCGCAAAATGCCCCTTTGAACGGGCGCCCTGCACGCGCCGGTTTTGGAAACAAGGGACGCCTCCGCCTGCGCCACCCCCTCGGCGTCCAGATTGATGGCCACCGTGCGCACGGTCTTTTCCTTCACTTTGAGGCCCCGCATCTGGGCGGGAATCATCAGGCACAAAGCGTCGATGAGAAGGCAGCCGTACCTTTCCCGCATCCAGAAGGCGAGCTCCAGCTGCTCATCCGTCAGCACGGGGTAGTCCTCAAGCCGCCCAAGGACGCTTTTCAGCGCGCCGGGGTACGTTGCGCTTTCCCGAAGGCCCACCACAAAGCCCTCGACGGCCTTGTTCCCGCCGCCAAAGGGCACCAGCACCCGGCTGCCCGGGCGGACGTCCATGCCCTCGGGCAGGGCGTACTCAAAAATGCGGTCCACGTTGGCGTGGGAAATGTCCACGATCACTTCGGCGATCATCGCTGCTTTCCGCCTTCTCCTTTACGAAATGCGCACCCCCCTGACACGGCGGCGCTGTTTTGGGATCTTACTGTGATTGTATCATCATCCGGCGCGAACAGAAAGCAAGTTCAAAGGTTTTGGCATATAGTGGACTGAGAAGGAATAGGCTTTGAAAGGAGAGGCGGCATGAAGCTGCTTAAAAGACGGGGAAGATGCGGCAGGAGAAACCCGGCGGTGGGCATCGCCGTCACGCTGCTGGGGCTGCTGCTGATCATGATAAGCGGGCCGGCCTCGCTGCTTTTCGCCCTGATCGGGGGGATCCTGTGCTGCGGCGGCGCAGTGCTGATAATTGTGTTCTAAAACGGGGACGCAGCTGACGGAGGTGCGCGATGAAGGTCGTGTTCATCCGGACCCCGCGTTTCGTGCGGGGCCTGTTGAAAAAGATGTCCGGCGGAAAAAAGAAGGTGAGGCCGCCGGAACGGGGGTAGAGGAACGACGTGAGGCGGGCGAAGCCCCTTCGCCCGCGCAAAGCCATGCCCTTTGAAGGCGCGCAGAAAAGGCGCGCCTTTTTGGCTGCGCCTGAAAACGGAAAATGCGCATATCGCCGCGCGCGTGCAGGCAGGCGGCGGCAGGCGAGATGGAAAAGGAAAAAACGCAGACAGCTATTGCCGCTCTGCGTTTTGCTCAAACTATTGCCGGGTCGCTCAGCGTACGCGCTCAACCTTGCCGGAACGGAGGCAGCGGGTGCAGATGTCCACCTTCTTGGGGGTTCCGTTGACCAGGATGCGGGTGGGCTGGATGTTGGGAGCCCAGCGGCGCCTTGCCTTGCGGTTGGAGTGGCTGACGGTATTGCCGGACATGATGCCCTTGTTGCAGATTTCGCAGAACTTTGCCATGACTACACCTCCTTTGGCTTGGTGTCTGTGCGCGGATGCGCCTGTCATCACCGGAATGCGTGCGCGGAGAGGGTTGTGTCCCCACGCGTCAAACAGGGCTATTTTAACACAGCGCAAACCGTTTGACAAGTGGCATCTGAGGCGGTTATGGGCGGCGGGACGATGGGCAAAGCTTGCAAATAGTTGAATAATCATATAAAATGAGTTGCATTCGGCCGACATTTATCGGTTGGGAACCATACCGACAGCCCATACAAGGAGGTATGCCTATGTCCGGTACGATCAAGACCAATCTCGGAGTGATCACCATAAGCGACGATGTCATCGCCACGATCGCCGGCTATACGGCGGTTGAGAATTATGGCATTGTGGGCATGTCCGCAAGAAAAGCGGGGGACAGCTTCTTTGAACTGCTTGGACGCGAAAACATCCGAAAGGGCGTATCCGTGACGGTCAGCGAGGATGCCTGCGTGATCGACCTTTACGTGATCGTCGAATACGGCGTCTCCATCCACGCGGTGGCGCGGAACGTCATCGAGAACGTCACCTATCGCGTCCGCGAATACGCCGGACTCGCGGTATCCTCCGTAAACGTGCACGTTGAGGGAGTTCGCGTGCAAAACAGCTGAGTTGGCTTTGCATCGCGAATCATTGGAGGAACCGACATTGACGCAGAAAACGAAAATAACCGGAACCGAGCTTCGAGACATGCTGATCGCCGGCGCGGCATTGCTCGAGCGCAGCAAAAAGGCCGTGGACGCGCTGAACGTCTTCCCCGTTCCCGACGGGGACACCGGCACCAACATGTCCATGACCATGAACTCCGCCGTGCGCGAACTGCGCACCACCGACGCGAGGGACGTCTCCACCGTCGCCGCCGTGGCGGCGCGGGGTGCCCTGCGCGGCGCCAGGGGCAACTCCGGCGTCATCCTGTCCCAGCTGCTGCGCGGCTTTGCCAAGGCCGTGGACGGCCTGGTGGAGCTGGACGCCGTGCAGATGGCCAGCGCCCTGAAGATGGGCAGCGAGGCGGCGTACAAGGCCGTCATGAAGCCCAAGGAGGGCACCATCCTCACCGTTGCCCGGGTGGTGGCGGAAAAGGCCGTGGAAAACGCCGCGAAGGGCGTCAACATCCTGCGCCTCATCGACGCCATGATCGAGGACGCGGAGGAGGTCCTCTCCCGCACGCCGGACATGCTGCCCGTCCTCAAGCAGGCCGGCGTGGTGGACTCGGGCGGAAAGGGCCTGCTTACCATCTACCGCGGGTACAAGATGAGCCTCGACGGCGAGGAGCTGCCCGAAATCGAGCCTTCCGTGGAGGAGAGCGCCTCCATCGACCGGGAGGAGAACGAGGCGGCCATCCTGTCGGACAATGACCTTGAGAACATCACCTACGGCTACTGCACCGAGTTCTTCATCGAGCGCCTGCCGAAGGACTTTTCCGCCGAGGACCTGAACCGCTTCAAGGAGCACATCATGCGCATCGGCGACTCGGTGGTCGTCGTGGGCGACGCGGGGCTGGTCAAGGTGCACGTGCATACCGACGTGCCCGGCAAGGCCCTGCAGATGGCGCTGCGCCTCGGCGAGCTGAACGGCGTCAAGATCGAGAACATGCGCGAGCAGCACCGCAAGCTGATGGAGGAGCGCAAGTCCAAGGAAAAGGAGCACGGCGTGGTGGCGGTCAGCATGGGGGACGGGCTGGACTCCATCTTCAAGGACCTGTCGGTGGACGGCATCGTCACCGGCGGCCAGACCATGAACCCCAGCGCCATGGACATCGAGAAGGCCATCAAGCGCACCTGCGCCCGCAACGTCTACGTGTTGCCCAACAACAAGAACATCATCCTCGCCGCCGAGCAGGCCAAGCACCTGGTGGAGAGCGACACGGACATCAAAGTCCACGTGATCCCCACCACCTCCGTCACCCAGGGCATCGCCGCGATGGTGGCCTTTGCCCCGGAAAACACCGCCGAGGAGATCGCATCCGCCATGACGGAGGCCGCGAAGGCGGTGAAGTCCGGCGCGGTGACCTTCGCCGTGCGGGACACGTCCATCAACGGGTTCGACATCAAACAGGGCAACATCATGGCCATGCTGGAGGGGGACATCGTCGCCTGCGGCACCAGCGTCAGCGAGGCCGCCGAAACCCTCATCGACAGGATGACGGACGAGGACTCGTCCTACATCACCATCCTCTACGGCAAGGACGTGGAAAAGAGCGACGCAGAGGCCCTGCTTTCCGCGGTGGAGGAAAAATATCCCATGGCGGATGTGGTGCTGCAGTACGGCGGCCAGCCCTTGTATTACTATTTCATCTCCGTGGAATGATTTTTCTTCTTCCCGTCCGCGCGCCGGGCGAGCGATTCTTATCGCAAAGGCCCCTTCCGTTTCCCGGAAGGGGCTTTCGCTTTTTGTGCAGGCGAACGGCGGTGAAACAGACACAAAAAGATTTGAAACCGGATGGCGGCAGGCATATAATCTAGGTAACGCACCTGCGCGTTGTTTGAACATGTCTGTTCAACATCATTGGCATGATCTGTTCTGCAAGAGCAAAAGAGAGGAAAGGCAGGCACGAACACCATGAAGTACAGGAAGTTCGGCAATCTGGACTGGGAGGTCTCCGCCCTGGGCATCGGGACGCTGCGTCTGCCCACGGAGGACAAGACCCTGATGAGCGGCGCGGTCATCAAGGAGGACGAGGCCATCGCCGCCATCCGCTACGGCATCGACCGCGGCATCAACTACGTGGACACGGCCTACAATTACCACAACTGCACGGCGGAAGCGGTGGTGGGCAAGGCCCTGCGGGACGGCTACCGCCAGAAGGTGAAGCTCGCCACCAAGTCGCCGGTTTCGCGCATCACGAAGACCGAGGACTTCGACCGGATTCTGGACGAGCAGCTGACCAAGCTGCAGACCGACCACATCGACTTTTACCTCTTCCACAGCGTCGACGGCAAGAAATGGCGCAACACGATTCTGCGCCTGGGCCTCATCGAAAGGATGGAGGCGGCCCAAAAGGCGGGCAAAATCGTGCACATCGGCTTTTCCTTCCACGACAGCTTCAGCGAGTTCAAGAACATTCTGGATTCCTACGACAAGTGGGAGTTCTGCCAGATTCAGTACAACTACATGGACGTGCACAACCAGGCGGGCGAAAAGGGCCTGAAGTACGCGGCGTCCAAGGGGCTCCCCGTCATCATCATGGAACCCCTTCTGGGCGGCCTGCTGGCCAACCCGCCGGAGTCCATCCGCAGGGAGTTCGAGGCCTATGACCCCGCGAAGAGCCCCGCCAACTGGGGGCTGCGCTGGCTCTGGAACCAGCCGGAGGTCACCCTTGTCCTCAGCGGCATGAACGCCATCTCCCAGATCGACGACAACATCCGCGCGGCGGACGAGTCCGGCGTGGGCACGCTGAGCCAGGAGGATCTGGCGTTCATCGAGCGCATCCGCCAGAAGTACGCGGAAAAGCGCGTCATCCCCTGCACGGGCTGCAGCTACTGCATGCCCTGCCCCAACGGCGTGGAAATCCCTAGGAGCTTCAAGTTCTACAACGACGCATTCATGTTCGACGACCTGGAGTCCGAGCGGAAGACCTACGCCTTCTGGAAGCGCGGCCAGGCCAGCGCCTGCGTGGGCTGCAAGGCCTGCGAAGCCAAGTGCCCGCAGCAAATCCCCATCAGCAGCTGGATGCCCAAGGTCCACGCGCTTCTGGGCAGCGACTGACTAAGCGAATCAATCCCTCGGGGCGCGCGACTGCGGGCCCCGCTTTTTTTTTCGCCGCGCAAAAGGGCTTTTCGGGGCAATCGCGCGGCTTTTGATTGCGGCGGCTTTGGGGGAACGGCGAAAGACGCCGCCGTGATACAGCTTTTCCCTTTCGCCCGCCGCGGCAGGAGATGCCATGCCTGCAGCCATATGGTATACTGTTGACAGCAAAACGACCCCAGCACCCAAAAGGGCGCGGGGGGAACGGGATGTGCTATTCCTTACCGACGAGGATTTCAGATGCCCAAGCCGCTCACCGAACTGCATGGAATCGGGCCCAGGACCGCAGGCCTTCTGAAAAAGCTGGGGATAACCAGCTGCGAGGATCTGCTGTCCTTTTATCCCAGGGCGTACCGCGATTTTTCCCGCATGACCCTCTGCGCCGAGGCGAAAAACGGGGACTTCGCGCTGCGGGTGCGCGTGCTGAGCCAGCCCAGGGTGGCGTACCCACGAAGGGGGCTTTCCATCGTGACGGCGCGCTGCGCCGACGAGTCCGGCCAGGTGACGGCGGTGTTCTTCAACCAGCCCTACATGGCGAAAAACCTCGCGCAGGGGGAGGTGTACTGCCTCTGCGGCCGGTGCGAGCGCAAAGGGGGCTTTTTGCGCATCGTCAACCCGACGGTGCTGCCGGGCGGAAACCCGCCGGGCGTCATCCCGGTGTATTCCCTGACTGCCGGGCTGACCCAGGCCGCCGTCCGCAAGGCGGTGCGCGCGGCGTTCGAGGCGCTGATGCCGGTGCAGGACCCCTTTCCGGAGCGTCTGCGCGCCGAATACGGCCTGATGGGCCTTTCCGAGGCGCTTTCCGCCGTGCACTTCCCGCATGACATGGACGCGGTTTCCCGGGCAAAGCGCCGGCTGGCCATCGAAGAAGTGGTGTATTACGTGCTGGCGATGGAGCTGGTGGCAAGGCGCGCGGGCAAGCAGCCCGGCAGGGCGTTCCGCACCAGTGGCGCCATCGGGGAGTACCTGAAGCTCCTGCCCTTTGAACCCACCGCCGCCCAGATGCGGGCGATGCGGGAAATCGAACAGGACATGGCGCAGCCCTCCTCCATGAACCGCATGGTGCAGGGGGACGTGGGCAGCGGCAAGACCGCCGTGGCGCTGTTCGCGGCCTTCGTGGCGGCCAGAAACGGCGTGCAGGTGGCGGTCATGGTGCCCACCGAGCTGCTGGCCCGCCAGCACTATCAAAAAGCGCTGGAGCTGTTTTCCGGCAGGTTCGGCGTGGAGCTGCTCATCGGCGGCCAGACGGCAAAGCAGCGCAGGGAAATCTACGGGCGCATCGAGGGCGGCCAGAGCCGGATCGTCATCGGAACCCAGGCGCTGCTGCAGGAAAAGGTGCGCTTTTTCGACCTGGGGCTCATCGTGGCGGATGAGCAGCACCGCTTCGGCGTCCGCCAGCGCGCCGCCATCGCCAACAAGGCGCAGTCGCCGGACGTGCTGGTGCTTTCCGCCACGCCCATCCCGCGCTCGCTGGCGCTGGTGCTGTTCGGAGACATGGACGTCTCCGTCATCGACGATCTGCCGCCGGGCAGAAAGCCGGTCAAGACCCGCATCGTGCCCTATCACAAGCGGGAGGACATGTACCGCTACGTGGCGAAAAAGGCGATGGCGGGCGAACAGACCTACGTCGTATGCCCGCTGGTGGAGGACTCGGAGGACTACGGCGGCATCTCGGCGGAGGCGTTGTTTGCGGAGCTTTCCAAGGGCGCTCTGGCGGGCGTTCCCGTGGAGCTGCTGCACGGCAGGATGGCGGGCGCCGAAAAGCAGGCGGCCCTCGACCGGTTCCGCGAAGGCGACACGAAGGTGCTGATCTCCACCACCGTGGTGGAAGTGGGGGTGGACGTACCCAGCGCCACCGTCATGATCGTGGAAAACGCCAGAAGGTTCGGGCTTGCCCAGCTCCACCAGCTGCGGGGCCGCGTGGGGCGGGGGGCGCTTGCCGGGGAGTGCTATCTGGTGCTGGAAAGCGAGGAGGACGAGGCCAACGAGCGGCTCGCCGCCCTTTGCAAGACCTCCAACGGCTTTGAGATCGCCATGCAGGACCTGACCATCCGCGGACCCGGCGCGCTGCTTGGCACCGCCCAGAGCGGGGTGGACGATCTCGCCGCGCTCCGCCGTTCGGACGGCATGGATGCGCTGACCACGGGGCGCGCCATCGCCAAGAAAGTGCTGGAGGAGGAGCGGATGGCAGACATCCGCGAACAGCTGTCCGCCCATGTGGCAAGGCTGTTTGAGGAGCGCATGAAGGACATTGCGCTCAACTGAAAACGCGAAAACAGGAAGGATCCGCCGTGCTGACGCCCATCATCGCCTGCGAGAACCCATTCAAGGCGGCTAAGCTGTACGAAGCCGCGGGCTGGAGCGTGGACTTTTCTAAGCTGCCGGAAAGCGGGGACCCGCTGGTGGGGGTGTCGCTTTGCGCCAACCGGGTGCTGCTCGGCGTGAAGGAGGGGTACGTCCGGAAGGAGAATGTGCCGCGCATCGCCTGCGGCGTGCAGTTCTACGTGACCATCCCTCAGGAAAAACTTGAGAAGGCGCGCCGGAAGCATCGAACGTTTTCCCGCGCCGATTGCAGCCATGCCCTGGGGCGTGCTGGCGTTTAGCGTTTCCAAAGCCGGCCATTCGTACATGATCGAAAAACCGTGAACGGCAGAAAGGCAGCCCCGTTCTTCCTTTGTGCATAACGCCAAAAAATCGGGCGGCCGCATTTTTGCGGCCGCCGGTCGTCGTTCGGTTACCTCATGTTCTCAGAGGCGTAGGAGATCATGCGCTTGACCATCTCGCCGCCGATGGAGCCGGCTTCACGGGAGGTCAGGTCGCCGTTGTAGCCCTGCTTGAGGTTGACACCCAGCTGAGAAGCGATTTCGTACTTCATCTTGTTCAGGTTCTGAACAGCCTGGGGCGACGTGTTGATATACTGGTTGGATGCGCTGTTGGTGTTGTTGTTGGGCATTGTCATGTTCCTTTCGTCTCGTAGTATGGGTTTCGGTCAAAATTGGCCAATTTTCCTATGTTGATCCCCTGATTCAGGGGAAACAGGGTCGGTCCTTACTGGGTGATGCTCTGCTCCGCGAAGGCGATCATCCTCCGTACCATTTCACCGCCAACGGAGCCGTTCTGTCGGGTGGTCAGGTGTCCTTTGTCCGGCGCCGAGTAGTCGACGCCCAACTGGGAAGCGATTTCGGTCTTCAGGCTGTCCAACGCCTGCTGGGACTCGGGGATCAGCGCGCGATTCCTGCGCCTTGCCATCGTCTTTCACCTCCTTTTTGCTGGTGCACTTAATTTGCGCAGTATTGCGGGATTTACACTGGCAAATTGACTGTGTATTGTCGCTCATTTCCATGGAACGTCGGGTTTTCGGGCAAAACGGACGGACTAAAATGAGATGGGAGCGTACACAGCGGTTGCCAACTCCCGGAGCAATATGATAATCTATGTATATACATGATAAAATTAGAAAAAAGAATGCCGCAGTGTGCGCAAATGGAGGAATCGGACTTGATCAGACTCATCGCCGCCGACATGGACGGGACGCTGCTGGACTCCAGGAAAAGGCTGCCGGAAAACTTTCCCGCGCTGATGGAAGCCCTGTCAACAAGGGACATTCTCTTCGTGCCGGCCAGCGGGCGTTCCTATCTGTCCCTGATGAGCCATTTTGACCGCTACAAAAGCCGGATGGGCTTCGTGTGCGACAATGGCTGCTCGGTCTATCTCGGCGAGGAACCGCTGCGCATGGCGCAGATCCCCGTTTCCGAACTCAGGCGGATCCTCGACCTGGCCTTTGCGATGGGGGGGATGTACCCCGGCCTTTGCGGGCAGAAGGGCTTTTACGTGCAGCACCGGGACGAGAGCTTCCTCGAACTCGTCGGCCGGTACTTCCCCGGCTACGTTCTGGTGGACAGCCTTTACGACATTCTGGAGGACGACATCTACTGCAAGGTCTCCTGCTCGGACAGGGTGGACGTGGATACCCACGGCTTGGTGGGCTTTTCCTGCCTGACCGACCGGTACGACCTGCTGCCCTCCGGCGAAACCTGGCTGGACATCGCCCCCAAGGGGGAGAACAAGGGCAGGGCGCTGCGGTTTTTGATGGAAAAGCTGGGCGTCGCGCCGGACGAGACCATGGTGTTCATCGACTACGTGAACGACATGTCCCTCATCGGCGTATGCGACAATGTCTACGCGATGAAGAACGGCCATCCGGACATCAAGGCGGCGGCGAACTACGTCACCGAAAAGACCAACGACGAAAACGGCGTGGTGTACACCATCTCCAAGGTGCTCGGCCTGGGGCTTTAGTCTTCCCGCCCGCGCGGCGGGGCAAAGCCGGGCTTCCTTGGCTTTTCTGCAAAAACAGACCAATTAAAAAAAGCTCCCCTTGCAGGGAGCTTTTTGATTTGCGGCTTACCGGCCGACGTTGCGAACGATGTCGTAATTGCTGTCCTTGCACTCGGTGAAGCCGTCGATGGGATTCTGGAACCCGGAAGGCTTTTTGAACTCCACCAGGGCTCTCTTGAGCTTTTCCTGCAGCGCCGCGGGCATGGTGCTCCGGGCTGCGATGGCTTCCCTCGGGATGGCGCCGGTGTTGGCGATGATTTCCAGCTTGTCCACCGGCAGGCCCTGGTCGCGGGCGAAGTCCATGGCCTCGTTGAAGGTGGCGCCGGCGTCCACGTCCCCGTTGAGCACGGCGCGGATGACCTTGTCGTGGCTGCCCAGGAACATCGTCTTTGCGAAGCTGCTCGGGTTGATGCCCTTCTTGATCAGCATGTCGTTGGCGAACAGGTAGCCGGAGGCGGAGTTCTTGTCCACATAGCCGAAGGTCTTGCCGGGAAGGTCGTTCAGGCTCCTGACCTGGCCGTCCTTGCGGGCGATGATGTAGCCGGTATACGAGTCGGTGCCGTGGATTCTGGGCGTCGCCAGGGGCACCACGCTGCTTTCCGCCTTGGCCTTCACATAGGCGAAGGGCGAGAACCAGCCGATGTCGATGTTGCCGCTCTTGATCCACTCGGTCAAAGTCTCGTAGTTCTTGACGACGATGACGCGGCTCTTGAGGCCGACGGCCTCGCAGGCCTTCGCCAGCATGGGGGCGTACACCTTGCCGATGTATTCCGGCGAGTTGAAGGGGTCGACGCCGCAGATGATGTCGGTGTCCTTCTTGAGCTTGACGATGGTTGCCTGGAACTCCTCGGAGATGCGGGCCAGCTTGTTGCCGTACTCGATGATGTCCTTGTTCTTCGCCTGCTGGTTCTGCACGGTGGTGAGCAGCTCGTGCAGCATGCCGTTGGTGTCCTCCACCGCCAGGGCGAAGGAGCGCGCGCCGGCGTTGATCTCGTCCGAGGCCGCCAGCTGCTTCTGGGAGATCATGCGCACGTTGGCGATGGATTCCTTGATGCCGTTGACCGTCTCCTCAATGGCGGTGACCACCCGGGCGGATTCCTTGGCGATGACGTCGGTGCGCTGAATCTCCTCCAGCATCTTTTCAATGGAGGTGTTGGTCACATTCATGTTTTCGTTGATGTGATCCACGACCTTCTTGATGTTGGCGGTGGCGGCGCTGGTCTCGTCGGAGAGCTTCTTGATCTCCTGGGCGACCACCGAAAAGCCCCTGCCCGCCGCGCCGGCGCGCGCCGCCTCGATGGACGCGTTGAGGGACAGCAGGTTGATCTGGTTGGAGATGTTCTGGATGTATTCCACGATCTTGTTGATTTCGCGGGAGGATTCGTGCAGCTTGGCGTGGTTGGCGGAAGTTTCCTGGATGGACTGGGAAAGGTCCAGCATCGAACTCTGGATGCTGGCGATGGTGTTCTTGTTTTCCGCCAGCATCTTGTAGGAGCTGTCCGCCTGCTGCTCCACGTCGAAAATGTTGTCGTTCAGCCTGTGGAAATTGCTCACGAAATCTTCCATGGCAGCGGAGATTTCCTGGGCGCTGGCAGCGTTTTCTTCCCCGTTTCTCCTGATCTTGCCAAAGAACTTGACGAGCTTGTCAAAGGCCTCGATGTTGTTGTTGGACAGCCAGATCATCTGCTGGATGTCCAGTCCCATGGTCTCGGAAATGTTGAACAGCGTCTCGCTCGCCGTCTCATCCATGCCCTGGCTGATGGTGCCGGAAAGGCCCTTCTTCTTTCCGGTGACCTTGTCGATCAGCAGAGTCACAAAAAGCATCGCGATGACGCTGACCACCGACAGTACGAGATATGCCCACCCGAAGGGCACCAGAAAGAAGAGCGCCGTCTGGGTAAGCAAGATCAGTGCGGAAAAGATTATGATGCCGAGGCTCAGCGACTTTTTCAACTTACATTCCTCCTGGTCACAAAATAAGAACTGCGGAAGTTAAAATTAATTATACGCATTACTGGATAAAAATGTCAAACACGCTTTTTACCTGCACGCCGCGCGAGAACACCAATTTCTGTTCTATATACGGAAATAAATGGCGCAGCGGGATGACTCATTCAGAAAAAAGCAAAGGACTCCTCCGCGCGCGGCAGGCCTGCCGCGCGTGAGGAAGCCGCGGTATGCCGGAATGCAGGCGGGCGCCCGAGGGGGCGCGGGACGCCCGCCCGGGCGCAATGTCCGTCAAACAGACAGGTTGCGGATGATGTCGTAATTGCTGTCATTGCTCTCGGTGAAGCCGTCCACGGGAGAGACGATGTCCGCAGGCTTTTTGAACTCGATGAGGGCTTTTTTGAGCCTTTCCCGCAGCGCGGGGTTCATCATCGCGTTGGCGCCGATGACGTCCTTGGGGATGGGGCCGCAGCTGGCGATGATGGAAAGCCTGTCCACCGGCAGGCCCTGCTGGGCGGCGTAGTCCAGCGCCTCGCTGTAGGTGGCGCCGGCGTCCACCTCGCCGGACAGCACCGCGCGGATGACCTTGTCGTGGCTCCCCATGAACACCGCTTTGGCAAAGCTGGCGGGGTCCACGTGGTTTTTGGCCAGAATGTCGTTGGCGAACAGGTAACCGGAGGCGGAGTTCTTGTCCACATAGCCGAACACCCTGCCCGGCAGGTCGGAAAGGCTGTGAACAGAGCCGTCCTTTTTCGCGACGATGTAGCCCATGTACGAATCCTTGCCGTTCACGATGGGCGTTGCGAGGGGGATGACGTCGGTGCGCGCCTTCGCCCGCACGTAGGCGAAGGGCGAGAACCAGCCGATGTCGATGTTGCCGCTGCCCAGCCACTCGCTCAGGGTCTCATAGTCCTTGACGATGATGAGGCGGCTCTTGCAGCCGATGGCCTCGCACACCCGCGATAGGATGGGCGCGTAGATGTTCTTGATGTTTTCCGGCGAGGTGAAGGGGTTGACGCCGAAGACGATGTCGTCCGCCCGCTTGAGCCGCACGATGGTGGACTGAAACTCCTCGGAAATGCGGGAGAGCCTGTTGCCGTACTCGATGATGTCCCTGTTCTTCGCCTGCTGGCTCTGGACGGTGGCCATCAGCTCGTGCAGCATGCCGTTGGTGTCCTCCACCGCAAGGGCGAAGGCGCGGGCGCCCTCGTTGATCTCGCCGGACGCCGCCAGCTGCTTTTCGGAGATGGCGCGGACGCTCTCGATGGATTCCTTGATGCTGCTGACCGTCTGCTCGATGGCGGTCACCACCGCCGAGGACTCCCCGGCCACCGCCTCGGTGCGCTGAATCTCCGAGAGCATGCGCTGGATGGAGTCGTTGGTCACGTCCATGTTCTGATAGATGGTCTCCACCACCCGCGCGATGTCCGCCGTGGCGGCGCTGGTCTCGTCGGACAGCTTCTTGACCTCCTGGGCGACGACGGAGAACCCCCGCCCCGCGGCGCCGGCACGCGCCGCCTCGATGGAGGCGTTGAGGGACAGAAGGTTGATCTGGTTGGAAATGCCCTTGATGTAGGTGACGATCTTGCTGATCTCGCGGGAGGACTCGTACAGCCTCGCGTGGCTGGCGGAGGTCTCCTGGATGGCCTGGGACAGGTCCAGCATGGAGCTCCGGATGCTGGCGATGGTGCTCTTGTTTTCCTCCAGCATCCGATGGGACTGGTCCGCCTCCCGCTTCACGTCGGCGATGTTTTCGTTCAGCTTGTGAAAGTTCGAGACGAACTCCTCCATGGTGGCGGAGATCTCCTGGGCGCTGGCGGCGTTCTCCTCGCCGTTTTTACGGATTTTCTTGAAGAAGGAGACGAGCTTCTCAAAGGCGTCGACGTTGTTCATGGACAGCCACAGCATCTGCTGAATGTCGATGCCCATGGTCTCGGAGATGTTGAACAGCGTTTCGCTGGTCGTTTCGTCATCGTCTCGGGCGGATTCCCGTCTATTGCTCTTTTTGGCGAGCCATCCGTCCAGCAGCAGTGTCACGCACGCAATCACGACCGCGCTGAGGACGGACAGCAGCAGATACAGCCACCACGCCTGCAACAGAAAGTGGAACGCGGCCTGCGCGAGCACGTGCAGAGCGGCAAAAACGAAGACGCTGACCGGATTGATGGTTTTACGCAAAGCAGGAATCCTCCGTCGGAAGGTTGAATGGCCGGAAGGGCGGAAAGAATTGCGCTCTGAGTCTCTGCAAAAGAAAGTACATATTTTGCCACATTATATCCCCAATTAGCTTTTATTGTCAAATAGATATGAGATATGGCGCTCGGAACGAATCGCGGCGCGGCCGCTTGATGGCGCGTGTTTTGGTCAAAATAGCTATAATCGACAGGAGAAAGGACGTGTGTTCATGGAAAAAGGGAAGAAAGGCTTTCTGGCGGAGTTTCGGGAGTTCATCTCCCGCGGCAGCGTGACGGATCTGGCGGTGGGCGTCATCGTCGGCAGCGCGTTCACTGCCATCGTCAACTCGCTGGTGAACGACATGCTGATGCCCCTCATCGGCCTGCTCGTCGGCGGTTACGATTTTTCCGGGCTGAAGGTCGTGCTCTCCACCGCCGCGGACGGCACGGAAAACGCCTTCCGCTACGGCGCCTTCCTGCAGAGCGTGGTCAACTTCCTCATCATTGCCTTCGCGGTGTTCTGGATGGCCAAGGGCATCAACGCCCTGCGCCGCATCCGGGAAAGGGAGAAAAAAGCGCGGGAGGAAAAGGCCGTAGCTTCGCCCGAACAGAGCGAGCAGGTGCGCCTGCTGACGGAAATCCGGGACCTTCTGAAGCGGTGACGGACGCAAAAAACCGCCCGGAACCGGGCGGTTTTCGCGATTATGAATGCTTTGGCTTCTTTCAGCCGTTCCTGCCGGCGAACCAGCAGTTCATGCGGGGCATCTTGGGGGCGGTGTCGGTCTCTTCGGTGTTGCCGTTGGCGTCCGCGAAGAAGCGGTAGCTCCTGCCCTCCACCAGCTGGGAGTTGCTGAAATAATCCAGCGTGACGGGCTTGTCGCGGTCGCCGTCCACGTAAATCAGCACCACCTGATGGAAGTCCGACACCTTTTCGACGCTCTGCACCGTGCCGTCCAGGCGGTAGATCTTGCCCTTCGAGTCGTTGGGGTTGCGCAAAACGGTGCGGTACTCGAACACCTGGGCTTTTCTGGAGTAGGCGTCAATCTCCGGCGTGCGCAGCAGGGTGAAGGCTGCGCTGCCGGTGCGGCCGTTCAGCTCGGCGCTGACGGTGTACTCCACAAGGCCGTAGCCCGCGTCCTTCAAATCCGCCGTGAAGCGGAAGGCGCCGTCGTCACCGACGGTGACCTCGCCGGACACGGGACCCTCGACGGTGACTTTCGCGCCCGCCGCGGTCCTGCCGGTGATGGCGAGGCTGTCCTCCGTCACCGAGGAGGGGAGCTCGTCCACGGAAACCTCCAGCGCGCTGACCACCACGTCCAGCGTCACGGGGATGACGGCGTCCCCGTGGCGGGCGAGGGTTGCCTTCAGGGTGTATTCCGTCTTGCCTTCGGCCAGCGGCGCCTCGATGGTGAAGGCGCCGGTCTCGGCATCGATGGCGGCGGTGTACTCCTCGCCCTCCCAGAACAGCCTGGTGGGCGTGCCGGGCTCCACGCTGCCGGAAATGGTCAGCGCGGCGGCGCCGCTTTCCACCGTCACCGGCGCGGAAACGTCCGGCGAGTCGACGGTCAGCTGCGTCTTCGGCACGTTCACGGCAAAGGCGGGAACCTCCAGGTCGGTGCGGTTGCCCTCGGCATCCAGCAGGTAGATGACGGGCGTAACTTCAAAGGTGGAAAGATCGCCGGCCTCTTCGGGGATCCAGTTCAAATCCACCACGGTGAGCTTGTAGCCGCCGTTCTGCAGCACCGCCTGCTTGAGCACGCTGCCGGTGGCAGGGTCGACGAACACGGCGGTCAGCCCGTCCTCGCCGAAAACGGTGATGGTGTGGGCCTCCATGCCGTCATGCTCGGTGGCCTCCACCGAGACGCTGTGCTCCGCCTTGTCTGCCGGCTGCTGCTCGCCGCCGAACCAGCTGGCAAACGCGGCGCCGACGCTGCCGTAGTTCTGCACGACAATCTTGTACGATACGAAAAGCAGCGCGGCGGTCAGCACCGCGATGAGCACCCAGAACACCATGTTGGTGCGGGACTTCGCCGGTTCCCCGTCCTCCTCCTCATGGGCGGCGGGCTTTGCTTCCTTTCGCGGGGGGCGCTTTGCGGCGCGGTCTTTCTTCTCCCGCCTGGGGCGCCTGGCTTCATAAGCCTCATCGTCGTCGTCAAAAATATCGTCGAGGACGGCTTCTGCGTCCTTCTGCGGCACGGCGGCCTTTGCGCCCTCGGGCTTGGAAGGGCCTGCCTCGGCGGCGCGAACCGCCCCGGAACCCCGCGGGCTCAGGGGGGAGGGCGGGGCCTCATCCTCCAGCGCGACGGCATTCAGCGGGGTGGCGGGAACTTCCTCTGCGATTCTTTCGGCGCGGGCGGCGGGCTTTTCTCCGCCGGCGGAAGGATGCTGCGCCGCGGCAGGGCTCTTTGCGGCTTCGGTCTCGCCCTTTTGGGCGGAAGCGTACGCCGGCGAGAGCGCCTCGTCCGCGCTGGGCTTCTCCTTCCCGATGGCCGCGGTGCGCCCCCGCACCACCGGCCGCATGGCGCCCCGGGGCGTGTGGGTGACCACGATGGACTCCGGGTTCACGCGCCTGCTGCGCCGCCGGTACTCGCGCTCGGGCGGCAGGATCTCGTCCAGCCGCTGGGAAAAGCCGCGGCCGCCGGGCTCCCGGTCCTCCTCCAGCAGCTGCCAGGGGTCGATGGCGTTGTGGCGCTGGCGGGGATCGTAATAGGGCTCTTTGAGCATCCTTTCGATGGTGGCGGCGTCCAGACCGGCATAGGCGTCCACCTTGGTGGCCGCGCGCTGCTGGGGCGTGGGGTCATCGGAAGGCAGAAGCTCCGAGCAGTGCTTGCAGTATACAAAGTAATCGGGATTTTCGGTCCCGCACTTGGGACAAATCATGGCAGCCTCCTCGTCATAAGCGGGAAATCGCGCTATCCTGTCGATATGTACATTATTATAGCAAAGCAGGCCGCCATTTGAAAATGGAAAGGTGTAAACAAGGTGAAAACTTCCTGCCGATGTGTTATAATCCCAATCGCGCCGCACGCATGCGCGGTCTGTCATATAATGGAGCAGGGAAGCGCGGCTTCCCGAGTACCCGTCGGGAGATGATTGCTTGATATATCTGGACAACAGCGCCACCACCCGCGTGCTTCCCAAGGCGGCGATGGCGGTGATGCACTATATGACGGAAGCGTACTTCAACCCCTCGTCGATGTACGGCCCCGCCGTCGCGGTGGAACGGGAGGTCGGCAGGGTCCGCTCCATAATGGCGGAGAGCCTGGGCGCGGAACCCGCCGAACTTTACTTTACCTCCGGCGGCACGGAGTCGGACAACATCGCCATCATGGGCGTGGCCGCCGCCCTGCGCAGGGGGACGTACCGGTTCATCACCACCGAGATGGAGCACCCGGCCATTTACGAGGTGTTCAACGCCCTCGAAAAGGCGGGGCAGGAGGTCATCCGCCTCAGGCCGGACCGTTTCGGCAGCATCGACCCTGGGGACGTGGCGGACGCGGTGGATTCAAAGACCGTTCTGGTCAGCATCATGCACGTGAACAACGAGTTCGGCGCCGTGGCGGACCTGGACGCCATCTGCGCCGCCGTGCGGGCGAAAAACCCGAACACCTACATCCACAGCGACGGCGTGCAGGCGTACTGCAAGCTTCGCGAAACACGCGTTCCGGTGGACATGTACTCCATCAGCGCCCACAAGATCCACGGGCCCAAGGGCGTGGGGGCGCTGCTGGTCCGAAAGCGCGTCAAAAACGCCGGCGGGCAGCTCGGCGGCGGCCAGGAGAACGGCATGCGCAGCGGCACCACCAACGCGCCGGGCATCATCGGCATGGGCGTCGCCGTGGAGGAGGCAAAAAAGCGCCTCGCGCAGGTGGAAGCGCACATGCGCAGGCTCAAGACCATGCTGGCAAACGCCCTGCTGACCATTCCGGACACTTTCGTCAACGGCCCCGCCGTGGACGAGGGCGCGGCGCACATCCTCAACATGTCCTTCATGGGCGTACGGGGCGAGGTGCTGCTGCACGCGCTGGAGAGCAAGGGCATCCTCGTCAGCACCGGATCGGCGTGTTCCTCCCACAAGCGGGGGAAAAACCGGGTGCTGGCCTCCATCGGCGTGGAGGGGGAGCGCGCGGAGGGAGCGATCCGCTTCAGCCTGTGCCCCGAGAACACCGAGCGGGAAATGCTCATCACCGCCGAAACCACCGCCGCGCTGGTGCGGGAGCTTCGCCGGTTCAAAAGAAGATAAGAACACATAACGATTGCACAGGTCCGCCCTTTGCCGAAGACGGGGGCGGGCACACCAAAGAAATACTTCGGAGAAATGGCGGATACCATGGCGCGCAATGTACTGCTGATACGATACGGAGAAGTGCATCTCAAGGGGCAGAACCGCAGCTATTTCATGCGGCTGCTCAAGGAGGACATCGAACAGGCCCTGTCGGACATGGGCGCGGTGGTCACCACCGGCCAGGGCCGTTTTTACGCTTTTGGATACCCGGAGGAGCGGGAAGACGAAGCCGTCGCCCGCATTGCGAAGGTGTTCGGCCTGCATTCCGTCAGCCGGGCGCGGGAAGTGGGAAAGGACTTTGACGCGATCTTCGCCGCGGCGAAGGGGCTGATGGAAAAGGAGCTTCAGAAGCGGGGCGGGAAGTGCACCTTCAAGGTGTTTGCCCGCCGCGCGGACAAGACCTTTCCCATGGACTCCATGACCATCGCGCGGGAGCTCGGCCACCTGCTGTTGAAGGCCCTTCCCGGGCTGAAGGTGGACGTCAACGGGCCGGACGTGCCATTGTCCGTCGAGGTGCGGGAGCACGCCTACGTCTACACCGGCGAGGAGATGGGCGCCGGCGGCATGCCCGCGGGCAGCAACGGCAAGGCCGCCCTGCTGCTTTCCGGCGGGATTGACAGCCCGGTGGCGGGCTACATGGTGATGAAGCGCGGTGTGGATTTGCACTGCGTGCACTTCCACTCCTTCCCGTACACCAGCGAGCGCGCCAGGGACAAGGTCGTGGCCCTCGCGAAGATCCTCGCGGGCTACGGCGGCAGCGTGGTGATGCACATCGTGCACTTCACGGACGTGCAGATGGCGCTGTACGAAAAATGCCCGGACAACCAGACCACCATCCTGATGCGCCGGGCGATGATGGCCATCGCCGAGCGCATCGCGAAGGCCAGCGGATGCCAGGCGCTGGTGACGGGCGAGGCCATCGGCCAGGTGGCCAGCCAGACCATGGAGAGCCTGGTGGTGACGGACGACGCGGTGAACATGCCGGTCTTCCGTCCCTGCATCGGCATGGACAAGAGCGAGATCATGGACTACGCGCGGCGCATCGGCACCTACGAAACCTCGATTCTGCCCTACGAGGACTGCTGCACCATCTTCACGCCCAGGCACCCCGTCACCAAGCCCAAGCTGGAGGACATCAAGCGCAGCGAAAGCCTGCTGGAGAACTACGAGGAGCTGCTCCAGGGCGCCATCGACAGGACGGAGACCTTCATCGTCACCCCGTAGCGCGCCATCGTCGTTACCCCCACGCGAAAGGACCCGGCGGTCCGGGTGCGGAGTCAATCCCCCGCATACCAGATCACCGGGTCCTCGCCGTTTTGGGAGTCCTGCCCAGTCTCCTCCCCGCGGCGCCGCTCGGCGTCCTCGAGCGTTTCGTCCTCCGCCTGGCGGACGGGCGTCGCGTTTTCTGGGTTTTCCACGAAGAAGCTGCACCGCGCCGTGGCCGGGCCGGTGACGGCTTCCCCTGCCACGGTAAGTTCCGGGTGCACGGGCAGCACGAAGTATTCGTACAGCGCGCCGTATTCGGCGGAAGCGTCCCGGTAGGCGACTTCCCCCCTGTCCCCGGCGAACTCGCCCAGCAGCACCGTTCTCCCGTTCGCGTCGGTGCGGTACAGGCGGTACAGGATGAACTTCTGCACCGGCACAAAGGACAGCACGGGCTTGCCGTCCGGCGCGGCTTTTGCGTTCAGCTCCCCGGGGGGCGAGGGCACCACCCAGTAGTCGGTGCTGTCCGTGGGGGTGGTGCTGCCCGAAAAGTACTCGTAAAAAGCGTCCTCCGCCGGCGTTAAGGCGTTGGCAAGGGCCAGGCGGTGCTCGGTTTCCAGCGTGGCGGCGTCCAGCCGCACGCGGTTGACGCTCCTGGGCGGCACGAAGTCCGGCGCGCCCTCGCCGCCGGGGTACAGAAACTCGAACAGCCGCGCCAGCATCGCCGCCGGGTACGTGCCGCCGGTGGCGTCCTCCGGCAGGCTGTGGGCGGAGTCGGTGCTGTCGAACCCCATCCACACGGTGGCGACGATCTCGGGATTGTACGCCACCATCCAGGCGTCCTTGTTGCCGTTGGTCTCGGGCAGGCCGGTGGTGCCGGTCTTGCCGGCCAGCGGGATGCCGATGCTCAGCCGCCTGCCGGTGCCGGAGGTGATGCAGGAGGCCATCATGTCCGTCATGATGAAGGCGGTTTCCTCGGACATGACCCGCTCGCCCTCCCCGACGCGCTCATAGAGCACGTTGCCCCCGCTGTCCGTGATTTTGCGCACGCAGGCGGGGGGCTTGTAGAGCCCGCCCGAGGCGAAGGCGGCGTACGCCCCGCAGAGCATCTTCGGCGAAACGCCGTAGGTGAAGCCCCCCAGCGCCAGGGAGAGGCTGTTGTCCTGCTCGTCGAAGGCGATGCCCATCCTTGCGGCGAAGCTCTTTCCGGAATACACCCCGATGTTGGAGAGCAGCCGCACCGCGGGCACGTTCAAAGACCTTGCCAGCGCCTGCCGCATGGTGACGTACCCGCTGTACGAATCGCCGTAGTTTTTGGGGGAATAGCCGTTGAAGTCCGTCTTTTCGTCCAGCAGCAGCGACGCCGCGGTGTACCCGTACAGCTCCATCGCCGGCGCGTACACGAGAATGGGCTTGATGGCGGAGCCCGGCTGGCGCTTGATGTCGGTGGCGCGGTTCAGGCCGCGGCGCACCTTGTACTCCCGCCCGCCCGCCAGCGCGGTGATGCCGAACGTCCGCGGGTCGACGGTGACGATGGCGCCCTGCACCTGCTCGCCGTCGGCGGCGTCCGCGGGGAAGAGGGAGGGGTCCGCCATCAGGTCCTCGCAGGCCTGCTGCAGCTCGGGATTCAGATAGGTGTGGATGCGGTACCCGCCGGAGAGCAGCTGCTCCTGGTCGACGCCCAGGATGCTTCTGGCCTCGTCCATGGCGGTTTCCACGTAAAACCCGTAGGGGTACCCGTCCTTGACGGTCTCGTTCAGCACCAGCGCCTCGGCTTTCGCCGCCTCGCAGGTATCCTTTGAAATGAAGCCGTACCGGTGCATCAGGTCCAGGATGAGGTTCCGCCTGCGCACCGAGGCCTCTGGGTTCAGGTGGGGCGCGTAGCGGGAGGGGGACTTGACGACGCCGGCCAAAAGCGCCCCTTCCGCCAGCGTCAGCTGCGAGGCGCTCTTGGAAAAGTACCGCCGCGCCGCGGCCTCGATGCCGTACGCCCCCCCGCCGAAGTACACGTAGTTGAGGTACATTTCCAGGATTTCGTCCTTGGTGAACCGCTGCTCCAGCTGGATGGCGAGGATGGCCTCCTGGATTTTGCGCGAGAAGGTCTTTTCGCTGCTCAAATGGCTCAACTTGATGAGCTGCTGGGTCAGCGTGCTGCCGCCCTGGTCGAGGCTGCCGGACTTGAGATCCGCGATCAGCGCGCCCGCGATGCGTTTCAGGTCCACGCCCTTGTGGCTGTAGAAGCGCACGTCCTCCACGGCGATGAAGGCGTTGCGCACGTAAAGCGGAACGTCCCTGAGCGAGACGTTCGTCCGGTCCTCCGGCCCGTGCACGCCGGCGACGGCGTCGCCTTTCGCGTCGTAGAGGTAAAGGGTCTGGCTGGCGGAGGTGATTTTCTCCACGTCCAGCTCCGCCATGCCGTAGATCCCCAGCACCCACACGGCGCCCGCGAGCAGAAAGGCCGTGACGCAAAGCAGGACAAACGCCACAATTCCCTTCAGAACGCCCCGCTTTCCGGGGCGTTTTTTGAATGCCTTTTTCGCTGTTCCGACGCTCAAGACCGCACCTCCAAAGGACACAAAAGCCGCCCTATCAGGATGCCCATACGTTTAAGGTTTTAAGCGGCTGGGAAAAATCGACAAAGAAGGTGCGAACTCCCCAAAACACGGCGAATGGCGCAAAAGGATTCGACAAAACGGCCGGTGAATGTAATGGATGCGATACCACGCAAGGAGGACGCGATGAAAGCAGTCTGCAGGAAAAAGGACGGCGCGGCATTCGTGTCGCTGTCCGGCGAACTGGACCACCACGGCGCGGCGGCCATACTGGACAAGCTCAAGGCCTGCGCCGAGGACGAGGCCGTTAAAAAGCTGGTGGTGGACATGTCCAAGGTCACCTTCATGGACAGTTCGGGCATCGGCGCCTTGCTGGGGCGCTACAAAACCATGTCCGAAAAAAAGGAATACATGGCATCCAACCTGGACTATTTGAGGACCGCCTTGCTCCTTGAACCGAGGGGTCATAGCGATATGTTCGGAGCGATAATGACCTCTCCAACGATACCTGATGCGGATTTCGGTGTGATATTCATGGAAAGCGGCGGATACGTGAACATGTGCGGACATGGAACCATAGGAGTATGTACGGTCGCAGTCGAGATGGGAATGGTAACGCCAATTGAGCCCATTACGAACATAACATTAGATACTCCCGTAGGTATCGTCAAAGCCGGGGTTGCAGTCTCAAACGGCAGGACAAAGGGAGTGACCTTTGAAAATGTCCCTGCATTCTTATATAAAAAGGACGTATCAATAAACACACCGACATTCGGCGAAATAAAGATGGATATCGCGTTTGGAGGAAACTTTTTTGCCATGATCTCAGCCGAACGGTTGGGCCTGAAGATCGAAAAGCCATATGCCCAAAGGCTGATCGATGCTGGGATGGAGATACTGGAATGTGTAAATAATTCCATCCAAGTCGGGCACCCTGAAAAACCGCATATAAACACGATCGATCTGGTAGAGATATTCGAAAAGGTGCCACAAGAAGGAGTACTGTCCATTATAGTGTGTAAAAAGGGTTGGGTAAGGTAAGGCAAAAAAGTTTTAAGGGCCACCCTCCCTCTGGTAAGATGAAGCTTGAACAAACACCAATACCAGGAGGGATTATGGATGGCCCAATACCAGGTTATCATCGACACTGATATGTTGCAACACTTATTTTCCAAAGACGAAGGTTTAGCCAAGCTAGCAGAGCAAGTCTTAAACCAGATACTTAAAGCTCAAGCCTCGGAGCAGTTAAGGGCAGAACCTTACGAACGAACCGATGAAAGACAAGGATACAGAAACGGCTCTAGGGAAAGGTCGCTTACGACCAGGATAGGTAAATTGGTTTTAGATGTACCACGCCTGAGGTGTGGCGAGTTTTCGACGGATATGTTTGAGCGCTACCAAAGAAGCGAGCAGGCGCTGCTTATCTCTCTCATGGAGATGGTAATAAATGGCGTATCCACTCGAAAGGTGAAAAACGTAGTTGAAAAGCTGTGTGGAGTTGTTTTTTCCAAATCAAGCGTATCAGAGCTCTGTAAGAAGCTAGATCAGATCGTGAAGGCGTGGAACGAGAGGGACTTAAGCGAAAAGGAATACCCCTTTATCTTGGTGGATGCCTTGGTCATAAGGGTGCGAAAGGGTGGTAAGGTTGTACCTCAAAGCGTGCTTATAGCCTGTGGGATAAACAGGGAAGGCTACCGCGAGATATTGGGCTTGAGATTAGGTGACTGGGAATCGGAGGCAAGTTGGTCTCAATTTTTCATGGAGCTCAAAAGAAGAGGGCTTAAAGGCGTAGATTTAGTGGTCTCAGACGATCATAAGGGGTTAGTGAAGGCCATAATGACGCATTTTCAAGGTTCAAGCTGGCAGAGGTGTCAGACCCATTTCCTTCGTAACATCTTGGAGGCCTGTCCAAAGTCGCTTCAAGGTAAACTGCATGCTCGTGTAAAACACATCCTTGAAGCTCCCGATATGGATACGGCAAGAAAGCTCTTGGATGAAGCAGTAACAGAATTTGAAAGGCTAGCACCCAAGGCAATAGAAAGGCTTGAAGCAGGCTTTGAAGATGCAATGGCAATAATGGCGCTTCCCGAATGCATCAGGCGTAGGTTACGTACTACCAACACCGTAGAGCGTCTAAACCGTGAGATCAGAAGGCGAGAAAGAGTCATAGGTATATTTCCGAACGAAGAATCGGCGTTAAGGCTAATTGGCGCAGTGCTCATGGAGATAGATGAGTCATGGACAACCGGCAATAGGTATTTGGATATGACTGAATACCTATTATGGAGAGATAAGCATGAAAAGGCGGGATCAGATGGAGAAGACAAATCTAAAGTATGCAGCTTAGTGGGACTCCACTAGGCTGCAAAAGATGCCAGAGGGATTTTACACACAAAAGTGGGCTTGACCCAAGAAGGCGTGCATTACAGGAACGCCGTCATTTTTGGCGAGAAGTCGCTCGACCGCTCCCCCTGCGGTACGGGAACCTGTGCTAAGATGGCCTCCCTTTTTGCCCGCGGGGAACTCAAAATTGGCCAGGAATTCATAAACGAAAGCATACTGGGCACACAATTCATAGGAAGGTTAAAGGGAACGACAAAGGTCGCAGGCCTAGATGCAGTGATCCCTGAAATCACAGGTAGGGCCTTTGTGACCGGCGTAAGCCATTACATGATAGACGACGAAGATCCACTAAAATATGGGTTTACCTTGCGATAGACAGATCGTGCAAACCGTTAAAAATAAGGCCTCAATGCCGGTTAACAGCTTTGAGGCCTTATTTTCTTTAATCTTTAAATTTAAAGCTTAACGTACAGACCTATGTCCTCGAACTTCCTCTTGATCTCCATTAACCTTTCCCGCGAAGGGGATTTATGAACCGTCATCTTGTAGTCCCTATCGAGCCTGTTGTACTTTTCGCTTACGTCATGGTAAGGGAGGAGGTCTATTTCCCTTAAACCCTTTAGAGTCGAGATAAATTCGACCATGTCATCTACGTTATCGGGCGTATCGTTTATCCCTGGGATCACAGGAAAACGGAGTATTATATCCTTTGCCCTGCCGTAGTTCACTAAAAAGCGCAAGTTTTCCTTGATCTGAGCGTTCGATACGCCCGTGTATTTGATATGTTCCTTTTCGTCGATTAGCTTAAGGTCATACAGAAAAAGGTCCACATAATCCATGACCAAAGCTAAAACTTCCTGCGGCGCAAATCCAGACGTATCAAGCGTCCTATGAATGCCCATTTTCTTGCATTCCTTCAACACCTCAAGCAAAAACTCATGCTGATACAACGGCTCGCCGCCAGAAAAGGTAACTCCACCGCTTGAATTATCAAAGTAGAGGACGTCTCTTTCTATCTCCTTCATGAGCTCGCCCACGGTGTACTCCCTTCCCACAAGCCTTAGGGCGTCACTCGGGCAAGCAGCAGAGCAGTTACCGCACGCTATGCATAGATGTCTGCTAACTCTGGGGCTTTCGTCGAACTCGATTGCCCCCATAGGACACACTTCAGCACAGGTGCCACAGTGCATGCACTTATACTCGAAGTACATCAACTCCTTGCCAGAGTCTATCCCCTCAGGATTATGACACCACCAGCACTTCAAAGGACATCCCTTGAAGAACACTGTCGTCCTTATGCCGGGTCCATCGTGTATGGAGTACCTTTGAACGTCGAATATCAATCCAAGACAACTGTTCTTTACTTCATTCATTTGTCGTAGTTTTCTCCTTTGTTTAAACCTGCTCGTATTCAGTCCTCGCTATTATCTCTTCCTGCAAGCCCTTGGGCAAATTGACGAAGTAATCGCTGTAGCCGGCGACTCTCACCATGAGGTCCTGGAAGTCCTTGGGCCTTCTTTGTGCTTCCTTGAGCAGTTCGGTGCTTACGACGTTAAACTGCACGTGGTGTCCGCCCATCATGAAAAAGGTCCTGATCAATTGGGCCAGCTTCTTAACGTTCTCTTCCCCTTCGAGCAGGTCGGGGCTAAGCCGTTGGTTCAGCAAGGCACCGCCTGTCTTGTCCCAATCGCATTTTGAGACGGACCTGAAAACGGCTGCAATGCCCTTCCTGTCGCTTCCCTGTACGGGCGATATGCCTTCCGACACCGGGAAGCCTGCCTTTCTGCCG